>Ga0137429_1000611_pt1 | contig 13615 bp, 8 predicted proteins | sample EasRivERMZT736_2_FD_102304 | JGI IMG/M metagenome (GOLD analysis project Ga0137429, IMG submission 102304) | Soil microbial communities from meander-bound floodplain in the East River, Colorado, USA - East River MetaG ERMZT736_2 | ecosystem: Environmental > Terrestrial > Soil > Floodplain ...
AAGCTCTTCAGAATCGCCCGACAGGAATACGTGCTGAACTTGAAGCCGCGCGAACAATCGAACTTCTCGACGCTGCGCAGGAGGGCCATATTGCCCTCGCTGACCAGTTCGTTGAAGTCGATGTTGCTCAGCCGGGTGCGTTTCGCCATGGCCAAAACGAGCGGCATGTTCAGTCGCACGATGACGCTCCGTGCCGCCAGCATTCGGTGACCCCACGCCAAGAGGCGACGTGTCGCCGCTACAGATAACCGCTTTCCGGCGTGTTCCCGTAGGATCGCGGCCGCCTGCCTGCGAGCGTAGTTGTAACGCGTGAAAAGATGCGTTTCTTGCTGATAGGACAAAGTCGGGACGCGTTCGCCGGCCGATACCGCCGTAGAGATCGGATCAATCGACTCCACGAACCGCGTCGGATTGATTCGGTTTAACCTAGCCTCGCCGCCATACAACGTGTTCTCTACATCCGCCGTAGCAAAACTCGGATGGTCGACGTAGTCCCTCGGTTCGGTGAGCAACTTGGTTAATAGGACTTGATCCTCAGCGGCTAAGCTGCGAATCACCGCGTCGCTGGGCGGTTTAATGCTCAACGACGCCCCCACTGGCCCTTTCGGCATAACCACATCAGTAAGCAGCATAATCCACCCCGTTCCTCTCGATCGCCTCACCCGGCGATCGCTAGGTCCATCTTGGACCCATAACGAGTGCCCCTCAATGTTATAGTACGCTGACCGATCGCGCGAGGATTCCTCACGCTGCTCAAAGGTCATTAACTGTGCAATAAGACAAACTGCACAGGACGTACCGGTTACACGGCGTACTTCATTCTACGCTTGGGAAACCTGATGGGTGGCGGGGGGACCGACTGCCACGGCATAAGTATACCCCGTCCCGAGGCAAAAAGCAAGCGACTGGAGTTTTTTTGCCCGTGACTAATCCGTCCCGATGTAACGCAAATCCAAAAGATAAGAGTCACTTTATTACGTACGGCGTGCCGGTCCCTTAGTAGCCATTGAAAAAACAGTTTGCTTGCCATTACCTACGCGGCGATGGCCGGATGGAGAGCTCGCTGAGACATCGCAAGTTGGTGGATCAGCGAAGCTAGGCAGGTGCATCATCCCCTGAGCCAACTGATCAGCCCTGGGGTACCAGCGTCTGGCGTATCGCCTCCTCCGTGGTGGGCCGCGTCACCCTGTGCGGTACTGCCGATCCTCCTCCGCAGAAGGGTCAAACAAACAAAACGTGGTTGACTTCTGATGTACATCCGTGCCAGTATAGACCACAGCGTGTTCCTCTTGTTCGAGATTACCAGACCCGCCGAGCAAACGCCGGGGCAATTATCCTTCCCTCGAGGACACGCTCATAGATTCTTGGGGTTCGGATGGTCATCGAGAACGCGGAGATAATCGTGACGGACGAAGCGGCTCGTAGCGGATTGCACATTGATTCGGACTGGAAGACGGAGGCCGCACAGGAAAAGGAACGGCTTGCCAACCAAGAGCGATCGTCACGTCCGACGGCCGGGGCTGAGCCGGCGGCGAACTTCGTCGAACTGGTGAATCTTATGGCGATGCAAGCGGCGATCGGATTGGGCGGATACCAGGGTCCCGGCGGGGAGCGGATACCGCCCAACCCCAACGTGGCCAAGCACCACATTGACTTGCTGGAAGTTCTAGAAAAGAAGACCGCGGGGAACCTGACCGAAGAAGAGAAACGAATCCTAGATGGGGTGTTGTACGAGCTGCGACTTCAATATGTCCAGGCTGTCAGTGCCCCACGCGGGGGGACCCCAAAGACGAAAGGCAGGTCCTAAGGCCCCCTCACCCTACCCTTTCCCCCCAAGGGGGGAGAGCGGTTACGGGCGTCCTTGCACGCGGGTTGAAGTCCATCGATGCCCCTAGTCGCCATTCCCATCCGCACCGAAACGGTCATCCGCCGCACGCCCTCGGTCAATTTCGCATTGATCGCCGTCAACGCCCTCATGTTCCTGCTGTTCGACCAAAGATTCGCTTCGGAAGGAATGTGGGCGTTTCGAGAACGATACTTGCACCTGCTTTGCTTTGAGCCGAGCATCCACCAGTTCTTTACCTACCAATTCATCCACGCGGATTTGATGCACCTGGTGGGCAACATGTTGTTTCTTTGGGTGTTCGGAAACAGCGTCAATGCCAAGATGGGAAACGGGCCCTATCTTTTGTTCTACCTGGCGGGCGGGGCGTTTGCCGGCTGGGGACACGGGATGTTGCATTCTAATCCGTTGGCCGGCGCATCGGGAGCGGTGGCGGCGGTCACTACGGCCTATCTCGCCTTGTTTCCGCGGAGCCGCGTGACGGTATTGATTTGGTTCTTCTTGTTCATTCACTTCGTCGAAGTACCGGCCATGATCATCATCGGCTTGAAGATTATCGTGTGGGACAACATCATCGGTCCGACCCTGGGCGGGTCGGAGAAGGTTGCCTATCACGCCCACCTGGCGGGGTATTTGTTCGGCTTTGTGGGGGCGATGGGGATGTTGCTCGTCCGGGCACTGCCGCGCGATCAGTTTGACATGTTAGCGTTGTGGAAACGATGGCGGCAGAGGCGTGAGTTAGCGGCGGTGATGGCCCAGCCGGGAGCGGCCGAGTGGGCGCAATATGGGGCCGTGGGGCGAACGGTCCCGGTCGATCCGCAGACACGAGCGATCGAGGATCGTCGCATCGACGAGCTCGCAGATTTGCGGGCGCGGATCGGGATGGAACTGGACCGTAGGGCAAACGCCGCGGCTACGGTATTGTACGAGCAGCTTCTTTCACGCGAGCCGACGCAATGTTTGTCGGAGGCGCAGCAGTTGGAGATCGCCCGCGAATTCTACGCAAGCGGGAAGTTTGCGCAAGCGGCGGCGGCGTTCGACCGGTTGCTGGAGTGCTATCCGAACTCGATCGAAGCGGGCAACGTGCGTCTGCTGCTGGGCATCGTATACGCCCGCGATCTGCAACAATATGAGGCCGCAGACAAACACTTAACGCAGTCGATGGAATCCTTGCGCGACCAGAGTCACCGAGATCAATGCGCACGGTGGCTTACGAGCGTTCGAGCGGCGCTGGGGCGACCGGCGCCCGAGATTACGACGGAGTGAGGCGAGATGGGCGAACTGGCGTATGTGAATGGAGTCTTCGGAGGGGTCGGCGAGGCCAAGGTTTCGATCGAAGATCGCGGCTTCCAATTCGGCGACGCTATCTACGAAGTGATCGTCGCGTACGGAGGCAGACTGTTCCTCCTGGAACGGCACATGCAGCGACTACGGCGCAGCGCTGCGGGAATCGCCCTGAGCTATGACTTCGACGGCCGACCGCTGGAGCCGATCATTGTGGAGGGGCTGCGGCGCAGTGAGCTTGGCGACGCCTTGATCTACATTCAACTAACCCGTGGGGTCGCCCCTCGGTCGCACGTGGTTCCCGCGGGGTTGACGCCGACGGTGGTGATGACGTTCAAACCCCTGCTTCCACTTGCGGGGGATTTCCGTACCCGCGGGGCGAAAGTCATCAGGGCGCTCGATACCCGTTGGGCCAATTGTTATATCAAAGCAACTACGCTACTTCCGAACGTATTGGCCAAAAATGACGCCCTTCGCCGCGGGTACGATGACGTGATCTTCGTCACCGCTGACGGAGAGGTCCGCGAGTGTACGGCGGCCAATATCTTCCTCGTGAAAGGCGGCCACCTCCTTTTCCCGCCGCGAAATGAATCCATTTTACATGGCGTGACCCAGGGGTTTTTGATCGAGTGCGCCGAGGCGATTGGGGTCAGCGTGAGGGAGGAGCCGATCCCAGTGGAATCGCTGCGCCGGGCGGAGGAAGTATTTATGTCCGGAACGGCGGCGGAGGTTCTTGCCATCACCTCGATCGACGATCGGGCGGTGGGCGACGGGCGCGTGGGTCCGATCACGCAACGCCTGTACGACGAGTTTCTTCGCCGTGCGGGTAGATAGTCCCCGTTGCATTCTCGTCGTCATTTGCTACCGTTGCACCCGGTCCGGCGGGAGGAGGGTCTTTAAGAGGACGCGCGTACGATGAAACAATCGATCCTGACCCTCGAACAGCATATCCTCGAACAACAGCGCGCCCATCCCGGAGCGAGCGGGGAGTTCAGTTGGCTCTTGTCGGCGATCACGCTGGCCACGCGAGTCATTTCCGCCCACGTCCGCAGAGCGGGGTTGGTGGACATTCTCGGCGAGACCGGCTCCACCAATATCCAAGGTGAGACCGTCCAAAAGCTCGACGTTCTCGCCAATGAAACAATCGCCACCTGCCTGGGCTATCGGGACAACGTGGGGATCATGGTCAGCGAAGAGGATGATGAGCCGCGCATCCTCAAAGAGCCTGACGAGCGGGCAAAGTATATCGTCTTGTTCGATCCGCTCGACGGCTCCAGCAACATCGACGTGAACGTCTCCATCGGGACGATCTTTTCAATCCTTCAGCGACGGGATGACGCCGGGGCCGGAAAGGTGATGGACCACATCCTGCAGCCCGGATATCGGCAAATGGCCGCCGGATACGTGATTTACAGCAGCAGCACGGTCATGGCCTACACCACCGGTCACGGGGTACACATGTTCACGCTGGACCCTTCGATCGGAGCATTCCGCCTTATTCGCGAGCATGTGACCATGCCGACGTCGGGCAAGACGTACAGCGTCAACGAGGCGTACAGCCGGCAATTCCCCAAAGGCATCCAAGACTATCTGGACTGGGTCAAAACGGAGAAGGCCGGAGGATATGGGTTGCGCTACATTGGGTCGCTGGTGGCCGACTTTCATCGGACTTTGCTGCACGGGGGCGTGTTCCTTTATCCGCCGACGCAAAAGGCCCCCAAGGGCAAGTTGCGGCTTCTGTATGAAGCCAATCCGCTGGCCATGATCGCGGAACAGGCCGGCGGATCGGCGACGGATGGGCGGCAGCGGATCTTAGATAAGGTGCCGACGTCTCTCCACGAACGAACAACGCTCATCATCGGGAGCAAGGATGAAGTCGAGCGAGTGCTCTCCTTCTGGCGTGCGTAGCGCGGTCCTGAAATCGCACGCCCCGGCGGTCGGTCGCGTCGTCTGCGACGACAACCAGGTTTACATGAGTTCGCTTCCCGACGGTTGTTGCGACCTTATTTACGCTGATCCGCCATTCAACTCGAATCGTATGGTCGGGCCGACCAAACGGAACCGGGCGACGTTTGACGATCGCCACGGCGAGGGTGTGCGCGGGTTCCTCGACTTTCTTAGGCCGAGGATTGTAGAAATGCGCCGGGTATTGTCGCCCACAGGGTGCCTTTATGTACATCTGGATTGGCGGACGGTGCACTACGTGAAGGTAATGCTCGACGAAGTACTCGGCGTGGATCATTTTCTTAACGAAATCATCTGGAGTTATCGCAGCGGCGGGGTGGCGAAGCGCTGGTTTGCCCGCAAGCATGATACCCTCCTTCTTTATGCCAAGAAGGTCGGCGCTCACACGTTCAATCGACTGAGGCACGGTGCATATCGAACGCTCGATTTGAGGATGGCATCAGACGGACGCCCGTTTAAGCAGACGCGAAACGGTCGCCTCTACTTCCATCCGGAGGGGCCGGCAATCCCCGACGTATGGGACATCCCCTTCCTCTCCACCGTATCCAGGGAGCGAGTCGGCTATCCGACGCAGAAGCCGGAGGCGCTTTTGGAACGGGTCATTTTGGCAAGCTCAAACGAAGGCGACGTGGTCGCCGATTTCTTCTGCGGCAGCGGCACGACGCTCGCCGTCGCGGCCAGACTGAAACGCCGCTGGCTGGGATGCGATCTAAATCCGGATGCGGTAGCGATTTCGCAACGACGTCTCGAAAAACCTCTGAGCCGCGGGCTTTAGCCCGCGCGGACGATCAAATGTATGGCCGGTCAACGAACGGAAAACCCAACAACGACCGCAAAGGACTGGGGAGTCGGACCGGGAAAGCGCGTCTGGGTTGGTGGGCACAACGTCGAGGCCCGCCGAGAAATCGAGACCTACCTTATGGAGACAGAGCGCCCCCCCACCGGCCCGCTCGACCTGGGCTTTGTAGCGCCGCAAACAACCGATGAGGCCGTCTACTTTGCAGGAAAGCTGCGGCATCGGATCGTGCCCACCGGACTTCTGTGGGTCGTTTACCCGATCCCGCTTTCGCCCCGAGCCGACGAGTTCTCAGGCGAGATGGACGACGTGGTCATCGGTTTGTTTGAACTGGGGTTCACCGAGACCGGCCGGGCGCAAGTCAGCAACAACTACACGTCCACCGGGTTTCGCCCGGCTGCGACGCAATAGAAACCGCGATTCCGTTACGGCTCCGTGACAGTTCCTAGTTGAAGCATCCAGATGTCGGATTCGCTGCGGAGGCGACTGACGATTAACGCGCGGCCGGCGTCGACGACTCGAATCTCGCACGGGCCTGGAACTCCGGGCACTTCTCGCGCTGAGCCGGTTCGGATATCCCAAACATACGCGGAGCGTCGCTTCTCCTCCCATAGCAGCAAGCGATGCTCATCAATCCAATCCATTCCCGGAGCGTGATCAGAACTTTCCAGAGGTTGACCGTCGGTCGCTCGTAGGATCGTAACAGTACCGGCTTGCAGGTCATAAATGCTGGCGGCCGGATTGAAGGTCTTTGCGGCGTCGGATGAGCCTGCAATCCAGCGTTGATCAGGAGAAAACCGCATGGGGGAGAAACTCTTAACACGACTCTTGGGAATAGGCAGCGGCTCGTCGATCTCTGAAATCGGGCGATTGAGATCGAGTAACACCAAGGCGCTGCCGCCCTCGGTCGAAAGCCCCACAGCGATTTTTCGTCCATCCGGTGACAAGCGCGGGTTGGTCGTATCATCCTCAGCGGTCGTAGAAGCGGTGAACCGTCGCATTCCGGTACCGTCGGGGCGGATTCTCCAAAGATCGTAACGGCCGCCGCGATTGGAGTAGAACACAAGCCATGCTCCATCCGCCGTCCACGTGGGACCGCGATCACGGAACACGTCGTCCATAAGCCGTCGTCGCGCGGCGCCGTCCGTGTCCATGACCACAAGATCTTCGCGCGGAGCGCCGGTCCGGAATGCAAGCCGCCGCCCGTCGGCCGTGGCGTCGAACTGCAGCAATCGGTTGGTTGAGGCGTAGATCGTGGTCGGCTCGCCGACGACGCGCTCGGCGGCAGGATCGAAGCCGATGCGGAGAAAATCCGTGCTGAAGGATTGCGCAGCCAACGTGACTCGCTGCCCATCCGAAGAGATGCTCGCTCCGTCGATGGGCGTGGTTCCCGTTGTGACCGGCGAGGGCGGCCCGATTACCCGCCCCGAGGCCTCATCAATCGGCACGCGCCAGAGGTTCGGGCGCCCGCTTCGGTCGCTGATATAATAAAGCGTCCGCCCATCCGTGGAGAAGAAAGGGTTCCAATCGGTATGTGTGTCGTCGGTGACGGCTTGCGGCTCTCCGCCCGCAGCAGGTACGGTCCAGATATCTCGGATTCCGTTGATCGCGGCCCAAAACGCTACGCGGCTTCCTGACGGCGAAAAGGAAGGGTCCACCGCGTCGCCTTTGTAGAGGAGGCGCCTCTCACGCGATGCCAGCTCGAGCATCCAGAGTTGCGCGATCGTGCTCCGCGAGTACGGATCCTCCACGTTTTCCGAGGCGTACACGATCCGCGCCCCATCCGGCGACCACGCCGGGTCGAAACCGTCGTCGCTCACCCGTTGCGGAGATTCGCCCGTCGCCCCCATGACGAACAGACCTCCGCCTTCGCGCTGGGAGCGGAACGCGATGCGGTTGCCGTCCGGACTGAACGCGGGAGAGTAATCGTCGAACGAACAGTCCGCGGTCAAATTGATGGGATTCGCCCCCCCCACGCGTTGCAGAAAGATGTCGAAATCGTCGCCGTCGCGGGACACGAATAGCAACATCTTGCCGTCTGGCGACAGGCAAGGATCGGATTGTACTCCGGGAGAATCCGTGAGTTGTTCCAGCCCGATTACGATCGGACCATTCGTCGATGGTACGGTATCAGATCGTGTATTCTCGACGGAACCACGGCCCAGCTTCCAACCAGAGTAGGCGGTCGCCAAAAGCAACGCCGCACAGGTCGCTGCGATCAGGATACGTTTCGACAAGGCTCGCGGCGTTCTTCGGCCTGCGACGGCGATAGCGGAGGTGGTCCACTCCCGCTGCGCGACGGCCTGGTCCAGCTCCAACAGAGCGTCGCCGATGTCACGCAAGCGCCGCTTGGCCTGCTTTTCGAGACAGCGCCGCAACAGATCCCGGACCCGTGGCGGAGTTCGCTCGGGCAGCGAGTTGAAATCAGGGTCGCGCTCCATGATCTTGGCGATGATATCGGTCGTGGTCTCGCCGGCGAAGGGGCCGGCCCCGGTCAGACATTCGAAGAGCACGCAGCCAAAGGACCAGATGTCGGTGCGGCGGTCGAGGACTCGGCCGCGGGCTTGCTCCGGGCTCATGTAGGCCGCCGTTCCGAGCACCACGCCGGGGCGAGTGTAGTTGGCGGTGATGGTCGGCGAATCGGCCATGGGTACCGCGCCGCTTGCGTCGTCGGCCATCGCCCGCGCCAGTCCGAAGTCCAACACCTTGACGGTCCCGTCCGGCCTGACCATGACGTTTCCGGGTTTGAGATCGCGGTGAACGACGCCCTTTTCGTGAGCGGCCTCCAGCGCTTCGGCGATCTGCTTGCCGACTTCCAACGCCTCTTCGACCGGAAGCGGGCCGGTTTTCAGACGATCGGAGAGCGACTCACCTTCGACGTATTCGAGGACGAGGAACTTTTTTCCGTTGCATTCCTCAAAACCGTGGATCGCGGCGATGTGGGGATGATTGAGCGTCGCCAGCAGCTTTGCTTCGCGCTCGAAGCGCATCACGCGCTCCTTGTCCCGGGCCATCGACTCCGGCAGGACCTTGATGGCCACGTCGCGGTCCAGGCGCGAATCCTTGGCGCGATAGACTTCGCCCATCCCCCCAGCACCTAGCAGTGTGAGGATTTCGTAGGGACCGAGTCGTGTGTTGGGAGTCAAGGACATTTGCAGCTATTGTCGATTGAGGGGCGCTCCCGTACTTGTCATTTTGTCGGTGCCTTGGCCTTTAGTTCCTCAAACCAGTTCACGACCACAGTGGGCTGTTGCGATTGCTCCTTGGCCTCGCCCGCCGTTCGATAGAACAGAAAGCGGTTGCCGTCGGGGGCGACGTCAAAGGGGCCGGAGTAGGCATTCCCTTTGACCTCAAAGAGCAGGTGCGGGTTTTGGGCGCGGAGCGTGTCATCCGGAACCGACACCGACACCGCCATGATTTTAGCCTCATTCCAGTAGAAGATTTCGGTTCCTTCCGGTGACCATTTCGGCGAGAACGCCCTCCCAGTGGAAACCTTCACCTTGGCCCCCGGGCGAAGGAATGGGCGAACGTAAATCTCAAATTCCCCCGACTCGTTGGAGGCATAGGCGATCCACTTCCCGTCGGGCGAAAGCGCCGGCTGAATTTCAACAAAAGGCGTGGCCAGGAAGACTTCCGGCTTTCGCTCCTCGCCTTCCAGTTGCAAATACATAATGTCGGGCTCAGTCTTGGGATGGACTTCTTCGAATACGAGGATCGAACCATCGGGCGAAATCGACCACGGAGTCTGGCGGTTGTCGCTGGTGGTGAGGCGCTCAGCCTCTCCAGTGCCGTCGGCGAGTTGGCGAAAAAGATTCGAGTTGGACGACCCGCGATTCGAAGCGAACACGATCCACTTCCCATCGGGGCTCCACACCGGATTGCGATCCACCGCTTCATCCACCGTCAATCGGGTGAACATGTCCCGCTCGATTTCGAGAATCCATATGTCGGTATTCGTGCTATCAAATATCTGCGCCGCGAGCCGGGTGGCATCGGGCGAAAGGCGTATGTTGAAGTAATCGCGTTTATGTTGGGAAATGGGCGATTCCTTGCCCTCCCGGTCGATCCAGATCGGCTGCTCTTCGTCTCCGCCACCAGTACCAGTCAGATAGTAGAGAGTTCCCGAATGCGAGAAGGCATATTGAAGGCTTCCCATAAACGGCAAACCAGACACTCCTTCAAGTATGGGGATAGCCGATCCGCTTACTTCTAGTTTCTTGGCGTCGAAGGGCACGGCCATCAGGGTGCCCGATCGCCCGAAAACGATATGACCCGTGGGAACGTACCTCGGAGAAGTACCTCCCTCGACGACGACTTTCTGTTCCAGTGTTTCGAGAGATATGGCGACGATTTTGGCGGCGGCGTAGTCATCGTTCTTGGCGGTCGCCGTGAACAACGCCGTTTTACCGTCCGGAAGAAATTGCGGCCAGCGATGAGACGGGGCTCCTTGCCCTGTTCCTGCTTCGGTGAGCTTCACCGGCTCGCCTCCGGCCGCCGGAACGCGCCAGATGCCCGACCGCTGGTTGGGGGCGAAGACGATGGTCCCATTCCGGCCCCAGCTTCCTCCGCGCAAATCCGCGGCGTCACAGATGGTCGTGGCAGGACCGCCCAGGACAGAAATCTTACGGAGCTTCCCCTTCTGGGCGAAGGCAATCCATTCGCCGTCGGGCGAGAAGAACGGACAGAAGGCGTCATCGGTATTCGCCAACGGCGTGGCATCGAGCTGATGGTTGAGGCGCAAGTACAGTTGTCGCCCGGATTCGACGATTCCTACAAAAACGACCTTTGTCCCGTCGGGTGAGATGTCGAACATCGGCCAGCGGGATGCACGCAAGGCCTGGGATTCGGGAATGGCCAGAGTATAACGCATAACCGCCACCTTCGCGGGCCATGTCGAAAACCACAATGCGCCTAGCGCCGCGACGAGAACGACACAGATCGCCCAGGGCAACAGGCGGCGCCACGCAGCTCGCCGGCTGGATGCCGCTGCCGCCCAAAGGGCTGCCCCGCCGAGTCGCAACATGGACGATGTCGGATCGGACAGGGCGTTTTCCAATTCGATCCGCGCGTCGCCGATGTCGCGAAGGCGTTTGTTTCGGTCTTTGGCCAGACATCGGCGAAGGAGTAGCTGGACCGTCGGGGGCGTATGCGGCGGCAGCAGCGCCCACTCAGGCTCTTTATGCAGAATGGCCCCAATGGAGTCGGTGGCCGTCTCGCCCGCGAAGAGCCGGGCTCCCGAAAGGCACTCAAAGAGCACGCATCCAAAGGCCCAGATATCGGTCCGTTTGTCAACGGAGCGGCCGCGTGCCTGCTCCGGACTCATATAGCCCGCTGTACCAAGGATGATCCCGGGGCGGGTGAACTCGGCGGTGATGGTCGGTGAGTGCACAACCTCTGTGGGTGACATCGAAGGGACCGAACTGACGTCGCCAACCAGCGCCTTGGCCAGCCCGAAATCCAGGACTTTCACTTCGCCGTCCGGCCCGATCTTGACATTGGCGGGCTTGAGATCGCGATGCACAATGCCCTTCTCGTGGGCAGCTTCCAGGGCCTCAGCGATCTTTCTAGCCGTTTCGAGCGATTCGTCGATAGGAAGGGCCCCGCGCACCAGCCGCTCGGCAAGTGTTTCGCCCTCGGCCAGCTCCATCACTAACAAACGCTTGCCGTCTTGCTCCTCGAAGCCATAGATGGCGGCGATGTTTGGGTGGTTGAGCGTGGCCAATGCCTTCGCCTCACGCTCAAACCGGAGGATTCGCTCCTTGTCACGGGCCATCGCCTCCGGCAGCACCTTGATGGCCACGTCGCGGTCCAGGCGCGAATCCTTGGCGCGATAAACCTCTCCCATCCCGCCTACTCCAAGCGGAGCGACGATCTCGTAGGGGCCAAGTTTACTGTTCAGGGTCAGCGACATCAGAAGCTATTGTGGAGTGTCGAATGTCGATTGTCGAATGGGAGAAATGCCGCAAAGCCGGAATTGGATTATTGATTGCTCCTTCGTGGCTATTTTCATTTAATCGGTACCCTGGCTTTTAGCTCGGCGGACCAATTCAACACCACGTTGATCTGCCGTCGACCCAAGCCCGGCGTGGCCGATCGCATGAGAACAAAACGCTTCCCGTCCGGGGCGATGTCAAAGCTGCGCGAGTCCCTCTCGCTTCGCCTTCCGGGTGGGAAATCGAACAGTTTCCTGGGCGCGCTCGAAGTGATTTGTGCTTCACCCTCCTCGATCATCACGGCCATCATCGTATCTCCGCGCACAAAGAAGAGCTCCTTTCCATCCGGAGACCAGACGGGCACGATCCCGCCTTCCAGCGAGACATGCCATTTCCCTCCCTGACCCGATACCGGACGAACGTAGACCTCGTCCACTCCGGATTCCTGCGACACATAAGCCAACCATCGTCCGTTGGGGGACACCGTACCGCCATATTGGGGACCGGGTTCCTCCCACAACGGGGCCGCCGGTTTGCTACCGTCCAACGGAACGACCAGAATGTCTGACGTGCCGCTTCCGTATTCCTGGAATAAAACTGTCGAGCCATCGGGGGTGATTCCGCTAATCAGGATAGGGTTTGAATCCTTGTGAAGAACCTGCGGTGGCGAACTCGCATCCACGGGTTGCACCATGACCTGATACATGCCGGCCTCGATGCGATAGACAAAATAACGTTGGTCCGGCGTCCAAATGGGAGAAGAACACTTTTGTTCAAACGTAAGGCGAGTAAGCGATCCTCGCGCGAGGTCATACCGCCAAATATCTCCTACGGATCGAACCGGCCCTTGGGAGAGGAGCAACTGCGTCCCATCGGGTGAAACCCGCACCTGATCATATAAGCGGTGCGGAGCCCCGACCGGCTCGATCTTCCCGTTCAGGTCTACCCACACCAATTCGTCGAGCGCACCGGAAACACCCGGAACATAAGCCAACGTGCCGTTACTCGACACGCTGAAGTGCGACGCTCCACTGGTCTCCTCGCCACCCACGCCGTCCAGCACCGGAACCGGCGTCCCCATGATTCTCGGGTCTGCGGCGTCCAAGGGTACGGCGAACAAAACCTCGTTGCGGGCGAAGACGAGGTATCCCGGCGGCGCGTAGCGGGCCATGCGGCCGCCCTTGATCAGCATGCGACGCTCGCCGGTCTTGAGCGATGCCGCCTCGATCGTCGCGTCGTCGTATCCACCCGGACTGTCGATGCTTCCCACCGTAAACAGCAGCCATTCGCCGCCCGGAAGCACCTCGGGCCAGCGGTGCGTGCGCTCGCGTTTCGTGGTATCTAGCGCCGTAATCGCCTGCGGCGGTCCTCCGGAAGCGGGCAAGCGCATCACCGGCGACCCGAAGTTGGGCGAAAATGCAATCGTATCGTTATCCACCCAGGCGCCCGATCGGCTTTCGATGGAGTCCGCCAATGGGATGGAAACGCCGCCGCGAACCGATATTTTCCTCAGCTTCGGACCCGCGAAAAACCCGATCCATTCACCGTCCGGCGAGAAGAACGGATCGTAGGCCCCTTCGGTCCCGGGCAATTTCGTAGAGTCCCGCTGATCCAACCGACGAAAGTACAGATTGATGCCGCTGCTTCCTCGAGCACAATAGGCCAGCGATTGTCCGTCGGGGGAGAGCGCGATAGCCAGGTTTTCAAGACCGCCGTCAACGACTTCGGTGCTCGGCAGGGAAACGCTCAAGTGCAACGATGGCACGGCCTTTGGCGGTTCTCGGACCGACCAAA
>Ga0137429_1000622_pt1 | contig 13485 bp, 13 predicted proteins | sample EasRivERMZT736_2_FD_102304 | JGI IMG/M metagenome (GOLD analysis project Ga0137429, IMG submission 102304) | Soil microbial communities from meander-bound floodplain in the East River, Colorado, USA - East River MetaG ERMZT736_2 | ecosystem: Environmental > Terrestrial > Soil > Floodplain ...
AAGACGACCCCGGCAATGGCAGCTGGTCTGGTTCGCCAGCCGTGGACGGTCGAGCAGATGCTAGAGCGCATGGAGGCGGTCTTTGTTTTGTAACATGTCGAACGGTACCATTACCATGATGTGAATCGTGCCACCTTGTGTCTAGGTGGCACATTTACTAGTATGTCTGGCGTGGAATCATTCGCGCTCGGATATGCGATGGGACTGGTTGCCAGCGAGGGATCCTTCACGGGCGATCGGCTACAGCCGTCTCTCGAGATTCGGATGCATCGCCGCGACATCGAGCCGCTAGAGCATATGCGGCGCGTGCTGGGCGGCCGCATTTTCGGTCCCTACACCCACGGCAGCCGCCACCTCTACGTCTATATGCTTCGCGGGCGCGAACTGAAGGACGCGATACCGGTGTTCCAGGAGCATTTGCCAGACAGCTGGAAGCGGGTGCAGTTCGAGGCGTGGCGAGCGAAGTACCGGGACCAGCTCGATCGGCCACAACCCTCACAGGCATTGCTCGATCGAGTGCAGCGACTTCTTCCTAGGGTACGCTAGTGGCGCGCATCATTGCCATCGCCAACCAGAAGGGCGGCGTGGGCAAGACGACGACCGCGGTCAACCTCGCCGCCAGCCTCGCTGCGGCCGAGCAGCGAACACTGCTCGTCGATGGCGATCCTCAGGGCAATTCGACGAGCGGCGTGGGATTGACCCCCGATCGATTCACGCGCACCACATACGAATTGCTGCTCGGCGAGTGCGCCGCCGCCGAGGCAGTGGTTCACTCGGTTCAGTTCAAACACCTCGATGTACTTCCCGCGACACCGGACCTTGCAGGCGCTGAGGTCGAACTCGTCGCGCGACCCGGACGGGAGCGGGCGATGTCGCGCGGTCTCGCCCCCATCCGGGACGACTACCAGTACATCCTCATCGACTGTCCGCCGTCGCTCGGCCTCATCACGCTCAACATGCTCGCCGCCGCGGACTCGCTGCTGATCCCGCTGCAGTGCGAGTACTATGCCCTCGAAGGGATCTCACAGCTGCTCAACACCGTGCATCTCGTGCAGCGCAGCGTGAATGAGGGCTTGGTGATCGACGGGGTGTTGCTGACCATGTTCGACGCGCGATTGAACCTGTCGAGGCAGGTCGCGGCGGACGCGCGCGAGTACTTCGGGGCCGGTGTGTTCGAGACTGTCATTCCACGGAATGTTCGGCTGGCCGAGGCCCCGAGTTTTGGGAAGCCAATCATGCTCTATGACGTCGCTTCGGTCGGAGCGCAGGCGTACGTGAAGGTCGCGGAGGAGTTGATGAGGCGCGCACCCTCCCCTGCCGCAAAACCGGTTGCGGCAACCTCGAACGAGGGATGAGCATGGAAAAGCCACGGCGGCTGGGACGCGGACTCGAGGCCCTGATTCCCGGCGCTTCCGCCGCAACGGCGACCGCCGTCGCGCCGACCAGCGACTACCTGCAGCTTCCAATCGCCGGCATCCGACCCAATCCATATCAGCCGCGGCGCGAGTTCGACGAGGCCGAGCTTGCGGAGCTGCAGGCGTCGTTGCAGTCGTCCGGACTGCTGCAGCCGATCACGGTGCGGCCGGTGGCGGGCGGCTACGAACTCATCGCCGGCGAGCGGCGATTGCGAGCAGCCACGCGCCTCGGCTGGACGGAAATCCCGGCCATCATTCGCGACGTCGACGATCGCACGTTATTGACGCTCGCGCTCGTCGAGAATCTCCAGCGCGCCGACCTCAACGCGGTCGAGGAAGCCAGAGGTTATCGGCGGCTCGCGGAGGAGTTTGCGTTCACGCATGCGCAGATCGCGGCGGCAATCGGCAAGGATCGCACGTCGGTCACTTCGCTGTTGCGCATACTCCAGCTGCCGCCTGCGATACTGGAGATCGTCGAGAGGGGGCAATTGAGCGCGGGCCACGCGCGCGCGCTCGTCTCGCTCGAGGATGAGCGGCGCGCGCTGGCGCTGGCGAACGAAGCCGTCGCCCGACAACTCAGCGTTCGTGAACTGGAGTCGCGTGTGCGAGAGCTGCTGCAGGCGCCGGCGCCTAAGCGGACGGACGGAGCGGCCAGACGTGCGGCGTCCACGACGGGCTCACCGGTGCTCAAGCGGCTCGAGGACGAGCTGCGCCGCAGGCTTCAGACTGACGTGCACATTCGGCTGAGCGGGCCAGAACGGGGAACCATTGAGGTGTCGTTCTACTCGGCCGACGACCTCGAGAGAGTCCTCGATCTCACGCTCGGCCCCAACCGCGAGCGAAGTTGAGCCGGCGTCCGGCTTTCTTACTGCTGTTCGTCGCGCTCGCGCAGGGCGCTTGCGGCGGCGAGAAGTCGCGGCAGGCGAGCGCGGATTCCACTGCGTTCAAGGTTGCCCTGCTGACGCCGGGTCCGATCTCGGATCAGTCGTGGAACGGCGGAGCATACCAGGGCCTCATGGCCATTCGAGATAGTCTTGGCGCCGAGGTGAGTCACATCCAGACCAAAACGCCGGCCGACTTCGAAGAGAACTTTCGCGAGTACGGCGCGCGTGGCTTCGACCTGGTTTTCGGGCACGGCTTCGAGTTTCAGGATGCCGCGAAGCGAGTAGCGCCCCAGTTTCCGAAGACCATTTACGTCACGACGAGCGGCAACACGTCCGGCGACAACATCGCCGGCATCCTTTTCAGCTTTGCCGACGCATCCTATCTCGCGGGGATTCTCGCCGGGGCAATGACTCGGTCCGGCACCGTCGGAGTGATCGGCGGTACGGAGCTGCCGCCGGTGAAAGAGAGTTTTCTGGCTTTCGAGCGCGGAGTCAGGCGCGTGAAGCCGAACGCGCGCATGCTTACCGCTTACGTTGGGAATTGGGACGACGTCAGCGCGGGAAAAGAGCAGGCGCTCGCCCAGATCGCACGAGGAGCTGATGTGATCTTTCAGAACGCCGACGCGGCCGGATTGGGCGTGTTTCAGGCTGCGCGAGAGCGCCAGGGCGTGTACGTGATCGGATCCAACGCCGACCAGAACCATGTTGCCCCGCAGGTTACGCTCGGCAGCGTCGTCATCGACCTGCCGCGAGCGTTTCTCGAGGTCGCGCGCGAGGTGAAGTCGCGGAACTTTCGGCCGCGCGTAGTGACCTTCGACGCCAAGAGCGACGTCGTCAAGCTCGTGATCAACCCAGCGCTCCGAACGAAGATCCCGGGCCGCATTCTTTCACAGATCGACTCGGTCAACGCGCAGATTCACGGCGGCGCGTTCTCGGCGATGCCCCGATGAACGAATGGCCGACCTGACAGCGCTCGTTCGTTATCTCGACGACGAGCTTCGCACGTTGGAGGTTCCGGATTACGACGCGGCGCTCAACGGGCTGCAGCTCGCCAACAGCGGACGTGTGTCCCGTATCGCGGCCGCTGTGGACTTCTCGGCGGATACGGTGTCGGCGGCGATTCGAGAGCGAGCGCAGTTGTTGATCGTGCACCATGGCATGTTCTGGCGCACCCAACGGCTGGCCGGCCCGGCCTACGAGCGCCTCCGTGCAGCGATCGTGAGCGACCTCGCCGTTTACGCGTCGCACCTTCCGCTGGACATGCATCCCGAGTTCGGAAACAACGTGTTGCTTGCGAAGGAGCTGGAGCTTCACGCGAGCGGAACGTTCGGACGCTACAAGAGCGTCGAGATCGGCGTCATGGGAACATGCGATCTTGCCACCACGGATCTGCTCGATCGCGTCCGAACACTCTCGCTGCGCTTCCAGACAACAGCCGTTAGCACGCCGTTTGACCCCGACCGGAGAACGCGCCGGTGGGCCATCGTTACCGGCGCGGGTGCGTCCACGGATTCACTCGAGGAAGCGCAGGTACGGGGTGTCGACACGTTGATAGTCGGCGAGGGAGCGCACCACACGGCGATCCAGGCGATGGAGAATCGCATGGTGGTGATCTACGCTGGCCATTACGCCACGGAGACGTTTGGCGTCTGCGCGCTGGCGGAGCATGTCAGCAAACGCTTTGACGTGTCGTGGGTCTTCGTGAACGTTCCCACCGGGCTGTGAGCCCGAGACAACAGGCAAGCGAACCACCGGCGCTCGAGCTACGCAGCGTCTCGAAACGGTTCGGCGATGTGGTCGCGGTGGACAATGTCCATTTCACGCTGACCCGCGGCACCGTCCACGCATTGATCGGCGAGAATGGTGCAGGCAAGAGTACGCTGATGCGCATCGCTGATGGGCTGATTCCCGCGGACGCGGGGGTGGTCCGGTTCTTCGGAGCTGCGCCCAAGGCGCACGACGCACGCGGCGCGGCACGCGCCGGCGTCGGGATGGTGCACCAACATCTTTCTCTCGTTCCGAGTCTGACCGTCGCGGAAAACCTGGTGCTCGGTGGGAGTGGGCTGCTCCGCCCGGTGGAGACAAGCGCGCTGCTCCGAACGACCATGGAGTCATCCGGATTGCGCGTCCCTGAGCACGTACTGGCTGGCGATCTCAGCATCGTGGAGCAGCAGCGGCTCGAGATCCTCAAGGCCCTGGCCCGCGGCGCCAGAATTCTGATCCTGGACGAGCCGACCGCCGTTCTTGCTCCTGCCGACAGCGACGAGCTGCTGCGCTGGATCCGCGCGTTCGCCGACCGCGGCGGCAGCGTCGTCCTCGTGACGCACAAGCTTCGAGAAGCGATTGCCGTGTCGGACGACGTGACCGTCTTGCGACACGGTCGCGTCGTGCGCTCGGGCCGCGCAGCCGAGAGTACGGAAGCGGATCTCGCGCGCGCGATGTTTCCGGACACGCTCGACCGCGCGGTCGCCTCAACCACGCCGGCGGCGGGAAGTACGATCATAACCGCCGAGGCAATCGTGGTTGTGGATGCGGGTGGCGTTCAGCGGATTGGTGGCGCGTCGTTTCACATCCGCCGCCAGGAGATCGTGGGCATAGCGGCCGTGGAAGGGTCCGGCCACCGCGAGCTGCTCCGCGCGATTGCGGGGCTCGTCCCCGTCAGCTCCGGAGCAATCCAGCTGCCCGAGCGCGTCGCGCTCATACCGGCCGATCGCTTGCGCGAAGCACTGATCTCGGAGTTCACCCTCACGGAGAACGTCGCGCTCCACGAGCTAGGTCGGCGTCGCGGATTGATGCCGTGGCGTGAGCTGTCGGGCCGTACTGCTGCGTTGCTCGACCGCTTCGCGATCGTGGCCCCGTCACCCTCGGCACCGGCGTGGTCGCTGTCGGGTGGCAATCAGCAGCGCCTCGTCGTGGCGCGTGAGCTGGAGCACGCGGTCGATCTCGTCGTCGCCGACAATCCAACGCGCGGGCTGGACATTCGAGCTACGGCATTTGTCCACGATCAGCTTCGCGAAGCGGCCGCGCGCGGCGCTGCGGTCGTGTTTCATTCTGGCGACCTCGATGAGCTCCTGTCCCTCGCCACGCGCGTGCTGGTCGTCTTTCACGGAACGGTGAGTGAGTCCGGACTGGATCGCGAAGCGATTGGCCGCGCGATGGTGGGAGCCGGGAGCGGAGATGGTGCCGGGAGCGCCGCGTGATCGAATCATTCGCCCTGGCCGACCTTGGTCAGGTGCTCGACGCTTTTTGGCGTGGATCGCTCGGCACGAGCAGCGCCTTTTTCTCCGGCACTCTCGTTCGCGCCATTCCACTCGCGCTGGTTGGCATCGGGCTCTCTATCGCGTTTCGCGCCGGCGTCTTCAACATCGGTGGCGAGGGACAACTTCTGCTCGGTGCCACGGCCGCCACCTTCGTCGGCCTCTACGCCTCAGCCCTCGGCCCGATCGCCGTTGTGGCTGCGTTGGTCGCGGCCGGTATTGCGGGCGCAGCGTGGGCCACCGTCGCGGCTTACCTGCGCGATCGTTTTGGCGTATTCGAAGTGGTCAGCACGATCATGCTCAACTTCATCGCGGTAAACCTCGTTTCGTATCTCGTTCGTGGACCGCTTCAGGAACCGACGCGCGTCTACCCGCAAACCGAGATTATTCCCTTCGGCGCTCGGTTGCCTCATCTGTGGCCCGGCACGCGGCTCCATGCCGGTGCGATCATCGCGATCGTCGCCGCTGTTGCCAGCTGGTGGTTCCTGAGCCGCACCGCCGCCGGGTTCCGCATCCGCGCCGCTGGCGCGTCGCCGACGGTGTCCAGAACGACGGGCCGGGTTCGCGTGGACCGCGTGACCTTCGGCGCATTTGTCGCAAGCGGTGCGCTTGCGGGCCTGGCTGGAGGCATCGAGGTCTCTGGAGTTACGTATGCGTTGTACGAGAACCTGTCGCCAGGTTACGGATTCTCGGCGATCGCGGTCGCCATTCTCGCTCGACTGCGTCCGCTCGCCGTGCTGCTGGCCGCGCTTCTCTTTGCGACACTCGAGACGGGAGCGCTGGGCATGCAACGGGACGCTGGGGTGCCATCGGTAGTCGCGTTGGCGCTGGAGGCAGCCATCATACTCGCCGTGGTCGGAGTGTCGGGCGGGTTCAGGGACGCTCCCTGGAGGACGTGGCGGGCGTCAGGCGCCACGGTAGCGCGATGAGTGAGGTCGCGCCGCTTCTCGAAGCCGCGGTCCGCACCGCGACCCCTCTCCTCATCGCTGCCGCCGGTGAGACCGTCGCCGAACGGGCGGGCGTGATCAACATCGGACTCGAAGGTTGCATAATCGCGGGAGCGTATGCGGCTTTTGCCGTCGGCGCTGTCACGACTGCGGCAGGATATGCCGCCGCGATCGCTGCCGGCCTCGGCGTCGGCGTATTGCTCGCCGTGTTCTCCGTTGCGTTGCGTCGCGATCAGATCATCGTGGGCACGGCGCTGACCATGCTCGCGCTTGGGGTAACCGGCACGCTTTTCCGAATGGGAGGCGCCACAGCGCTAGTCGTGGCCACGCAACCCGCGACGCGGCTGCCGGGTCTTTCCGAGATTCCACTGATTGGCGCGGCGTTCTTTGCGCAGCCGGCGATCACGTATGTCGCTTTTGGTCTCGTACCGGCCGTCTGGTGGTTCTTGCAGCGCACCCATAGCGGACTATCGCTTCGCGCGGTCGGCGACGCGCCGATTGCCGCACGCGCTGCGGGAGTGCGGGTGTCAGCGGTCCAAGCGAGCGCGGTGCTGTTTGGTTCCGGGCTCGGGGGATTGGCCGGCGGCGCACTGGTCCTCGCACAGGCGGGAACATTCGCCGAGGGGATGTCAGCCGGACGTGGATTCCTGGCGATCGCGATTGTGGCGCTCGGCCGCTGGCGTCCGGCAGGCGTAGCGATCGCGAGTCTGGTATTCGGCGCTGCGATGGCGTTGCAGTTCGTGGTGCAGGCGCTGGGATGGCGCGTGCGGTATGAGCTTGCGCTCATGATTCCGTACGTCCTGACGTTGACCGCGCTCGGTGCATTGGGCAAAGGCGTGGCACCGGCGACGCTCGGGCGGACCGTGATCGATCAGTAGCCCGACTCAGCAGGCAAGCGTTCGCGCCCACCGGATTCGCCAACCGCCCGTTTTCCCCCGCTCGAGGATCTCATAGCTGGTGCGGGCTTCCTGGTCGCGGGCGAGGAGGAGGAATGTCGTTTCGGCACCACGGATTGCGGCAAGAACCTCGTAATGGTCTGCCGTCTCTTCGGTGCCCTCGCTGCGCTGATAGTACATGACGTCATATGGCCCTTTATCCGCAGCCGCCAAACGCTCGGCGATGACGAGAGAGTGCTCCTCGAGGGGAGTCGCCTCCTGGGGGAGACGGCGCACAAGATGCGCGACGACTATCTCCAGCTCTCGGGCCTCGAACCGACGCGCGCTCAAGACCACGAAGGGCAGGCCCGCGAAGCGCGAGTCTCGCGTCGTCGGCTGCGCGGAAGCGAGGCGCGCCATCTCCGCTGCAAAACGGGCGGAGTCGGCGGAAGGCAGGGCCTCTATTGAATCCATCTTAAGCGGTGCGGCCGAGCGCCGGAGGAGCCCAACGGACCACGCCTTCGCGACGGTGTCCCGCAGGCGAATCGTTTGCGCTTCGCCACAGACCTGGGAATCGGACACTACCAGCGAGGCGCGCGAGGGGGCCGAGTCGCCCGAGGCCGAGAGCAGCGTGAGGGGCGCCGACGAGACCAGTCGCGGGCTGGGCGTCGCCGGAAAAATCACGACTCCGGTGTTATCGCTGTCCGAAGGCACAACGAGCAGATCGCCCAACTCGCTCACCCAATCGCTCGGGGCACTTACCACGGCTGCGGGGCTCGGCTTGGTCGCGAGCGAATCAGGTGGAGGCGGGTCGCGCCGTCCGCACGCGAACACCGCGCCGGTGAACGCGAGCCACCCGGATCGCACCAGCCGCTGGCGGCGCATCGCGGTAATTTGGGTTCTGCCGTGGTCACGTCAATCGGAGAATCGATGACGCATCCGCCCCACGAACCGATGCATTTCGATGCCGCGGGAGAGGCACGCCCTTCCGGGCGCGCTCCTGCGCGCGAGCGCTGGAGCTGGGCGCTGTATGACTTCGCGAACACGATCTTCTCGATGAACGTGACCACGCTGTATCTCGGCGTGTGGCTCGTGAGCGACCTCGGCATGTCGAATACGACTTATGCGCTGGCAGGCGCCATCTCGAGCGCGCTAGTCGCGATCTCGATTCCGATCCTCGGAGCGGTGTCGGATGCCATGCGCCGGCGGAAATGGTGGGTGGTCGGCTTCACCGTCTTGTCGTGCGCCGCCTGTGCCGCGATCGGCATTCTCGGGCAGACGACAATACCGCTCGTGGGCGAGCACATCGGCAGCGGTGTTGTCGCGGCCAAAGGCACGCTCTCCGCATCCCAGCTCCTGTGGGTGCTGGTCGCCTTTGTCATTGCGAACTACGCGTACCAAGCTGCGCAGCCCTTCTACAACGCGATGCTGCCGGAGCTGGTTCCAGCCGCCGAGCAAGGTCGGATGTCTGGCATCGGAGTGGCAACCGGGTACGTGGGCCTCATCGTCGGCTTGTTGCTCGTCGCGCCCTTCTACACTGGGAGCATGCCGGTCATCGGAGCGCTCGGGGAAGGCACACTGGGCGTGCTTCGCACCATTCCCTTCACGGAACACGGCGGTCGAGTATCGACTTTCGTACCGACGGCGCTGCTGTTTCTCCTCTTTACGCTGCCCCTCGTGCTCTACTGCCGGGATCACGATCCTGCCCGTGGAAAGGTGCGGGTCGACTGGCGCGGAGCATTTCAACAAGTCGCTAACACGCTGCGCGATGCGCGGCAGCACCCAGGGGCGCTTCGATTCATCCTGACGACGTTCATCTACCAGGACGCGGTGGGGACGATAATCGGGTTCACCACACTGTACGCCGTGAAAGCAGTCGGCTTCGAGGACGGGGCAGAGGTCACGCTGTTCCTTGTGCTGACGATTCCCGCAATCTTCGGCAGCTATTTCTACGGTTGGCTCGCGGATCGCCGAGGCCCGAAGCGCGCGCTGAGCGCGACACTCGCCGTTTGGGTCGTCGTTCTCGTCTGCATGATTGCCGCGCCCGGCAAAGCGGCGTTCTGGGTGGTCGGTTTCTTCCTTGGCTTCAATTACGGCGGTGTCAACGCCGTAGAGCGTCCGGTGCTGCTTTCACTGGTGCCCGATGCGCAGGCGGGGCGCTACTTCAGCCTCTTGCTGCTGTCGGCTCGCGCCGCCGCGATCCTCGGCCCGCTGATATGGGGCGTGACTGTCGACGGGCTGGAGTCGCGGCTCGGCACCGCCGTGGCGTATCGCGTTGCCGTCAGCACGGTGGCCGTGATGTTCCTGATTGCCTGGTGGCTTTTGCGCGGCGTGCCCGATCGGCGCCCGGGGACGCCAGTGGCTGCAGCGGCCTAGCGTGGCGGCAGGAAAGGGCCGCCAAGATCCCAGTGCCAGGCCTCGCGCAGCTCGCCGTTGCGTGGGTCCTTGAGTGGCTTGTGTTGCAAGCGTTCCGTTGGCAGGCCGACGCGGGCACCGTACGCGAGCAACTTTGCGCGATCGGTCGACACGAGGTGCGCCATCGGGCGGCCGCTCCAGACATGCCGATGCAGCCACAACCCCCCCTCCATGGCGAAGATCATTCCCTCGCGCCGTGAGGTGAACTCACGGTAGGGCGGTTCCTCCTGGTCGCTGTCGTCGTTCACCGCTCAGCCGGTTTTCGTCTCGAGCCAGTTTGGGCCCACGCCGATGTCCACGAGCAGCGGAACGGCCAGCTCTGCGGCGCCTTCCATCTCCGACCGGACAAGGGCGGTCAGCGCATCGACTTCGCCGTCGGGTGTCTCGAAAACCAGCTCGTCGTGCACTTGCAGCAGCATCGCGGACTCGAGGCCCTTCGTGCGCAACGCGGCGGCCACGCGGGCCATGGCGATCTTGATGAGGTCCGCCGCCGATCCTTGGATCGGGGAGTTGGCGGCGATGCGCTCACCAAACGCGCGGATGTTGAAGTTTCGCTCGCGCACTTCCGGGACGTATCTGCGGCGCCCGAAGATCGTTTGCACGTATCCCTGGTGACGCGCGAACTCGACAGAGGAATCGAGATAGCGCCTGACACCCGTGAAACGCTCGAAGTAGCGATCGATGAACGCGCGCGCCTCGGCGTGCGTGATCTTGAGCTGCTGCGAGAGCGCGTGGGGTCCCTGGCCGTAGATCGTCGCAAAGTTGATCGTCTTGGCGCGGGCTCGCATCTCAGGCGTCACGTCACTCGCGCCAACGTCGAAGATCAGGGCGGCAGTCTGCCGATGGATGTCACCACCAGCCTTGAACGCCTGCACGAACGCCTCGTCGCCCGAGAGATGCGCGAGCAGCCGCAGCTCGATCTGCGAGTAGTCGGCCGACATGAGCTGCCATCCCGGTCGCGCGACGAACAGGCGGCGAATGTCGCGTCCGAGCTCTCGCCGGATGGGGATGTTCTGCAGGTTCGGATCGTTCGAGGACAACCGGCCGGTGGCGGCGGCGGCCTGGTTGAACGTGGTGTGCAAGCGTCCCGTCCGCGGGTTGAGCAGCACCGGGAGCGCGTCGATGTATGTGTTTTCGAGCTTCGTGACTTCGCGATACTCCATCAGCAGCACGGGAAGCTCGTGGCCCGCATCCGCGAGCTGTTGCAGCACGCTCGCGTCGGTGGACGGGCCGCTCGCCGTTTTCTTCAGTACGGGCAGCTGCAGCTTGTCGAAGAGGACTTCGCGGAGCTGCAGCGGCGAGTTGATGTTGAACTCCTGACCCGCCGCCGCATGGATTTCCGCCTCCAGCCGGCGGCGCTCGCCTTCGAAGCGGCGCTTGAGATCGGCGAACCCCTTCACGTCGATCATCACGCCGGTCCACTCCATCTCGGCCAGGACGGGCAGGAGCGGCATCTCGATCTCGTCGAACAACTTTCGCGCGGACATCGCTTCGAGCTGCGGCTCGAACTCTTCGCGTAAACGAAACGTGATGTCGGCATGCTCCGCTGCAAATATCGCGGCGGCGCTCACCGGCACCTGATCGAAAGGAATGGCGCCCTTGCCTTTGCCGCCGAGATCCTCCAGCGACGTGAGGGTGTGCTGCAGGAACTCGAGGGCCAGAACGTCGAGCGAATGGGCTCTTCTTCCCGGATCGAGGACGTAGCTGGCGATCATCGTGTCGAACTCGAGACCCGCCAGCGCGACGCCGGCCTGGCGCAGGACGAGCAGATCGAACTTCCCGTTTTGCGACGTCTTCTTGACGTCCGGATCCTCGAGCAACCGCCGCAGCGGCTGCATGTCCGCATCGGACAGCGGCGGCAGATTCACCACCTCCCCCGACGCGGAATCCAACGCCCGCGCCGCGATGCTCGCGGCTTCCTGCGTCTTGGCCTTCGACTTCTTGGCTCCCTTCGCCCGCGGTTCTTCCGACGTGAGCACGAGCGTCGTCTGCGGCGGCTCGAAGCGGCGATGAGCGATTGGGACGTAGTACACGTCGCCCGGAGCGACGGCGAGCGTTATGCCCACGAGCGTCGCGCGCAGGGGGTCGTTCGGGTTCGGCGCGTCCGCATCGACCACGGTCTGGACGTTGATCGCCACGTACGGAGCGTGCCGGGCTCGCTCGACCGCCGTTCGCAGCTCCGCGACCGATGAGACAGTGACGTATGTGGACGATGTTTTCCTGGCGGGCGTCGCGACGGCGTGCGCGTCTTGTGCGGAAGTCTGCTCCGCCGGTACCACGATCTGCCGTGCGAGGGTGTGAAACTCAAGCTCGACGAACAAGTCGCGGAGCCGAGCCTTGTCGGGCTCTCGCACTCGCAGTGCCTCGATATCGAGATCGATGGGCACGTCCTCGCGTATCGTGACGAGCTGCTTCGAGAGGCGCGCGGAGTCGCCCTGCGCGAGCAACGCCTCGCGCGGCCGCTTCTTCGTGACCTCCGGTGCGTGTGCGAGGATATCCTCGATCGAGCCATACGCGTTCACGAGCTCCACCGCGGTTTTGTCGCCGATCCCCTTCACGCCGGGAATGTTGTCCGAGGAGTCGCCGACGAGCGCCAGGTAGTCCGTTACGCGGGCGGGTGGCACTCCGAGTCGCTCCGTGGCGTTATCGATGCTCACCCAATGCTCTTCGACATTCGCCGGGCCGCCGCGTCCCGGGTTGAGCAGCCACACGCCGGGACGAACGAGCTGCTGAAAATCCTTGTCGCCCGACACGATGACGACATTCATGGACTGCTGCACCGCGTGCTTCGCGAGCGTGCCGAGCACATCGTCGGCCTCGTAACCCGGCACGGTCAGGATCGGGATGTGGTAGGCCTCGAGCAGATCACAGATGCGATCCATGCCGCGGTCGAAGTCCTGCTGGAGATCCTCCGAGAGCTTCTCGCGCGTCGCCTTATAGGCAGGGAACGTCTCGTGGCGAAACGAGGTCCCGGAGTCATGCACCCAGCCCAGGTACTGCGGTTTGTGATTCTGATGCAGAAGTCTGAGGAAGTTGATAACTCCCCACGCGGCCGAGGTGTTTTCGCCTCGACTCGTCGTGAGGGGGCGCGCGATCATCGCGTAGAACGCGCGATAGATCAGCGCGTATCCGTCCACGAGAAACAGGGCGGGCGATTGCGGGGGCGTTGCGGTCACCTCTTACAAAAACAGCACCGCCCGCCGAGCGGTAGCTGGCGGGCGGTGGCAGGACCGCGGAGGCGTGGACTGGTTCAGACCCGTGTTACGTTCGCTGCGTGCAGGCCCTTTTCTCCGGTGCGGATCTCAAACTCGACTTCCTGACCTTCGGAGAGTGTTTTGAAACCGTCCATCTGAATCGCCGAGAAGTGCACGAACACATCTTCGCCGCCTTCCTGCTCAATGAAGCCGTACCCTTTGGCATCATTGAACCACTTCACCTTCCCTCTGGCCATTCGACTGCCTCCTGCTGGTGAGACGAGTCCTGCCACTCACAGGTGCGGACTACGGGGGTGGGACTTGCGCGGCCCTATATAGAGGGAGCCCCATTCTTTGTCAAGAAAAGTCGTCCCCGGAGTGCCGCATGTATGTGCGGCATCTGCACATGCGTTTTGCTCCTGCGTCGTCGTCCGGGTGTCTCGACACGAGTGTGGTCGCTTGCTTGCTCCTCTCGTGGAGATTAGGTTCGCGCCGTGC
>Ga0137429_1000623_pt1 | contig 13479 bp, 10 predicted proteins | sample EasRivERMZT736_2_FD_102304 | JGI IMG/M metagenome (GOLD analysis project Ga0137429, IMG submission 102304) | Soil microbial communities from meander-bound floodplain in the East River, Colorado, USA - East River MetaG ERMZT736_2 | ecosystem: Environmental > Terrestrial > Soil > Floodplain ...
CTGAAGAAAAGGAACAACGCCATCTTCGTGTGTCCCGGGGGGGCGTTCATCGCCGACGGCGCGGTCAACGCGAGGGTCGTGTACTTAACCCCGAGATAGCCCGCCCGGCGGATCGTTACAGATAGTTTCTTAGGGTACGCTGTGGGGACCCTTTTGTTGTGATCATGCCACGTCGTGGCACCACCTATCGGCGTTTGTGCCGCCACGGGATAGTCCGGCCGGGTGGCACGAGGGCCTGTACGAGTGCGACGCCGTGAGAGATGCGACGACTGATCGACCCGATCGAAGATGTTCCCACACTCAAGAGTCGGATTAGGGAACGGCCCCGGAACCGAGCTTGAAATCGACGGCACGGCAGGCCAAGTCGAAGGAGCGGTACAAGGGCTCATCAATCGGGCCGCCCTCAACTCGAAGCGAGACGGCGTAGCCGTTCCCATTTTGCAGGCGGATGGCCCGAACGACCATCGGTATTCCAGGGTAGTGGACTTGTACGGCATCCAACGGTCCAAGTTTCTCCGTGGATCGAGTCGGGGCCGCCGCGAAGACGGTGAGCAGGATAGACGCATGGGGGCGTAAGGTGAGGTTGCAGATCTCATAGGCGTCTAGATTGGAGGCAGCCTCGATTCGACGAAAAACCAGTTCAACCATCTCGCCGGAAGCGGTCGGCGTGCGGTAGGCGATGGCGTAAGCCGGGGTAGTCGCAACGCCATTGAGCGGCTCAAACCGTCTGGGCGGTCGAAAGGAGATATCCCAATCTTGGGGTTCGACGCGGGCGCCGAGCGACTCGCCGGATCGACTCCAAGTCATCCATCCGGCAAGCCCGCAAACCGACCCCATCAGGAATATCGAGGAGAGCCACGCCCTAAGGGGGATGGCGGGTCGGCCGGCGGTGTAAATCTCGTAAGCCACGGAGCCTATGCTAGCGCTGGCCCGCGGCGGTAACAACCGTTGACGTGCCCGCGCGGATTCCATAGAGTCCGCAGGGCGGTCTCATCCTGCCATCGGCGCGGTGAACCGAAGGGTATAGGGCATCGCGCGGCGGCTTTTATAGCTCGTCGGCCAAGCGGGCATGGGACATCTGGGGCTGTAGGAGGTTGATACGTGCAGATACGAGTGACTGGTCGTCACGTCGAGGTTACGGATGAAGTCCGAGAATATGTCGAAACCAAGGCCGGCCGGCTGAGCAAGTATTACGACCGTATTTTGGAAATCGAAGTGATCTTGGATCATGAGTCCGAGCAATTCGCGGTGGAGATGATCGTTCGAGCCGATCGGAAGCACACCTTCGTTGCCCGACAGACCGGTCCGGATACGTTTGCCTTGGTCGACGAGATTGTGGTGAAGCTCGAGCGGCAGTTGACCAAGCATAAGGAAAAGAACCGTAACCGAAAAGGCGGCCAGGCGGCGGACGGGAATGCCGTCCAGAACTAGTCGCCCCTTTCGTGTCGTTCACGAAATTGAAGGCCTGGGGCGAACGACACTCACTCCATCCTTTTCCCTGAACGGGAGAGGAAGTTTGCGGAAACGGCGATGAGACTTTCGGACCTCATTCACGGACCGTCCATCGTGGCGGAGTTGCAAGCAACGGATCGCAACGGAGTGATCCGTGAGTTGGTGCAGTCGCTGGCGGATCATGGTGCGGTCCCTCCGGAATCAGTCGAGACGGTGGCCCGCTCGGCGATCGCTCGTGAGAACCAGGGGAGCACGGGGTTCGGAAAAGGGGTGGCCGTCCCACACGTGAAGCACGAATGCCTCAAGAAAATGACCGCCACGATCGGTCGGTCCAGCCACGGCGTGGACTTCGCGGCCTTGGACCGGGCGCCGGTATACACCGTGGTGATGCTGATGAGCCCGGCGAACGCCCCGGAAGAACATCTGGCGGCGATGGAACGGATCTTTCGATACCTGCAACGTGAGAACTTCCGCCGCTTCCTGCGTCAGGCCGATTCACGGGAAGCGATCATCGAACTTCTCAGCGAAGCGGATGATTCACAGACCGAATAGAGTCCCGGCGCGCCGGGAACGGAAGATCGAAAGTCAAAGGACAATGATCAAAATAATGTTGAATGCGGAATGCTGAATGCGGAAACACGCGAACCAAACGCGCCCAAGTTCCGCATTCCGAATTCCCCATTCCGCATTTCATCCGCGAGAGGCACGTAGGATTGTCAGACGCGCAAGCCCAGGCAGTACGGGAGGTGAAGATCGGAAACACGGAGGGCCTCCACGCCCGGCCGGTGATGCGCTTCATCGACGTGGCGTCGCGGTTTCAATCCAACGTGTCGGTCATGAACGTGACCCGTCGCGGGGAGAAAGTTGACGGCAAGAGCGCGATGCAAATGATGTTGCTGGAGGCTACGCAGGGGTGCGTGTTGCGGATCGAGGCGCGCGGATCGGACGCCGCCGCGATGGTCGAAGCGCTGGCGGTTTTGGTCGAGAGCGGATTCCACCAGCACGGCTAACACAGCGCAGACGGCTGAGTCACTTCCGCATTCAGCAGGGCGCAGGGCTGATGAGCGGTCCAAAAAAATGCGGAATGAGGAATTCAGAATTCGGAAATTGAGCATGTTTGGTTCGCGTGTTCACGCATTCATCATTCCTCGTTCAACATTTTGAGGCATAGGTCTCCCTGGGTAAGGATTCACACGGATCGTATGGAAATCCTTCGTGGCATTTCGGTGGCCCCGGGTGTGGCGATCGGCGAGGCGGTCGTTCTCGAGGCCGAGGACTACCGCATTCCCTACCGTACGGTCCCCGCGGAAGGGGTTGCCGACGAACTTGCTCGTTTGGCGTCCGCCTTCGAGAAATCCCTTGAAGAACTGGGCAAGCAGGCGGTGTGGCTCAACGCTCACCTGGGGCACGACGCGGCCAACGTCTTCGAATGGCACATCGGAGTCCTGAAGGACGAGCGGCTTCGCGGCAGCATTGAAACCATGGTCCGCGAAGAGCGGGCCGCGGCAGCGTACGCCGCTAGTACGGTGATGCGCAAGTATCAGCAGCGATTCATGCAGATGAGCGATCCGCTGCTGGTGGAGCGCATCCGCGATGTGCAGGACATCGAACGAAGGCTGCTCCGCAACATCCTTGGCGAAGCGCGTGAAGACTTGGCTCACCTCAGTAAACCGGTCATCTTGGTCGCCCACGATCTAACTCCCACCCAGACCGCGCAACTGGCGGAAACCAAAGTAGTCGGGATCGCTTTGGATGCGGGCGCGGCGACCTCACACACGGCCATTTTGCTGCGCTCCCTAGGCCGGCCCGGTGTCATCGGGCTCAATGACGTCTCCTCGCGACTGAGTGGGGGCGACCTAGTCATCATCGACGGCACCAACCAGCTTGTCATCGCCAACCCTAACGAAGCGACGCTGGATGAATACCGCAAACGTGAGTTGGCATTCGTCCGACTGGCGGACGAACTGGACGAACTGAAAGGCCTTCCCGCGACGACCCGCGATGGACACCTCGTCAACCTGTATAGCAACATTGAATTCCCGCGGGAAGCACGGGTGGGAATCGCCAAGGGGTCGGATGGGATCGGGCTGTATCGAACGGAGTTTCTGTTTCTAAGGCCCGAGGGGGCGCCCACGGAGGAGGAACAGTACGAAGCGTACACCGAAGCGATTCGCGGAGCGGACGGCCGGCCGGTCACCATTCGAACTTTCGATCTGGGGGCCGACAAGTACACGCAGCAACGTAGTTATGAGCAGGAGCGTAACCCCATGCTCGGGCTTCGCTCCATCCGCTATAGCCTGCGGAACCTGGACATGTTCAAGGTGCAACTGCGGGCGATCCTCCGGGCGGCGTCGCACGGCCAGGTGCGGTTGATGTTTCCGCTGATCAACAGCCTCATGGAGTTCCGCCAGGCCAAGATGACCGTCCACGACGCAATCGAAGATTTGGAAGAATCCGGCATCGAGGTTCGCAAGGACATCCCCATCGGGATGATGTTGGAGACCCCCGCAGCGGCCATTCAAGTCAAAGAGTTTTGCCGGGAGGTGAGTTTCATCAGCGTCGGTACCAACGACTTGATTCAATACCTTCTTGCGGTCGATCGGGGCAACGAACGGGTTTCCCAGTTTTACAGCCCTTCGCACCCGGCTGTTTTGCGCGTATTAGCGGACGTTGTACGGACATGTACAATGGCCCGGGTTGACTGTAGTGTATGTGGGGAGATGGCGGGACAGCCGTTGTATACGCTGTTCTTGTTGGGTCTGGGGCTTCAGACGTTTTCGATGGCCCCGGCCAACATTCCCGAAGTGAAGAAACTGGTCCGCTTGGTGACGTTGGCTCAGGCAAAGCGGGTCGCCAAGCGGGCGTTAAGTTTTGAAACGGACCGGCAGGTAACGAATTACCTGCGGGATGAAACGAGGAAGGTGCTCCCGGAGGATCCCATCTGAAAGGTGGCATCCGTTCCCAGGGGGCGCCGAAGGGTAGCGCGCCGCCCGTCGATCGATCGGCGGTTCTGCGTCTTTCATGGAAGGTGTTCGAAGGGATTGTTCTCCCCTATCCGGCGAGCGGAACCGATGGTTGTTCGCTTACAGCATCGACGGCGATCTGCGATTCATTTCGCACCATGACACGCTGCGGCTGTTTCGGCGGGCCCTCGCCAGGGCGGACCTGCCGGTTCGCTATTCGGAAGGGTTCAATCCTCATCCACGAATGATGATACCGCTGCCTCGCCCCGTGGGCGTGGCGTCGGTCGCGGAAGTCATCGTAGTGGAAATGGATCGTCCCATCGACCCCCAAGACGCCTTGCAGCGGCTGGCGCGCCAAACCCCCGAGGGAATTCAGATGCTGAGTGTGAGGCGGCTGGCGCTCGCGGAGCGCCTTCAACCGATCCTGGTCCGCTACCATTTCGACGCGCAAGACCTTTCGACGGAAGAGTTGGATTTACGTTCGCGGGGCCTGCTGGACTCCAAGGCCGCGGTGGTGCAACGGGTCAGTCCCAAGCAGCCGAAAGGTCGGCCCTTCGACGTGCGGCCTTTCCTCGCCGACCTGCGAGCGGTGGAGGATGGAGTTGAATTCACGCTTCGTGTGTCACAGGATGGCACCGCAAAACCGGCCGAGGTCGCGGGACTCTTGGGCTATGATGCGGCGACGATCAATCATCGGATCCGCCGTCTGGAAGTGCAATGGCGATAAACATCATGGTGAATGAACCAGGGAATGAACAATCTGAGAAGTTGCCGCCGCGACCGCGGCGAAAAGCAGTTCGGCGAAGGCGCGGCCCAGCCGCTCCGCCGGCGGGTGCGCCTTTAAGCGCCCCGGCGGAGAACGCGACCGCGAGCGCGGCGACTGCCGGCGTACTGACAAGTTCGCCCCACGGCTCACGGGCCGTGGTGCTGCCGGTCGACGTCGCCGAAGTGGCGGCGACTCCATCGGCGCTGATGGTCGAAAACGCAACCGGCGGGAAACCGCGGTCAAGGAGATCGCGGTCCCGGCGCGCCGGGAGCCGCTCGCGCAAATCCCAGGTCGCTGTGCAACCTCCGCGGTCCACGACGGCAGCGGCGGACGTTTCTCCGGCGGGGACCGCCGTGGTGGCCATGCCGCTTGCCGCCGATCACATGGACGGTGTACACACTGGTGCGCGATTGGATACTCGCAGGAGCATTCCGGCGGCCGGCTCCATAGCGGCGCCCGGCGCTGGGCGGTTGCACCCCGCTCCGCCGATGGGCGAAACGGATGCTCAGGTGAACCGCCGTCGATCGCGGCGGGGTCGAAGAGGACGGCGCGGCCGTCAGGGGCGGGAGCTTGAGGATTCAACGCCAACAGCACTGGTGCGAGATTCCAGTCTCGCACCTGTGCCGGTGATCGACGAGACCGCGGACCGTCGATTCGACGAGGCCCTCGATCGCTTAGACCGCGGGGTCGACCTTGAGTCGGATGACACGGTCGTCGAGATCGTCGAAAGAGACCGCGAGTCCGACGTCGAGTTGGAAGGGGACACTGACTTCGATGAAGCAGTCGTGCCCGCAAGTCCCGGCGCGCAGGGACAGGGTCGGCGGGAGATGGTCATCAACGTCTCCGCCGGTCATGAATGCCGCATCGCCATCCTGCACGAGGGACGACTCGAGGAGTTGTTCATTGAGCGGGAGGCGACTCAGTCGCACGTCGGCAACATCTACAAGGGACGAATCACAAACGTCGAATCGAGCATTCAGGCGGTGTTCGTCGATTTCGGCCTTCCCAAGAATGGTTTTCTGCACATTTCCGACGTTCAGCCGCAATACTTTCCCAATCACGCCGGGGCCACGGAGGACGTCGGTCGCAAGATTCCCCGACACCATCGCCCGCCGATTCAGAAATGCTTCCGCCGCGGACAGGAGGTGATCGTTCAGATCACCAAGGAAGGCCTGGGGACGAAGGGTCCGACGCTGTCGTCCTACTTGTCCATTCCCGGTCGTTTTCTGGTGATGATGCCGGGGATGAGCCGCCACGGCGTCTCGCGAAAGATCGAGGACGAAACGGCCCGGCGGCAGATGCGCGACGTGCTTAACGAGTTGAAACTCCCCTCGGACATGGGGTTCATCCTTCGCACCGCGGGGTTGGATCGATCCAAACGCGAATTGCAACGCGACCTCAACTACCTTCTGCGGTTATGGAAGACGGTGGTGGAGCGGATCAAGTCGCAGCCCGCCCCGGCCGAGTTGTACCGCGAGTCCGATCTCGTGACGCGGACCATCCGCGACGTCTACAGCACCGAGTTCGATCGCTTGATCGTCGACGATCCCGCCACGGCCAAGCAAGTCCAGGAATTCCTGCAAATCGCCATGCCGCGTACGAAAACGGCCGTCGAGCTGTACACCGAACGGGAGCCGCTGTTCCATCGCATGGGCATCGAGGCGGAGATCGAACGGATCAACATGAGGCATGTGCCCCTGAAGTCGGGCGGATCGCTGGTGATTGAGAGCACCGAGGCATTGGTCGCCATCGACGTGAACAGCGGACGGTTCCGCAGTCCCGACGACGCCGAGGAGACGGCCCTGCGGATCAACATGGAAGCAGCGGAGGAGATCGCCCGCCAACTGCGATTGCGCGACCTGGGCGGATTGATCGTTTGCGATTTCATTGACCTGCGCCTCGATCGCAACAAGCGCAAGGTCGAGCAGACCTTGCGCGAGGCCCTCAAGAAGCACAAGGAGCGGGCGCGGATTTCCAAGATCAGCGCCTTTGGGCTGATCGAGATGACCCGGCAGCGTCAGGGGCCTTCGATCAAGCGCAGCCTCTACGCCGACTGCCCGCACTGCAAGGGCACCGGAAACGTCAAGATGCCCGAATCGGTCATCCTCGACGTCATGCGCACCGTGCAGCTCGCCGTGCACCATGAGCACGTGCAGAAGGTGATCGTGGTCGTAGCGACCGACATCGCCTATCAACTGCTCAACAGCAAGCGTACGGTCCTTGGCCAAATCGAAAGCGAAACGGGCAAGACCGTGGTCATCCGTGGCGACGCGGGATTCACCAGCGATCAGACGGAGTTCGTCTGCGAGGACTCCCGAGGGCGACAGGTGCCCATTGGCGCGTCGGGCTCAACCGCCCCGACCCGGTAGGCGCGAATGTTTACGCGGCTGGCTCATTCGCCCCAACGGGGCGACGAAATGTAGCCAGGGGTAGAGCGAAGCGAGACCCCTGGTTGCGTCGACCCACCCCAGTCCCCGCCCCGAAGGGGCGGAGGAAGTGCGAAGCCTCGGGTTAAACACGCACCTGCTTACCGCGCATAGGCGCACATCGGAACCGCCAAGATCGGCGTGCAACCGCTGTGTCGGCGGTGAAATCCATCATTACCACGAAGTCCAACGGCTTCGTCACGCCGCCAAACGCCGCGTGATTCTCATAAATAGGAATAAAATGCGCTTGACTCGCCTCGAAGAACGGGAATAACGTTTATTAGACGTGTAGTTGTGATCGGCGGTTGATGCCAGGAGACGCGGCGGCCAAAGCTATAATTCATTCATCCGTAACGGGATTATCCACGGGGGGCGAAAATCGCCCCGAGGTACTCCGCATCCTTCTCTGACCATCACTCCCGACTCAATCGCCCTTGCAAACTCAAAAGACGTACGCGCGTGCGTTACGCGCGGGACCGTCGGCCGCGCCGGTTTGGCGCGCCGATTGCACGTCCGTTTTGCAAAGGAGGTCAAATCCGATGAGTTCTTCCTGGAAAACTGCGCGTAGGGATTCTGGGTTTGGAGGTTGGGTTCTAGCACTACAACGCTATGTTGGTTCCTGGCGAGGGACCCGGACCGGGCGTCTTCAGGCCGTTTCAACGGCCTTTCGCCGCCGAAGGCGGCGCTCCAGGCCAGCCGTTTTACGGCTGGTCACGCATCGTCCCGGAAACCTCCGTTGTAGCCCGTTTCAACGGGCTTCTTGCGTTTTTGCGGCACTCGGACCTAGCGTTGTAGTACCTTGCGTTGGTCTTGGCTTGAGTTGTGCAGGCACAGCCTTGGCCCAGCCGATCGTCTTCGTCGATGCCAAGGCAACCGGCGCGAACAACGGGAGTAGCTGGACGGATGCGTACGCGGACCTCCAGCCCGCGTTCGATGCCGCCGAAGCGTCGGGAGGGGCGATCCGCGAAATTTGGGTCGCCTATGGGACGTACCTACCGTCCAAGCGAACCGACCCCGATGACCCTCGATCGGCCACCTTCCAACTGATCGACGGCGTCTTCCTGTATGGCGGGTTCAGCACGTATGAGGATTCCATCGACGAGCGTGACATCGAGGGCAACGAAACGATCCTCTCCGGCGACTTCAACGGCGACGACCTGCCGGACTTCATCAACTACGACGAGAACGCCTATCATGTGGTTCTCGGGATTGGCATCGGCACGACGACGATCTTCGATGGTTTTACCGTCACCGGCGGCCACGCCCAAGACCCCGCTCTTCGTCTACCCTCTGGCGGGGGGATGTACCTTGAGAACGCATATCCCGACATCCGCAACTGCACCTTCACGCGCAACTTGGCGGAGCGACCACAGGCGAATGTTGCCCACTGGGGAGGGGGAGGTGCGGCCTTGTTCCTGTATCAGGAAGCGCTGCCGTTGAATGTATCGCGATCACGATTTACGGACAACAGTAGCACCGGAGCCGGCGGAGCGATTAGGGTCTATGGATCCTACCCATCGGGAAGCGTAAACTTTTCGGAATGTTCTTTCGAGCGCAACCTCGGCAGCGGGGCTTTCAGTGCGTCCTATGGAAACGCGTACACGTTTCGGGCCTGTACTTTTTCGGAGAATTCGTCGAACAGATCGGGCGGCGCCATCTTTACTTATTCTACCGGCGGCGAATTGTTGATCGAGCAGTGTCGTTTTGAACACAACACCGCGCCTTGGGGTGGTGCAGTTTATTGTAACGGCGCCCATTCTGGGGCCATTCGCACTTCGGTGTTTATTGACAACGGTGCCGAGTCAGGCGAGGGAGGGGCCGTTCGAATTGACGGTGCCGACGAGTTTGAGGTGATCAACTCCTACTTTGAGTACAACCGCGCGGAATTAGGCGGGGGACTATACATCGGTGGGCCTGCCAGAGTCAGCGACTGTACTTTCAAGGGCAACTTGGCGGCTAAGCTCGGTGGTGGATTGTTTGTGGAATACGGCGACGTGGTGGAACTGATGCGTTGTTACTTCGGCTGGAATTCGGCCTCTGAAGGTGGCGGAGTCAGTGCCTCATGGGGTTTACTGAAGGCGATCGAATGTGATTTCGTCGCAAACAATGCTGTGGCTGGTGGGGCAGTTGCCAACAACGACGAAGCAAACATACTTATAGATCGCTGCAAATTCACCTACAACTCTGCTCAGGTGGGGGGTGCGTTGTCCAGTACTGGAGCAATTGGTGGCACCGTCCTCGTCAGCAGTTTGCTCGCTGAAAACAATGCGTCAGCATACGGCGGCGGCGTCGCTGGCGGCGCGGGACCGCTGAACGTGACGAACTGTTCAATTGCGGGCAATACGGCCGGAGCGCTCGGGGCCGGGATGGCCGTGGGGCACAACTCGAACATCACTAACTCCATTCTCTGGGGAAATGTCGTTGATCCCGAAGGCGGCGCATGGACCGACGAAGTCGCCCAGGTCGAGGGCATCGAATTTGCGATCATCGAGTACAGCGACATTCAGGGGTGGTCCGGTACATACGGCGGAATTGGTAACACCGGACTTGATCCGCTGTTTGTCGACCCGGCCGACGACGACGGACCCTTGGGACCGTTAGGGTCGGACTTCCGCATACGATCCGATTCGCCCTGCATCAACGCGGGTCTGACCGAGACCGCTTACCCAAGCCCCTGGGACCCACCGCCGCCCAACCTCGACTTGGACGGGAAACCGCGGGTGCTGTGCGACTTGGTTGACATGGGGGCCTACGAGTTCGGCCTAGCGGGGGATGTGGACTGCGACCGCGACGTTGACATGGCCGATTTCTCAGCGTGGTCCGCGTGCATGGGCGGACCATTCGCAATCGCGTCATTCCCCGACTGTTCGGCCTTCGACTTCGACGGTGATGAAGACGTGGACCTGACCGACTTCGCCCGGTTCGTGCGGGTTTTCTCGCCAAGTTCGCCATAGGGCTCGTGGGGGGCGTGGCATGGACCACGCCTGCGTGGCCATGTTCAGACACGTACCTCGCATCATCTACGTGATATCCCCTGATCGTTGTCAGGCGTCGGTCGCCCGGCCTCACCCGGGGCCGGATTTGCTGCCACTGAGAAGTTCCTCAATCAGCGACTCGAACTTGGCGCGGAGAGCGTCGTATTCCTTGCCCGTGGCAGGGCCGGAAAAACCGGTGTGGACGGCGCGAATCTGTCCCTCGCCGTCGAGAATGATGGTGGTCGGATAAGCACGGAATTTGTCCAAAATCGGCAGCGCCGCGGACACTTTCTCTTTGTCCGCGAGTCCCGCCAGCAGCAGCGGATACTTGATCCCATGGTGGGCCGCGAACGTGCGGACCTGTCCGGCGTCGCGGGTGAAATCGCCGGTCAACTCGAAGGCCACACCCACGATCGACAACCCGCGATCACGGTAGCGACGATCCAGATCGACCAAATAGGCCGACGCATCGTGACAGTTGGGGCACCACGAGCCGAAGATTTCGATGATCCGCGCTTTTCCCGCAAACGCGGGGTCGGCCAAGGATCGCGGCTTTCCGTCGAGATCGGGAAACACGACCTCCGACAGCTTTGCCCCCTCGACCCCGTGCGTGAGGGTGAAACCGTCCGGCAGTGATGCATTCTCGTCGCGCTTCGCCGACCACGTGTCGTGAAAAGTCTCACCCGACCAGAAGTCCCCGCTCAGAGTCACACCGTCGGTGGTCGTTGCCGTCAACAGAAAGGCATGAGCGCCGTCGAACGCCGAGAGCCGCAATTGTCCGTCAACTTGGCCGGATGACTTCTGGGTCCCGCAAAAGTCGCCCGCAAGAAAGCGGTAATCTCCGGTCGGGGTAAGGACCGTGCCCACGACACTGCCGCCGTCACCTTCTTCGAAGACTCCGACAGCGGGATCGGCGTCCTTGTCGAATTTCATCGCCCAGCGCCCGGCCACCGCCTTGCCGGGGGCACGCTGCCCAGCGGGCGCCTTGCACCCCGCGAACCGATCGGTGTTTCCCGCGTCGGCGCGGAACGACATATTTGTCGACTTGTCATTGCGCCCGCGCTTCGTCCATAGACCCTCGAGCCGCGCACCCCGGTCGAGTATTTTCGCGAAGATTTTGGAATCATAGTGTGGAATCTGGAGCAGGACCGTCGTCGAGAGGACGGTGAGCTGCGGTACTTCGATCCGCTCCGCGCCGTTGATGATCATGGCGTGCCATCCGGAATCGTCCTTGCGGAACTCCAATCCAAAGGGCAACTCTCCGCCCGGACTTTGCAGCCAGGCCCGCCACGGGCCTTCGGCAATCAGCGTATCACTCACCTCTGCGCGAGGTTCTCCGGTAGCCCCCACGAGGGACGAAACGCACAAAAATAAGTAGAACATGCAGATGATCCTACTTGATGATCCGATTTAAGGCATCGGCTTGCGGGCGAAGACTTTGGCGCTCCAAACCTTGCCGACGATGGATCCAGCGATTTCGGCGGCGCTCGATCCATCGGCCATTGTGCCCCCACATCCGCAGGAGCCCGGCTCACCGTCTCCCAACTCCGACCCGACAAAGGCCTCAAGCTGTGCGGCGTCATAGACGATTCGCTCGCGGACTTCGACCTCAGCCAACCCCGCGCGGCGCAAACCGGCAAGATACTCCGTTTCGCTGATCGCTCCCGCAATGCACGAACTGTACAGACCCCGGTCCTCCCGCAGTCGGTCTGGAAGACTATCCACCACAATATCCGAAACCAGCATGCGTCCTCCCGGCTTGAGCACCCGCGCAATCTCCGCGAACACCCTGGGCTTTTCCGGTGACAGATTGATGACGCAGTTGGAGATGACCCAATCGACCGAGGAGGACTCCACGGGCAGCTCCTCAATGATCCCCTTTCGCACCTCGACGTTGGTCAGCCCGCTGCGGCGAATGTTTTCTCGCGCCTTCTCGATCATCTCGTCGGTCATATCGATGCCGATCACCCAGCCGCTCGGACCGACTTTCTTTCCCGCCAGCAGAATGTCGATGCCGGCGCCCGATCCAAGGTCGAGCACGACGTCGCTCTCCCGGACTTCGCTGAAGGCCAGCGGGTTCCCGCAGCCGAAGGAGTTGATGACCGCCTCGGGCGGCAGTGCATCCAACTCCTCGCGCGTGTATCCCGCGAGCTTGACGACCACACCCTTCTGAGTCGGTGCGCAGCATGGGTGGCCGCCTTCGGATGGAGCCCGTACGGCCCGGCTGTACGCCTCCGACACGGCCTCACGAACTTTGCCATGCTGATTCATCCTCTGATCTCTCATAGAGACGAGCCTATCGTCGCTGCCGCAGAGCGGCTTCCACTATTATACGCGCGCACCACTCGGAAAGGTCAGTCTACTTGGCCGTTCTCGCCGGCTCGCCGCTGGGGAGCATCGGCGGGTCGCCGGGAATGTACGCCTTGTATACGTGACCCTTCGTTTGCTCCTTGAACTCGGCCTGGATGGCCTCCCGCGTTGCGGGGTCTTCAAACAGATCGACCATGGTGGCGGCCAACGTCTTGGCGGCGTGGATCATTCCTTTGTGCCCGATGGACATGCCCCCGCACGCGACCACCGGCCAGGCGTGCCACGGGGTATCCTCCGGCGCCGTCGTCACCGACACGTGCAGCGTCGGCACAATCCAACTAATGTCGCCTACATCCGTGGAGCCGCCTTCGGCCTCCTGGCCTTCGAGCGATTTGGGCACACTATTCAGCCCCTTTTCCGCCACGCCCGTAGCCCGCTGGATCGCTCGGGCGAATTCCTGCTCCTCCTTGGTGTATTCAATCGGCCCCAGCCAAACCAAATTGGCGTTGAGCACCTTGGCACCGGTCATGTTGACCAGCATCTCGTAGTCGCCGCCAAGCACTGTGACTTTGCCCTCCACGCCGGCC
>Ga0137429_1000624_pt1 | contig 13474 bp, 7 predicted proteins | sample EasRivERMZT736_2_FD_102304 | JGI IMG/M metagenome (GOLD analysis project Ga0137429, IMG submission 102304) | Soil microbial communities from meander-bound floodplain in the East River, Colorado, USA - East River MetaG ERMZT736_2 | ecosystem: Environmental > Terrestrial > Soil > Floodplain ...
GGCATCCGCGCTCGCCGCGAGACGGATGGAATCCGCGCGCGCCTCGAACTGCTCGCGCTGCGCCACCATCCGTTGTTCACTCGCATTGACGCGCCATTGCGTCACGGCGAGCAGGGCAACCGCGATCGCGACGGTGGCGACGACGCTGGCCCAGACGATGACGCGCACGCGCTTGGCGCTTTTCTCCGACATGTCCTCGAGGACGTCCTTGAAGAACGCAGTGCGCCCCGCTCCAGCGAAGCTTCGGCGCGCGAGGCTCGTTGCCGGACCCATCGCCTTCAGAGCCCCTTTCGCCTTCGCGAGTGGTGTCGGATCGGTGCGGGGCTCCAGCATGCCGGATCCCTTCGCCGGCCTGGGCTCCACGGGTGTCGCCTCACCCCGTCCGCCTCCTCCGGGCCCCGGCTCGGGCGTCTGTCCCTTCACGATGTGAAGGTCTTCGATCGAGAACGTTGGCCCTCCCGATCCAAGCATGATCAGATCACTCTTGGCGGCCGGATGGGGCGCGTCGAGTCGCTTGCCGTTCACGAAGGTACCGTTGCGGCTTCCCGCGTCACGCACCACCACGCCGCCATCCTGGATCGCGATCTCGGCGTGCATGCGCGACACGGACGCGCCCATTTCGGGCGGGACCTGCACATTGCACTCGGGCGAGCGGCCGATCTTCACGACCAGCGCCGTCACATCGAACCGCTGATTGGTGTTGGTCGCGCGCAGGATCACCTGGACGAGCCAGTCGGGCGCCGGACTCATCGGCTCCGTGGGCTCCTCGATCCTCACGCCGGCCCGCATCGCTTCCGAGCGACGCATTGCCGTGGTGCTTTCCGCGACTTCAGCGGCCGACGGGGGTTTGGCTGACGAAGCGGCTGTCTGTCGCGGAGCAGTTGATGTTTTCGGTGCCGGCGGTGGCGGAGCGTCGAGGTCGGGCAGCTCCATGACCGTCTCGGCGACCTTCCGCGTTTCGAGCGCGGCGACGCGCAACCGCGGCCCGGACTCGCCTAAGCCGATGACCTGTCCGACGCGGATCGCATGGCGCTGCCCAGCCTGCAGCCGCTCGTCGTCGAGGACAGTGCCGTTTCGGCTGGTGTCCTCGATCCACCAAGTGTTGTCCTGAAAGAAAACTCGCGCGTGGCGCCCGGAAACAACTTTGCTCTTTGGCCCTTCAATGAAGAAGCCGCACGCGGGATCGCGGCCGAGGGTGGCTTCGAGGTCAGCGACGGCGAGTGATTTTTCGGTGTCGAGGTCCTTGAGGACTATGCGAGGCATTGACTGTTGACGGCATGGAGGCGCGACGAAGGCATGAAGATGGAGTCCACTGCCCTTGGAAGCCAGTGAACCACATCACGCTTGACGCACGCACAAGCGAGGTGGAGTGTATCGTGTCACATGCACCCGATGCTTCCGTTCGCGGTCGGTGCCGCGTTGGTGGTGATCGCCGGCCTGCTTTGGGGGCGACGCTACGCCAATCGCAGCGCGGCCCGCGCACTCCTGCACCATCGGGCGCGGGTCAATCGTTTCAAGCTGGCGAGCCGCGCGCATGTCCGGGCTCAGCTGGTAGCCGACCCGATAATCGCGGATGCGGTTCGCGAGCACGCGCGGGAGACGGGCGTGTCGGAAGCAGCCGCGCGGAAACGGGTGCACGAGTACGTGGAAGAGATCGTCCCGTTCTTCAACGTCATCGCGTACTTCCAGATCGGCTATCGCGTCTCACGCGCGGTCCTGAATCTCTTCTACAAGGTGACGGTCGAGTTCGAGGACCGAGCCGCCGTGCAGCGCCTGCCGAAAGACGCGGTGCTCGTCTATCTCATGAACCACCGGTCCAACGCCGACTACGTGCTCGTTGGATACGCCCTGTCCGGTCAGGTGGCGATCTCGTATGCGGTGGGCGAGTGGGCGCGCGCGTTTCCACTCGAGCATTTATTCAAGGCCTTTGGCGCCTATTTCGTCCGTCGCCGATATCGAGAGCACCTGTACCACACGGTGCTCGAGCGCTACGTGCAGATGATCACGCGCCAGGGAGTGACGCAAGGCATTTTTCTCGAGGGCGGGCTGACGCGAGATGGGAAGCTGCGGCCGCCAAAAATCGGGCTGCTGGATTACGTGCTTGGGATCGCGCGCGATCCGGCATACCGGTCGCGACTGTTCGTCGTGCCGGTGGCGGTGAACTACGACCGCGTGCTGGAGGATCGCTCGCTACTGCTCGAGCTCGCCAAGAGCGAGGGACGGCGGAGGCCGTCGCGACTGAGCCAGCTGGCAGACGTTGGCCATTTCATTATATGGAATACGGGCAGGCTTCTGTCGCGTCGCTGGAAGCGGTATGGGCGCGCTGCCGTGGTGGTGGGCAAGCCATTCGCTCTGGACTCATGGTTCGAGGGCGAGCCGGACCTCTTCAGCGTGCCGCGAACGGAAAGGCTTGCGAAGGTGCAACGGTTTTCCGATGCGGTCATGGATCGCATCGGCCGGCTGATCCCGGTGACTTCGGTGGCCCTGGCGTGTGCGGCGATCCAAAGCCTCGAAAGCGACTTCATCGCGCGCGACCGGTTGCTGGAGCGAATGCAGGAAATGCGTGACGCCCTGGTGGAGCTCAACGGCCGTGTGGTGCGCGCCGATCGGGACATCGCCGAGACCTTCGAACGCGCGTGGCTCATGCTGCGGATGCGGCGCGTGCTGGTGGCAAGCGGTCAGGGTTTCGCGGTTCTGCCGCGGGGAAGGCCCCTCGTGAGCTATTACGCCAACTCGATCGCGCACTTGCTGGGCCCATTCGAATCAGCCGTCCGCGCGCGGGACGCACTGCCAACGCTGCGGATCTCGGAATCGGCGGCCTCACTGTAGTCAGCGAATCAGCTTGACCGGCCCTTCGCGCTCCGGTAATTTCCAAGGCTCTGTCGCCCTGGGAAAAGCGGGGCGCGCTGTTTTCTCGTCGAGATCGAATGCCGACTATCAACCAGCTCGTCCGGCGTAGCCGCCGCGACGTGTCCAAGAAGGAAAAATCGCCCGCGCTCAAGTCGAATCCGTTTCGCCGCGGTGTTTGCACGCGCGTATACACAACGACCCCGAAGAAGCCGAACTCCGCGCTCCGGAAGGTGGCGAAGGTGCGTCTGACGAACGGGTTCGAAGTGATTGCGTACATCCCGGGTGAAGGTCACAACCTCCAAGAGCACTCGATCGTGCTGGTGCGTGGTGGCCGTGTGAAGGATCTCCCCGGTGTGCGCTACCATATCGTGCGCGGGACCCTGGACGCGTCGGGCGTGCAGGGCCGGAACAAGAGCCGTTCGAAATACGGCACCAAGAAGCCGAAGGCAGGAGCCAAGTGAGCCGCCGCAAGAATGCGATCAAGCGTCCGGTACTCGCCGACGCGCGCTACGATAGCCAGACCGTCTCGAAGTTCATCAACGTGCTGATGTATCAGGGGAAGAAGTCCACCGCGGAGCGGATGTTCTACGACGCGATGGACATCGTCGAGTCCAAGACGAGCCAGCCGGGGGTGAATGTGTTCAAGCAGGCCCTGGCGAATCTGAAGCCGGTCGTGGAGGTCAAGAGCCGCCGCGTCGGTGGTGCCACGTACCAGGTTCCGGTCGAGGTCCGGCCCGAGCGTCGGACGGCGCTGGCGATGCGCTGGCTGATCCTGTACTCGCGCGAGCGGGGCGAGAAGTCCATGTCCGAGAAGCTGGCCGCCGAGGTGATTTCGGCGAGCAAAGGCGAGGGCAACGCGATCAAGAAGAAGGAAGACACGCATCGCATGGCCGACGCGAACAAGGCCTTCGCGCACTATCGCTGGTAACTGATCCGAGGAGCAGTCGGTCGGGGCCGGGGTGACTCAGTCATCCCGGCCCCAATTTGTTTCAGGGGGCTTGTGACCCAATTCCGAAATGCCGAGTTGGTACTGACGGAGTTGACTGTCCGGCCGTTCGGGGCTATAACCGGGCTACATCGGGGGACAACCCCGTCACACCTCGTTTCAATGATGCTGGTCCGCGCCTGCTGCGCAATCGGTCTCTCCACTGGAGCAGCTTTGAGCGTCTCACACCTCGCGTCCGCGCAGCCCGGCGGAAGCCTGGTTGGGCGCGTCGTTGACGCTTCGGGTACCCGCGTCGGCGGCGCGGATGTCAGCGTGCGCGGTACGGCGCTTCGGACGACCACTTCGGACTCCGGTCTCTTCCGGCTCGCGATCGGAGCCGGCCCGCATGTCGTGACGATCAGGCGCATGGGCTACGCCGAGATCTTCGATAGCGTCGACGTCCTCAGTGAAGGCGTCACGCATCGCGATTTCGTCCTCGGGTCTCGCATGGCGCTGTTGGACACGATGACGATCACCAAACCGCTGTCCGCGAGCATGCGGGCGTTCGAGGACCGCCGCAAACACCGGCAAGGCGCATTCATCACGTCGGGCGAGCTCCGCGCGATGGACGAGCGTCCGATACGTTCGCTGCTGTCGAGGCACCTCCCTGGCGTCCGGTTCGTGACGTATCGGTCCGGTTTGTATCTCAGCTCATCCCGCGGCTCGGGGTCGATCGACCGACGCATGCTCATCAGAGCGATCCCGAACGATCTCCGCAGCCCGACCGGCTGCTGGGTGCAGGTCTATATGGACGGCACTCGCATGTATACGCCCAATGGGCGAGCGGATGCCGTGAACCTGAACGAATTCCAGACGAGAGATCTGGAAGCCATCGAGTTCTACTCCGGCGCGAGCACGCCGCCGGAATTCAGCTCGAGCTGGGGGGTGTGCGGGACGCTGGTCCTCTGGACCCGGCTTCCCTGACGCCCGCACGTGAGTGCCCCGTTTTGTCTGACCGGTCTTGTTAGTCACACCGCAAAAGAGAGGCGCGAAATGAGTATCGAGCTTGGAGTTCGTCGGCGCACGGTCTTCGCGGCAATCGCGATGAGCGTTACAGCCATGGCGGCCGCGATCGCGCAGGGAAGCATTCACGGGCGCGTCACGTCCAGGACGAACGGTTCACCGCTGGGTGACGCCCGGGTGTCGGTGGTGGGATCGACCCTCCAGACCACGTCCAACGCGGATGGACGGTTCGTCCTGCGCAACGTGCCGGCGGGCGCCCACTCGGTTCGCGTGAACCGGATCGGGTTCGAAGGGGCCAGGTCCGACGTCACCGTCACGAACGACGTCGAAGCGACCGTCGACTTCGTGTTGGCCACCGCGATCCAGTCGCTGCCTGACGTCGTCATTACGGCGACCGGCGAGGAGCGGCGCATCGAAGTCGGAAACTCGACTGGACACATCGAAGCGGCCAATCGTGTGCGTGAGACCCCGATTCACAACATGGGTGAGCTGCTCCTGGCCAAGACACCGGGGCTGGTGGTGCTACCGAACAACATGTCGGGTGGCGGCCATACCATCCGCATCCGCGGCCTGAACTCGGTGACCCGCGGCAATGCGCCGATCTTCGTCGTGGATGGCGTCCGGTTCGACGCAGGTTCGGGCAGCATGGGCACCGGCGGAACGAACTCGAGCCGGCTCAACGACATCTCGCCGGAAGAGATCCAGAACATCGAGGTCGTCCGCGGCCCGTCGGCGGCGACGCTGTACGGCACCAACGCGGCCAACGGCGTGATCGTGATCACGACCAAGAAGGGCCGCGCCGGCACGGCGAGATGGAACGTGTCGAGCGAGGCCGGCACCATTGAGGACAAGAACCCCTACGAGAAGACGTACGCGATCTGGGGTCACGCGCCGGCCACTCCGACCGTGACGCAACGCTGCGTCCTCATCACGATCGCGGACGGCACGTGCATCAGGGACAGCGTGACGACGGCGCACATGCTGCGGCAGGCGGGGACCTCGCCGATCGCCACCGGCAACCGAAACCTGCAGACGCTGCAAGTGAGCGGCGGTGCCGAAGCGATGCGGTACTTCGCGAGCGGCACGCTCGAGAGCGAGACCGGCCCCGTCAAGATGCCGATGAGAGATCAGCGGTTTCTCGACTCACTCCAAATTCCGTTGCTGCCGGAGTGGACGCGCCCTGAGCGATTCGATAAGGGTTCCTTCCGCGCCAACATGACTGCCGCCGTGAGCCCCAACTTCGACCTCAACGTCACGACGATGTTTCTCCGCTCGGAGCAGCGGCTGCCGCAGGTGGACAACAACGTCAACAGCTTCTACTACAACGCGCTCACCAACCCCGGTTTCCATCCCGGAGCCAACTGTAGTGCTGCAACTCCCTGCCTCGGGTTCTCGAACGTCGGCAATCTTGGCCAGCCATTGAACGGCTGGGCCCAGTTCACGCCGGCGCACATCTTCCAGCGGACGGTGGTCGAAGGCGTCAAGCGCTTCATCGGCGGCACCACTGCCAGTTGGCGTCCCCGTTCGTGGCTGCAGAACGACGGCACGATTGGCGTGGACTTCTATGCGCGGCGCAACATGACGCTCTGCCGCCTGGCCGAGTGCCCGAACTTCGGCACGCAGCGGCTGGGATCGATTAGCGACAATCACAACAACAGCCGCCTTCTCACGGCCAACCTGCGCAGCACCGCCACCTATCAGGCATTCCCCACGGGGAGTTTCCGCACCACGATCGGCGGCGACTACATCAACGATCAAGCGGACGGCAGCAACTCTTCATCCACGCAACTGGCTCCCGGCGGCCAAACCGTTGGATCGGGCGCTGTGAAGGACGCCAGCAACACGCTTCCGTCCGCGACCAAGACGCTGGGCTACTATATCCAGGAGCAGTTCGCCTGGCGCGACCGCCTCTGGGTCACCGGCGCGGTCCGCACCGATCAGAACACGGCGTTCGGCACCAAGTACGGCAGCGTCGTGTACCCCAAGCTTCAGGTGTCCTGGGCAGCCTCGGACGAGTCCTTCTTCCCGGTGATCCCGCTGCTCGACATGCTGCGACTGCGCACCGCTTACGGCAGCTCCGGTGTGCAGCCGGGTGCGACCGCGGCTCTCCGCACATTCGCCCCGACGACCGTCAGTCTGTTCAGCGACCAGCCGGCGCTGCGCGCCGACGACATCGGCGATGCGAAACTCAAGCCAGAGCTGACCACGGAGTTCGAGGCCGGGTTCGACGTTGAAGGATGGAACAGACGCCTGCGGTTCGAGGCCACGTACTACAGCAAAATGACCACCGACGCGCTGATCAATCAGAACATCGCGACGTCGTCGGGCGCGTCCGACCCCAACATTCTCAGGAACCTCGGCTCGGTGAAGAACGCTGGCGTCGAGGGCCTCCTCACCCTCCAGGTGCTGGACATGGTGCCGGTGGCCTTGGACGTCACGGTGTCGGCCTCGCACAACGACAACAAGCTCGTCACGCTTGGGCTGGACGATGCCGGGAACCCCATCCCGATCATCGGCACGACGACGCGCCAGATGCCGGGGTATCCGCTGAACTCGTTCTGGCTCGTGCCGTACACCTACGCCGACGCGAACAATGACGGCATCATCGCGCCAAGCGAAGTCACCGTTCAGACCGGCGATACGGCATACGTTGGTTCCGCGTTCGCGCCGGACAATGTGTCAGTCGGCACGGGCGTTGAGCTGTGGCAACGCCGGCTGCGCATCAGTGCGTCATTCGACCACCGGGGCGGTCACACGCAGCAGGTCAGCACTTTCAGCTTCCTGTGCGTGCAGACGGTGACCTGCTCCGAGAAATCGGATCCCAGCTCGCCTCTCTGGCGCCAGGCGCGCACAGTCGCGGCGAACTACACCACGCAGCGCACCAATATTGGATTCTATGAGAACGGCCGGTTCTGGCGCTTCCGTGAGCTGTCCGCGACGATCGATGTGCCGGAGCAGTATTCGCGCCGGTATCTGCGCGCGCAAAACGTGAGCCTCAGTTTGGGCGCCCGAAACCTCAAGGTGTGGACGAAGTACACCGGCGAGGATCCGGAAGCCAGCTACAGCCAGGACGACACGCCATCCACGCTGCTCACCACCGGACCGCGCCGGTACTACACGGCGCGCATCAATGTGCAGTTCTAACCCCAACTGAGGACGAGACGACAATGAAGAAACTCTCTCATAGCGCTCGCCCCGTCATCGCGGTGGCTCTCGCGATGGGGTTGGCCGGGTGTAATCTCAAGGATACGCTGCTCGAGCCACAGCAGCCGGGCGTGATTCAACCCGATGCGGTTGAATCGGCCGTGGCGGCGGACGCCTTGCGCAAGGGAGCGCTCGGCCGCCTCAAAGACGCTACCGAGGGCGGCAACGGGGGCGGCCTGTGGTCGATGTCGGGGTTGCTGGCGGACGAATGGAAATCCGGCGACACGTTCATCCAGCGCGTGGAGACCGACCAGCGCATCATCCAGAACAACAACGCCGAGCTCATTGACGAGTTCCGGGCGCAGCACCGCGCCCGCCAGGGGGCGCGCGACGCGATCAACGCGATCGAGAAGTTCAGGGCATTCATACCGGCTGCAGACTTATATGCAGCGCAGATGTGGTGGGTGATGGGGCATGTCGAGATGCAGTTGGCAGAGAACTGGTGCAGTGGCGTGCCATACGGCATCACCCTCGATGGCGTCCCTACGTACTCGGCGCCCAGGTCGATGGCGGAAGGACTCGCGCTCGCGATGTCGCACCTGGACAGCGCGCTCGCGTACGCCACCGCCACAGACACCGCTACGGTGACCCACATGCGCGCCATTCAGCTCTCGCGCGCTCGAGTGCTGGTGGCGCAAGGCAGCTTTGCGGCGGCTGCGGCAGCGGTGACCGCCATTCCCACGGCCTACCGCTACCTCCAGACGCACTCGCTGACGACGGCCGACGTTGCGGCCTGGTCGCTCAACAACAGCCAGCGCCGCTGGGTGGTCGGTGACAGCTTCGACGTTTCGGGCCTCATTGCGAACGCGATTCCGTTCGCGTCGGCCGGCGATCTGCGTGTGCGAGTCCAGGGAACGTCGATCAACAGTACGCTGAACAGGGCGTTCGACAATTCCACGTGGTTCGTGCAGCAGACCATCTGGGCCCGCTCGGACGCAATCCCGATCCTGTCGGGCGTGGATGCCCGGCTGATCGAAGCCGAAGAGCGGCTTCAGGCCAACGACTTTGCGGGGATGACGACGATCCTCAATGCGCTGCGCGCCGCGCCGCAGTTCCTGGGCTCGACGTACAGCAGCCCGGTGATGGCGGCGCTCGCGACGCCTGGGAGCGCAGCGGCAGCCAGAGATCTGTTCTTCAGGGAGAAGGCGTTCTGGCAGTTCGGACGCGGCTACCGTCTGCCTGACATGCGCCGTCTCGTGCTCCAGTACGGGCTGACGCCGGCCCAGGTCTACCCGACCGGCACGTTCTTCAAGACGGGACAGCCGTACGGGACGCACGTCGTCTTCCCTGTCACCACCGACGAAGACCCTAACCCCGACTACGCCACGTGCGACGCTTCGATCCCCTGAGCTGAACCGTTGGCAAGCAGAACCAATGGCGTCTCGCGTGGGACGGATCTCACGCGGGGCGCCGTTGCTTTTATGATTGTCGGGACGCGGATGGCGATTCGTCTCGAGTGCATTGCAGGGGCGGCGGTCTGCTGCCTCGTACCCGTGGCATCCGGCGCGGCGCAGCAGGTGACCGGCGTCGTGCACCAGACGCCCGGCGCGGTGCCCGTCGTCGGTGCCGTCGTGTTGCTGGTCGATTCCAGCGGACGCGCGGTGGCGCGCACCATCACTGATCCCGGCGGTCGATACCGGCTCTCCTGGCAGCCGGCCGCCGCCCGGCTGCGCGTGGTCCGCATCGGCTTTCGGCCCGCGAGCGATCGGGTGCTGTCGGGCGTGCCTCACGACACATCCGTCGACGTCGAGCTCGATCGGCTGCCGGCGATGCTTACCGCGGTGCGCGTGACGAGCGACGCGGTGTGCTCGGATTCGCCCGACCGCCGCGGAGCCCTCGCGCTGTGGGAACAGGCGCGTGCCGGACTGCTCGCCGCGATCATCGCGCGTGACGCCGCGGCCGCCCGAATGACGAACCTCAGTTTCGAGCGGCGGCTCGACGCCCGAACGCGGCGCGTCACTCACATCAGGCCCCGTGTCGCCACCGGCAGCAGCAACCGGCCGTTTCTAGCCGCCCGGTCCGGTGACGAGCTCGCTCGGCTCGGGTACACGGAGTCTCGGGGCAAGGACGCGGTCTTCTTCGCGCCGGACGCGGATGTGCTTCTCGACGAGAGCTTCGCCAGCGCACATTGCTTCAGTGTGCAGCGCGGCGACGACTCGCATCGTGGGCTCATCGGCCTGGGGTTCGAGCCGCGCGTGAACCGCCGGCGCGAAGTGTTCGTGGACGTCCGCGGCGTTCTTTGGCTGGATCCAGAGCTGCCCGCGCTCAGCGATCTCGAGTTCAGGTTCACCGGCGTGCATCCGCTGGCCGCGCGCGTCGGCGCTGGAGGGACCCTGCGTTTTCAGACGATGACGAACGGCGTCGCCTTCATCGCTGAATGGACGTTGGCGCTGCCCGTGCTGATTCCGGGCCCGGCCCCGCGCAGCCCGCCATCGTTGGTGGACCTCAGCGAGACGGGCGGGATCGTGCTCGACGCTAGTTGGCCGGACGGCGCGTCCTGGAAAGCCGACATCGCGCCCTTACAAGGGAGCGTCACAGAGCGCGGGAGCGGCGAGCCGATCGCCGGCGCCGTCGCGGCGATTGAAGGCCTGGCGGACAGCGTCACTGCTGACCGCAGCGGGCGCTTCACGTTCGGTCCGCTTCCCGAGGGGACGTATTCGCTCGACATCACCGATACGACGTTTGGGAACTACCTGCGGCCGCGAACCGTGAGCAGGAACGTGAGCGTGAAGAAGGGCGCCGTTGCCGATGGCTCACTGGAGCTGCCATCGCGGTCGGAGCTCGTAGCTGAGCTGTGCAAGGACCGACGTTCCAGTGGGGCCACGGCGACTATGTTGGGCCGCCTCAAAAACGGCGGTGTCGACCTGCCAAGTGGCCTCGCGGTCGAGAGCTCCTGGCAGGCGAACTACACGATGCGGACGGGCGAATCGGGAATCAACGTGACCGAGGCGCGTCAGGCCATTGATCTGGACAGTGACGGGACTTTTCGCGTGTGCGGCGTCGCGCACGAGCGGCCCGTCCGCCTGCGTCTGCGGCTCGGCAGGATCCCGGTGGCGGACACAGTCGTGACGGCCGGACGCACCACATTTCATCTCGTTGACTGGGCCCTGCGCGCAGGAGTGCTGGCCGCCGCGCAGCGCGGCGACGCGAGCTCACTGGCGGGAAGCGTCGTGAACGAAAGCAGCGGCGCACCGATCGGCAGCGCCGACGTATGGCTCGTCCTCGATGACGTGCGAGTCAACACGGACTCCTCCGGACGATTCGCGATTCACGGATTGTCTCCCGGACGGCATCTCGTTCAAGTGCGCCGCATCGGGTACGCAGTGCGCCGCGACACGATCACGTTGTTCGCCGGTGCCGAGGCCGATCGCCAGTTTCGTCTCACGAGCCAGGCCGTCATGCTCGACACCGTGCGCACGATTGCGGAGGGCGGGAGGTACATCTCGCCCGCACTACGCGGTTTCGAGGAACGGCGTGCGACGGGTCAGGGTCATTTTATCGCCGAGGACGAGCTCCGAAAGAACGACAACCGGACGGTGCCCAATGTTCTGCGGCGCATACCGGGTATCATGATCGGTTCGGGCCGCACCGGGGAGTACGCGGGGTCGACGCGAGGCGGTGGCGGAAGCCCCGCGGGGGTTATGGGACCGCTGCCGCGTGCCGACTCCGGCGATCGCACGAGCCCGCGGGGCTGCTGGGTTGCGGTCTACCTGGATGGCATCCCGATCTATACGGGCCCCCCGCAACCGGCGCCGGACCTCGCGCGCATGCAGGTGCGGGATTTTGCCGCCGTGGAGTTCTACGCCGGCGGCGCGACCATGCCCGTGCAATTCAGCCAGATGAAGGCGTCGGATTGCGGCGTGCTGCTGCTCTGGACACGGGAGCGCTGACCGCCCCAGCGACAAGTTGGGCTGGAGAGTTGACACAAGGCCCAACTCCAATAAATTCAGGTGGCTACGGCATTTCGCCGCAGCAAAAAGCCCGGCGCACTGCGAGCCGGCACTTATGGGCTCACCCGATCGAGAGGTGAGGGTGCTGTAACCGGCTGAACGCTCTCTGAGCGCGACGCTCCCGAAAAGCAACGCAGGACAATCCAACGCCGAGATGTTCGGCGCGCCATGGGTCCCCAGTCACGCTACAGTGGCGACTGCACCCGGCGATTGCGGATGGATACCGGCTCCCCTGGGAGCGTCACGGTCCACCCGCGTTTTTGCTGGTGGAAGAAGCTGACTCAAGACGGCACGACGCACGCTGACTCAATACGAAGGACGCACGGTTTCTTAAATGGCTCGCGAAACTCCTCTCGATCGCTATCGCAATATCGGCATCATGGCCCACATCGATGCCGGGAAAACGACTACGACCGAGCGCATCCTCTACTACACCGGCAAAGCCCACAAGCTCGGCGAGGTGCACGACGGCACCGCGACGATGGATTGGATGGAGCAGGAGCAGGAGCGCGGCATCACGATCACATCGGCCGCGACCACGGCCTTCTGGACGCGCAACGACGTCGAGTATCGCATCAACATCATCGACACGCCGGGGCACGTGGACTTCACGGTGGAAGTCGAGCGCTCCTTGCGCATTCTCGACGGCGCGGTGACGCTGCTCGATTCGGTCGCCGGTGTCGAGCCGCAGACCGAGACGGTGTGGCGCCAGGCAGATCGGTACGGCGTGCCGCGTCTCGTCTTCGCCAACAAGATGGATCGCGTGGGGGCGGACTTCGATCGCTGCATGAAGATGATTCGCGACCGTCTCTCGAGACACGCGTACAATCTGCAGATCCCGGTCGGTTCCGGAGAGCTGTTTACCGGCCACATCGACATCGTCGAACGCAAGCAGTACATCTTCGACGAGGTAACGCTCGGCAAGAAGTTCGACATTGTCGACGTCCCGGCTGAATACAAGGATGCCGTGGAGAAGGCCCGGCACGCCGTCATCGAGCACGCGGTCACGCAGGACGACCGGTTGATGGAGAAGTACCTCGGCGGCCAGGATCTCACCATCGAGGAAGTTCGCCATGTCATTCGTCTCTCGACGATCGGCGGGCACATGATCCCCGTCCTCTGCGGCGCGTCGTTCAAGAACAAGGGCGTGCAGGCGCTGCTCGACGCCGTGATCGACTACCTCCCGGCGCCGGTGGACGTCAAGCCGATCAAGGGGCACCTGCCGCACCACGACGAGCATTTCGAGGAGCGCCCGGGGACCGATGACGCGCCGTTTGCGGGTCTGGCGTTCAAGATCGCGACCGATCCATTCGTCGGAAAACTCACGTTCTTCCGCGTGTATTCGGGCGTGCTCAAGTCCGGCTCGTACGTGTACAATTCGACCAAAGACCGGCGCGAGAGAGTCAGTCGGCTCCTGCAGATGCACGCGAACAAGCGCGAGGAGATCGAGGAAGTGCGCGCTGGAGACATCGCCGCCGCCATCGGCCTGCGCGACACGCGGACGGGCGACACGATGTGCGAC
>Ga0137429_1000625_pt1 | contig 13437 bp, 13 predicted proteins | sample EasRivERMZT736_2_FD_102304 | JGI IMG/M metagenome (GOLD analysis project Ga0137429, IMG submission 102304) | Soil microbial communities from meander-bound floodplain in the East River, Colorado, USA - East River MetaG ERMZT736_2 | ecosystem: Environmental > Terrestrial > Soil > Floodplain ...
CAGCGCAAGACGTGCATCACGTCGCATTGTTGCTCAAAGTGCTCCAAGTCGTTGTCGAGAATGGGACGGGCTTGCTTGTCGTCAGCCATCATGTTGGGTTTGCGCGTAGACTTCTTTCCTTATCTCAATCATCACGGGTTGTTTTTCTTGAAACTGGTGCGGTAATTGAAACGGGCGGAGTTGATTGTTTGGAAGCACCACGATCGGATGGGTTTCGCAAATACGTAGAATTCTCGCGCAATCTGGCATGATGAGGTGATCATGGCAAAATATGACAACACCATTAGGTCGCCGTATTTCTATGCCGATGACGAGGCAATTTTCTATGACGACACAGTGCGCTTGACCGACCGCGCGTATGATCTGCTTCACGAAGTCGCCATTCGCCTGCTTCATTATTGGATGCTACAACGTAACAACAAAGGTGCTCAAGAAACTTTGCCTTGGATCTTGGACGTGGGATGCGGGACAGGCGCTGAAGCAATGGGGATCCTAAACCGTATTCCGGATTCTCATTTAGTGTGTGTTGATAGCAGCCCAGCGATGCTTGAGCAATTTCGTCTAAAGATATGTCGGGCGTATGGAAACGAGTCGGCTGATGGTAGACTCATTTTGGAGGTGGCCGATTTTCGCGATCCTTCTTGGCTCGATCGAATCACGCCCAAGTCTGGATCGCAAGGCATGAGAGGTGGTTTTGATGCAACCGTAAGTGTGTATGCTCTTCACCACCTAGCGGAGGAACAAAAGCTCCGGGTGTATCGAGACGTTGCGGAGCGTTTGCCACGTGGATCACCCTTCATTAATGCAGATCTATTCACGTTTGTTTCGGACTGGCTAGCTCAGCTCGCCCAAGATGAGGAAGAAGCCTGGATTCGACGGCAGTTCGACGAGGTCCAACATAGTTGTGAATGGGTGGCCGCGCAAATGGGTCCAGCGCGAACTCGCCTCCGGGATGCATGGCTCAATCACATCCGGAATGAAAACGTCCCGCTACCGATTACGGGGCAGGGTTGGAACGAAGCGGAAATAGGTATCATTAATACCGAGGAATCCCTGCTTCGGATGGCAGGGTTCACTGCTGTCGAAGTGCCAGCGAGACTATATCAGAGCGCCGTCATTGTTGCACTGAAATAAGGAGTTTTGCATGTCACCTAGTTCCACAGTCGGCCTGGATCTTGCGGATCCTGGGTGGGTGCGCATCGACGAAGCCGTCGTGCGTGTCTCCGGTCCAGTCGACGACATTGTTCGGGAGATGGAAACAGTCTTGACTGATCAGGCAGTGCGTTCATTATGCCATGCGCTTGGGATTCTCAGCACAGGATTTCTTTTTGTTGATCCCTATTCACCGTGGCTTACTGCGTTTTTTGAAAACCCGGACCCCGGCAGAATGACAAGACCACAAAAGACCTATCGTACTGATTATTTGTGGGAAAACGCGCCCGCAGGAGAGCGCTGGAGTGAACTGGTACATTCTCTGTTTGTTTATGTTAGAACGCTCCAAGCTAATGCAACCGAGACAGCAAAGAAAAGAACAGAAGAATATTTTAGATACCTACCGAAGCATGGAGACCACGATTACTGCATCGGTGAGGACAATAAACTCGTTCGAAGCAACTGTGCACTTCATTATGTGTGTCTAGGAGAAATGTTGTTTACTATCATGGCATGGCGGTGCCTTGCGGTGGGATTGCAACTCAGAGGCGGCGCCGCACCGCTCGCCGATCTCGACATTGGACTAGGTCAGGTATTTCCAGTGTATGCCACCTGCCGGTGGAACGGCGTCGACCTACTTAATTCCGCGCATTTTCGGGAGTCCGGTGGGCGGTCTGACCTCCTTGAGGCGGCATGGCATGAATTATGGGGGAACCGAGATTGCCTTCGCCATGATTGGCATTTGCTAGGACTGCATTCTACAGCGTCAGGTAACACTACGATGGAGCGAGACGCGCTACTAACATTTATCATCGGCATCGGAGGTCTCGGACCTGCTGCAAGCAAGGCGGCAGTCACAGATGATGTGCTCAATAGTGCGATTCAAAGGAATATTGCCAACTTCATTCGTCATCTCGGGATTATTGAGCAACCTGGTACTGTTGCAGAAGCGCTGACTCTTATTGAGCGATACGCACGGTTGCCGATCCTCCCTTTTTATATGTGGCATGCACTGGATGGGGCGGCGAAGTGTTACCTTGTAAATGCCGTTTGGACATCGCAGAAATATAATGTTGTGGTTGACGATGCGTGGGGACGATGTCGTCACCTAGGACTGGCGCTTAGTGCAGTCGCACCGCTCTTGCGCATTGACTGGACGATCCCTCGGTCATCGTCGCTTGGTTCTGAAATGCGTTGCTCTGACGCTGATCCGCTTGTATTGGTTAACGTGATCCGCCTCATGGCGCGACCGCTTGTCGAGGAGCACGTTTATAATTCCGTGTTCGAGACAGTACAGAGGCATGTGGTTCACCAGACCGCGTTAAGGACTATCAACAAAGGCATGTGAGTTAGAATTGTCGCGGCGTGCTTGGAGGAGTCATATATGATGGCGCGAACGAAAGGGCACTTTGATGATATGTGGGATGTATTTGGCTTCGCGCAATCTCCCTACCGCGTGACGCCATTGGCCGCGAATGACCGAGATATGGAACTATTCACAAGCCGATCTCGGGGAGAGAGTGCAGAATTCCTTTCAATGATGAGTGACGACGAACGATCCGTTGTAATCCTGTCGGGAGATATCGGAATCGGAAAAACAAGTTTCTTTAATATTCAGCAATACCTGCTGGTTTCCGGAAAAGCTGGGTGGTGTCCCAAGCTGATACCTTGCTCTCGATTGACTTCGCTAATGGCCAAGGACGAACCGAACTCGCTTGCAAGACGAATCGTATATGATGCGGTTCAGAATATTCAGGCTTATTGTGACTCGACGAAACAGACTGTCCAGCCTGAGTGTCAGGCCGTTTCCGATTGGATGTCGCATCGGCCAAAACCAGCTGGTTGGCAGATTAGCGCAGGGGTTCTAGGCGCCGGAAGGCAAGTGCAACTGCCGCCCGTCGGAGATACAACACTTGAAACATGGCGGACCATTCTTGAGGCTTTGGCGTACGAAGCACGAAGGAGTCTTGGAGTTAAAGGCTTTATTGTATGTCTCGACAACGCAGAGACACTCTCGCAGAGTGAGCTCGCCCAACTAGCAATGTCGTATCGTGATACTTTGTTTACGATTGAAGGTATCTGGTGGGTTTTAATAGGACAGAGCGGACTTTATAGGCAGATCGATCAGATTGATCGCCGTGTTTCTCAGCGCATTTCCGGCAGTGGTGTCGAGCTTTCGCATTTTACGCTAGAAGAATTTCACAAAATGATTGAACAAAGGGTGCAAGTGTATAAGCACCGAGATGATGCGAAGAGTCCATTGTCAAAGCATATTCATGATCTACTATTTCAGGCGTCATGCGGAGAAATCCGCTTTGTCTTCGACACTGCTAATACTCTCGTCAAGAAAACTGAGGCGAGGGTTCGTTTGCAAGCAAGTGGCAATCTTCCGGAAAACATGGCGTCGCCTGAAGTGCTTCAGAGACTACTGACGGAAACGCTCCAAAAAGAACTGATTGATAGGCAGATTCCCGACCAGTGGGCGATCCCAGTCCTCGGGTCCATGTCCGAGCAGGCTATTACTGATCTCCATGAGGCCGCAAGTACGCGCGATATCCTCGAGAAGTTTGGTGACGATACCATCCGCAAGGACGCATTTGAGCGCTTTGGTTTTGTGTCTGCTGAGGAATTCGTCACCGGATTTTTGGAACCTCTGCGCTCCCGAGGTTTTCTCGGACGGGTGGGCGCGGCCGAAGGGGAGTATCGATTGAAAAGTTTTGCTTGGCTGGCACGACAGCTTAGATCCGGCGGGTGATAAGGCGACGGATGCGAAGAGCCGGAAGCTGACCGCCATTCGGTGCACGTGGGCGATCGCTGTATTTCGTTCATGACGAACCGGAGGCTATGTGAGTACCCGATAGGTACCTGAAAAATGCGGTCTAGAACGGCCTCGAAGCGTCTCATCGGGTCGCGAGTGGTCAGGTCGCGTTTTCGCGTAAGTCCCGGTGAATCCGCGATTTCTGGTTCAGAATGCGGTTTACCCGCGTTTTTTCTAACGATTTCGATTCCCCCCGCCTCCAATTCGTAACCTCTAGCCTATACATGGGTTACGTTTTTTGGATGCAATAGTTCGTAGATAGTGCGTACTTCGAATCCGAGACACACGCAATTCACATGCCGCTATAGGCGGTAGGCGGCTGTGCGTCCCGAGAATGTCATCCGGCTTGCTTGACGCGCGGAAAGCAAGCGCTTCGCAACAATTGGCCGCGGGCGGAAACAACGCGGGGGACGGATTCCGCGTGGGAAAAAGCTGTTTCTTGAGCATTCGCACTTTTTGTGAGGCGATATGTCCGTACCCGTTGAAGATGCATTGGCAGTTTCCCGGCGTGACGGTCTGGTTAGCGTCGCCGCTTCCGTCCACCAGCTGCTCCGATGTCCGTGTGGCCAGAGCCTACAGGAACTCCTTGACCTTGGACCACATGGATTCAATAGGGTTGAAGTCGGGAGAATAGGGGCGGCAGATATCGCAACGTGACGCCCGCGGCCTCGACGGCCTCCTGCACGCCCTTGGTCTTATGCGGCGAGAGTTTGTCCATCACCACCACGTCGCCGGGGCGCAGGGTCGGCACCGAAGCCAGCTCGACATAGCCGCGGAAGACCACGAAATTCATGGCTCCCTCGATGGCCAACGGTACGTCGACCCGATCGAGGCGTAGGGCGTAGATCTTCGTGGTTATGTGCCTTTGTCCTGTGGGGGCGTGTTCTACCACCCGCTGCCCACGCGGGGCCTGACCGCAACGCCGGGTCATGTTCGTCTTGGCCCCGGATTCGTCCAGAAACACCAGCCGTCGAGGATCGACCCGGGTGATGGCCCGCCACCAGGACTCACGTTGGCATCTCACGTCTTCCCGCTTCTGCTCTGTCGCGACGAGCGATTTCTTTTGAGCGTTAGGTGCAGTACCCCCAAGGCTCGCAACATGGCCCCATCGCTGATCCCCGTCTTCAACCCGGCCTTTAGCTCTTTCAGCGTGGCGTCGGGGCGTTTCTCCACCAGCCGGGCAACCGCCGCAACTGACGCGCGTCCAACGCCGGCTTCCGCCCCGCGTTTTGCGGCAAGGCCGCGATCGACCCCGTCTCCCGCCGCCGTTGCAGCAAACGCCGAATCCAGGCTGTGCTCACCCCAAACCGTTTCGCGATCCGCTCCCGCGTTCCTTCTTGCGCGTCACACGTTGCCACCACTCGCTCTCGCAGGTCCATCGAATACAGCTTCATGCCCCTGTCTCCCGCCATCCCTGGCAGAAGAACTATAGGCAATCACCGCTACACAAAAACATAGATTGCTTTAAAACTTGCGTTCGATTCGAGAGTTCCGAACTAAGGCCGTTTTTCAACAAATACGAGGAAGCTGCTCGCCGGAGAGTAGATCGAGCAATCGGGCCGGACCAAATGGTCCGCGGGCGGCGACGCGTCCGGAACCGGTTGCCGTGACGCGACCGATGACGGCGGCGTCACTGGCGACTGACGTCCCGCGCATGGCCGCGAGAACGCGGTCGGCGCAATCGCGAGGGACGAAGGCCACAAGACGACCTTCATTGGCTACGTAAAGCGGGTCCAAACCCAGGATCTCGCAAACTCCAGCCACGGACGACTGGACGGGAATCGTCGCCTCGTCGACCTCCAGATCGACGCCGGCATCTGCGGCAATTTCGTTCAGCGCGGAGGCAAGTCCTCCACGGGTCAGATCACGAAGACAATGGACATCGTCGCCGGTTGCGAGAATCGTCTGGACGAGCGAAGAGAGGGAAGCGCAGTCGCTTTCGATGGCCGTGTCGAATTCCAACCCCTCGCGGACCGACAGGATCGCGACTCCGTGGCGGCCGACGTCGCCGCTGAGGATGATGGCATCGCCGGGACGCACTCGCGAAGGACGGATTTGCACGCCCGAAGGGATTGGCCCGATCCCCGCGGTGTTGATGAACACCCCGTCGCCCTTGCCTTTGTCGACCACCTTCGTGTCGCCGGTGACCAGCTCCACGCCGCAATCGGACGCGGAGTCCGCCATCGAGCGAACGATTCTCTTCAGCGTCTCCAACGGAAGTCCTTCTTCCAGAATGAAACCGGCACTGAGATACGCGGGCTTCGCTCCGGACATGGCCAGATCGTTGACCGTGCCATAGATGGCGAGCTTTCCGATGTCTCCGCCGGGGAAGAAGAGCGGCCGCACGACGTAGCTGTCGGTGGTGAAGGCGATGCGTTGATCGCCCAGAGTGACGGCGGCGCTGTCGTGGCGCTCGGCTGCCGCCGGACTGGCGAAGCTCGGTAGGAAAACCCGCTCAATGAGTTCGCGCATCAGGCGGCCACCGCCGCCGTGGGCCATCTGCACCGTCATGTGTCGCCCGAGAGGAGTGGGGCAGCTCAATGAGAGAGCCTCGGCTTTCATGTCGCGGCTCCCACTTCACATACTCTGCAAGTCGAAGATCCCGTCGCAAATCGCGCGTAACGATAGTAGGCCGCGCACGTGCCTTCCGAAGACACCATGGTCGCGCCGAGAGGCGATTCGGGTGTGCATCGTATGCCGAACGCCGGGCAGTCGTGCGGCGTTCGCTGCCCTTGAAGAATGGACCCGCTCATGCACTCTTTGGGCTCGACCGCAACGAACTTTTCCACCGCGAACTTCAATCCGGCGTCATGGGCCTGGAATCGAGATCGTAGGCGGTAGCCGCTACCGGGAATCACGCCGATCCCTCTCCAGGGACGATCGACCGTTTCAAAGACCTCGTCGATCAGAGAACGAGCCGTCGCATTTCCCTCGGGACGGACCGAGCGGGCGTATTGGTTTTCCACCACGGCTCGACCTTCCTCAAGCTGTCGCACGCAGAAATGAACGCCCTCCAGAATGTCCACCGGCTCGAACCCGGTAACAACGATCGGCACGTGGAACTTCGCGGCGAGGTGATGATACTCTTCATAGCCCATCACCGTGCACACATGCCCGGCGGCGAGAAATCCCTGCACAAGATTCCCGCCACTGGACAAAATGGCGTCGAGCGCGGGCGGTACAGTCACGTGAGAGACGAGCACCGAAAAGTTGGCCACGCCTTCCCTGTAGGCCTGCACGACGGCCATGGCGTTCGCGGGCGCGGTGGTTTCAAAACCCACGGCGAAAAACACCACTTCCCGGTCGGGAAGGGCGCGGGCGAGCGCTAGGGCATCTAACGGTGAATAGACGATCCGAATATCGCCTCCCGCGGACTTCACCGTGAGCAGGTCCGTGGTCGACCCGGGGACGCGGAGCATGTCGCCGAACGAACAGAAGGTCACCTCAGGTCGCGACGCGATCGCCAGAGCACGGTCAATCAACTCGAGCGGGGTGACGCACACCGGGCACCCCGGCCCGTGGATCAACGTGAGATTTCTTGGAAGGAGTTGATCGAGCCCGAATCGCACGATGGCGTGGGTCTGCCCGCCGCAGACCTCCATGATCCGCCAGTCGCGGGTGGTTTCGCCGTGTATCGCGGCGGCCAGAGCCCGCACTCGCCGCGCTTCGCGGTATTCGTCGACGTACTTCATGGCGCCACCGGTCTCCGAAGCTCCGCGAGTTCGCCCATTCGGTCCAGATACTCCAGCGTCGTGCGCGCCTGCTCCTCATCGATGCGACAGATGGCGAAACCGACGTGAACAATGACATGGTCGCCGATCTGAGCCTCGGGGACGAACGCCAAGCACACGTCCTTGCTGACGCCGCCGAAGTCGACCTTGCCTGTGCGCAACTCTCCTTCGCACAACGAGTTGATTCTACCCGGCACACCCAGACACATTTGGAGTCTCCTGCTTACTCAGTGAAGTCCTAGCTCGAACGGACGCCGCCAGAATCTGCCCGAGGGCCAGTCCGCCGTCGTTTGCGGGGATGAGACGATTCTCGAAGACTTGGAAGCCGGCGTCTTCCAAACGCGAGCGAACCAACTCCTCGAGCAGAGCGTTCTGAAAACACCCGCCGCTGAGGACGACTCGCGGAAGCGCCGCTCTCTGCGCGGCTCCGACGGCGAAGGTTGCCACCGCCAAGTGAAAGCTCGCCGCCACCGCTCCCACCGGCACGCCGTCCCGGAGGTCCACTACGACCCGCCTTATCATCGGTTCCCAGTCCGCGACGGCAGAATCCCCGGCCGAAAGCGGGAGAGGGTAGTTGCGATCGCGTGTCTGCACATCGGCCGCATACTCAAGCGCCATCGCCGCTTGCCCCTCAAAGCTGCTCCTTGCGCACAGGCCTGCAAGACACGCGACAACGTCGAAGAGCCGCCCCATGCTTGTCGTGACTGGGCACATGACCCCGCGGTGCAGCGCCGCCGAAAGCACACGCCGTTCCATCTGCGAAAACCAACGTTCGGCGAGTTCCATCGCGGAATCACCCATGATCTCGTAGAGCAGCCCTAGCACTGCACGGCGCGGCTCGCGTACTGCCTGTTCGCCGCCGGGGAGACGAAACGGCCGCAAGTGTGCGACGCGGCGGTACTCATTCGCGTCGCAGAGCAGTGCCTCGCCACCCCAGACGGTCCCGTCGTCGCCGAACCCGCTTCCATCCCAAGCCAAGCCGAATACCTGGCCGTCGAGTCGATGTTCCGCCATGACCGAGAGAACGTGGGCATGGTGGTGCTGCACGCGGATCAAGGGAATGCCGGCAGTAGCAGCGTATTGTACGGCGTACTGGGTTGACGCGTAATCGGGGTGGGCATCACAGACGACGAGAGCAGGAGTGACGCCGTGGAAGTTGAGTAAATCGGTGATCGTTCGCGCAAAGAGGGTTCGGGCCTCGGCGCAGTCCAGATCGCCGATATATTGACTGAGCACGACCTGCGACCCGATTCGCAATGCAACCGTGTTCTTGAGGTGCCCGCCTACCGCCAGGATCGGCGGGCCGTCAATCCCAAGCTCAATCGCCGCCGGCGCGTAACCGCGTGCGCGACGCAACAGGCGCGGGCCATCAGAACCGACGCGGACCACGGAATCGTCTACCTGTCGAACGATCGGACGATCGTGCGTCAAGAACGCGTCCGCGATTCCTGCCAAGTGCTTCTTTGCCTCGTCGATCTCGATGCACATCGGTTCTTCTGAGATATTGCCGCTGGTGCAAACGATGGGGCACTTGAGTTTGCGGATCATCAGATGATGAAGCGGCGTGTACGGCAGCATCACGCCGAGGCCAGGGTTTCCCGGCGCGACCGACGAGACGATAGGAGGTAGCTCCTCGCTCACAGGCACGCTGCGTTGCCGGAGCAGTACGATGGGGCAGGCCGCCGACGCGAGTATGGCGGCCTCCTCGTCGGAAATAACACAGTAGCGCCGGGTCTCGTCCAGAGACGCGAGCATGAGGGCGAAGGGTTTCTCCTCGCGCCGCTTGCGTGCGCGAAGACGCTGGACCGCTTCATCCTGTGTGGCGTCGACCACGAGTTGGAAGCCGCCCAAGCCCTTTAGCGCGACAATCCTACCGTTGCGAATCCACTCGCACGCGACATCCAACGCCGCGCCTTTCGCCGCGATCACGTCGCCGCCGGCGTTCAAGAGCGTCAGTTGCGGCCCGCAGATCGGGCAGGCGATGGGCTGAGCATGGAATCGACGGTCCGATGCATCCTCATACTCCGCGCGACAGGCAGGACACAACGGAAAATTCTTCATTGAGGTTCTTCCACGGTCATAGGGCGACCCTTCGACGATGGAGTACCGTGGCCCGCAATACGTGCAGTTGGTGAAGGGGTATCGATACCGCCGCTCGCCCGGAGTGGTCACTTCTTTCAGGCACTCGGAACAGACTGCAAGGTCGGGAGGAATAGCCGGCTTCGACGCGGAATCGAACTCGCTGTCCAAGATCCGGAAGGGGTTCTCCGGTCGAACGACAAGCTCCTCCGCTTCCAGGCGATCGATTTTCGCATGGGGAGGGTGTCGGCGGAGTATGGTATCTACGAACCGCTCCAGTTCCGCATTCGGTCCCTGTACCTCGATGCGTACACCCTGCGGCGTGTTGCGGACGGACCCACTCAGGCCCCGCGACCGCGCCGCATGATGGACAAACGGTCGGAACCCGACGCCCTGAACGACGCCGTGCACGACCAACGCCAGCCGACGTTGAGATCGCGAGTCACCGTACATCGACGTCCTCGATCCAGACGCCTTCTTCACCGGTGAGTCGTCCTTCCGGACCGTTGCATCGCGGGCAAATGCGCACGTGATGTTCAGGCATGTAGGTCGTGCCGCAGGCATCGCACTGAACACGCACTTCCGAAAGCTCCATTTTCAGCGAGGCGCCTTCCGCGATCGTTCCCCGAGCATGGGCGGCGAAATGGAACGCCAGGCTCTCCTTGGATAAACTCTCTGACTCCGCCACCCGCCCGCGGACCGCCACCACACGTGACGCACTTTCCGCGGCCGCTCGGTCGAGCACCACGGAAAGAACCCGCTTGGCAATGGCCGACTCGTGCACGGTTACGTCTCCAGCAGTTGCAGGACTTTGGCTGCGGCGCGAGGGACGGCATCGGCGACCGTGTGCGAGAGCTCATCCCCGTGGACGTTCCGCGGATCAATCACGACGGCAAGCAGATGAACCTGTTCGCAGAATCCGTGGGCTGAAACACTTCGGCCCAGTGCGAGAGCCTTTCCGATTCCCAGTCCGTGGCTCGACAACGGCGTGACATCGCCGTTTGCGATTTCTTCGGGCGTTGTTTGAAGCAAGGACCCCGGTTCGGCGCGACCGACGGCGGCATCCACCAGCACGGCTACGTCGACGCCATCCAACAACCAGGAAAGGCGGTCCGGCGCTCGGCAGTCCAAGACGTCCACGTCCTCGGGTAAGCCGACCTCGCGGAGGCGTCGAGAAATCGCGAAGCCAACGCCATCATCTCCACCCCCCAAGGAGCCCAGGCCGATGACTCGCCGGGTCATGCCTCGTCCTCCCGCTCGATGTCAAGGCGAAGGAAATGGGTCGAGCACGAAATGCAGGGGTCGTAGTTTCGCACCGCGTGCTCCGCGAGGAGCGTGGCCTGGTCCAGCGGTAGTTTGGCGAGGTGCGAAGCGAGTTGACGCAGGTCGCTCTCGATGGACTTCTGATTCTGCGCGGTGGGCGGCACGATTTTAGCGTCCTGAATAATCCCCTTGGCATCCAACCGGTAGCGGTGGAAGAGAATGCCGCGCGGCGCCTCGGTGCAGCCAAAGCCCGTTGCGGCCTTCTTCGGGACATCCACATACGGGCGCGCCGGCGGCTCGTACGCGTTGATAACCTCGACCGCTTCTTCAAAAGCGTGAACGGTTTCAAGTGCTCGCGCCAGCAAGCTCTTAAAGGGGTTCATGCACGGAACCGTGAAGCGAATCGACTTGGCGACCTGCCGGGCGCCGGCGGAAAGCTGGTCAAAGTTCAGGTTGACCCTGGCCAACGGGCCGCACTGGTATTCGCCGCCCTGCTTGCGCGTCGAGTGTAGCGCCGTGGAGCGGGCCACGTGCTCTTCCGTGAAGTGGTTGTCGTATTCCTGCACGGGGATGTCGAGCCCCTTGTTGGAAACGAGCCGCCCTTCGTTGAGCGGGTATTCGCTCGGATGCCGCAAAGCGACGAACTCATAATCGCGCTCGAAATCCGGGAAATTCAGCCCCGCCATCCAGGTAGCGCTTTCCATCGCCGCATCCCGTCCCCACTTCAACTCCTCCGTAAGTTGGTTGAGCTCGGAGCGCGCGGGCACGCGGTAGAAACCGCCGATGCGTACATTGATCGGATGAATCTCCCGACCGCCCAGCAACGTCACAAGGGCGTTGCCGGCTTTCTTCATCCGCAAGGCGCGCTTCACGATCTCCGGATGATCCTTGGCCATCGCCAAGGCGTCGTCATAGCCCAGAAAATCCGGCGCATGCAGCAGAAACATGTGCAACACATGCGATTCAAGCCACTCCCCGCAGTAGAGCAAACGGCGCAAAGTCCGCAGAGGTCCGTCGACCGTCATGCCGAGAGCGTTCTCGATCGCGTGGCAGGCGCTCATCTGGTAGGCGACCGGACAAATCCCGCAGATTCGCGCCGTGATGTCCGGCGCCTCCATTTGCGACCGCCCGCGCAGGAAAGCCTCAAAGAAGCGCGGCGGCTCGAAGAGGCGAAGCTCGACTTTCGTCGCACGGTCGCCCTTCAGCTTGATGGTCAGTGCGCCTTCGCCCTCGACACGAGCGAGGTAGTCGACCTTGATCGTGCGCGTGGCCTCTGTCGGCATCGGTCATCTCCCCGCCGCGAGTGCGGCCGCGCCGTCGGCGAACGGTTGCGCCGCGGCGTTGAAGGTCTGAAGCACTCGGACGACCTCCGCGGGGGCTGCGCCGGCGTCGAGCCAGGCGTCGCTAAGAGAACGAACGTTGGGCGACTCGCTCGGCCCGAAACAGCCATAGCAGCCCCGCTGATACGACGGGCAAATCGCCCCACACCCCGCATGAGTGATCGGGCCCAGGCACGGCACGTTCTGGGAAACCATGACGCATACTGTGCCGCGAAGCTTGCATTCCATGCAGACGCTGTAGGCGGAAATGTTGGGCGGCCGCCCATGGAGAAAGGCGCTTAGGACTTCCAGAAGCTGATGCTTGTTGACCGGACATCCGCGCAGCTCGAAGTCCACCCGAATGTGATCCGCGATCGGCGATGATTTGCCTAGCGTCTCGATGTAACGGGGCGTCGCGTACACCAGAGACACAAATTGATTGACGTCCTTGAAGTTGCGAAGCGCCTGGATTCCTCCGGCGGTGGCGCACGCGCCAATGGTAATTAGAAGTTTCGAGGCCCGTCGCACGCTGTGGATCCGCTCCGCGTCGTGCGGCGTGGTGATGGAGCCTTCGACCAAAGTGATGTCGTAGGGGCCCTTGACCACGGCCCGCGAGGCCTCAGCGAAATTGGCGATCTCCACCGCTTCGCCGATCGCCAGCAGTTCGTCCTCGCAATCCAACAAACTTAGCTGGCACCCGTCGCACGAGGCGAACTTCCAAACCGCCAACTTGGGTCTTCGAGCCATGCTACACGCCTCGCATGCTGAAAAACGGCTCCAGGTGCGTCAGCGGAAACACCGGTCCATCCTTGCACACAAACTTCGGACCAATCTGGCAATGCCCGCAATACCCCACCGCGCACTTCATGTTCCGCTCCATGGATACATAGGTGTTCTCCGCGGCCACGCCGCGCTTTCGCAACTCCATCACGCAGAAACGCATCATCACTTCCGGGCCGCAGATCATTGCCACCGTCTCTCCCGCCTCGAATTCCGCCTTGGAAATAAGCATCGTCACGACACCGACGTGGCTTCGCCAATCGGCCCCGGCGCTATCCACGGTGATGTGGACCTG
>Ga0137429_1000629_pt1 | contig 13393 bp, 9 predicted proteins | sample EasRivERMZT736_2_FD_102304 | JGI IMG/M metagenome (GOLD analysis project Ga0137429, IMG submission 102304) | Soil microbial communities from meander-bound floodplain in the East River, Colorado, USA - East River MetaG ERMZT736_2 | ecosystem: Environmental > Terrestrial > Soil > Floodplain ...
CACTTCCACGTGCAGATCGATCCGATCGAGCAGCGGCCCCGATAGCCGCGAGCGATACCGCCCCACGAGATCGTCGCCGCAGGTGCAGTCGCGCCGCGGATCGCCGCGGAAGCCGCAGGGGCAGGGGTTCATCGCGCCGACCAGCAGGAAGTCGGCGGGAAACGACAGCGTGCGGCTGGCGCGGCAGATCGTGATGCGGCCGTCCTCGAGCGGCTGGCGCAACCCCTCGAGCGTGGCGCGCGGGAACTCCGGCATCTCGTCGAGGAACAGCACGCCATGATGCGCCAGGCTCACCTCCCCCGGGCGCGGCCCCGGACCGCCGCCGACGAGCCCCGCGACGCTCACGGTGTGGTGCGGAGCGCGGAAGGGCCGCCGGGTCGAAACGCCCGAGTGGAGCGCCGGGTCTCCCGCGGCCGAGCGCACGCAGGCGGCCTCGATCGCTGCCGCCTCGTCGAGCGGCGGCAGGATCGTCGCGAGCCGGCGCGCCAGCATCGTCTTCCCGGCTCCGGGAGGGCCGAGCAGGAGCAGATTGTGCCCGCCGGCCGCCGCAATCTCGAGCGCGCGGCGTGCGGCGGTTTGCCCGCGGACCTCGCTCAGGTCGGGGGCGTCGCCTGCGGGATCCTCGTGCGGCGGCGTCGGAGGATACGCCGGCAGCAGCCGCTCGCCGTTCAGGTGCGCCGCGACGTCGAGCAGCCGCGACGCCGCGAAGACCGCCAGCCCTCCGACGGCGGCAGCCTCGGCGGCATTCTCGCGCGGCACGATGATGCCGCGCATGCCGCGGCGCCGCGCGGTGAGCGCCGCCGGCAGCGCCCCCGGGACCGGGCGCAGCGTCCCGTCGAGCGACAGCTCCCCCAGCAGCAGCTGATCCCCCAGATCAGCTCGTTTGATTGCCCCACTGATGCCGAGGATCCCGATTGCAACCGCGAGGTCGAGCCTGGAGCCGGCCTTGCGCAGGTCGGCGGGTGCGAGGTTCACCGTCAGGCGGGTGTCGGGATAGCGGAAGCCGGAGTTGCGGATGGCCGCGCGCACCCGCTCCTCGCTCTCGCGCACTGCCGTGTCCGGGAGCCCCACGGTCTGCACGTGCGGCAGGCCCTGGCGCGAGTCGACTTCCACGTCCACGATCACCGCCTCGATGCCGACGAGGGCGGTGCCGAGCGCCCGACAGATTGCCATGCGCGCCGATCGGGCCGGAGGGGCCTCTGCGGGCGCGCCGCCGCGGGGCACCCGAACCGACGGGGAGCCGGGGCCCCGTACAAGAAAAAGAGCCGGCCGCCCTGCCGGGCTACCAGCTCTTCCGTCAGGGACTCTATCGCAGCGTCGTTGCGGGGATCAACTCGCGGCGCGCGGCGCGACTCGCAGCGCGACCGAGACGACGGCGGATTCGGGAGGCAGGCACTTCTGGTCGTCACACGCCTGGAAGCTCAGGCGGAGGCGGGCGACGCGCGGCCCGGCGGGCGCGTCCCTCGCCAGCGTGAGACGCAACGAGATCTCGAGCGTTTCCTCGTAGACCGACAGCGGCCGGGGCTCGAACGCGAAGCGCACCGCCTTCCCCTCGGGGTAGGCGACATCCCCGAGCGTCAGGCCTGCCGCCGTCGTGTCGAGCGCCACGAGCGTCGGGATATACGCCTCGGACGACGGGCGATGCGACTGGAGATGCCACCCGGGGCGCAACCGCGCACGCAGCGTCACCGCGACCGTCTCGCCGACCGGCACGGCGATCGAGGCCGGCGTCACCGCCAGCGTCAGCACTCCCGCGGGATCGACGCCGATGCTGCCGACCTCGCCATCCTGCAGCACCTCCGCCGCCTGGAGGAAGTGAGTGTAGGCGACGGGCTGCGCCTCGATGCCGGTCGCGAACGCGGCGAGGGTTCGCTCCGCCTTCTCGGCGTAGCGCCGATCGCCGGTGCTGCGGGCGAGGCGCGCGAGCGCGTGCGCCGCGACCGCGTTTCCGGACGGCACCGCGCCGTCGTACGCGTCCTTGCTGCGGACCAGCAGCGCCTCGTGGGTCGCGCCCGTCGCGAAGAAGCCGCCCCCCTCCTCGTCCCAGAAGCGGCGCAGCATCTCGTCGCCCAGCTTCTGCGCGGCGTCGAGCCACCGCGCCGCCCCGGTGGCGCGGTGCAGCTCCAGCAGGCCGTCGAGGAGATAGGCGAAATCGTCCTGGAACGCGGGGATCTTGGACGTCCCGGCGCGATGGGTGCGCAGCAGCGAGCCGTCGGCGTCGCGCATCTTGGTCAGCACGAACTCCGCCGCACGCTCCGCCGCGCGCCGGTACGCCTCGTCCCCCAGATCCGCCCCCGCCCGGGCGAAGGCGCCGATCATCATCCCGTTCCAGCCGGAGAGGACCTTGTCGTCGCGCAGCGGCCGGACGCGCTTCCCGCGCACCTCGCGCAGGCGTGCATTGATCCGGTCCAGACTCGTGGCGAGCGCGGCCGGCTCCTGCTTCCGCTCGCGGGCGAACGCCGTGAGGGTCACCGGGGCGTGCAGGATCGTGGCGCCATGCTCGAAGTTCCCCGCCGCCGTCACGCCGTAGAACGCCTTCGCGAGCGCCGCGTCGTCGGGCGGCAGCGCCGCGTCGATCTCGGCCGCGGTCCAGACGTAGAACTTCCCCTCCTCCCCGTCGCTATCGGCATCCTCCGCGGTGTAGAAGGCTCCGTCGGGGGAGGTCATGTCCCGCAGCACGTACGCGAGCGTCTCGCGCACCACCCGCAGGCAGGCGGGATCCCCACCCAGGCGATACGCCTCGAGGTAGGCGCGCGTCAGCCACGCCTGGTTGTAGAGCATCTTCTCGAAGTGCGGCACCAGCCAGTCGGCGTCCACCGAGTAGCGGTGGAAGCCCCCTCCCGCCTGGTCGTAGATCCCGCCGCGCGCCATCTGGTCGAGCGTCACGGTCGCGAGGTCGAAGGCGCGCGTCTCCCCGGTGCGCTCGAAGCGCGACAGAAGGAGGAGCAGGGTCGTCTCGCTCGGGAACTTCGGCGCCCCCGCGAAGCCGCCGCGCACCGTGTCGAAGCGCGCGGCGATCGCGGCGACCGCTCGCTCGAGCACCTCGGCGCCAAGCGCCCGGGCGCTCCCCGCCGCGCCCTTCTGCGCCGCCAGCGCCTCCGCGACGCGCGTCCCCTGCGCCTCGATCGACTCCCGCTCCCCCGCCCACGCCGCGTCGATGCGCGACAGCACGTTCAGGAACTGGTGCTTGGGAAAATACGTCGCCCCGAAGAACGGCCGCTTGTCGGGCGTGAGCCACACCGACATCGGCCAGCCGCCGTGCCCGCTCATCATCTGTACCGCGGTCATGTACAGGTCATCGACGTCGGGGCGCTCCTCCCGATCGACTTTTATGGCGATGAAGTGCGCGTTCAGGAACGCGGCGACCTCCTCGTCCTCGAACGACTCGTGCTCCATCACGTGACACCAGTGGCAGGTGGAGTAGCCGACGGAGAGGAAGACCGGCTTCCCCTCGTCGCGGGCGCGGGCGAACGCCTCCTCGCCCCAGGGATACCAATCGACCGGATTGCGCGCGTGCTGCAGGAGGTATGGGCTGGTCTCGCGGCTGAGGCGGTTCTCGTGCACGGCGCGCTCCTGGCCGATCCCCCCGTGGCCGCCGGCTTGTAGCGCCAGCAGCACCGCCAGCGCGGCGCGCCATCCCGGCGTCAGTGGAGGGACGAAGGTCCTGAGAGATGAGAGTGCCATCGTGTCGCGGCGGGAGCGTACCACATCGAGCGCTGGCGCTGGCCGCGGCGGCGTCAGCGCTTGCGGACCACGCGGTAGAGCGTGTAGTAGAGCGGCGCCTCCTGGTCGAGGAACATGCTCTCGTACTCGAGGATCAGCAGCGGCTCGAGCACCAGCCGCGGCCCGCCCTCTCGCCACGGATCCGGCCGCGGGTCGATCTTGATGACGTAGTCGGGCGGGAACTCCTCGAGAAAGCGGTCGATCTCGCCGGCGCGCTTGTACGGGATCACCCTTGGAGAGATCAGGCCGTTCAGGTCGAGGATCCGCCGCCGCGACACGTACCCGATCGCGCCGATGTTCTCGGCCGCGACGACGGCGTCCTCCGCGGTGTTCGCCGCGAGCCAGCGGCCAATTCCCACGTTGACCCGATCGAGCGAGCGGGCGTAGGCGGCGGAGGCCGGCGCGATCTTGAACGCCCCGAGCCCCAGGTTCTGCACCGCGACGAGGGCGAGCGGCAGCGCCCAGATCGCCGGCCGCAGGTTTCGTGACGCCGCGAGCCGATCCCACGCCCCCACCCCCGCGGCGAGGAGCAACGGCGTCCAGATGAGCAGGTAGCGCGAATAGGCGGTGACCGCGCTGCCGGCGTAGAGCAGCGGCAGCGCCACGACCCAGGCGGCGAGCAGCAAGTGCCGCCGCACGATCACCGGCTGCGCGTTTCCCGCCGCGCGCCAGAGGGCCGGCGCCGAGATCGCGAGCAGCATGATCGGAATGGCGCTCGTCGCACCGGCCAGCGCCAGCGTCCGCAGGAGGCTGCCGCCGGCCTGCGCCAGCGCGGCCCCCGGCGTGCCCTTGGCAGGAGCCGTATCCGGGAGCAGCTGACCGAACGTCATCCAGGCGTAGGCGAGCCACGGTCCGACGACCAGGGCGGCCACCCCCGCCGCGGCCACGACGCGCCCGAGCCGGCGCGCGGGAGGCGACGCGGGCCCGCGTTCGCCCATGGCGTGCAGGCAGACGTCTCCAAGCGCCAGCGCCAGAAGGAGGAACGCCTCCGGCCGCAGCAGCGTCAGGACGGCGAAGAGCGCGATCGATCCGAAGGGCGCCATCCCCGCGCGCTCCTCGTGCAGCCGGCGCGCGAACGCCAGCAGGACGACGGCAGCGGCCAGCGACGCCTCCATCCCGGTGCAGGCCCAGCGCAGGAACCAGGCATCGACCGCAAGCAACGCACAGGCCGCGAATGCGGCGCGCCGCGATCCCGACAGGCGCAGCGTCAGCAGCGCGATCGCGGCGAGCGCCAGGAGCGACGCGCCGAGCGACAGCGCCCGCGCGCCGGTGACGAGGTCCGCACCGAGATACCCCGGCAGCGTCAGCAGCCCGAGCCAGAGGGGTGAGGTGAAACCGTACGTCGCCTTTCCCGGGTTGAATGCCGGGCCGTGCCCCTCGATCAGATTGCGCGCGAACTGCAGGTAGATGAACAGATCGTCCGGGACGAAGGTGCGGTAGGCCGCGAGCACCAGGACGACGAACCCCGCGAGCAGGAGGACGGCGGGCCAGACGGTGCGGCGCGGAGGTTGGGCGGTTGCGGGCGCGATCATCTCGCCGGGCATTCTAGATGAGACCCGCTGTCCGGGTGGAGACACCCACTCGCGTCCGACGGACGCGCGCCGTACGAATCGCGGGTAGAATGCCGCGAGCCGCCAGCGCTCGGTCGTCCGCCATTCTAGAGGAGACCATCCTGCCTCCGACGTCGAAGACCCTGCCCCTCGCGCTGCTGCTGGGGGCCGCGGCCGGCCTCGGTCTGGCGGCAGCGCAGTCGATCGAAGCGCCGCCGCAGCCGGCCCCGCTCCCCTCCAGCCTCATCGAGCGCGTGGAGGTGCGTTTCGTCACCTTCGACCTCATCGTGGAGCGGCGCGGCAAGGGTGGGTGGCGGGTGGCGCGCGACCTGCGCCGGGAGGAGGTCACGGTCCTCGTGGGGGGGAAGCCGGTGGCTCTCGAGATGTTCGAGCCCCACTGCGACCCCGCCCCCGGCGCGCGCGTCGCCGCGGTCGGTCGCCCGGACGGGCCGGCCACGCCGGAGCCACCTGCCGTTGACTCGCCGGCCGCCGCCAGTGGCGAAGCCGCCGCGGCGCCGGACCTCGTCGCGGCGCCGATCCGCTACATCCTCTACTTCGACCTGACCCAGATCACGAACGAAGGGGTCAACATGGCCTACAAGGCCGCGCTGGCGTGGGCCGAGGGGGGAGTGCAGCCGAACGACGAGGTGATGATCGTCAACGGGGGAGAGATGATGCGGCTGGTCCGGCCGTTCCTGCCGGCGTCGCAGCGGCTGCGGGAGGACATCCTCGCCGCTCGCCAGGCGACGACCCGTATCGAGCGACCGGCCGAGTTCGAGGAGAGCCGCGTCCGGGAGATCGTCGATCTCTTCGCCATCACGAGAAGCAAGGACCCCCCGGAAGCCCTGGCGCTGACGTATGCCGCGGAGGATCACCACCGCACGCGGAACTCGCTGCGCAGCCTGCAGACGTTGATGACCCTGTTCGACGGCATCGAGGGGCCAAAGAGCCTGTTGCTCTTCCAGAACCGGCTGCGGCAGATCCCGGGCTCCGAATACCCCTTCGCCGACCTGCGGTACGTCTCGGCGGTGGACACCGACCTGCAGCAGGTCGCACGCGCCGCGAACGAGCGCGAGGTGCGGATCTACGGCGTCCACACCGAGGGGCTCGCGGCGCCGGGGGATTCGCTGCAGCCGAACGCGAGCAACGCGATCACGTTTCTGGCCTCCGAGACGGGCGGCCGGGTGATCGAGCGGACGAACACGCTGACCCCTGTCTTCGAGCGGGTCGCCGAGGACGCGTCGTGCTTCTACCGCGTGGGGTTCCCCGCCCCCCGGGAGCACAGCGGCAAGGCGGAGCGGATCGAGGTGCGAATCGGAGATGGGCGCGGCACGCGGGTGCGGCACCGCCGCACGCTCGACGATCCGACGCGCGAGGCGCTCCAGGTCGACTCCGTGCGCGCCGCGCTGCTCGCCCCGGAGCGCGCGGTCGCGGTCGCGCTCTCGACGGCGGCCTGGCCGCTCTGGTCAGGTGCGAACGGAGGTCGGACGCGTCTGGAGGTGCGGGTGCCGCTCGCCGGGCTGGTGGCGCTGCCGGGGGCGTCGCCCGAGAGCCGCGAGGCGAAGGTCCAGCTCGGTCTGACGCTCGTCCCGCTGCGCCCGCTCGAGCCGGGGGAGACGCGCCGCGCGGGGAGCCCCTGGACCGAGGCCGCGGGTGATCGACTTCCCTGGAGCACCGCGCGGCAGTCGGCCTTGACGCTCCCTGCAGGCTGGTCGGCGACGACCGACCCGCGGGAGATCGTGCTGACGCAGGAAGTCGATGCCCCTCCTGGCGACTACCGGCTGCTGGCGGTGGCGCAGGACCGGGTGGCGAACGCCGTCGGCTCCGCGCTGGCCGACCTCACCATTCCGGCGGCGGCCGTCCCGCTCGGGCCGATCTACCTCGCCTCCGACGACGCCCATGCCCTGCCGGCGGTGCGAACGGCCGAGGAGGACGAAGCGGAGCCGAACGCGCGACGGAAGAACATCCGCGCGGCCGAGCCGTCGCTCCCGGGTCGCACGCGGCTGCTCGACGGCGCCGTCCTGGTCGCCGGGTCCCGGACGTCGGCCCTGGTCGGCCTCTGCGATCCGCGGCCGCGGACGCGCCGGGCGCGCGACGAGGCTGCGCCCGCCGACCTGCAGGGCTGGACGGTCCGCCGCGCCCTATCGTGCCGCGGCGCCGCCGTGCCTCTCGCGTCCGGCGAAGCCCGGCTCCCCGCGGCGGACGCGGACGGCTGTGCGCTCCTCGTCGATCCGCTGCCCTCCGACTCCCTGGTTCCCGGGCCCTGCGTGTACGAGGTGACGCTGGAGCGCCCCGAGGAAGCTCCGCTCTCCCGGCGGCTGGAGTTCCGGATCGAGTAGCGCGGGTCGCTCGCCGCGCCGTCGGGCGCGATTGACGCGCTGCGGCCTGGTTGCTATAACCCTCCTCATGCCGACGCTGGCGCGACTGACCCGTCGAACCGCCCCGCAACGCAGCGCCAAGGCGGCGCGTCTCACGTACTCCGCAATCGTCTTTCCGACCGGCGAGATCCCGGAGATCCTCGAGACGATCGGTCGCCGGCGCATGCGCAGCATCGATCCGTGCAGCCGCGAGGGGCGCCAGCTCCTCGCCTCCGGGTACGTGCGGTTCTGGCGGGAGCCTGACAAGGCGCCCGAGGCGCTCGGCGTGCACGACCTGTTCCGGTACCTGAAGGCCGAGGCGCGCGGCGAGCACGACCGCCACCGGCCGGGGGAAGGGGCGGGCGACCCGTGCCACTCCCTCGAGCGCTGGGCCAGCGTCTACACCGGGCACGGCAAGCGCACGCACTAGCCTCACGCCACTGCGAGTAGCCTCCGTCATTCCGGCGAAGCCGGAATCCACCGACAACGAGTTGATCCCCTTCCCCCTCAGCGCGGAACGCGCGGGGGCATATGGTATCCTCCGTCGCATGGATGCCACGCCCCCCGCCGAGCGGCTGCATCCGGTCCTGCGTTCCCTGGTCCCCACCCTCCTCGCGGCGGCCGCCACGGAACTGATCGTCAGCCGGTTGCTGACGCAAGGGTCGGTCTTCTGGCCCGCGGGTGGCAGCCCGGACCGTCTCGTCGCGGGGTTCCTCGATCACCTCGCGTTCACGCTGTTCAATTTCTCGATGGTGATGGCAGTGGGCGTTCTGGCCCTCATCGGGATCGCCGGGCTGGTATACGGCGGCCAGGCCGGACTGCTGGGCCGTATTCTCTCCGCCGCCTGGGTGGGGTTCGCGTTCTGGGGGTTGTTCCGCGCCTACCTGAACGGCCCTCTGGCCCAGGCCCTCTTCTCCGTCGCGTCGCTCCTCCTGGCGTTGATCGCCCTCGCTCCTCTGTTCGGCGTCGCCTCCAGCCGGGCCTCGCGCGCCTTCGCGGTACTGCTGGGCGCGTCGCTCGCCTGCGCCGCCGCCGCCGCCATCCTCGAAGCGCTCGGAGAGCCGGGCGCGGCCGGCCCGATCCTCGTGCTCTCGGCCCGCCGGGCTGGAGAGGTGCTGGCACTCGCGGCGGGGGCGGTGGCAACCGCACTCGTCCCGTTCCCCGATCCGGAGTCCGACAGCGCGGCCGCCTTCCCGCCGGCGCTCCTCGCGGCGTTGCCGGCGGCGGCCTTCTTCCTGATGCAAGCCTCGACGGGGCGATCCGGGGTCACGCCGCGCTGGACGCTCGGTTGGCTTGGCGAGCACGGAGTCCCCCCGGTCCTCGGCGGGCTGGTTCACGCGACCGTGATGTTCCTCTTCCTGTTCGCGGTCTTTCGCGCCCTGGCGGATCCCCGCTGGCGCATCCGCGGCTATGGGCTGGGGTTCCTCTTCGTGGCCGGGATCCAGTACCGGATCGCCTACCAGCACCTGCTCGCCCTCGTCGGCCTGCTGCTGCTGACCCGCAGTGCGGTCCCGGAGTCGGCGACCAGTCCTGAAGCACCACCGGCGCCGCGCGAGACGGCGCGCGCACCCGGCCCCGTTTGACCCGGCTCGACACGGTCCGGTAACCTCGCCGCATGACGATTCCCGCGCTTCCCTGGCTCGCCCTGGCTCTTGCCCTGCTGACCGGCACGCCGGACACCACCACGGTCTCCACACCCGCGCCGCCATCGCGCGGCGGCGACCTGCGGATGCAGCAGGCCCCGGCGCTCGAGGTCACGACCCTCTCCGGGACGAAGGTCAACCTGGAGACCTACTCCAGCCGCCTCCTGGTGCTCTACTTCTTTCGCGCCGACGACCCGGCCTCGGTCCTCCTGGCGAAGGAGATCGAGTTCTTCCACTCGCAGGGGCGAGCCAACGAGATCGCCTACCTCGGCATCTCGACGCTCGACCCGAAACTGCTCGCCGCGTTCGCCGCCCGCGAGAACCTCCACCACGACCTCGCCAGCGATCCGTCCAACGCGATTCGCAGCCGCTACGTGGCGGGCGACGGCAACGCCGCCTTCGTGGTCGACTTCCAGGGAACGGTCCGCTTCTTCCGCGATCAGTTCGACACCGCCTTCACCGGCGCCCTGCGCTCCGCACTGCGCGAGATGCTCGGCGAGCTGCATGCGTCGCTGCAGGCGCTCCCCGGACTCGAGCTGCCGTGGCGAAGCCTTCCGAAGGCCGCCGGCTTCACCGGCACCGATCTGGAGGGGAAGAGCGTCACCTCGACCGACCTGCTCGGACGTCCGCTCCTCATCTACTTCTTCGAGGCGGCCTGCTTCGAGTGCACCGATGTCACCGCCGCGGTGGTCGAGATGTACGGTCGCTACGCCGAGAAGGGAATCCGTTTCCTGGCCGTCGCCAGCAAGAACGAGGACGGCAAGCTGACCCAGGCCGCCTCTCGCGCCGGCCTCAGCTTCCCGGTCCTCTTCGATCCGGACAAGACGATCCGGCGCGCGCTCGGGAGCACGCAGGGGAGCCCGGATCTGCTGTGGATCGACGCGACGGGCCAGGCGCGCTGGCGCGAGTTCGGCAACCCCGAGAACCTCATCGAGATCCTCGATCTCGAGGCCAAGGTCCTGCTCGGGACGGCCGACCCGGCCGCCTTGCCGCCCGGTCGCTACCTCGGAGCGCGCCTGTGCCGGGTCTGTCATGAGGCGGAGTTCCGCGACTGGCTCGGCACCCCGCATGCCATCGCACTCCTGAGCCTCGAGCCGGGGAACGCCTACGAGAAGGCGGAGTGCGTCTCCTGCCACGTGACCGGCCACCGCCGCCCGGGTGGCTGGGTCACGACCCGCGACGCGCGCGTGTCGCACGTCCAGTGTGAGGCGTGTCATGGCGCGAGCGGCGGTCATGTCGCCGATCCCGCGGCTCCGGCGATGCCGTACCCCGCCCGTTGCCTCTCCTGCCACCTCGGCCCGTACGCGCTCAAGACGTCGCTCGAGACGGCGCTCCCCTGGATGTCGCACCGTGCCACCCCCGCGGCCGACCGGCTCCTCTCCTACGCCCCGCAACGGCTCCCCGATCTGGAGCGGCAGCGCAACAACCGGCGGGTGGCGACCACCTATCATGGCGGCGCGACGTACGTCGGCTCCGACCGCTGCGCGCCCTGCCACGCCGAGCTGCACCGGACCTGGTCGGAAAGCGCCCACGCGCGCTCGCTCGACGCGCTGCGGCAGCGGCACAAGGACCAGGAGCCGGCCTGCCTCAGCTGCCACACCACCGGGTATGGCGAGTTGAGCGGCTACCGCGGCGCGGCAACCCCGGGGCATGCAAGCGTCGGGTGCGAGACCTGCCACGGGCCCGGGAGCGACCATGTGGCCGCCCCCCCGTCGCTCGCGCGCGCCACGATCTACGGGCTGGCGCCCGCTTGCGCGACCTGTCAGGCCGAGGCCACCTGCCGCACCTGCCACGACGCCGCGAACGATGCCGACTTCAAGATGCCGGCCGCGCTGCGCACCATGGTGCACGGCAAGCCGCGTTGAAGCCGTCGGGGACGCTCCTCCTGTTCGCGCGCGCCCCATTCCTCGGCCGCGTCAAGACCCGCCTGCAGCCCGACCTGTCGGCCGAGGAGGCGCTGCGGATCCACCGCGCGCTGCTGCGCGACGCGCTGTCGCTGCTGCGCATGGCCGCCGCGCGCGGCGCGGTCCACCCGGTCGTCGCGCTGTCGGAGCCGCTCGCCGGCGACGAGCCGATCGCCTCCGACCTGGCGGGGATCGAGACGATTCTCCAGGCGGGGGATGACCTGGGCGAGCGGCTCCTGCGGGCGTTCCAGGCGCGACTGGTCGGCGGCGCCGGCCCGGTGGCGGCGATCGGCTCGGACAGCCCCACCCTCACCCCCGAGGCGGTGACGAACGCGTTCAACACCCTGCGCGAGCACGACGTCGTGATCGTCCCCGCGGCGGACGGCGGCTACGTGCTCCTCGGCTGCCGCCACCTCCACCCGGAGATCTTCCGGCGGATGCCGTGGGGAACGCCGCAGGTGATGCGCGAGACCGGCAAGAGGCTCAGGAAGGGCGGCATCCCGCATGCGATCCTGCCGCCCAGCCGCGACCTCGACACGCGCGACGACCTGATCGCGATCTACCGGGAACTGGAGGGGGCCGGCGGCCCGCCCCTCGCGCCGCACACGCTGCGCGCCCTGCGCGAGGTGCTACGCGCGCGGCCGGAGTGGATCTGGAGCTGAGCGGAAGGCCCGGCTCAGCGTGCGCCGCTGCCGCCACCCGAGCCTCCGCCGCTTCCGCCTCGCGGCTTTCCCTTGCCGGTCGCCGGGCGGTTGTACATCCCCAGGTGCGGAGTGCGCGGGCGGGGCCGGGGGGCGACTGGCGCCGGTTTCTCGGGAGACGAGGCGGCGGCGGCGCCGGGGATCCGGGCGAGGACCTGATCGAACAGGTCCTTGACCTGGTCCTTCCGCTTGGGCACCTTGGCGTGGTGAAATGCATGCTCGTGGAGACACGGGGCGCAGCGCACGCGCTTGATCTTGCCGCCGACGAGCACCATCACCCCGTGGTTCGTGATCAGACGGCAGTGGGAGCAGTAGTCGTCGACGACATCTCCAAGGCGTGGCGGGTTCTCGGGCATGCGGTGCCTCCTGCGGCAGGCTACCATTCTGCCAGGAAGCTGTGCCAAGCGGAAGGGTTGGAAGCGCTGCGGCCGCGCCGCGCTCGGCGCGCCGGGGAGGACGGCATGGGGATCGGAAAGAAAATGTTCCTGGCGGGGGCCGCGCTGCTGCTCCCGCTCCTCACCCTCGCTAGGGATCCGGGCGAGGACCTGCGGCAGGCCGCGGTGCGCGGCGACAGCGCGGCGGTCAAGGCGCTGCTCGACGCCGGGACACCGATCGACGCGGCGAACTCGTACGGCGCCACCGCGCTCACCTTCGCCTGCGACCGTGGGAATCTCGAGGTGGTGCGGCTGCTGCTCGATCGCGGCGCGGACGCCAGCCGCAAGGACGAGTTCTACGGCTCCACGGCGATCGGCTGGGCCGCCTACAACGGCCACGCGGACGTCGTGCGCGAGCTGCTCGCCCGCGGCGTCGCCGGCGTCGATGACGTGGTCGGCATGGCGATCGATCGCGGACACCCCGCGGTGGTCCAGGTCGTCATCGACAGCGGTAAGGCGGACAAGGCGACGCTCGGCGGCTTCCTGGCGGCGGCGCAGCAGGCCAAGAACGCCGAGATCGTCGCCATGCTGGAGAAGGCGGGAGCGACTCCCCCGCCGCCGGCCGGGGCCACCCTCCCCGCAGAGCTGCTGCAAACGTATCTCGGCACCTACAAGGACGTCCAGGGGACGGACTACCTCGTGGTGCTCGAGGACGGACACCTGCGGATCCGCGGCCCGATGCCGGAGCCGTTCGAGCTGACCCCCGCGGGCGAGGCGAAGTTCCAGGTGGTGGGGCAGGGGCCGGTCACCATCACCTTCGAGAGCGCCGACGGCAAGGTCAGCGCCTTCTCCCTCGCGTACCCGGGCGGCGGGGCCCGCTTCACGCGCCAGGCGGCAACCCCCGCACCGGCGACCACAGGAGGTGGAAGATGAAGCGCGGCGCCTTCGCGATTGCAATCCTGCTGGCGGCGCTCGCCCTGCCGGCGTGGCCAGGAGACTGGCCGTCGTTCCACGGAACGCGCGCGGAGGGGGTCGGCGACGGTCCGCTCGCCTCCACCTGGGACGCGACGCAGATGCAGAACATCGCCTGGAAGACTCCCATCCCTGGCCTCGCCCACTCGAGCCCGATCACCTGGGGGGA
>Ga0137429_1000634_pt1 | contig 13326 bp, 7 predicted proteins | sample EasRivERMZT736_2_FD_102304 | JGI IMG/M metagenome (GOLD analysis project Ga0137429, IMG submission 102304) | Soil microbial communities from meander-bound floodplain in the East River, Colorado, USA - East River MetaG ERMZT736_2 | ecosystem: Environmental > Terrestrial > Soil > Floodplain ...
GGCGCTACTTGAGAGCCGTATCCTCAGACGAATCTTGAGGTACGACGTGCAAACCCCCGTAGCGCTCGTCGCTAGGCGTCGCCTAGTGTTCGGGCATGCGCCGCCTTGAGCGGCGTGATCGCGAAGCTGAGGTTCAAGTCAGAGCTGCGCGGTCGCCTTGCAGCCGTTTTTCCTCCAGACCGGAGATCGCCATGTCGATGGAAGCCAGACCTTCGGCTCGAAGGCCATTTGGTTCGTGCTGTAATGACTTACAGCGGGCCATGACCCACGACACGACGCATCTGATCCGCGTCGCGGATAACGGAGTTCTCTATTTAGCCGTCGGAGTTGCTGAGACGCCTGATGGACTCGGATGGCTAGATCAGGCAATCCTGTTTTGTCCCTTCTGTGGCACAGAGCTACAAGACCGCAGTGAGATAGCGAAAGCCCCGCGGGTCATTTGATGTTCCTCTCGCCGCCCGGAGGGATATCGAGTGTATCGACGTTCACAAAACGCGAGAGATTGATCACTATGTCATTCCACATCTCGGCCTGGGAGTTCAAACATAGGTCACTCGCTACACGCAGCAGTAACGGGTAATCCCAACGGCGCACGATAAGGTAGGGCCGACCCCAAAGCGCCCGTCGATTCTGCAACTCGCGCCCAAGCCAGGCGACACTACAGACAGCGAGCGTAAAGCTCTCGCCGCCGTAATGCCGCCCGCCGCTTTCAGCCTCGATGTCGAGATCCAGCCACTCGCAGAACATCTCCTGGTCAACCGGGCCGTGTTGCACATCTATTCGAGTACTGGAAAGCATCCGGAGTGTCGGGATAATCATCCGCTTGACTCTGCGTGACCTCTCTAGGGAGCCGGACCCAATACTATCGGCACGTGCGCGTTGATGACCGGTTGGCCGGCCTTGTTCTTAATCTCCAGGTTCCCCGTCATTCGACTTGTTGAACCTCCGTAGTTTTTCGGCTGAGGAAAGCGCGCTACAAACGTATTGTCCGCGCTGACCAGTGCTCGCCCGCTCCGCGAAATCGGCGCTCCATCACCTGCAAAGTCAGCCGCTACTTGAGCGAATCTGCCAGCGGTCATCGCCCCTACACCGAAGCCACCGCGACCCTCGGCTTTTGTTGTATTCATAACCGCGCCTCGTATGGCGGATGTTGCGCCGGTCGTCAGAGTCGCGCTCGGGAGTCCGAGGCTCATAATCGCCAGAGCTTGTCCGATGCCATATCCTGGTCCGGTGTCCTGACCACCGCCTTCCGCGATCGAGGCCATTCCGCTCAGAATGTTGCTTCCGACATCCTTCAACGAACAGCTCTTGGGGTCCTCCCGGCTGCACTCCGCCAGGCCAAATGGATCTGAGTAGTTGAGACATCTATACCCTGATTGCACCAGATCCGAGCGACGGGAGGTAGTTCGCTCGACGAGCAAGACCGCAGGCCGATATGCTCAGCTCCCCGTGTTCACATCTTCCGGAGGAGCCCTGCGATGAGACCCGACGAGAAGTACCTCTACGCGCGCAGTTTCCCCGTTCACGTGGGCGTCGACACCGGCAAGAAGTTCCACATGCTCGTCGCGCGTGGGCCCGATGGCCGCAGGACGAAGGCGCAGCGCGTCGATGTCTCCCGCTCGGGCTTTGACGCAGCGGACGCGCATCTCAAGACGCTCTTCCCTGAAATCGCACGAGACAAGATGCTCGTGGGCCTCGAGTTCGCGGGGCATCACGGCTTCACCTTTGCCCACCATCTCGCGCGCCGCGGCTATCCGATCGTGAATGTGCTCCCGTCGGTCACCAAGCGGACCAAGGAGATCGAGGACAATAGCCCGCTCAAAACGGACGCCAAGGACGCAGCCTTGATCGCGAAGCTGGTCGGTGATGGGTCGTTCGTCCGGTTTCCGTTTCTCGACGAGGTCTACGTCGAGCTGCGCCTCCTAGCGGTGGAGCGACACAGGTTGGGCGTCGAAGCCGTGCGGTTCAAGAATCGGCTGCAGGGGATTCTCGATCTCGCGTGGCCGGAGTACCTGGACCACTTCTGCGACCTGACACACCCGACGCCTGTTGGCTTACTCGAGCGCTGGCCATTGCCCGAAGACCTGCGCGAAGCGTTCCCATTGCTGGTACGCCGGGTCGCTCGAGTCATGAGCCGGAATCACTATCCAGCGGAGCGGGTCGACAAGCTGTTGGCTACAGCTCACCAGAGCGTCGGTCTCACCCAGGCGGCTGCAGTGCGCCGGAAGGAGATCCTGAATCTCCTCAAGCGCTGGGCGCTGGTGCGACAGCAGATCGAGGAGATCGAGATCGCGCTGACTGCCCGCGTGGAGCGCTGCCCGCCGGCGAAGGCGCTCACGACCATCCCCGAGATCGGCGACGTGTGCGCGGCGACGATCGTGGCGGAGCTCGGGACACCCGAGGACTACGAGTCACCACGCCAGGTGCTCAAGCTCGCCGGAATGAACCTGATCGAGAAGTCGAGCGGGATGCACCGCGGCCGCACGCGGCAATCGAAGCGCGGCCGACCAGAGCTCCGGCGACAGCTCTTCCTCCTGGGCGGCCGCTGGATCCACGCAAAGCGTGGGCTCTATCGTGGCTACTACGAGGCGCTCCTCGCGAGAAATGGTGGCTGCAAGACCAAGGCGGTGTGCGCGGTCGCGCGAAAGCTCGTTCCGCTGGTTCTCGCCGTGGCCCAGAGCCAGGAGCCTTTTGATCGCGAGCGGTGGCTCAAGAATCGGCATTGGCGCGGCGCCGACGTCGGCGATCGCGCTGGCTAGGAATGACGTCGTGCCGAGCGGAGAGGTGAGCTGCTGCGACCGGAATCAAGCCTCGAGACAGGTGTCACTACCTGATCTCCGTCTTAGACTCGTCTAGAGCTGCCTCGGACCGGAAGAGCCCATGAAGATGTGACGTGCCGCGCGCAGTGAGCGAGCACCGACGATCTGTGAGTGTTGCACGACGGTCCTGGAGTCCGCTGAAGTCTCTCGGCGCTGTTTGATAACTGATGTTCAGGATTTGACATTCGGCCGCCGGGTCGCCAGCGTGAGGGTGCTGGTCGCACCGTTGGGCGCTGTTGCACGGCCGCTGGTGGGGCAGGTTCGGCGACCCGGAAGACGCATCGATGGGTTCGATGACGTTCGAGTTAAGACCTGGTTCGCTCCACCAGCACTCAGCACATACAAGCGATCGTTGGGGTCAGGCTCGGCTAGACCAGTTTGCGCCACGAGCGCCTCCTTGAGCTAACCAACACCGGCCCCACGATCGCTTCCCGTCGCGGCAGAGGTCCGACTCCCCGTACGCACCTTGAGTGCACGCCTAAGACTCGGCCCCGCCGCGGCGAACAGGACCCCCGACGGCTCTGTTAGACCAGTTTGCGGCGACGAGCGACTCCTTGTGCTAACCAACACCGTCCCCACGAATCGCTTCCGCGTTGGCGAGGTCCGATTGCCCATAGGCGCCGCGAGCGCCGTAGTCACAGAGCTGACCCGCCAACACTACAGGCCCGCTCCGAGTTCTCGAAGCTTCCACGGCTCATCGATTCCTGACAGACGAGGATGGGCAACTTTATCTAGAACATCCCACACATCATCGGGCCCAGGGTCAGCTGGGTCGAGGTCGAAGGCGTCCAGCAATGTCACCAAGTTCGCCCAATCAGAAACCTCTTCGATCAAGCGCTCGCCGTTGATCGCGCGATCCAGCATGCTGCGAATATCAGCGCGCGTGAACGTGACGTGCGGAAGTTCGCGTTCAGGGGAATAGGTAACATGGACCCCGCCTTCGCCGTCGGTCTCAACGGTGATGAAGTCGCGCAATGCCGTTTGTAGCTCGGCCGGCGAAGTTCTTCCACGCATGTAGGACGCAAGGGCTTCAGTGGCGTTCACCGGATCACACCTTCTCGAATGACCTCGCCTGCCTTGTTGAGCTCGCGACGAATGGTCGATATCTCTTTGCCGACTCTGTCATAAGTCCGGAGAGTAACCTCTGCTCCTTCGTCGAGAAGTCTAGTGAACGCCGCGATGACGTTACCACCTTCGCCTGCTGAGACCGCGAGATCATCAACGCGCGACTTGCCGAGGCGCGCCAAGATCTGTAAACCTTGACCACCCGAGATTCCTTCGACCCATTCCGTCCGCATCGCCGCGCGAAAGGCCGACCGGCTCCCCTGGAAGAGAGCACGCCCGCCACTGCCACCTGGGCCTGCGATTCCAAACACCGCGGCCGACCCGATCGGATTCGTAGCAGCGACGTTGAATAACCCAGCCAACTGACCTGGTGCCGCTCTAACCCCGCCCATTATTTCCTTAATCCCGCACCTAAGGCTTGCCAACCCACCCTGCATCACACCTGGACACAATCCAAAAGGATCGGAATACGTGACACGTCTACATAGCGATGTTAGAGTGCGGCCGACGTCCACACGACGTCGGCCGCTTTGTTTTTGCGGGTGCAATGACGGGGCGCACGACGCCGTGATCGAGCATGCTGCACACTGACATGCTCTGGTCACTTACATCGGGAGGTGCTTTGTGCGAACGGCCGACGATAAGGTTCGCTTTGCGAGGCAGTTTGCCGTACATGTTGGCGTCGACACGGGGAAGACGTTTCACAAGCTCGTTGCACGTGGCGCTGACGGGATTCGCGGCAAGGCCGTCCGCGTCGACGTAACCCGCGCTGGTTTTGAGGCGGCGGACAAACATCTCAGACAGAGCTACCCCAGCGTAACCTCGAATCAAGTACTCATTGGCCTCGAGTTCGCAGGACACAACGGGTTTACCTTCGCGCACTTCCTCGCGGGGCGCGGCTACTCGATCGTCAGCGTTCTCCCGTTCGTCACGAAGCGGCTCAAGGAAGTCGAGGACAACAGTCCGCAGAAAGACGACGCAAAGGATGCAGCCCAGGTCTGTGCGCTGCTGGGCCAAGGCTTATACGTGACATTTCCATTGCTCGACGATCGGGGCGCCGAATTGCGCCTCCTGGCGACCGAGCGGCGACGGCTCGGTGTCGAAGAGACGCGACTGAAGAATCGCCTGCACGCCGCGCTTGATTTGGCCTGGCCGGAGTTCACCAGCTATTTCGCTGACTTGAAGTTCGACACACCCATCGCGCTTTTGGAGCGCTGGTCATTGCCGGGCGAGCTCGCTGAGGCGTCAGTCCGAACGGTACACGCCCTCGCAAAGAGAACCTCCCGGAATCATGTCAGTGTGGACCGGGTGCGCGCGATGATCTCGTCCTCGCAAACCACCGTCGCTCTCGAGACAGGAGCCGGAGCTCGACGGGCCGAAATCCAGCGACTCCTCTCTCGCTGGGCACTGCTGCGGCAGCAACTTGGAGATGTCGAAGATCGCCTCGCGGCGCTCGTGGAGCTGGTGCCTGCGGCGAAGGCACTCACGACCGTGCCTGGCGTTGGCGTGGTGTGCGCAGCGACGCTTGTGGCGGAGCTTGGCAATCCGAACAGCTACGAGTCGCCGCGGCAGGTGTTGAAGCTGGCTGGCATGAACCTGGCGCGCCGTCAGAGCGGCACCAGCGTCTTCGGACGCGTTCGACAGACGAAACGCGGGCGGCCGTTACTTCGACGTCAGCTCTTCTTGCTCGCGGGCCGGTGGTGCCAACAACAGGGACTGTACCGGGGGCATTATCGGGCGATGCTCGAGCGTGGGAAGTCCAAAACCAACGCGGTGTGTGCGATTGCGCGAAAGCTGGTGCCAATGTTGTTACGAGTGATGCAGACCGCCCAGCCGTTCGACGAGGCACGGTGGCAAGCCGGGCGCCGCACTCACGGCGAAGCAGCGTAGATGGTGAGGCATCTGAGACGTGGAGTTCGTGCCGAGCGTGGAAAGAGATGTGTGGCCCACGATAGACATCGAGAGGCGCGTCGCGCCAGCGTACGCTTCATCTCCAGCTAACAATCGCCCTAAGTCTCTTTTGGATCTGGATGGCCGGTGAAGACGTTTCGTGCTCGCTGAGCACCCAGGAGCTTTGATCGTCGCCACCAGGTCCCGATGCACGCAGTACTCGGCGCTGTTTGAGAATCGAAGTGGTTCAAGAAGCGAGGTCGAGGCTCAAACGCGTATACGCGCTCGAAGCGCCCGCCTAATACTCAGCCTGACCGCGTTCGAGACTCGCCGGCGAGGCTTCGCGATCCCAGCAGCCCTGTCAGAGGCTCCACGTGAGACTCAGTCCGTCGGGCTTCGCGATCCCAACAACCTTCAAGTCCCAATTCACCCTCAGTCCGCCCACTTTACCCGGAGCGAGAAACAGCCCGACCGGCGTGTCCTCCAGTCGGGCTGCCAATCTCTCGTGCTCGTCGTGTTCTCTAGGTAAGGCGTAAGTGCCGTTCACCCTTTTCGTACTCAGCTATTTCCGCGTCGTTCGTCTGCAGTTCCGACAGCTTCACCAGCCAAAGATCGGCGAACCTCTTTGAAACCTCGATGCGGATCTCCGCGCCTCCGTCCGGCCGTTCAGTTACCCTGTAACTGTCGGTGCACTCTTGGATCATGCTGTACGTCTTCATGGGGAAGGTCCCTAGCGTTTGGGAACGTCGCTCGGATAGACGCGATCGTTGCGGGTCTCTACCTTTTTGTTCTTCACCTGCTTGTACTCGATAACATGTACATGCGGAGACTTGTGAGGACTGGGATTGTTGAAATCGAACCGCACTTCTCGCAGTCCGTTCTTCGACTGCAGAATAAGGTCTCCGGCCTCATTTAGCATCGCGAGCGCATCGTCGCCCACGTGCTTCATGATCAGCCCAAACGCGTCTCCTCCAGCCTTCGCGACCTTACCGCCAGGGATGAAACTGGCAGCCGCGAGGGCAATGCCGCCAACACTCCGGTCACCAATGGCCCGTCCCAGCTCATTGGTGCCGATCGCTTCCGACGCCGCATTGGCAGCAGCAGACGCATTGAGTACCGTACCACCAACTGCCCCACCCCTCGCAGCACCCCAGTTCGCCGCAGCCTGGAACATGCAATCCGGCCAGGGAACGCATAGACCAAACGGATCACCGTAGTTGACGGGATCCCCGGCCGCGAATCCATAGAGATTCATGCCGCCAGCTAGCCCGATCGGGTCTTCCTGGGTGAAACGACCTGCTACAGGATCGTAGTACCGGTTTCTTCTATAGAGATTCCCCGTCCCGTCCTGGCCGTCGAGCAAGAGGCTCCCCGACCACGTATGGATTATGCCGCCTCCGCCCGCCTCGAAGCCAGGCGTTCGCGAATAAACCGCCTGCCCCGCGGGCCATGGGATCGTGCTGCACGTGCCACTCGTGACGGTACAGTCCGCCCCTTCGCCCGTCTTCGACACGCTCGCCTCGAACAGTCCGCGCCAGTTGGGATTCAAGATGCGCGCACTGCTCGAGATCCTGTCGTCAAGCACCGCCAGCGGCTTGTCCAACTCCAGCCCGTGCACGTAGTGCACCGTCCCAAACCTGTCCGAAGCACCCCCGCCCACGGGATACGGCCCCCGTTCCTCGCGCAGTAACTGATCACCGTCCCACACCTGCCACGTCACCTTGTGCTGGCAGTCGCCGATCGCGCAGAGCGGGTTGCAGATGGTCATTCCTGACTCGGTGCAGCCCGGCGTCGTTCCGCTGGGCCGGGCGATCACCATCACACGGCGCCCAAACGCATCGTAGCGGTACTCTTCCCACGTGCCGCGGTCCATGTTGTGCCGCTGCACCGCGCGCAGCTTCCCGTCCGCGCCGTAGTAGCTCCGGCTCGGCGTATTCGTGAGCAGGGTGTTCTGGCCGTCGAACGCCAGCTGCCGAGACATGACCTGGTGCCCGTCCGCGTCGAACTGCTGCGCCAGACTGTCGCGCTGGTTGGGCAGGCCCGGATTGTCTTCGGCCTTTCGGCCCGTTAGCTCGCCGCGCCAACCGTACCTCGCGCGCTGCGCCATGTTGTTGTTTGGAAAACTGTGGGAGACCGCGCGGCTGCGGCGCACGTTGCCCAGGCCGTCCACGCGGAACTCCTCCGTCTCCCAGTTGAACATGTTCGTCATCAACCGCTCGCGCGCGAGCACGGCGCCGAGCCCCGAGTACGTGAAGATCGTTGAATCGGAGAACCCTTCGTTGCCGGACCTCGAGTACACGACTGTCTTGACACGTCCCTGCGCGTCGAACGAGAAGCGTTCGTTGCTGGAGTAGCCCGACGCCACTCGGTTGCGCGCGTACTGGCGATGATCGGCATCGTACCAGCGCTTCTCGCGGATCGCACCCTCGTTGATCACGATGCTGTCCACGCGCCCCGCGAGATCGTAGACGTAGTGGTACGGCGTGCCCCAGGGGTCCACAATCGTTGAGAGCGCGCCATCGACCGCCGAATAGCTGTACGCGATGGCGCCTCCGTTCAACAGTCCACTGGTTGGAATCCGCAGCGTGTCGCGGCGTCCCGACAGATCGTAGTGCGCCTGTGTGACCACGAGGTGGCCAAACATCACGCCGACGGCATCACGCGTCCAGCTCGAATCCACCTTGAGCGCGCCGTTCGGGAAGTAGCGCCGATGGACGCGCGCGTCGCCGTTGTCCGCCGCGATCATGTTCCCGAAAGCGTCGTACGTAAACGTCGCGACGTCGCGCGCAATTTTGAGTGCACCATTCGGCGCGTTGGGGTACGCCGGGAACACCAGGAAGCACTGGCCACCCGGACCGGTGTCCGGCCCCGGTTGCATCCCCTCACAGAATTGTCGGGCGCGCGTTGTGGAGTCTACCACGCGCTCAGTGACGCGATTCAGTACGTCGAAGGTCTGCGTGAAGCCGCCGCCGCTCGCCGTCCGCACCCGCACGACGTTGCTCGCCGCGTCGTAATACAAGCTATCCATCCCGGAATTCTTCAAGTGGAGACGCACTCGGCCCGCGGCATCGTAGAACCATGACTCCTGCACCTTGACGGCGCTGTTCTCCGGATTGCGAAACTCGGCAGTGTGCGTCGCCGCCGTGCTCAACCGGCGTCCCTCGAGATCGTACGTGTACTGCGTGAAAACCGAATCGGGCGTGACGGGCACCGTGTCGACCGCGGCATACTGCAGCGAGTAGGTGACCGCGGGACCAGTTGCAATCGTCGAGTCAAGGCGGTCCATCGCGCCGTACACGGTGCGCATGCGCTGCCGGAGGTTCGCGGTTTGTGTAGCATCGGTGGGCGTGAGACTGAGTGTGTCGCGTCCGAGCCCGTCACGGACATACTCGGTCACGAATCCGAGCGGCGACTTGGTCTTGATGGTATTGCCGAACGCATCATAAAAGACTGAGTCGCGCTGCCCGAACGGATCGACGGTGGCCACGACCTGCCAAGTCGTCGTGTTGTACAGCACGCTGTCGCGACGCGCGGCATCCGTCCCGCGTTGACGCCAGGCGAGCGCCCCGTTCGTCGTGTTGTAGCCCATCGACGTCGAGTCGCCCGTGGGCGACGTGATCAGGACGGGCAATGGCCGCGAGGAGTGCCAGGCATACGTCGTCTTTGCGTTGCGGATGGGTGAGTCGCCGTACGGGTTGAGCGTGATGACGGAGTCCGTCAACGCGCGCGTGTTGTAATACGCGACCTGCGTGAGCCCGTTCGACGCCACGGTCGAGTCGACGAGCGCCGGGAACTGCGCGGTTCTGCGCCACATTCGAGTCCGCTGGTTGAGTGCCGTCACGATCGTGTCCGGTGCGCCTCGCCGATTGACGTAGAACCGCGTTGTATCGCCAACGGAATCCGGTCGCGGCCCATTCAGCAGCGTGTACGCCAGCGCCAGCGGCGGCGGCAAATCCGAAGCGCTCGCCGCGCTCCGAGTCTCGGCAGACTTGAACGTCGTCGTGATCGCCGCACCAGCGCCGTCGGTGCGCGCCATGCTCAGCCGAGCAAGCTTCAGCGCGCCGGCATCGTCGTACTCGAAAAAGGTGGTGTCGGCCAGGGTGTTCCTGCGGTGCGTGAGCCGATTGGAGCCATCATACCCGAAGGTCGTGGAGCTGGCGTCCCTGCTGTCCACGATTCCGGTGATGAGGAAGTGATTCGAGCGCGTGAAATTGATAACGCGTGGGAACGACGGCGACTTCCTCGGGGGCGTCACTTGTGATAGCGCCCGCTGGCCCGCGCTGTCCGGATTGTAGGTGAACGTGTAGGAAACGCCCGCGCCGGATCCCTGCGGCACCGGAAGACTCATGAACACCATTGCGCTGTCGAGACCGGCCACGTAATGCGTAAATATCGTCCGCCAGCCAAGCGAATTGGCGGTGCTGGTGTGACGGCCGGCGTTGTCGAACCCGACGTAGGCGCCGTTCCCCAGATGCCGCCGCCACGTGTTGAGTGTCGGACTCCGCCTCAGCGTATCGGGACGATCGTACTGCGGCGACACCGTGTAGACGGAATCGCCATCGCCAGCGCTGACGCCACTGAAAGTGTAGAGCCGGGTGCTGCCATCACCACCGACCCAAAGCTTCTTGGTCGGGCTCAAATGCAGCATGCTCTCGAGACCCGCAAGCCACCAACCGGCGCCAAAGAGACTTTTCGACCGGTTGACGATCACGATCGTGTCGGTCGACACGGGGCTCGTAGCGTACGTGAAGCCTCCGCTTTTTGCCTCGACTTGCAGCTCTGTCGTGTAGATGCCGGTCTGCATCGTGGGTGTGGCGTCTATCGGCACCACGATGCGGCAGGATTGCCCCTCGCACACGGAATTGAAGTTGAACACCTTGGTGATCGTCGGCTGTCCCGCGATTGTGACTGTGGCGTGCAGCGTGAGCGGCGTGACGCCGTTGTAGGTCACGTTGGCCGCGAGCAGCGCGCCCGGCTTGGCGTGGCGGCTGTTGTAGATGAGCGTTGGCGCCTGCGCCTTGTTCATCGTGATTGCGGCCGGCAGCGCGTGCACGACTCGCAGGTCACCGCACTCGTACGCCGCGTTCTGTCCGGCAGCGATGGTGAGGCAGGCACCGCGATCTATCGTCGTCCCTGGATTGAGCCCGGCGGTGGTCGCCGAGATCGTGCCCGTACTCGACACCGCGACGGCGAGCGAGCCGTTGGTTGGGGTCACACTACCGCCCGACACGGTTCCGGACGCGTTGAGCGCCACGGTCTCGTTGCCGTTGGCGAGTGCGTCATACGTCAGGGTGATCGCAGACGAAGATGTGCCCTGTGCCAACGACGTGCTGTTGCTCGGAATGACGCAGCTCCCCAGCGTGACGTTGGTGCATCCGGGCGTCGCGAGGGCAGCCGTGACGGCACCAGCGGAGTTCCAGCTGGTATTCTTGATCGTCGCGCTGAAGGTGCGCGTCGTCCCCGCTCCGGCCGATTGGGAAGCAGACCCTGGAATCACGGCGAGGGTGTAGGACGGTGTCGCGGTGAGGTTGGTGACGCCCGTCGGGGCATTGATGGCCGGCGACGTCGCCGCGGCGCCGAGGGCGGCAACGCCGGTGGTGCCAATAGAGTCCACCGAATACGTGACGTCGATGTCGGCGGACTCGATGTTCTGGGCCAGCTGGACGGTCGATGCGGACGCTCCGCAGCTCGTCGGCCTGGCGATGTCCGTGCAGGCCGGCGCGAGTGTGAACATGATGGGGTTGATGACCGCGTTGGTGCTGGTATTCTTGACCCGGAACGACGACGACCCGGTGGTCGAGCGCGGAGCGAGCGTCTGTGAGCCGGCCGCGGGCGTGACGATCACGCCGTAGTGCGGCGTGGTGGTGATGCTTCCCGCTCCGTTGCCCGAGAAGCTCGACGGCGACGAAGCCGACGCGGTGAGCCCGACCGAGCCTCCTGTGTCGAACAAGTTCACGTTGTACTTCACGCGGACAGACGCCGAGCTCCCCTGGGCGATGGCGACGTCGGCATTCGAGTACGGGCAGGCCGAGACACCGGAGCAGCTCTTGCTGAACGCGAACATGATCGGGCCCGCGGTGTTGCGGCTCGTGTTCGTAACGGTGAAGTCGAGCGAGTCCAGCGTTCGCTGCGCCAGTACCGTGTGCGATCCTTCCGCCGGGGCGACCGTAACGATGAGCTGCGCCGGAATGCTGAGATTCGCGGTCGCGTTATGCGTGTGCGAGGACGGCGCACTGGCTGTCGCGGTCAGAGTCGCAGAACCGGTCTGATAGGCGGCGCCGATAGAACAGTTGTACGAGAGCCAACCGGACGCCTGGTTTTGGGCGAGTGTGACGCTCGTAGGACCGCTGCATCCGGTGGCGATACCGTCCGCGCCGACCGTGGGCGCGAGTGTGTAGGCGGACGACGCCGCCGCGTTCGTGCTCGTGTTCGTAACGGTGAAGCGCACCGTTTTCGAATTGGACCCAGCGTCGAGCGGGGGGTAGGACTCGGTCGCGACGCTAACCGTGTAGCTCGGCGTCGATTGCACCGTCGTCGTCGCGGAATGGTTCGGCGAGCCGGTCTGGTTCGAAGTCGCCAGGAGCGTGACGCTGCCGCTGATCCCCGTGAGCCCCGTGTAGTAGTTGAGCGCCACCGCGCCGGTGCTGGTGGACTGCTGGTCGTCAAGCTGTATGGACGCGGGCGTACCGTTGCAACCGGTGACGAATGGGGCGCTACAGGTGGGCGTAAACGTGTACGTGGCCGCGGCACCGGTGTTGGTGCTGTTGTTCATGATCGTGAACGTTTCGGCGCCACTCGAGGCGGCGACGCCCAGCGTGTCCGCCACCTTTGTGCGCGTGACGATGACGGCGCGCGTGGGTGTTGTGTTGATGGTGGTCGAGTCCTTGCTGGTCGCGGCGCCGAGCGTTCCCGTCAGTCTCACGAAACCACTCGTGCCGACCCACGCCACGTCGTAGCTCAGCGTGACCGTTTGATAGCTGCCTTCCGTGACAGTCACGGTGCCCATGCTGGCTGGGGAGCACGAAGCAACAGAGGTGCAAGCGCGGCTGAGCGAGATCAGCGCCGAGCCGCCGGCGTTGACGCTGTTGTTGTAAACTTTGAAGGTTGTCGAGCCGCCGGTCGATCGCTCACCTTCCGTCTTGGACGAGAAATCGCGCACCACGCTGACGCTGTAGAATGGTGTCGCGTTGACGGTCACAACGTCGCTCCCGCTCCACCCTGCCGTGGTGGCAGTGAACGTCACGGTGCCGGATGTGGGCACCGCGGTTGCCCCAATGGAGCACGTGGTCGTGACGAAGTCGGACTCGTCGTTTGGGGCTAGAGCGACGGAGGTAGTGTTGAGCGCCTCGCACGCCGTGACAATCCCGGTCCAACTGCGAGTCAGGGCGAACGTCGACGATGCGTTCGTGTACTGGCTGGTGTTCCGGACCCGGTAGCGGATCGTGCCGCCGGTGCTCGTGGCGCCAGGGCTGAGATCCAGTGGGTGCGGAAACGTCGTGATGATGGTGGCCGAGATTGATGGGCTGGCGACGGTAATCCCTGCGCTGCCCGA
>Ga0137429_1000635_pt1 | contig 13318 bp, 10 predicted proteins | sample EasRivERMZT736_2_FD_102304 | JGI IMG/M metagenome (GOLD analysis project Ga0137429, IMG submission 102304) | Soil microbial communities from meander-bound floodplain in the East River, Colorado, USA - East River MetaG ERMZT736_2 | ecosystem: Environmental > Terrestrial > Soil > Floodplain ...
AACTTCAGCAAGAGGTAAGGCCCGTTGTCGTCGGCGCCGGTTTCGAGGGTCGGCTCGCCGATGGGCACACGCAGCGGTCGACGTGCCCCGGATGTTTTTCCGCTGCCGGGAGTGGCGATCTGATCCTTATGAAGTCCGCATTCCGCCAGCACGGCGGCTTCCGTTTGACCGGGCGTCCCGGCCGCTTCGGTCATCCTCCGGCCAAAGAGCGGTCCGGTCGGGGAAATCTCCAACGCATCGCACCGAGGTTGTTCCGTGGCCGCGTCCTCCACGCGGAAGCACGCCCCGTTGACGTGCTTCCAAGCGATGTCGCCGGTTTCGAGTCGGTCGATGGAGGCGATCCGCTGGGCAAGCACTCGATTGAATAGGTCGCTTTGAAAGGCCGAGATGTAGAGCTTGCGCATGGAATGGTCCACCGTGCGCCATGCTTTGCGCGTGTCACCGCCGGTCTTGAGCAGCGCTCGACAGAGTCGCGACTGCTGGCTGAACACCCCGCGCGGCCACGCTTCGGCCGCGGCCTCGAAATCTCCGGCGTCATACAATTCGCGTGCCTTCCGCGCCGCACCGTGGTCCACCGGCCCGGGCCGACCGAGCATGAGGGCGAAGGCTTCGTCGTATGCTTCCCGAAGTACCGCCAGTCCGATCTGGGCGTTGTCGCCGCGCACGCCGAATCGTTGCGGACCGAAGTAGTTCGGCACGCCTCTGCGGATCAGCACATCGAGGATCGCGCGGGCCTTCGTCACCGGCTCGGGAATCGTATCCCGGATCTTGATGGCGAAGCGATTTCCGGCCAGGTGCCCCAGCTTGAGCTTGTTGGTGTGACGATCGACGGACAGCACCTTGGCTCGACCCAACTCCAGTGCCGCGACGCGACTGGGGTCCACGTGTTCGATGCTAAGCGTTTGCCGGGTGACGCCGTGGGCGTCCTTCATTCCCGCATACCCAATGTCGTACGGCTGGCGGCCCAACAGTCGGGCGATGTGCTGAAGTACCGCGTGGGTGGTGAGTCCGCGCTTCTCGATCATGAAATAGGTGTGCGTGCCTTGCCCCGACGGGAGATAGAGGGGCGCTTCCTCGACGACAAAATCGTCGTCAAGTCGTTTGATTTCGCCGCCCACGCCGGGCAGGTCCGCCGTGAGATAGGGCCAGTCGGTCGTGCTGCGTGTCGTGTTCACGAAAGAAATGTATCGGAGAGCGCGGTCGGCGGGAAATCGGAGGCTCTTCGCTCCCGTTTGAGACAATACATCGCAGCGTCCAGTGGCTTCGGGGACTGCCCGCGCCAATAATCGTCGTCATTGCTGGTTTACAAAGACGTCTTCTAGGCGATCGTGCGGTATGAGACTAACATCGCCGGTCGATGCGTTGGCTGGCCGATATCGCTTACCTTTTCGCAGGACTGATCTACCTCCCCGTTGCGCTCTATCACGCGTTGATCCTGGGCAAGAATCGCCGAGGGTGGAGGCAGCGGTTCGGCGGCGTCCCGACCTTCGACCCGACTGTGCCGCGGATTTGGATTCACGCCGTTTCACTGGGCGAGATCAACGCCACGCCGCGCCTAGTGGCCGCACTCCGGGAACGACTGCCGGAAACCGACGTCGTTTTTTCGACCACGACGGATACGGGATACGCCCGTGCCGTTCAGCTTTACGGGGCGGATTGCGTCTTCCGGTTCCCGCTCGACTCCAGCCTCGTCGTCAGCCGCGTTCTGCGGCGCGTTCGTCCGACGATGATCGTGCTGGTCGAGTTGGAGGTCTGGTACAACTTGGTGCGAATAGCGGCGCGGCGTGGAATCCCAGTGGCCATCGTCAATGGCCGGTTGACAGAACGCAGCGCGCGACGATTTGGTTGGCTTGGGTCGATCGGGCGCTCCATGTTTCGCGACCTGACGTGGGCGGGGGCACAGGATGAAACGATCGCCGCGCGGTTCCGCTCCGTCGGAGTTCCGACGGATCGCATTGAAGTCACATCGTCTTTGAAGTGGGACACGGCGGCCGTTACGGATCGCGTCGATGGGGCGGACGAACTCGGCGCCGCGATCGGGCTGGACGGTTCTCGTCCCGTGTGGGTCTGCGGCAGTACCGGACGCGGGGAAGAAGAGATGCTGTTAAACACCTATCGAACGATCGTTCGGTTTGGCACAAATCAGAGCCGGGGGCGGGAGCGACTGGATCAACAGAGCCACGTAGCCACGAAGCCACGAAGCCACGAAGGACGAGTATATCCCGTCGCGGGTGCTCCGGATTCGGATACCAAGATCCCCATCCTTGTGCTCGTACCGCGAAAACCGGAGCGATTTGATGAAGTGGCAAGGCTCGTTGCCGACGCTGGATTCACTTGTGTTCGGCGTAGCCAGCGTCCGGATGGCACGCGAGTTGCCACTGATTCAGCAGGAGGCGGTGTTGTTCTTGGCGATACGATGGGCGAGCTTCGCAAGTTCTACTCGCTTGCGGATGTCGTGTTCGTCGGCCGCTCGCTGGTTCCGCTCGGCGGTTCCGATCCGATGGAGGTCGCCGCATTGGGCAAACCGATCGTTACCGGACCGCATATGGAAAACTTTGAATCGGCGGTGAATTCGCTTCGCAGCGCCGACGCCATCCGCGTCGTCCAGACGGCCGATGAACTCTCGGCGGTGATCGGTGAACTGTTGGCCGATTCATCCACGAGGGCGAGGCTGGGGGCGGCGGCGCGAGAAGTCGTTCTCCGTAATCAAGGAGCGACGCAACGCACCGCGGATCGGTTGGTGCGGTTGATCGGCGAAACCAGGCGCAAGCCTTGCGGGCGATCAGTGCGTGAATAGAAATGCACCGGTGTTTTGTTACAATATTTGCTTGATCAGCAAGCCGCGATACGCGGAGTTCCTTGTGGTCTGTTGATGATGAGGAGTGCCACAGCATGACATCCAATAGCAAGAGCGGGGCGCCTGCCGTCAGTGGAAACATGTTTCCGCCGTCCAAGGCGTTCGCGGAGCGGGCCCACATCCGTTCGCTGGAGCAATACCGGCAAATGTATCAGCGGTCGGTCGACGACCCGGATGGGTTTTGGGGCGAGGTCGCCGACGATTTCCACTGGCAGAAGAAATGGACCAAAGTTCGCGAGTTCGACTTTCGCGACAAGATTTCGATCAAGTACTTCATCGGGGCGAAGACGAATATCACCTACAACGCCCTCGATCGACACCTCGCCCAACGCGGCGATCAGACCGCGATCCTTTGGGAAGGCAACGAACCCGGCGAGGATGCCAAGCTCACCTATCGCCAGCTTCATGCCGAGGTCTGCAAGTTCGCCAACGTGTTGAGATCCTCCGGGGTCAAGAAGGGCGATCGCGTTTCGATTTACATGCCGATGATCAAGGAGTTGGCCATCGCCATGCTGGCCTGCGCCCGGATCGGGGCCGTTCACTCCATCGTATTCGGCGGCTTCAGTCCCGATTCGTTGTCCGATCGCATCGTGGACTCGGAGTGCCATGTCCTTGTCACTGCCGACGGCGTGTTCCGCGGGGCCAAGGCCGTCGGAATCAAGGTCAACGCCGACGAAGCCATGAACCTCGCCGCCGCGCAAGGCACGCAGGTCAAGACCTGCATCGTGTTTCGTCGCCTCGGCGCTGAGAAGATGCCCGTCCAGATGAAATCGGGCCGGGACCACTGGTGGCATGAAGTGATGAAAGACGCCTCGCCGCAGTGCGACTGTGAATGGATGGATTCCGAAGACCCGCTGTTCATCCTCTATACTTCGGGTTCCACGGGCAAGCCCAAGGGCGTTCTGCACACCGTCGGCGGATACATGGTCCATACGACCTTCAGTTTCAAAACCATTTTTGATTATCACGATGGGGACATCTTCTGGTGCACGGCCGACATCGGATGGGTGACGGGGCATTCCTACATCGTCTACGGCCCGCTCTGCGCCGGCGCCACAACGCTGATGTTCGAGGGAATTCCCACCTATCCCGACGCGGGTCGATTCTGGGATGTCGTTGACAAGTACAAGGTCAATCAGTTCTACACCGCGCCGACCGCGATCCGCGCCATCATGCGCGAGGGCGACGAGCCGGTGAACAAAAGGAAGCTCACCAGCCTGCGGCTGCTGGGCACGGTCGGAGAGCCGATCAATCCGGAGGCCTGGATGTGGTATCACCGCGTTGTCGGCAAGGAGCGCTGCCCCATCGTGGACACCTGGTGGCAGACGGAGACCGGCGGGATTCTCATGACGCCGTTGCCCGGCGCTATTCCCACCAAGCCGGGATCGGCCACACTGCCCTATTTCGGCGTCAAGCCTGTGATTCTCGACGAGAACAACAAGCGTATCGAAGGCCCCGGCTCTGGTGCCTTATTCATCGAGGAACCTTGGCCAGGAATGATGCGCACCGTCTATGGCCAGCACGAGCGATTCAAAGAGACGTACTTCAAACGCTGCCCCGGCCTGTACTTCACCGGCGACGGCTGCCGACGCGACGAAGACGGATACTACTGGATCACGGGGCGCATCGACGACGTGATTAACGTCTCCGGCCACCGCCTCGGCACCGCGGAGGTCGAGAGTGCATTGGTTTCTCACTCCGCCGTCGCCGAGGCTGCCGTCGTGGGCTATCCGCACGAAATCAAAGGCCAGGGTATCTACGCCTATGTGACGTTGAAAACCGGCAAGGAGTACACGGACGCGCTCAAGAAAGAGTTGGCCGTCCACGTTCGGAAAGAAATCGGGGCGTTCGCCGCTCCCGACATCATCCACTGGGCCCCTGGCCTGCCCAAGACCCGCTCGGGCAAGATCATGCGCCGTATTTTGCGGAAAATCGCCGAAGGTCATCCCGAACAAGTCGGCGACACGTCCACCCTGGCCGATCCGAGCGTGGTGGATAACCTGGTCAAGACACGTTAGGATGTCACCGGGTGGCACGGTCAAGCGCAGCTTGGCCGTGGTCCAAACCTAGGTAGGGTTCCCGCGCGATATTTGGCATGGGAGAAACACTTTGGCTAACGAATTCACGGGCATCTTCGAGAAAGATGGCGATTGGTACATCGGCTATTGCCCGGAAGTACCGGGCGCAAACGGGCAGGGAAGGTCGCTCGACGAGTGTCGAGAAAGCCTCTGTGAAGCCATCAAGCTGATCCTGGACGATCGGCGTGAACAGGGACTCGTGGGCGTCCCGCCGGACGCGGTCAAAGAGACCGTGGTGGTCCGGTGAAACGCCAGGCGGTGCTGCGGCATCTGCGCCGAAACGGGTGCGTTCTCAAGCGCGAGGGGGCCAAACACTCGCTATGGATGAACCCACAGACCGGCGCGGTGGAGACGGTGCCTCGCCACACGGAGATCGCAGACCGACTGGTGAAGAAAATCTGCGGTGGGTTGGGTGTTCCGCGGTTGTAACTGCACCATTAATCTCGGAAAACGCACCACCCTGGCCGACCCCAGCTTGGTGGAAAGCCAAGTCAAGACGCGGTAGGTATGGCGCGAACTCTGTCGCCGTGTCCGAAGTGTGGGGCCGTCGGGAAGGCGCGGCTTGTTTGGAGTTTTGGCAACCTAACGCGATTTTTGACAACAGCGTTCAACAGATCAACCATAGGCTTTCCGGAACTCGCCGTCTTCCGTCGCTGCCGTAAATGTAGACATGTCTTCGTTCCGCGGATTGCGCAGGATTCCACGATTCGCTGCAACAAGTGCGACTACGATTTGACGGGCAACGAATCCGGTCGTTGTCCGGAGTGCGGATGGAAGATCCCCGAGCCGATTCGCCAAAAAATAATCGTCCCCGGCGGGCTGCAGCGCTGCACATTCGTTGAACAGCGGGCCGATTCAGACAATCAGCCATTCGTACGCAAGGCTGCCCCTACTGACGCGCCGGCCATCCAACGACTCGTCAACAGCGTTTTCGGAGAATACGGCCTGGCCATTGCCGTGAACGGCGTGGATGAGCACTTGGCCGAGCCTGCTGAATACTTTCACGCACGAGGCGGTGAGTTTTGGGTCGTCGAGGACGGCGGGCGGATCGTGGCCACGGTCGGCGCGTTGCCGCACAACAGTGAGACCACCGAGTTGAAAGCCCTTTACGTCCACCCGTCGATCCGTCGGCAGGGCTGGGGGAGGAAACTCACGAAGTTGGTGATGGACTACACCCGGGCGACGGACAAGAAACGCGTGATTCTCTGGAGCGACACACGTTTTACCGACGCCCACCGTTTGTATCGCGGATTGGGGTTCCGCCAGTTCGGTCAACGCGAACTGCACGATATTTACAACTCGTCCGAATATGGCTTCGAATGCGATTTGACGGGTATGCCATGATGGCATCGCGTCCAATCAGATTCCCTGCCCCGGCAACCGGCCCACACGTGACCCGTCGCTGGCGCTCCGGGCTCTGACCCAACGACGCCTGCCTTACTCGTTCATGCAGCATTTCTTAAACTTCTTGCCGCTGCCGCAGGGGCACGGGTCGTTGCGCTTCAACCGGCTGCCGGGTCTGACGATGGGCTTGGGCTTGCCCGACGCCGCTTCCTCGAAAGCATCCTTGAGCGCCCCGGCATAGGCCCCAAGCACTCTGCCGCCCCCCAGTCGGCCTTGCGCCTCCAGATCAGCCAGGAACGCTCCACACAGCGCGGGCACGCCCTCTTTGACCGACGCGGGCACGTTGAGCTTCGCGACCGATCCCAATAGAGCCGTTTTCACGTCTGCCTCTTCAACCTCATCCGGTTCCACGTCACGGTGTTCACACGCCGCGACCAGGAATCGTACGAGCACGTCGCGGGCGTATTCGCGCAATCCGCCGGCAACACGGCGGATCGCGTCGGATGTGCAGAAATCGCCGACCCAGTTTTCGATTCGCTCGCGAGTGTAGGGCCCCATGACGCATCTTGCCGGGTGGTTTGCGTGCTACGGCTTGGCTTCGGGCCGCTTAAAGAGAAAGGCGCCTTGCTCGATCCGGTTCTGCCCGTCGGCGTAGACCGCGTACTTGGCCCCGGACCAGATGGACGCCGCTCCGAATCGACCGTCCTTGGATAGGGCGTAGAACTTCACGTCAAAGTTAGGTCGTCCGTCCTCGTGTCGCAGGCGTTTCTCCGTGGTCGTGGCGACGATCCGTTGCAGGGCGTGAAGACACGCCTCTACCGGGGCCATTCCAAGACGCATCGCTTCGACCACGGTGTGCGAACCGCATATCTTCAGCACGGCTTCGCCGCGGCCGGTGGACCCGGCGGCACCCACCGTGTTGTCCACAAAGAGCCCAGCGCCGATGATCGGGGAATCCCCCACGCGCCCGGGGATCTTATAGCTCAGTCCGCTGGTCGTGGTGACGCCGCTGATATCGCCGGCCGGATTGAGCCCCAGGCAGGTGATCGTGCCGTAGGTGAAAACGAAGTCCTTTCGACCGTCGGATCGTTTCTTGGGGTCCGGCACCTCCGGCGGAATCCAATCATCATCATCGGAGTGTCGCTCCTTCCAGTCCAGCCACAATTTCCGCGACTCGTCAGTTAGAAGATCGTACTCCTTGAATCCGTGAGCCCGGGCGAAGCGCAGCGCGCCTTCTCCGACCAAGAGAACGTGGTCCGTCCGCTGCATGACCAATCGTGCGACTTGGGAAGGTGTTTTGATGTTCCGCAGCGCGGCCACGGCCCCCGCGCGACAGGACGGGCCGTGCATCACACTCGAATCGAGCTCCACGACGCCCTCCTCATTGGGCAGCCCGCCGTAGCCGACCGAATTGTCCGCGGGGTCTTCCTCGACGATGGTGACGCCCGCGACCACCGCGTCAAGCGTATCCGCCCCCGCGGCAATCATCTCCGCCGCCTTCTCTGTCGCCCGAAGACCGTTGGCGCTCGAAACCACCACCGGGCCGGACACCTTCAATTCCGTCGGCTTTGGCTCCTCAGCCAGGCTTTGGCTCAATGCACCGGCAAGGGCAGCCGCCGCGGCCGCCGATTGCAGAAAATCTCGTCGTGATAGGTCCGTCATGAACTCACATTGCAACGGCTGGTCGCTGCTTTCCCGGAACGCCTTGGACAGGGCCGAACGCAGACACGGCCGCCACGCGGACCGCGGCCTTCTCCCCGTGCCGGTCAACCGCGACGTTCTCTAACCGCAAGAGTCTGGCTTTCTCGACTACGCCGTCTGTGGAGGAGAAGCCGCCGATCGAACCGTCGGCGCGGAGAACGCGGTGACAGGGGATCACCAACGGCAGCGGATTCCGCGCCATCGCGCCGCCAACCGCTCGTGCCGCATTCGGTTTCCCCACGGCTCGCGCGAGGTCCGCATAGGATGCCGTTTGTCCGTAGGGAATCCGCCGACACTCCTCCAACACCGACCGATGGAACGGCGGCAAGTTGCCTAAGTCGGCCTCGATTGGAAATCCTATGTGTTTTCCTTCGAAGTAGCCGACGACGGCTTGCTGAAAGCGAAGCATGAGATCGGGTGCCTCGATCGCATCCGGCCACGACGCGTGGATCGCTTGTTTGATCTCTTGTCGTTTCCGCGGGAGGAACGTCGCCAGGAGGCGCTTCTTGTGCTCAACAAACCCGAAGGCGCCCCACGCGGTGTCGAAGATGGCGTAACGCATCATGACGTTTTCCGGACAGTCACGCCATGACCGGCCCCGGCGGCACTGCACACCGTCGGGACAATGACGCGACAGGTAGATTCTTACCGCAAGCCGACCGTTTTCGCCAGCGCTGAAATGGTTTATGATTCCTGTAGTTCAGCGACACGGCGTAGGACGCCGAGCGTGGATCGGCGGTCTGGCGTCTGTGAATTCCTTGTAACAAATGCACTTATTCACCATTCTTGCGTTCGCGATCCTTTTCTGGCGCGCCGATTCACCGGGCGAGTGGAGGCTTCTGCCGGCGGACGATGTATTTTGGACCCTCTTGTTCGTCGCGGGCCAGCCCTTGCTTCACTACTTTGCCGCAGGGTTCGCCGCCAAACGTGCCCGCAGGCTTCACAATAGGCATCCCGACGCTCCCCAGATCGCTCAGCGGTTTCACCATCGCTCGGTGTTCCTCTTGCGCATGGGGCTATTCGTCGGTTTTGCCGCGGAGTTGCTGTGGACTCCTTGGCCGGATTGGTTCTACTTCGGTCGCATCACACCCGCATTGCAAATCGTCGGTGACTTGATCGTGCTGTCCCCCTACTTCGTGGGCACTTTGGTCCTGTGGATCGCCGCGTACCCGGCGGAACGCACCCTCCGCCTTATTGGCGATCCGCAAGCCTATGTCCAGTCCACGACCGACGGCCCCGGATGGCGGTTGGGCGTTTATCTCGATTTTAATCTCCGCCACCATATCCTGGTCGTGGCCGCGCCGCTGACGCTGATCCTGTTCGTATCGAACATGACCCGCGGGTACAGCGCGGGGCTTCGACGTTGGACCGGATGGGTCTGGTCGCCGGACGCGCTCCTCGGCCTTTTCGCTGCGGGAGTTTTCGTGGTTGCGCCGATGTTGCTCTGCAAAATATGGCGCACCGCGCCGTTGGAGTCGGGGCCGCTGCGCGAGCGTCTCGAAGCCATCTGTCGACGCATCGGTCTACGCTGTCGCGACATCCTCATCTGGAAAAGCGACGGCATCATGATTAACGCCGCGGTCATGGGCGTCTTTGCTCGCGTTCGCTACGTTTTGCTGTCGGATGCGTTGCTGGCGACGATGAGCCTCCGACAAATAGAGGCCGTCTTCGGGCACGAGGCGGGCCATGTCCGCCATCGACACATCCAACATTTCCTGGTTTTCGCCCTCGTGGGTTGGCTGGCCGTCGCCGGTCTGATGGAGGGGCTGGCACAGACCTCGACGGGTTCGAAGGCGTGGTGGGGATTGTCCTCGACCGCTATTCAGGGCCTGGGCCTGGCCGCGACGGTCCTGTTTTGGGGACTGGGGTTCGGATGGGTTTCAAGGCGTTTTGAGCGCCAGGCCGATTTGTTTGGCGCTCGCTGCGTCACGCCCTCCGCTTCCGAGTGCGACCGCCCGTGCAGCGTGCACCTCGATGCTCAGACTTCAACCACGGGGGACGGCCGGGTCTGCGCCACCGCGGCGGCCGTCTTCGCTTCAGCGCTCCAGCGAGTGGCCCAGCTCAACGGCATCCCGCCCGAGGAACGGAGCTGGCGACATTCGTCCATCGGAAGCCGGATTCGGTTCCTCGTTTCGCTCTCGGGCGATCCGGCCAAGGCCGCTGGCTTCGAACGCCTCATCCGTCGGATCAAAACCACGCTCCTCGCGGCGGCAGTTCTCGGCGGGGCGCTTTTCATTTACTACTGGACGGTCGTTCCCCAACCGGCTCTGTTGCAGCTTCAAGCTGGCGTCCTGTGATTCGGCGCGGTATGCAGGGGCCATGACCGGCGCACGGATCATCGACGGGAAGGCGCTCGCGGAGCGCATCAAGCGGGAGACGGCGGCCACGGTCCGTACCCTGGCAGAGAAAGGCGTGGGGGTGAGTCTCGACGCCGTGTTGGTCGGGGACCCCGCGGCGGGCGAAATCTACGCCCGCTCGCAAAGGCAGCGGTGCCAGGAGGTTGGCATCATCTACCGCCTGCACACCCTCAGCGCCGAGGCCCGCGAGGACGACATCCGCGGCCTGATCCGCGAGCTGAACGTTGATCGCGCCGTGACGGGCATCCTGCTCAACCTGCCGCTGCCGCACGGACTGGATACCCCGGCCATTCAGTATTGCATCGACCCCTACAAGGACGTCGAAGGCGTGAACCCGTCCAATATCGGGCTACTGTTCTACGACACGCCGATCATCGCCCCGTGCACGGCGCTCGCGGTTATGGAGGTCTTGAAGGAGGCCAAGATCGAACCGAAGGGGCTGGATGCCGTCGTGGTCGGACAAGGCGGGATAGCGGGCCGGCCGGTGTCGTTGTTCCTGTTGCAGAAAATGGCGACCGTGACCTGCTGCCACATTGCTACAAACGACTTGTACGAACACACCCGCCGGGCCGATCTATTGATCGTCGCGGTGGGCAAGCCGGGCCTGATCCATGCCGAGCATGTAAAGCGCGGCGCGGTCGTCATCGACGTAGGTATCAACACCGTGGTGGACGAAAACGGAGCACGGCGGGTCGTCGGCGATGTCGCCTTCGATGATGTGAAGGGAGTGGCCGGGGTGTTGACGCCCGTGCCCGGCGGCATCGGTCCGGTGACGGTGGCCATCCTGTTGCGCAGCGCCGCCGAAGCTGCCCGCCAACAGCTCGCTACGCCCCGTCGCTTAGATTCGTATTCGCAACCACGGAACTGAGCGACACCGAAATCCGCGACTAGGGCATGCTCTTCGAGAAATCGCTGGTACAATCCGTGAGTGATGGCCAATCCCCGTCGACGAACACGAGACGATCGAGCGAAACAAACCGGGACTCCCGCTCCGCGACATCGGCGCCGGCGTCGATACGTCTTAGCGGGGGGGCTTGTTATGGTCCTTGCGATTGCCGTGGCGGTGGCGGCGTGGCAGCGTCTCAGCAAGTGGCCTCCGAGATTCGTCAGCGGGTCCGCGTCCGGCGCCAGCGTCCTTCTGATCACCCTGGATACGACACGGGCGGATCGTCTCGGCTGCTATGGATATACCCGTGCCGCCACGCCGACCTTAGATGCCCTGGCGACCTCCGGCATTCGCTTCGACGATGCCGTAACCGTCGCCCCCATCACGCTGCCCGCCCATGCGACGATCATGACCGCGCTCGATCCTTTGCGCCACGGCGTTCGGCACAACGGCGAGTATCAACTGGACGAGAAGCACGAAACACTCGCCGAGCTGCTGCGAACCCATGGGTATGAGACGGTGGCTTTTGTGTCCGCCTTCGTTCTTGATAAGCGGTTCGGCTTGGATCAAGGATTTGATCTGTACGATGACGACGTGGGCGTCGCGACGCAAGCGGTCATTTCGGAGTTTGCCAAGCCCATCTATGAGCGCTCCGCGGGCGCGGTCACGGACCGCGTGATCCAGTGGCTCAGAAATCGAAAAGATGCGCGTCCCTTCTTCTGTTGGGTGCATTACTTTGATCCTCACAGCCCTTATCACCCGCCTGCTCCCTTCGCCGCCCGTTTTGCGAAAGAGCCGTATGACGGCGAAATCGCCTACATGGACGCGCAACTCGGCCGGCTCTTGCAAGCTCTCGACCAATCCGGCGCCGCAAGGAACACCTTAACCATCGCGGTCGCCGATCACGGTGAAAGTCTGGGCGACCACGGGGAGGCCACTCACGCCAACCTGATCTACGACTCCACGATGCGAGTCCCATTGATCATCTCGCATCCGAGTCTGATTCGAGGTCCCTACGTGGTGGACGGCGTGGTGGTCTCCGTGGCGGACATTTTCCCCACGGTGGTCGACCTCCTGGGTCTTGCAGACACAAGCCCGCGAGATGGCCGTAGCTTGTTGGCAGGGGGCGCTAACCGTGATCGAATGTGCTACATGGAGACGCTCGCGCCGTTTCTCGACGAGGGCTGGTCTCCGCTCTTCGGCATGAGGCGACACGCCGACAAGTACGTCCTCGCGCCGAAACCCGAGTACTTCAACTTGCTCGCCGATCCCCGGGAGTTGGAGAATCTTTATGACACGGTCGCCGGCGATGCCTTGGTATCGCGGGACTTGTTGGTAGGAGAACTCGCATCCAAAACGGCGGATTCAAGCTCCCTCGCAGCCCTGGCCGCCTCCGCCCAGGAGCCCGATTCCGAAACCCGGCGCCGGCTCGAGTCACTGGGCTACCTCGGCTCAGTCCACCGCGCCGCCGACGGCGGTGGGCCGTTGCCTGACCCGAAGGACATGATGCCGGTAGTGCACGACATCGACGCGGCGGACATCCTCGCAAACGCCGGCCGACTCACGGAAGCGCTGGCCAGGATCGAGCCGGTCGTGGCTTCGTTTCCGGAAAACCCCAAGGCGCTGCTCAGCCTCGGCAAGATCTACTTGCACCTGAATCGCCTCCCGGAGGCCGAGCGAACGTTGCTCCGGGCCAACGAGATCCGACCCAGTGCGAGGCTCTGTATCCTGGCGGCGCAAATCATGCTCGCGGACCAAAGGCTCGGCGAGGCGGCCAAACTCCTGGATCAGGCGGAAACGCTCGAACCGCTCTATGGCGGCATCTTCCTGGCGCGCGGCGATCTTTTTGCCCTGCAAGGGCGGCCCGATGAAGCCATCGCCGAGTATGAACATGCGCGGGAGGTCGATCCTTATCGTGCCGCCGCCGAAGCGCAGGCACGGATCGCCCACCTTCACGAGATCATGCGCATCGTCAAACCGCCGTGATGGGATTTCCCTAAGTTGCCTCGGCGTTATTCCCGGTAGGGACGTCCGGATTCATAAAACCGCAACTGTCCTTCGATTCTACCCACCGCCGCGGTATCGCTCCTCGCCT
>Ga0137429_1000637_pt1 | contig 13301 bp, 12 predicted proteins | sample EasRivERMZT736_2_FD_102304 | JGI IMG/M metagenome (GOLD analysis project Ga0137429, IMG submission 102304) | Soil microbial communities from meander-bound floodplain in the East River, Colorado, USA - East River MetaG ERMZT736_2 | ecosystem: Environmental > Terrestrial > Soil > Floodplain ...
CCGCATAGCCCAAAGCAGATCGCCATTGTTACGGCCAAGTGAATCGCGGTCCAAACCATGTCCAGATTGAGCATGAACGCGGCCAGGCTCATCGCCCCCACCGCCACGAGCACCGTCACGGTCATCGAAAAAGCGAACTTGGCGAGCAGCACTCGCCCGCGCGGCAGCGGCAGAACGCCCATCAACCAGAGCTTTTGTCCCTCGAGTGATACCAACGGAAACACAAACCGACAGGTGAACGTCGCCAGGATCAGGCTCACCGCGCACAGGTTAAGGAAGGGGATGAACAGAAACCATCCCGACGCGGAAAACTCCAACCGCAGGGTCGGCATGTTCGTCAGATACAAAACCAGCAATCCGAACAGGATGGTAAGCTGGCTCCATTGCGCCGGATCACGAAAGAACGTGCGGAGATCCTTGGCCGCGATCAACCTCAAAGGGAGCGGCAGATAAAAAAACACCCATCCCGCCGGCCCACCCGACGCCTCCGCCGCGAGCCTCCGGCCCCCGCCGCGGCCCGACGAAGCCCGATCGTACGCCCCATCGAAATACCCTGAGACGATCCGTACGGCCAACCAACTCAGGAAGAATGCATTCGCCAGCGTGACTCCGAGATAGCGAAAAGAGACGGGAAACTGCCCATGGACTGCGTGGTCGATGCCCGCCGCGACCCAGTTGTTGGGAAGAAGCGCCGACTGCACAAAGCTCATTCGCGTCAAGAACGCACGCAACCACACTTCCGTCGCCGTCTCGCCCAGTTGAATGGAACGCAACGCGGTCACAATGACCACGACCAGGGCCAAGGCCGTCAGCAGCGTCACCGCCCGAGTCGCGCGCCGCGGAAAGAACCGCGCCACGCCCCACGCGAGCAGCAATCCGATGGCTCCCGGAATGGGGATGAACGCCAGGAAAAACGCCAGGAAAAATAGGTAGAAGATAGGCTCCTCCGACGTAGCCGCCATGGCGAACATCATCGGAAGCCCCAAAAGAACCAGCGACCAACTCGACAACACCAGACACTCCAGGTACTTGAGCGTCACCACGTCGAGCGGCGCGATCGGCAGGGTCAACAAATACGGCGACTCCGATTTCCCGAACAGAGACCCGTAGGCGATGATCGCGTTCGAAAACGTCAACAAAGCCAGCATGGCCACGAAGAAGAAATTGAATACGAGCGGAATCGCGACGGTGGCTTCCAGCGGCGTTCGCGAAAGCTGCACGAACACCAATCGAAACAACCCGTACAATCCCATCCAGATCAGCCCGATCAACAGCACGCCCGCGGCGAGGCGCACCGGCGCATCGCGGACCGCCTGAGCGATACGGTTCGTCACCGTCCGCACGCGAACGGAAAGCAGCAAACCCAACTTGGTTCCCAGGGAATCGAGTGCGGGGATCTCACTCATCACTCGCCTCGGTGAGCTGGAGGAAGACATCCTCAAGCGAATGCTCCCGCCGCGCCTGCGTCTTGAGTTGGTTGAGCGTACCCACGGCGATCAGTTCGCCGCGATGGATGATTCCGATGCGGTCGGCCAGGGTCTCGGCGATTTCGAGGGTGTGCGTGCTCATGAAGATCGTGCCGCCGCCGCGAGTATGCTCTGTGAAAAGATTTTTGACCGACCGAACCGTACGCGGGTCCAGTCCCACCATCGGTTCGTCGATGACCAACACCGCCGGCTCGTGCAACAACGCCGCCGCAAGCACCACCTTCTGCTTCATCCCGTGACTGTAGCTCTCCGTGAGGTGATCCAAAAACTCTCCGATGTCCAATCGGCGGATGAGCGTGTCGAGCTTGCGGTCCCTTTGTTGGGTAGGGATGCCGAACATCTCGGCCACAAAGTAGAGAAACTCCCGACCGGTCAGTTTGTCATAAATGAAGGGTTGATCCGGTACGTACGCCAGCCGCGCCTTGGCCGCTACGCCGTTGGAACCGATCGCGTGGCCGCAGACCCGTACGTACCCTTCGTCGGGTCGTAACAACCCGACGATCATCTTGATCGTGGTCGTCTTTCCAGCACCGTTGGGGCCGAGGAAGGCGAACAACTCGCCTCGTGGAATTTCCAACGACAGGTTCCGCACCGCAAGCGTTCGTCCGTACGATTTCCGAACTCCGGCCAGGACAATCGCCGGCTCGCTGACCAGATCGGTCATCGTTGCTTCGCCCTCCTCCCGCCCAGCGACGCCCGCCGTGCTTTGAGCCGCTCCGGCTCATCAAAGCCGGCCTCGCGAACGATCCGCAACAAGCCCACCACCGGAAGCGTGACTTCCTGCACCTGCACGCGCCCATCGGCGTCGACCCACGCCTTGGCGCTGGGTGATTCCACGACCATACAATTCTTCACGCCATCCGGTGTGGCGATTCGCTCCTCGCCGGTGACCTCGACGAGGAGCGGGATGAACCGGTTCCCCATGCCCGTCAGCATGGCCACGGGATTGACCACCTGCATCCGCCACTTTTTCCCCACTTGCAGAGTGCCAAGCTCCGAGAATGGGTTGAAGGCCCCGGTGAACAGGCCGCCGCTGCTCAGCGGTACTTTGAAGGCCTTAGCCAGCGGACCGCTTTCAATCGTAAACGAAAAATCCGAAGGGAACCGCTCACCGTGAAGCTTCAAGTCGGCCTCCGCTGTCTCCAGTCGCAGGGTAAACTCGTCGAGAACGCCTTCCACGGTGTAGTCCGAGCTGACCGTCACGCGTAGCGGCGTGATCTCCACCGGCAAGCGCTCGACCCACATCTGATCGTCTCGGCGAATGGCCGTCTCGTCGATCTGGTACGTCGTCCAGACCGTTCCCACCCTGCCAAGATCGTCGGATATCGTGAATTGCGCTCGGCTTTCGTTTTTTCCCGCCCCCGACACCACCCGCAACGGAGGCGGGTCCAACGCCGTCCAGGTCGGCCAAACGTCGTGGGCAACCAGCCAACTCATGGCCGCCAGCCATGCCGGCACGATCAACAATCCCGTGGTACGGGTGAACAAAGCGCAAGCCCCGTTAGCGGCACCGCCCTTGAGCGGTGCCGCGAGGTCGATAGTCGGTTGAGCCGCTTCCGTATGCGAACCGCTGATTGTACGGTCCCGTGAACAGTACGGTCAAACCGCATGGCTTGTCTTTCTTGAATCGCAATCGACATTCGACATTCGACAATCGACAATTCGCCGTCTGTGTGGACCCAGGGCTGGAAAAGCAGGTTCCGACGGCTGACGAAGCGTGCCGCGCTCCTCGGCGCGATCCTCGCGCCGGTCACATTCATCGGACTGTGGCTGGCTTTCCAGCACAAACCGGCGTGGTATCAGCCGGTTCCATTGGATGATAAGGGCTACCAACTTGCCCGTCGTGAGGCCGTCGCGACGGCCGACGCCATCAGCGATCATCTGGTCCAAGGGACGGAATTCGAATTGGTGCTTACCGACCGGTCGGTGAACGAATGGCTCGCCGCCCTACCCAGTATCTGGCCGGAGGCCAAGCAAGCCTTGCCCAAGGAACTCCACGATCCCGCCGTGCGATTCGCGGAGGACCGGATTCGCTTCGCCGCGCACTTTGAAAAAGACGGCTGGCAGGCGATTGTCAGTGTCGATCTGTTCGTCCGAGTGTCAAAGGACGGCACGAGCGTAACCATCGCCTTGGCCGGCGCTCGCGGCGGTTCGCTTCCGGTGCCCCGCGCCGTCATCGAACGCCTTCTACGACCCTTGATCGAACACGCCCGCGGCAAAGACAGGAATCACGAAACCGACGCAACCTCGCCGTGGGACGCGGCGGTCAAGAGCGTGCGCTCGGTCGATCAACTCTTTGCCGGTGTAAACACCCGCAACCGCTTCATCTGGCCCAACGGTAAGCGCCCCTTCCGGATCGCCTCAATCCGCGCCTCTAACGGCGAACTTCACATCCGTCTGCAACCGCTCTAAACCACGAAAGCGTATCAATCGGCAGTGCTCTTAACCCGGATCGAGCCGTTATGCGTAACCACACCCAGCGAGGGACCTCCGGTTCCGAGCTTCCCGGTCAACTCGCCGCGGGCGTTATGCGATTCGGAAAGCGGCGCGTCGCAATGGATCCCGCCGTTGTGGGTCTTACATTTCAATAAGGCCGACGTGCTCTTGCCGACAGAGACGCGGACAGTCCCATTATGCGTCGTAATGTGCCCCGCCACCGCACCGCACTTTGACAGGTCGGCCGCCACCTCGCCGTTGTGCGTGCTCAAATTCACCTCCGGTCCGGCATAATTCGCATCCACTTCGCCGTTGTGTGTTTCCGCAAAGAGCTTGCCGTTACTCGACCGCACTTTCAGCCTGCCGTTGTGGGAGACGACTTTGACGTCGCCGCTCACCTCTGCAACCTCCACCGCGCCGTTGTGCGTTTCCGCATCGAAATGAAGGGTGCCCGGGGCACGGATGGCGAAGCTCACGTCTCCGCCCCACCGCGCCTTTTTGGGCACGGCCCATTTCCAACTGATCTTGGTCTTGCCGCTCCCCGCCGGTTCCACAAACACGTTGATCGCCGCCAGCGCTTCTTCCGCGTCCTCTCGGCTAGTCCCACCGGCTTTCTTCGTGATCGTGACCGTTGCATTGCCGCCCGCAGGTTGACTCTGAAAATCAATGGACCCATTGTGGGTGCGCACTTCCAGCGCGGTCAGACCTGTTGTGTCGATGGGACGTTCCTCGACGGCCTCCGTCCACACGCGCGGCCCGCCCCAAGACCAGCATCCGCCGTCTCCCACGACAACCACGCAACCCGATCCCACAAAGGGAATGCACACCGAGCAAGCACAGATCACTATCGTTCGCACTCTCATAGTTCGCCGACGCTCCTAATTGCAACTACGAAAATCCTGGCACATCCCCTTCAGCCGACGCAGGGGATCATACCTATTTGACAGTAATATTCTGGTCCCGTTAGCCTATATTTCAACCGAACCGAAGATCAGATGCACGATTTTGCCCGCAAGCCCTATGCATTGACACTTGGTGGCGTACCAGGTAAACTCCTACCTTACAGTTCCCGCTTGGACGATCGACAGAGTGTCGCTCTCGCCGCTTGAGAGGAGCCGATGATGTTTTCGCGTCGATTCGTGCCCATCGTGGTTTCGCTGACCGCTGGAGCGGCCATCGCCATTGTGCAGAGTCCCGCGGCGGCGCAATGTGAACTCCATGAGACGCAGAAGCTCATAGCCTCCGACGGCGGTGCGTCGGACAATTTCGGGAACAATGTCGCCATCAGCGGCAACACGCTTGTTGTCGGCGCCGGCAACCGCGATTGCGCGATGGGGCCGGATTGCGGGTCGGCCTACGTCTTTCGTCTAAATGGCGCCAACTGGGTTCAGGAGGCCGAGCTGATCCCATCGGACCTTGCCCCCGGCGACCTTTTTGGCGGGGACTTCTTCGGCGGGGGCGTAGCGGTGGACGGCGACCGGATCGTGGTCGGCGCGGCTTACAGCGACCCGAACGGTGTGAGCGCTGCCGGTGCGGCCTACATATTCCGATTCAATGGGACTGCGTGGGTTCAGGAAGCTAAGCTAACCGCTTCGGACGCTGCTGAATTCGACCATTTCGGACACTCCGTCGCGGTACTAGGCGACCGCGCGTTCGTGGGCGCTCAGAACAGCTTCGGGCACGATGGTGCAGTCTACGTCTACCGGCGGCAAGGAACGAACTGGATGTTAGAGACCACGCTACGGCCCCCGGGGCTCTGTGGTAACGGGTTTGGCATCGAGGTTTCCGTTCACGCGAATCGAATCCTCGTTGGCAGCTTCGAGCCTTGCTTGAGCAATGTGGCCAGTCCCACCGGGGGAGCGTACGTATTCCGACGGAAAGGTACAAACTGGATTTACGAAGCGACTCTTCCAAGGCCGCCCGCCTCCATCGAGCTTTACGCGGGAAAGGTGGCCCTATCCGACAACGTTGCCGTCCTCGGCTTTAAGTACAACGGCAGTCCTGGGGGTGGGGCCGCTGTTTGCCGCCGATCCGGCACAACATGGAGCTTTGAAGCGATACTCAGCTCACCCGTCGGCTTCGCAACATATTTTCCGGTTGCGACAGACGGCAATGTGGTCGTACTCGGAAACGTCCACAGCCCTGCATCGCATGTATTCATCCATGACGGCAAGAACTGGCCGGAGGTCGCACAACTTACGGCCACCGACACCTCGTCCGGCGACGCCCTTGGCTCCGCCGTGTCGATAAGCGGGGACCGCGTCCTACTCGGAGCGCCTGGCGACGACAATGCAGGCGGCGTCAACGCAGGGTCGGCCTATGTCTTTGACCTGCCTCACGATTGCAACGCCAACGGAGTGGGCGATGCATGCGATATTGCCTCCGGAAATTCGCAGGACCTCGACGACAACGGCTACCCCGATGAATGTTGCCTCACTGTGGCCTCGCCCGTCGCCGATCCGGACGCTGTTGCCAAGAACCGTTACATCACCCTGGTGCCCGGTAATCCCGGTTGCTCAACCGCCCTGCGCGTGACCCTCACGTCCTTACATCATCTCGATCCGCCCACATCACCGTTGAGTCCGCCACCGGATTTCTTTTCATCGCAAGGCCAAGTCCGCTGGGTCGGTCCACCGAGCGACTTCCCCGAATCCAGCAGCGACTTTAGGACCTTCAAGGCCGCGCGGCTTCAATGCTCCCCCCACTACATGGATTGGAGCGTGGTAGGGCTGCTGCACGTCTACGGAGACGGGATTGTACCCAGCTCACTCTACAACGTGCAGGCCGTCGCCATTGCTTGCCCGGTCGAGGCATACTATTCCTTACCGCCGCTGTCAGTGACCACCGCACGCTGGGCCGACGTCGCTTTGCCCTACCAGCAGACCTGCGCCGACTCCGGTTGCTCCCCTTGCACCGCCGTGGATTGCGTCAGCCAACCCGACGCCCTGGACATCGTCAGCTTGGTCAACAAGTTTAAGGACCTTGATGGAGCGCCGTCCAAAGTGGAAACCCAACTGCAGCCCAACGCCCCCGATCCGCTCGACGATCTCAATGCATTGGATATCGTCGTGGCGGTCGATGCCTTCAAGGGAATGAGTTACTACTATTCAGGCCCCACCGCCTGCCCGCCGTAACCCGTGCCATGGATCACCTCTCACCACCTACGTCCCCTAAATCGACCGGCTAAATCACTCGCCCCTGTTGACCGGTGGGCGCGGCGTTTTTCTTGGCTGCATGTAATTCGTAATTCGTAACTGGTAACTGGTAATTCGTAACTCCTTACCGTGTATAGCGCAGGAGGACTTTCTTGACCGCCTCAGTGAGTTGAGAGCGCGGGGCGGCAAATTGGGCCGGTTGTTGTTCAAGCCATTTCTTGCGATCGGCGCCGATCTCCTTCGATAACTCGACGCCCAGGCGCAGGTCCTTGATCGAAACGGTCTCGGATTTGATCTCATCCTCCCCCACGACGATGGCCACGATCTTGCCTGAATCCCCCGCATACTTAAATTGCTTTCCGATCCCCTGCGTACCGACGTACAGTTCGGTGTTGATGCCGGCTAAGCGCAATTCAGAGGCCATTGTCTGGTAGTACGCGGTAAGGTTTTTATCGAGGTGGGTGACGAGGACCCAGGCCGTCGAAGAGGGTGCATCGACGGTTCCGATCGCCTTAAGGGCGGCGAGAAGTCGATCAACACCGATCGAAGCGCCTGTGGCGGGCATCTTCTGTCCGGTAAAGCGCTCCACGAGGTCGTCGTAGCGCCCGCCGCCGAAAACGCTTCCGAATGGTCGCTTCGCGCCATCCTCGTCGACGATGTCGAAGGTCAGTACGCCCTCGAACACCGGTCCGGTGTAATACGCAAGGCCGCGGACGACCGTCGGCTCGATCATGACGCGACGATCATCGTAACCCGCCGCGGTCAACGCCGCGTCGATCTGCCGCAGCTCGTCCACTCCCTCGCGACCAATGGCGCTCGATTCCACGAGACGCTCAAGCTCGTCGCACACGTTGGATCGCGTCGAGGCCTTAATGCCAAGATACCCCTGAACCAGGTCGATTTGTGTCGGTCGCAGGCCGACGCCCTTGGTGAAGTCGCCGGATTCGTCCTTGCGTCCCGGCCCCAGCAGCGCTTTCACCCCGTCGAGTCCGACGCGGTCGAGCTTGTCAATGGTGCGCAGGACGTTGTGAGCCACTTCGGGCGGCAGTGCCTCTCCACCCCCCATCGACTCCAGCACGCCGTTGAGCACCTTCCGGTCGTTCACTCGCACGACAAAATCCTTGGCCGCCACGCCCAGTGCTGCCATCGTGTCACACATCACCATGCAACACTCCGCGTCCGCGAGCATGGAGCCCGTCCCAACGGAGTCGAAATCGCACTGTTGAAACTCGCGGAACCGCCCCGGGCCGGGTTTTTCGACCCGCCAAACGGGTCCGATCTGATACCGGCGGAACGGCTTGGGCAGCTCCGGATTCATGGCCACAAATCGCGACAGGGGAGCCGTGAGGTCGTAGCGCAGGCCGACCCACTCGTCGTCCTCGTTCTTGAAGGCGAAGATGCCTCCGTCGGGTTGGTCGGCCTCCGGCAGGAACTTGCCGAGGCAGTCCACGTATTCCAGTGCCGGCGTCTCCAGCGGGACGTAACCGTACCGCTCGTAGACTTGTTGGATCGCCGCGATCATCCGATCGCGGGCCAGCACATCCGCGGCGGTAATGTCCCGAAAGCCCTTGAGGCGACGGGGAACCACGCGGGCTGGCTTGTCTCTTGCAGCCAAGGAAAAGTCTCCTGCATGTGTGCCACAGCTGTGTCAGCAGTGGTCATCCGCGGTATTCAACGAACAACCACTGCTCAAGAGCGGTGGCACACGGATACACCAGTGCCGCTCCACCGATCGGCCGTCAGGTTTCAGACTCGTTCTCCGGAACGATCCTCGAAAGCAACCCGATCAACGGAGGAAGTTCGCGGGTGACGACATCCCATACGATGTCAAAGTCCACATGCATGTAATCATGGACTACCCTATTTCGCATACCGACGATCTTCGACCAAGAAATCGTCGGATTGCGGGCTTGGAACTCAGCGGACACATGCCGCGCCGCCTCGCCGATGGTCTGCACGAGGTGGGCGAGCGCGAGACGCAGGTTGTCGTCCCCGTCAAAATCGGCGCGCGAACGGCGCGTGATTTTGTTGACCGCGCTGCGGGCAATGTCAAGCATGTGCCCCGCGTAGACTAGATCATCCTTGACCATATTGCACCTTGGACTCGTCGAGGATGCGCTTTCGTAGGCGCGGGTTTAGGTACTTCTCATTGATCAGGTCGATCCGTCGGCCGCCGAAGAGGTGCGAGAGTTCTGCTTCGATATCGAAGACCCGGAACCCCACGGGCACCCCCGGTTCGTAGATAACTAGGACATCGACGTCGCTTTCCGGTCGGAAATCGTCGCGCAGCACCGAACCGAACAAGGAGAGCTTGCGGATGTGGTGACGGCGGCAAATGTCCGCAATTTGGTCGCTGGGGATGTCCAGGTTACTAACCATCGCTCCGAATTATCCCTTCAAAAATCCCTCCGCCACTCCGACGAGTTCCTTCACGTGCGAAACGCTGGTGGCGAAAAGCCGCTTTTCATCGTCGTTGAGTTTGACCTCGATCACTCTCTCGACACCCTTAGCGCCGAGGACGCAGGGCACGCCGACGAAGTACCCGCCGACACCGTACTCCTTGTTGCAATAGGCCGCACAGGGCAGGATGCGTTTCTTGTCCTTGAGGATCGCCTCGGCCATCTGGATCGTGCCCGAGGCCGGGGCAAAGTAGGCGCTGGTGCCCATCAGCTTGACGATCTCCCCGCCGCCCATCTTGGCACGTTCGAGAATGGCGTTGAGTCGATCCGGCGGGATCAATTGCGTCACCGGAATGCCCGCGACCGACGTGTACGCAGGCAGCGGCACCATGTCGTCTCCGTGGCCGCCGAGGAGCAACGCGGTAGTGTCCTCCACGCTGCAACCCAGTTCCATCGCCACAAACGTGCGATAACGGGCGATGTCCAGGCAACCGGCCTGGCCCACGACGCGATTCGTCGGGAAACCCGTCTTTTTCCACGCCGTATAAACCATCGCGTCGAGTGGGTTCGAGACCACGATCAAAACCGCATTCGGCGCAAACTTTGCGATCTGCGTCGAAACTTCGCCCACGATCTTGACATTGGTCGCGATAAGGTCGTCGCGGCTCATGCCCGGTTTACGGGGAATGCCCGCCGTAACGATGACCACGTCGCTGTCCTTGGCGTGGGCATAATCCGACGTGCCGACAATATTGCAATCAAAGCGTTCGATCGGTCCGCATTGCAGAAGGTCAAGCGCCTTGCCCGCGGTCTTGTCGGCAAACTCGGGAATATCAATCAAGACGATGTCGCCAAGCTCTTTCTGTGCCGCCAAAACAGCGCAGCTCGCTCCCACATTGCCCGCTCCGACGATGGTGATCTTCGCCCGTTTCATATCGGTTTCCCTTTTTTGTACTCTCCCCGACGTCGAACCTCCCGCATGGGCGTATTCTAGGATCAACCTCCGCGAAGGCAACGGCTGACCCTCGCTTGCGTGTAGTACGGGCGCCGATTACGGTTGCTCCGATGGACGGATCATCGGACCCGGCATCGTCCAAGCCGACGCATCGTTGGAAAGATTGGCTGGGGCTTAACACTTCCACACTTGCCCTCCTGGGAACCATTCTGTTGGTCACGGCCGCGACGGAGTTGTGGGCGCCCTTGATCCCGCAATACATCAAGGCCCTTCGCACACGCGCCGGGTCAGGCGAGGCTGGAATGATCCTACTTGTCGGACTGTATGGCTTCTACCGAGATGCATTGGAGGCGATCAATTACTACGCCGGCGGCGCGATCTCCGGGCGATTCAACACGCGGCGGTCGCTCCTCTTTTTCAACTTCCTTCCCTTGATCGGATTGTGCATCCTGTTTGCATGGGATTCCACGGTCGCGGTCTTCGTCGCCATCCCCTTCGTGTTCGCGTGGGACAGCATCGCCGGACCAGCCACGATCACCGTGGTCGGCGACTCCTTGCCGCCGGATCGGCGAACGATGGCGTTCTCACTCCAGTCGATCTTTCGCCGCGTCTCGCGGATTCTGGCCTACTGCATCAGCGCTCCGTTGATCTGGTGGTTGGGGCGTATCAACGGCGTTCGAGCGGACGCCGTCATCGCCCTTGGACTGGTGCTGGCCGCGGCGGCGATCCAATACCGGTTCATGCGAACCGCCAGCCGTGACACTGTAATGGCACTCCAGCGCCCGCGGCACTTGCTCCGTCATTTCAGTCCCGATCTCAAACGGTTGCTCGCCGCCGACGTCTTCGCCCGCTGGGCCGAAGGACTGGCCGGCCCGCTCGTCATACTCTACTGCGTGCCCATCCTGGCCGGGGACCACGAAAAGGGGACATCGCTCTATCAGTCGATCCTGCTCAACATTCAGGCCGTCACCAACATCGTGCTCTACGTCGTGATCGGACCACTGGCCAGCCGGCAGGGGCTGGCGAAAAAACCATACATCGGCCTGACGTTCGTTTTCTTCGCATTATTCCCCATCAGCCTGATCGCCCTGGGACCGACCCTCGGCGCTTTCGGCTTGGCGTTGGCCTTCGTGATCGGCGGTCTGCGCGAAATCGGCGAGCCGGCGCGGAAGGCGATGGTGGCCGACCTTGTGCCCCCCGACGTACGCACCCAAGCGATCGGTTTGTATTGGAGCGTTCGGAGCCTGGCCGTGATGTGGGCCTCCCCCGTAGGGGCCGTTCTCTGGATCATCGGAGACTACTGGCGTTCGGGTTTCGGACCGATCCTAACATTCAGTGTAGCCGGTGTCGTAGGTTTGATCGGCGTCATCGCCTTTTACACCCGCTTCGGCAGTGGGACGAGCTTGCATCAATCCGAGCCGTCCGCCGCAGGCTGATAAGGGAGCTGACAATCCGATCCGCGCCTCCTCTGAAATCTCAAATCTTAAATCCCCGCCTACCCCACCCCTTCAAACCCTTCTCACCCTTCAACCCCTTGACCTCTTCAATTCCCGATCTGATCCCCTCTCCCTACCAGGGAGAGGGCCGGGGTGATGGTGCCATCGCCTTTGCCGGTTTCGCCCAACTCGACCCTGTAAGGGTCAAAGATAATAGCCGGGGGTAAGTCCGCCGTAGGCGGACGCCACCCCCGGAATCAAGCCCCCAAAAAATCAACTCCCTCTCCCTTCCAGGGAGAGGGTCGGGGTGAGGGCAGCGAGAGCTCTAGTTTCTTGTTTCCAGTCTCTTGTTTCTAGCCGCGAGGGCCGGGATGAGGGTGCATCAGTGCTGCGTCAGCGGTTCGATCAGAACCGCGACAGTGATGGAGCGGCCCGTCAAAGCATGGAGTGGTAGCGACACGACCCATCCGAGCCGCGACCGTCAGGAAGTGAACCCCCGTCCGGACCCCTAACACAGACTTGACTCCCCGCAGCAGCGTGATACCATTCCTCCCTATGACCGTAAGACGAAAGCCTCGCCCCGCCCACCGCGCCGCTGAAAATGCTCTCAGCTTCGAACTCGCCCGCGTCCTTAAGAAAACCGGCAGCTTCCATTACCACCGCAGGCGACTACACTCGCCGGGCCAATGATTCGGGGAGGAACTTGTCATCATGAAGAGCAATAAGGGATCACATGGGACGCAGAGCTTCATCGCGGCGCCGATCGCCGACTCCTACGACCCGTCGGCGGAAGCGGTGATTGCGGCGGGCGATTGCCTCGACACACTCACCGCCCTCCCAAGCGGGTTTGCGAAGCTGATTATCACATCGCCGCCGTACAACATCGGCAAGGAGTACGAGAAAGCCACGCGTCTCGACAGGTACCTACAAGCCATCGGCCCCATCGTGGATCAACTGGTCCGGGTTCTTTCGCGCACGGGGTCTCTCTGCTGGCAAGTCGGGAACTACGTTGAGAACTCTGAGGTGTTCCCGCTCGACATCTTCTATTATCCATTTTTCAAGAAACAGGGACTGAAGCTTCGGAACCGCATCGTGTGGCACTTTGCCCACGTACTTCACGCCGACAAGCATCTACGGATGGTCGCTTGAGGCTCGGCGAAAAGAAGCAGTAGTCTGGGTGTGTAATGGCGAATGTACACAAGGGCCAAGTGCTTGACACACTCCGCCAGCGGTTCGGTGAGCTTCGCAGACTCACCGGCAGCCAGTCGCTGTTCGTCGTTGGGGATGACGCAGCGCTCATATATTTCCGATACTCGAAAGTACACGACCGGGGGCGCACGTTCTTCGGGTTACGCGACGTTGATTTGAGGCGACTTGAAGGTCGCAATGGCTTTCTATGCCTGCTGCTGGATGACGGCAGTTCGCCGATTTTC
>Ga0137429_1000638_pt1 | contig 13298 bp, 7 predicted proteins | sample EasRivERMZT736_2_FD_102304 | JGI IMG/M metagenome (GOLD analysis project Ga0137429, IMG submission 102304) | Soil microbial communities from meander-bound floodplain in the East River, Colorado, USA - East River MetaG ERMZT736_2 | ecosystem: Environmental > Terrestrial > Soil > Floodplain ...
CGAGTTCTTCGTCGCCAGCACGAACGTGATCGCCGCCGTCAGCGTCGTCTTCCCGTGATCCACGTGACCGATGGTCCCCACGTTCACGTGAGGCTTGCTCCGGTCGAACTTTTCCTTCCCCATGACCTCTCCTCCTCTCGATTCGCGTGCGCGCTCCCGTCGGCGGGGACGCACGGGGCGGACGGCGCTAGCGGGTGGTTCCTTGAACGCTGGCTACGACTTCCTCGCTGATGTTCTTCGGCGTCTCCTCGTAGCGGAGGAAGTGCATGGTGTAGTTGGCGCGACCCTGGGTGAGGGAGCGCAGGTCGGTGGCGTACCCGAACATCTCCGAGAGCGGCACGGTTGCGGTGATTACCTGGCTGCCGACGCGGGCCTCGATGCTGACGACGCGTCCCCGGCGCGAGTTCAAATCGCCGATCACCTCTCCCATGTACTCCTCGGGCACCACCACCTCCACATGCATGACGGGCTCGAGCAGGACCGGTTGCGCTCCCTTCGCGGCCTCCTTGAACGCCATCGACCCGGCGATCTTGAAAGCGACCTCGGAGGAGTCGACGTCGTGGAAGGAACCGTCGTAGAGGCGGATGCGGATGTTGGTCATCGGGAACCCGGCAAGCACGCCGTGCTCCATCGCCTCCTTGATGCCGGCCTCGGTGGGCTTGATGTACTCCTTCGGAATCGACCCGCCGACGATTGCATTCTCGAACTCGTAACCGATGTCAGGGTCACACGGCTCGATCTCGATCTTGACGTGGCCATACTGCCCGTGCCCACCGGTCTGGCGGATGAACCTGCCTTCGGCCTTCGCCCCGCGACGGATGGTCTCCTTGTAGGCGACCTGCGGCTTGCCCACGTTGGCGCCGACGCTGAATTCGCGCAGCAGACGATCCACGATGATCTCGAGGTGCAGCTCCCCCATCCCCGAGATCAGCGTCTGGCCGGTATCGAGATCCGTGTGGATCTTGAAGGTGGGATCCTCCTGCGCCAGCTTGGCGAGCGAGGTTCCGAGCTTCTCCTGGTCCGATTTGGTCTTCGGCTCGATGGCGACCGAGATGACCGGCTCCGGGAAGTCCATCGACTCCAGGATGACCGGATGGTCCTCGTCGCAGACGGTGTCGCCGGTGTAGGCCTTGCCGAGCCCTACCACCGCGGCGATGTCGCCGGCCAGGACCTCCTTGATGTCCTCGCGCTTGTTGGCGTGCATCTTGAGCAGGCGACCGACGCGCTGCTTGGTGTCGCGCGTGGCGTTGTGGACGTAGGAACCGCTCTTCAGCGTGCCGGAGTAGACGCGCACGAACGACAGCTGGCCGACGAACGGGTCGGTCATGATCTTGAAGACGAGGCCCGAGAACGGCTCGTCGTCGCGCGCGTGCCGCAGGACCTTGCCCTCGGTCTGCGGGTCGATCCCCTCGACCGGCGGGATGTCGACCGGCGACGGGAGATAGGCGATGACCGCGTCCAGGAGCGGCTGGATCCCCTTGTTCTTGAAGGCCGCGCCGCACAGTACCGGCGTCAGCTTCAGCGCCAGGGTGCCGCGGCGCAGCGCGGCGCGAACCTCGTCGACCGGCAGGGCGCCGCCGTGCAGGTAGCGCTCGAGGAGCGAGTCGTCTACCTCGCACGCCGCCTCGAACGCCTTCTCGCGGGCCGCGGCGGCCTCCCCGGCGCACTCCACCGGGATCGGCCCGACCTCGTAGTCGGCGCCCATCACGTCGGTGGTGTACAGGTAGGCCTTCTCCTCGAGGAGGTCGATGACCCCGCGGAACTTGTCCTCCGCGCCGATCGGGATCTGCAGCGGCACCGGCCGGGCGTGCAGCTTGCGCTCCAGCTGTCCGACCACACGCGTGAAATCGGCTCCCTGACGGTCCATCTTGTTCACGAAGGCGATGCGCGGCACGCGGTACTTGTCGGCCTGGCGCCACACGGTCTCGGACTGCGGCTCGACGCCACCGACCGCGCAGAAGACGCCGATCGCGCCATCGAGGACGCGCAACGACCGCTCCACCTCGGCGGTGAAGTCGACGTGCCCCGGGGTGTCGATGATGTTGATCCGGTGCTGGCTCCACATGCAGGTGGTCGCGGCCGCAGTGATGGTGATGCCGCGCTCCTGCTCCTGCGCCATCCAGTCCATCGTCGCGGTCCCGTCGTGGACCTCGCCGATCTTGTGGGTGATGCCGGTGTAGAAGAGGATGCGCTCGGTGACCGTAGTCTTACCGGCATCGATGTGCGCCATGATGCCGATGTTCCGGCTCCTCTCCAGCGGTACCTGCCGTGCCATGTCCGTCCCTGCCATCCTGGCCCCGCCTGAGCGGGGTGACGCCTTGCGGGCGTCCTGCGCCCGCCTCGGGGTCGGCTATCGCTTCCTTGATTCGTGGCGGAAGTTCGTCCCGTCGCGCCACCCCAGCGCGACCGGGCTTTACCAGCGGTAGTGCGCGAACGCCTTGTTAGCCTCTGCCATCCGGTGCGTGTCGTCCTTCTTGCGGATGGAGGCGCCCTGGTAGTTCGACGCCTCCATGAACTCGCTCGCCAGCTTCTCCCGCATCGTCTTCTCGCCGCGCGCCTGCGAGTAGGAGATGAGCCACCGGATCGACAGGCTCAAACGCCTCTCGTGCGGAACCTCCACCGGGACCTGGTAGGTGGCACCCCCGACCCGGCGCGACTTCACCTCGAGCACCGGCTTGACGTTGTCGACCGCCTTCTTGAACACCTTCAGCGGATCGTCGCTCGTCTTGCCCTTGATCATGTCCATGGCGCCGTAGAAGATCCCCTGCGCCGTCGTCTTGCGTCCGTCGCGCATCAGCGCGTTGATGAAGCGCGTCGCGAGCGGAGACTGATAGATCGGGTCCGGCAGCACCTCTCGCTTCTTGACCACTCCGCGTCTCGGCACCGGTCTTCCCCCCTCAGGCCTTCGGGCGCTTGGCGCCGTACTTGGATCGCGACTGCCGGCGACCCTCCACGCCGACGGAGTCGAGGGTGCCGCGGACGACGTGGTAGCGAACGCCCGGCAGGTCCTTCACCCGGCCACCCCGGATCAGGACGATGGAGTGTTCCTGCAGATTGTGACCAACGCCCGGGATGTAGGTGGTCACCTCGATCCCGTTCGTCAGGCGCACGCGCGCGACCTTGCGCAGCGCGGAGTTCGGTTTCTTCGGCGTCGAGGTGTAGACGCGCACGCAAACCCCTCGCTTCTGCGGCGAGCGCTGCAGCGCCGGACTGCTCGTGCGCTGCGTAACTCGTTCCCTGCCTACGCGAACCAGCTGGTTGATCGTCGGCACATGCTCCTCGCGCAAACCTCTGAGCAGAAATGACGTTCGCGAGCAACCGCCCGCGTCCCGTGTGTCCCTTGGGAATGGGGGGTATCGAAAACCTGGGGATGCTACCAGACGGGTAACTCTCTGTCAATCAACCGTTAGATGGCACTCCCCTGGCGCGCCGCCGGGCGGCACACGAGGCCTCCTTCGGCCCCTGATCCGGGCCAAAGGGGTGGTCGATTCGTGGTCGGTGCCCCCCCGAAAGCGGGCTATCGGCGCGGCATCCTGGCCCGCGCGCCCGGGCGGGGCCAGCCCGGAGCGCCGGGCCGCACCCCCGGCGCTCGACCGGGCCGCCCGCGGCTCGCCGACGCCGCGCCAGCGACGGGGCTACGGCCCCTCGGCCCCAGCCGAGAGGATCCGCTTGACTGCCGCCGCATCGAGGCCCGCCTCCAGGACGTCGATCTCCGGCAACTCCGGCTCGCTCCGCTCGGTCTGGTCCGGCGAGATCGCCATGCGCCGGTAGTGCTCCATTCCGGTCCCCGCCGGGATCAGCCGGCCCATGATGACGTTCTCCTTCAGCCCGCGCAGATAGTCGACCTTGCCGCTGATGCTTGCTTCCGTCAGGACGCGGGTGGTCTCCTGGAACGAGGCCGCCGAGATGAAGCTCTCGGTCGACAACGACGCCTTGGTGATGCCGAGGAGCAACGGACGGCCGGTGGCCGGCTCGTTCCCCTCGCCGATCACCCGGGCGTTCTCTTCCTGGAAGCGGAACTTGTCGACCTGTTCGTCGACGATGAACTCCGTGTCACCCACCTCCTCCACCTTCACCCAGCGCAGCATCTGACGGACGATCACCTCGATGTGCTTGTCGTTGATGGTGACGCCCTGGAGCCGATACACCTCCTGGATCTCGTTCACCATGTAGCGCTGCAACTGCTCCTTCCCGAGGATGCTCAGGATGTCGTGCGGGTCGATCGGTCCGTCGATGAGCGGCTCGCCGGCGCGCACCCGATCTCCCTCCTGCACGTTGATGTGCACGCTCTTCGAGATCTCGTAGTCGCGCGTCTCGCCGCTGTCGCTGGTGACGCTGATCCGCCGCTTCCCCTTGGTGACATCCCCGTAGTGCAGGGAACCGTCGATCTCGGCGATCTTCGCGGGCTCCTTGGGTTTGCGCGCCTCGAACAGCTCGACGACGCGCGGCAACCCTCCGGTGATGTCCTTCGTCTTGGTCGTCTCCCGCGGAATCTTGGCGACCACGTCGCCCGGGTACACGGTGGAAGTGTCCTCCACCATGATGAGGGCTCCCTTCGGGAGCAGATACGAGCGGAGCACGTGCCCCGACTTGTCCCTGATCACCAGCGCCGGCTGCTTCTTCTCGTCCTGCGATTCGACCACCACCTGGCGGACGAACCCGGTCACCTCGTCGCGCTCCTCGCGGAAGGTCACCCCCTCGATCACGTCGCGGAAGTGCATGATCCCGCCCACCTCGGTCAGGATGACGAAGGTGTAGGGGTCCCACTGGACGAGCAGGGCCCCGGGGTGCACTTCCTGCCCGTCCGCGACCTTGAGGACGGCGGCGTGGATCACGCGATGGCGCTCGAGCTCGCGCCCCTTCGGATCCTGCACCACGATGGCGCCGTTGCGGTTCATCACCACCAGGTCGCCTTCCTTGTTCTGGACGGTGTTCAGGCCGATGAAGCGCACGACGCCGGTGTTCTTTGCCTCGACGGTCGACTGCTCCTCGATGCGCGCCGTGCCGCCGATGTGGAAGGTCCGCATCGTGAGCTGGGTCCCCGGCTCGCCGATCGACTGCGCGGCAATCACGCCGACCGCCTCGCCGAGCTCGACCAGCCTCCCGGTGGCGAGGTTGCGGCCATAGCAGCGGATGCAGACGCCGCGGCGCGACTCGCAGGTCAGCACCGAGCGGATCTTCACGCGCTCGATCCCGGCCTGCTGTATCTGGTTGGCGTAGTCCTCCGTGATCTCCTGGCTCGGCGAGAGGATCAACTCGCCGCTGAAGGGATCGACGATGAGCTCGAGCGCGACGCGTCCGACGATGCGGTCGCGCAGCGACTCGATCACCTCGCCCCCTTCCACGATCGCCTCGACGTAGATGCCATCGAGAGTGCCGCAGTCATCCTCGGAGATGATCACGTCCTGCGCGACATCAACCAGCCGGCGCGTCAGGTACCCCGAGTCGGCCGTCTTGAGGGCGGTGTCGGCGAGACCCTTGCGGGCGCCGTGGGTCGAGATGAAGTACTGCAGCACCGTCAACCCCTCGCGGAAGTTGCTGGTGATCGGCGTCTCGATGATCTCCCCCGACGGCTTGGCCATCAGGCCGCGCATGCCGGCAAGCTGCCGCATCTGCTGCTTCGAGCCGCGGGCGCCGGAGTCCGCCATCATCAGGATCGGGTTCGATTCCGCGGAGTGGCTTTCGATGTCGCCCATCTCCTTGAACATCGCGTCCGAGATCCGGTCGGTGACCTCCGACCAGATGGCGATGACTTGGTTGTAGCGCTCGCCGTTGGTGATGGCGCCGTCCTGGTACTGCTGCTCGACCGCGATCTGCTTCTGGCGGGCCTCCTCCACGAGCGTTGCTTTCTGCGACGGAATCACCATGTCGTCGATGCCGATGGAGATGCCAGCCAGCGTCGCGTAGTGGAAGCCAATCTCCTTGAGCCGATCGACCAGTTCCACCGTGCGCTCGTTGCCGTACCGGAGGTAGCAGAACTGCACCAGCTGCCCGAGGCCGCGCTTCTTCAGGAGTCCGTTGAAGAAGGGCAGGCCCTTGGGGAGGCGCGCGTTGAAGCAGACGCGGCCGACCGTGGTGTCGATCAGGCGCTCGTCGATCTCCTGCTCGGGCGTGTGCAGCACGTCCTGATCGTCGTAGACGGTCGTCAGATCGATCAGCGTGCCGGTGAAGCGCACCCGGATCGGGGCCAGCAGGTCGACGGCCCCGGCCTCGAGCGCCAGCTCCACCTCGTTGAAGTCTCCGAACACCCGCCCCTCGCCCTTCACCCCTCGCCGCGCCTTGGTGAGGTAGTAGATCCCGAGGACCATGTCCTGCGTCGGCACGACGATCGGATGCCCGTTCGCCGGCGACAGGATGTTCTGCGTCGACAGCATCAGGACCTGCGCCTCGATCTGCGCCTTGGGGGACAGCGGGATGTGGACTGCCATCTGGTCGCCGTCGAAGTCGGCGTTGAACGCCGTGCAGACGAGGGGGTGGATCTTGATCGCCTTTCCCTCGACGAGGACCGGTTCGAACGCCTGGATGCCGAGGCGATGCAGGGTCGGGGCGCGGTTGAGGAGCACCGGGTGCTCCTTGATGACCTCCTCGAGGAAGTCCCATACCTCCGGCTTCTGGAGCTCGACCATCTCCTTGGCCGCCTTGATCGTGGTGACGAATCCCTGCTCCTCGAGCTTGTTGTAGATGAACGGCTTGAACAGCTCGAGCGCCATCTTCTTGGGCAGCCCGCACTGGTGCAGGCGCAGTTCCGGGCCGACCACGATGACCGAGCGGCCGGAGTAGTCGACGCGCTTGCCGAGGAGGTTCTGACGGAAGCGGCCCTGCTTCCCCTTCAGCGTGTCGCTGAGGGACTTGAGCGGTCGGTTGTTGGTGCCGCGCAGGACGCGCCCGCGCCGGCCGTTGTCGAACAGCGCGTCCACGGCCTCCTGGAGCATCCGCTTCTCGTTGCGGACAATCACCTCGGGCGCGCGCAGCTCGAGGAGCTTCTTCAGCCGGTTGTTCCGGTTGATCACCCGACGGTAGAGATCGTTGAGGTCGGAGGTGGCGAACCGCCCGCCGTCCAGCGGCACCAGCGGCCTGAGCTCCGGCGGGATGACCGGGATCACGTCCAGGATCATCCACTCCGGCCGGTTGCCCGATTTGCGGAACGCCTCGACCACCTTCAGGCGCTTGGCGTGCTTCTGGCGCTTCTGGATTGACGTCTCGGTGCGCATCCGCTCCCGCATCTCCTCGGAGAGCTCCTGGACGTTGACCCGCTGCAGCAGTTCCTTGATCGCCTCGGCACCCATCTTGGCGGTGAAGGCGTCCTGGTACTCCTCGAAGAGGCTGCGATAGCGCTCCTCGGTGAGCATCTCCCGCTCCTGGAGCGGCGTATCGCCGGGGTCGATGACCACGTACTTCTCGAAGTAGAGGATCGCCTCGAGGTCGCGGAGCGTCAGGTCGAGGAGGTGTCCGATGCGGCTCGGCAGCCCCTTGAAGAACCAGACATGGGAGACCGGGGAGGCCAGCTCGATGTGGCCCATGCGCTCGCGTCGCACCTTCGACTGGGTGACCTCGACGCCGCACTTGTCGCAGATCACGCCGCGGTGCTTCATGCGCTTGAACTTGCCGCAGAGGCACTCCCAGTCCACGGTGGGGCCGAAGATCTTCGCGCAGAACAGGCCGTCGCGCTCGGGCTTGAAGGTACGGTAGTTGATCGTCTCCGGCTTGGTCACCTCGCCGTACGACCAACTCCGGATCTTCTCCGGCGACGCAAGACTGATGCGGATAGCTTCGAAATCGTTGATGGTTCGCGACTTCTCGGCGAACGGGCTGCTTCGATTCAACCGCGTACCCTCCTAAGCTGCTTCGATTCGCAGGAACGCTACCGTCTCCTGCGTCAACCGCTATTCGATCCGCTCCCTCAGCACCAACTCCCGTGCGGCGAGAGCAGGGCCCGCTGCGGAAGCCCCCGCCCCTACATCTTGCTGGAGCTGATCATCTCGACGTCGAGGCAGAGGCTCTGGAGCTCGCGCACGAGCACGTTGAACGACTCGGGGAGCCCAGGCTCGAGAGTTATCTGACCCTTTACCAGCGCCTCGTAGATCTTGGTGCGTCCCTGCACGTCATCCGACTTCGCCGTCAGCAGCTCCTGGAGGATATGGGCGGCGCCGTAGGCCTCGAGCGCCCAGACCTCCATCTCCCCGAACCGCTGTCCGCCGAACTGGGCCTTGCCGCCCAGCGGCTGCTGGGTGATGAGCGAGTACGGCCCGATCGACCGCGCGTGGATCTTGTCGTCGACCAGGTGCGACAGCTTCATCATGTAGATGTAGCCGACGGTCACCAGCTGGTGGAAGCGCACCCCGGTGCGGCCATCGTGGAGCTCGGTCTTGCCCGAGTCCGGCAGCCCGGCGCGCGCCAGTTCCGCCTTGATCTCGTTCTCACGAGCCCCGTCGAACACCGGCGTGGCGTAGGTCACGCCCAGGGCCTGCGCCGCCCAGCCCAGGTGAGTCTCGAGGACCTGTCCGACGTTCATGCGGCTCGGGACGCCCAGCGGGTTGAGCACGATCTCCACCGGCGTGCCGTCGGGGAGGTAAGGCATGTCCTCCTCGGGCAGGATCCGTGCGATGACGCCCTTGTTCCCGTGCCGGCCCGCCATCTTGTCGCCGACCGACAGCTTGCGCTTCATGGCCACGTAGACCTTCACCATCTTGATCACGCCCGGGGCGAGTTCGTCCCCCTTGCGCAGCTGCCCGATCTTCTCCTCGTAGATCTTCTTGAGGACGCTGATCTTCCGCTTCGTGCGCTCCTCGATCTCCTCGATCTCCTTGAGCGTCGTCTTCTTCTTCGGCTTCACCTCGAGGCGGTTGAGGTCCTCCGACGACAGCGACTCGAGCACGTCGCGCGTCAGCGTCTCGCCCTTGTCGAGCTTCATCTTGCCGCTGCGCTTCTCCTTCAACGGAGCTGCGAGCACCTCGCCTTCCAGCAGATCGCTGATGTGCTTGCGGTTCTCCTCGCGCAGAATGCGGATCTCATCCTCGAGGTTCTTCCGCATGCGCTCGGTCGACTCGCGCTCGATGGCCTGCGCCCTCGCGTCCTTGTCGACCCCCTTGCGCGAGAACACCTTGACGTCGACGACGGTTCCCTCGATCCCCGGCGGCGTCGTCAGCGAGGCGTCGCGCACATCGCCCGACTTCTCGCCGAAGATGGCGCGCAGCAGCTTCTCCTCCGGGGTCAGCTGCGTCTCCCCCTTCGGGGTCACCTTGCCGACCAGGATGTCGCTCGGCTTCACGTGCGCACCGATGCGAACGATGCCGCTGTCGTCGAGGTCCTTGAGGAAGTCCTCCGAGACGTTCGGGATGTCGCGGGTGATCTCCTCCGGGCCGAGTTTCGTGTCCCGCGCCTCGATCTCGAACTCCTCGATGTGGATCGAGGTGAAGTAGTCGTCGCGAACCAGCTTCTCGCTGATCAGGATCGCGTCTTCGAAGTTGTAGCCGCGCCAGGGCATGAAGGCGACCAGCACGTTGCGCCCCAGCGCCAGATCACCGCGGTCGGTGCACGGTCCGTCCGCGAGGACCTGGCCGCGCTGTACGCGCTGCGCCTGCTTCACCAGCGGCCGCTGGTTGATGCAGGTGTTCTGGTTCGAGCGCTTGAACTTGGTGAGCTGGTAGATGTCGGCGCCGAAGTCGTCGTCCTGGCCGTCCCCTCCAACGCGCACGATGATCCGCTGCGAGTCCACGGTGTCGACCACTCCGTCCCGCTGGCAGATGACGACCGCGCCCGAGTCGCGGGCGGTGATCGACTCCATGCCGGTGCCGACGAACGGGGCCTCGGCGCGCAGCAGCGGCACCGCCTGGCGCTGCATGTTCGAGCCCATCAGCGCGCGGTTGGCGTCGTCGTTCTCCAGGAACGGAATCAGCGAGGCGGCGACCGACACGAGCTGCTTCGGACTGACGTCGATGTAGTGCAAGTTCTCGCGGTGGGTCAGGATGAAGTTGCCCGCCGACCTGGCCTGCACCATCTCCTGGACGAAGCGACCGCTGCGCTCGAGGTCGGCGTTGGCCTGGGCGATGTTCCAGCGGTCCTCCTCCCACGCGGAGAGGTAGAAGATGTGCGGCTCCGCCTCCGCCAGGCGAAGCTTGCGCTCCTTCAGGTCCTGGTTGACCTTCGCCAGCTCGGCCTGGGACACCACGTTGCCGAGCTTGAGATCGCTGGCGCCCCCCGGGTTGGTGATCCGCACGAAGTCGATCACTCGCCCCCCCTCGACCTTGCGATAGGGGGACTCGATGAATCCGAACTCGTTGATGCGTGCGTAGCACGACAGCGACGAGATCAGCCCGATGTTCGGTCCTTCGGGCGTCTCGATCGGGCAGATGCGGCCATAGTGCGTCGGGTGCACGTCGCGCACTTCGAACCCCGCGCGCTCCCGGCTCAGCCCGCCCGGCCCGAGGGCGGACAGGCGGCGCTTGTGGGTCACCTCGGAGAGCGGGTTCGTCTGGTCCATGAACTGGCTGAGCTGCGAGGACCCGAAGAACTCCTGGATCGCCGCCATGACCGGCTTCGCATTGATGAGGTCATGGGGCATCGCGGTCGTCATCTCCTGGTAGACCGACATCTTCTCCTTGATGGCGCGTTCCATCCGCACCAATCCGATGCGGAACTGGTTCTCGAGCAGTTCTCCGACGGAGCGTACCCGGCGGTTGCCGAGGTGGTCGATATCGTCCAGCTCCCCGAGCCCCTTCTTGAGCTGCAGCAGGTAGGTGACCACCCGGTGGAAGTCCTGCGGGGTCAGGACGCGATCGTCGAGGCTCCCCTCGAGGCCCAGCTTGGTGTTGAACTTGAGCCGGCCGACGCGGGAGAAGTCGTAGCGCCGGGCGTCGAAGAACATGCCGTCGAAGAGAGCCCGTGACGAGTCCACCGTGGGCGGGTCGCCGGGCCGCAGCTTGCGGTAGATCTCGACCAGCGCCTCCTCCGGGCTCTTGATCGGGTCCTTGCGCAGCGTGTCGCTCAGGAATGGCCCGATGTCGTCGGCGTCGGGGAAGAACAGCCGCATCTGGGTCACCCCGCGGCGAATGGCATCTTCGAGGATCGCCGGGGTCAGCGGGTCGTTCGCCTCCAGGATGACCTCCCCGGTCTCGGTATCCACGAGATCGGCCGCCGCGACGGCGCCCTGCTCGATCTCCGTCAACTCGACCGCCACCTCGGTGATGCCGGCGTCGACGAGCTGCTGGTACGAGGCCCGGCGGATCTTCTTCCCCTTCAGGAGAGGCTCGCCCGACTTCGGATCGAGGACGTCCCCCTTCGCCCGGCGTCCGATCAGGCCGGGCGAGAGCTTCCAGGTCGCCTTCTTGGCGTCGACCGTGATCTCCTCGACCCGGTAGAAGGCGCTGAGGATCTCCTCGGAGGTCCGCAGCCCGAGCGCCCGCAGGAAGATGGTCCCCAGAAACCGCCGCTTGCGATCGATGCGCACGTGCAGGAGGTTCTTCGAGTCCAGCTCGAACTCCACCCACGACCCGCGGTACGGGATGATCTTCGCCATGAACATCGTGCGCGGGTCGTTCGCCTGGAAGAAGACTCCCGGGGAGCGGTGGAGCTGGCTGACGATCACCCGCTCGGTGCCGTTGACGATGAAGGTCCCGTTCTCGGTGAGCAGCGGCACCTCGCCGAAGTAGACCTCCTGCTCCTTGATGTCGTGAATGCTGCGGGTGCCGGTGTCCGGGTCCTTGTCCCATACGACGAGGCGGATGGTGACCTTGAGCGGCACCGTGAACGTCATGCCCCGCTCCTGGCACTCGAGCACGTCGTAGCGGAGCTTCATCCCGACCGGATCGCCACAGTGGTCACAGGTTGGGATCGCATGCCGGCTGACCTGCCCGCAGTCAGGACAGGTCACGCTCGCCGACTTGGGGTTCTCGACGTAGATCTTCTTGCCGCAGTGGTCGCATGCCGTGCGGAGTTTGTCGATCCCCTCGAGCTTGCCGCACTTGCATTCCCAGTTGCCGATCGAGTAATCCACGAACTCCAGAGAACAGGTGTCCCGGAAATCGGTGATGGGGAAGATGGACTTGAACACCCCATGCAGGCCGACATCCTCCCGCTCGGAGGTGATCACGTTCATCTGCAGGAAGCGCTCGTACGAGCGCTTCTGCACTTCGATCAGGTTCGGGAGATCGACCGAGACGTGGAGCTTCGAGAAGTCGATCCGGGACGAGTCAAGCGACCGCGTGGCGACGGGCATCCGGTGCACGCTCCTGTGGCAAAAGTCCCGTCCGGTCTCCTGGACGGAACTCCCCCGCCCTGACGGGGCGAGGGGAGGGTGGAAACGGGGCTACTTGATCTCGACCTGCGCCCCTGCCTCCTCGAACTTCTTCTTGATCTCGTCAGCTTCCGCCTTGCTGACCCCCTCCTTGACCGGCTTCGGCGCGCCGTCGACCAGGTCCTTCGCCTCCTTCAACCCCAGGCTGGTGACCTCGCGAACGGCCTTGATCACGTTGATCTTCTTGTCACCCACCGCGGTGAGAACCACCGTGAACTCGGTCTTCTCCTCCGCCACGGCCACCGCGCCGCCCGGAGCCGCCATGGCGGCCATCGCCACCGGGGCCGCGGCCGAAACCCCCCACTTCGTCTCCAGCAGCTTCACCAACTCGGACGCCTCCAGAACGGTCAGCTCCGAGAGGCTTTTCTCGATCGCCTGCAAATCTGCCATGATGCTTCCTTCCTCCCTGGACCCGATCTCCGGATCCGAAGTCGCCATCCGTCCTCGCCGGCCGCGTCCCGCGCGGTGGCGTCAAGCTTTCTCGAGGTCCGCTTTCCTTGCATCGACGAGGCGGGCCAGCGAGCGCCCGGGCTCGGCGAGCACCTGCGCCAGCCGCGCCGCCGGCGCCTGGATCGTGGCCAGCAGGCGCGCGCGCATGACCGGCAGCGGCGGCAGTGCCGACAGCGCCTCCACTTGGGTGGTGCTGAGGGTCTGGCCTCCGTCGAGGAGGCCGCCCTTGATCTTCAGCGCCGGGTTGTCCTTGGCGAAGTCGACCAGCACCTTGGCGACGGCGACCGGATCCCCGGTTGCCAGCGCGATCCCGGTCGTCCCGCGAAACTGCAGGTCGAGGACCGCGAACGGCGTGTCGACGACGGCGCGGCGTGCGAGCCGGTTCTTCACCACCCGATAGTCGACCTGCGCCTTGCGCAAACGCGAGCGCAGTTCGGTGTCGCGCGTGACGGTCAGTCCCTGGAAATCCACCAGGAACGCATGTCGCGCCGCAGACACCCCTTGCCGGATCTCCTCGACCCGGTCCCTCTTCTCGGTGCGGTTCATTCCCGCCTCC
>Ga0137429_1000639_pt1 | contig 13297 bp, 12 predicted proteins | sample EasRivERMZT736_2_FD_102304 | JGI IMG/M metagenome (GOLD analysis project Ga0137429, IMG submission 102304) | Soil microbial communities from meander-bound floodplain in the East River, Colorado, USA - East River MetaG ERMZT736_2 | ecosystem: Environmental > Terrestrial > Soil > Floodplain ...
CCGGTCATTCCGTCTGGGTTCAAGAATCCCCGATTCGCCCTTTCAATAACACGCTGGTTAAATAGGTAAGTGTCTAAATTTCCGTTGGTTGCGTTATCGGGAAACTGCCTTAAAATAATACCAAGATTGTCAAGCTTGTTTTGAACCTTGCCGCCGACACCGGAGAACATCCGGGCGCCAACGTAGGCGTTTTCTTCCATTGTCAATTTTCTGCCGATGGTTTTTTCAGTTTCGTCCATAAACTTGCCCACATTATAGTATTTGTCATACCACTTTGTCATAGCATTACCAATAATCTGATTAGCGCTTTTACCACCCGCGCTCTTGGCTAAATCTTCGCCGCCCTTTAAAACTTCCTGTGAGTATGCCAAGGCGCTTCCCGTCTTTTTAGTGGTGGAAGCCATTTTTTCCAAAGCTTTTAGTCCAGTTTCAATTTGCTTTGGGTCGGTTATTTTAGCGAATTTTTGCGCGTAAGGGATAATCAAATCCTCTGCAACATTCGCCTTTCTTAGTATATTAGCGATCACATCAGGCGCCGCTTCTTTGGCTAGCGTTTCTGCGAGTTTTTTCCTTGATCCACCAAAAGCCGTGACATCAAGTATTGCTCCACCAAAGACGGCAGTTGCGGCGATAGCTGACGAACCATGTTTAAAACCAGCAGATTCTAAATTTTGCTTTGCCTCTTTGTATTGATCACTTATTGGCACCACCATATCTTCCCCAAAAAGAAACTTCTCGGCTTGTGAGGTTGGCTTAAATGCCGGCATCTTTTGTCCGGTAACATTGACATCGAGCGAAGCCGCCGCTCCGGCGCGGGCTGGTGCCTCAATAGCGATATCTTTAATGGTGCTTAAAAGCTGTTTGCCTGCCGTGTTATCAGTATAAAAACTATTCAGGTCTTTACCCGACATAAAACTTTTTAATTCGTCAGAGGGCTTCATCGCGTCAGAAAACCAATCGCCCACCTTTTTAGAGGTGTCGGTTAAAAAGCTATAAACATTGTCCCAAGTATTTTTCGCGGCTGGTTCTGGTTTTGCAGAGGGCTTTACCGGCGCAGAAATCTTCGGAGGATTTTTTATCGTCTTTGGGTCAACGTATTTTGGTATGACTATATTGGTTGCCATATATTAGATGGATACCTTAGTCCCATCGGGTAAGGTAAATTCAACTTTTGATTCTCCCCCCTTCTTTTTTTGCGCCCATTTTTGATATGCTTCATCATCTCTCCAACTTATTCCAAGGGCGTTATCTATAATATCATCTGAAACGCCGGGAAACTGCATTTTTATGCGGTTCCATACATTGCCCCAATCCTCGCCCTGTTGAAGGTCAGTCTTTCCCTTATCAATAGAGCTATAAAAATCTTTTTCAGTATAAGTAGTACCCTCGCCTTTTTGGTTTCTATCAAGCCACTTATTATAGGTCATTCCCGTGCCTTCAAGACCACCGGCTAATTGCCACTCATCATAAGAAGCTGGATAGTTTTGCTCCTTTGGTCTTTCGGCGTTCTCCCGTGAGAGGGTTTTTTCAATCGTGTCGGTAAATGGGTTATATACATACCCCATTTTTTCAAGCGCATTATTGTAATTTGTTTCCGCCGTTTTAAGGGCAGTTTCTCTACGTTCTGATTCTTGGCGGGCTGCGCCAATAATCTTTGCAGCAAATTCCCTATTTATTCCAGACTCTTTAGCTAATGTATCAGCGGCCAATGCTTCTTCGGCTGAACTTCTAATGCTTGAAAAAGTCATCCCTCGCGCTGCAAGTCCTTGCTGGAGTGTATTTAGGGCGGCACCAGCGGCAGTCTTTACTTCCTCCAACTTTGCATCTCGGTCTTCTTTGGTTAATTCCAGTTCTGGGGTCGTAATATCTCCACCGGCAAAATCAGAAATAAGCTTAGTTAAATCAGTAGTACCGATTTTTTCTATTACACCATCCATCACCTGATTATAATCATCTCCCGATAATGGCGTATATTTATAGCTTGAATTTACTTCGCCGCCGGTAAGTGGAGAACCTCCTCCCGCTGGAGGTTGGGTAGCCTTTTGCAATACATTTCCTTGGTCGTCGGTTATTTCTCCATATTTGGCCTTCTCGTTTAACTTATTGGCACTCTCTGTGATATCTTGCATCCACATTGACTTATATTGCGCTTCCGTCCCGCGCCATTCTCCGTACTTTTCTTCAAATGCACGATCGCGATAGAGTTTTTTTATGCTTAATTCATCTGCTGGTAATCCAGCATCCTGCCTAACCTTTAAATAATTCTGTCCGGTGGCAGTCAAAGAGTTCATTGGAGGGGCCTCTATGGGAGTTTTAGACACAACAGGCGATTGTCCGGCAACGGGCGTGGGCGGCGCTTCGGGAAGATCCAAAACTTCGCCAGCAAAAATTAGATCAGGGTTTCCAGATTTTGTCTTGATTGTTTTGTAATCCTGTACCCCGAATTGTTTGGCGATTTTTGTTAGGTTGTCGCCGGCCTTAACTGTATATTGTGCCATATTATTATTTCCTCTTTTTTAATTTTATAAGTGGCTTTATGCCTTTACAATAAATATTGCCGTTTCTGTGAAAGATTGCAATAACATTTTCTTTGTCATCTAAAAGCTGTATTCCTTGGTTGGCGTATTTTTTCATCCATTTGGGAGATTTTGCAACATCTTTCTTTTTTAGTGGGTATTCTCTAAATTTCCAACCATTTTGAAAACCAATGTCAGCGCCATTAATCAACACGCTTCTCACGTCAGACCATCTTCGGTTCGCACCACCCACAGAACCAAGAGAAACTGCATTATCGGTCAATGGCTCAAATGCTGTTTCGTTAAATTCAAAGTCCGAAGCTCCACCAACATCAATATCAATTTGGTTTGTTCCTAGTGAATAAATAGAACCCGCACCTAATCCTGCTGGAGTTAACAGTGACATTCCAGTACCAAATGATGCTCTTAAAACACCGCTTGCGTAAATTTCCAATGTTCCATCAGAACCTAACCTAAATCCGGCACTCGCGCTTTCCCAACCCTTTGACTGAACATATGTTATTTGGTTTGATTTATCTACCTCAAATTCTATTCCGGTATCTCTTCCGATTGCTCCAAACACGTTAGCCCGTATTTTATCTGCTCCTATACCGGCCAGTAAATCTTCCAATGTTTTTGGACCATCAACTAAAGAATTAAGCAACGAATCTTTTGCTACCAAGTTTTCATCGTAATTTACTGAATAATTAGGCATTTTTTGTTTTTATCTTTTCATTATTTTCTATCAAAAATCCTTCGACCTGCGATCGTTGTATTGAATTATCGGTTATTGATAATTGAATTGTTCTTCCCTTTCCGCTTAATCTTTTTTCTGTAAATCTTTCAGCGATGTCGCTGAATGTTTCCCATCTTGTATCACGGATTCTATCAAGGCGATAATTAACACGCGTTCCAATGCCGTACTTTGCCAAGAACCACATCCTTTTTAAGTCTGTTTTGTGAGGAAAATTACGCAACAGATATTCCTTGGTTACGATTCTTCCATTGATCGCGTATGTCGTGGCGCCACTCACATCACTGTATGTACTATCAACTTCGGTTTCATAAAAATAGCCGTCATCGTCGCCAATATATATTTTTTCTTTGTATGGAACGCTTACACTTGCGGTTCTTGAAATTTCAATAGCCTTCATAAACTTGATGGTGAATGGGAAGGTTTCAATATGCCAGACATTCTTTGAGATGGTGTAAACAAGTACGCAGTTAGTGAAGGTTTCGTTATTGACAGTAACAGTGCCAATCGAAAGCCGATAGTGATCCCTGTCAACCTCTGCCCTCATTGCATCGAGAAGAGCATAGGTAGTCAGTTGCTCAAAAAATGGCCTTACTTTTTCTGAAATGAGTTTTGGTATTCCGTATGGGTTACTCAAAGCCCACACTCCAAATCTGTTTGCCCAAAAACAAATGCCTTGCGTTTGTTTTACTGTTAATCCCTGTGGCGTTCCTTGGCTGCCGGGCATCCTATCGGCTTCAACTTGTCCAAATGTCCAACGATATAATCCATTCATTTTGAAAATCAACAGAACTTTTCCGAAAGGTTCGCCCCAAGTGATAATGTCATTGTCATCCGGGTTAATATCAGCGGCGTCTTTACCTGCGGCAGTTGTGCCATCGTATGCCCATGTGATAGCCAATGGCGCTCCAGAAGGAAGTGATGACCAAGCAATTCTTGATCTATTTTTTGCAGTCCCGGCTTCGTGCAGAATGTACAATCTATCCTCAAAAACACAAATGTACTTAAAATGTCGCGCTCCCGATGGAACATTCGTTGTTCCCCACGTCGTTGCATCAGCGCTGGAAATCATCGTGTTGCCGCCCAATACTCTAAAAACGTAACCAATAAAAGTGACAAAATGGCTTTGTATATTTGAGGTTAAGTTGTTGCTATCTGGGCTTAGTGATGTTTCCCATCCGGTCTGATCATCTTTCATTTTCCAAATAACATTACCACTAGCCAGAAAGTTATTAACTGCCGCTAAAAGCTTCAGAGAGGATTCGAAAGAAAACAGGTGGATTCCAGTGATGGTTTTGTTATCAGCTACTTGTGCTACTAAAATTGCCGTACCCTTTCTTTTTGTCAGAGAACCTAAATTATCCAAATTGTAATTTTGGATAATTTCACATTCATTGTCCTTCATGAATAGCGGGGATGTTGCTAAATTCATTCCACCACTCAAGTCTAAATATGGTTTTATTGGCATAGAAATTACGCGCCGGTTATATTTTGCGGATGCTCATTTGGATTCATGCTTCGATTGTCGTCGCTTACAACCTCCGAAACATCTCTTACACTACCAAATATCCTTTTTATTTTTGGTTCGTCCACGGATCTTAATTGTATCATTGCACTTTTGTACTTTGCCATTAATCTATCGTGCAACGCTTCCTCTGTTAATTCTGCGGCCGCCTTATAAGCGATTACTGATGGCTCTGAAATTTCAGTTTCATCATGTTCGTCTTGCAAATCGCTTGCCTCTTCTTGAAAATGATAAATAAAATCTCTCTCGGTTACTGTTGCTAAATCAGAGTGGCTTGCCGCGGTGGTTTCTTCATCTCCGCGCGTGCATCCGGTAAATGTAGTCGCAGTCTTGCCGGTATAAGAAATTACCTCGCTATCAATAATAATTCTTCCCTGTGTAGGAAAGCTTGCTGTGCTGACCACAGTTATGGTAGTCGCTGTTGCATTAAGCGCTCCATTTAACGTGGTCGTATCTGCACCAGATGATTTATAAGGATAAATAATCGCTTTTCTGGCCCACATTCCAATATGGGTTGGGTCCCCGGTGACATCAGAATCCCATCGCAACCTATTCATGCGGTGCCGGTCGGTTACAATTAATGGTTGAGTATCGAACATTGCATCAAACAAAGCAAAAACATCGCTTGCTAAATCATATTCAAATTGATTTGCAACCGATGAGAAGGATTTTGTTTTTTCATAAAAAGACCACATGCGATCGTGGCTCACTTCCTTCTGGGCAAGGTTAATTTCTTCGTCAATTTCATCATCGGCATAATCGCTATTTTGCGGATCTACTTGCTTAATTAAGCGACGAACTTTTTTCCTAATCATTCTTAGGGCTTTATCCGAATACCCTATTTTTTCAGCGTAGGCAATGGGACTTGAATAAGAAGAATATGTTGTAGTTTGGACATTATAGAAACGGATAAAAGCATATCCAGTGGTATTGGCCGTGTCTTCGTAAAAGGTAAATATTTCCGATGGATCAATAGCTTTTGCTGCAGCCAGAGAGCTGGAATCTGCGGCGACTGTCGTAGTCCCTCTATAAAACTGAACTTGATTAAAATCAATTTTTGTTACCGGGGTATCAATATCGTGGCTAAACACCAGCGCTCCAATAGTCAAAGCAGATCCCGCAGTTACCGCAGCACCTATTTTCACTATTTCAGTTTTTTCTTCGCCAATGCGTCCGATTAAAAGATAGTCATTATTAGCAAATGGCTGGTTATTGACCACTGTCAAAGCAGTTGCCCCAGCAGCCGCCGCCGCAGTCATATGAGTTCTTGGTTGGTCTTTGACCAGTACGCGATTATCAGCTTTTATTCGCATAGAAATTCCTCCTTTTAAATAATAATACTATATCAACGAGGATTACGCCAATTCCTTCCAAAATCGGCGCTTGGTTTTGCGTCGTACACCTCGCCAATCGGTTTCCAATCGTCTATTTCTCCTTGTGCAATTACAAATGGTACCGCCGTGGTTGTGCTAGATGATGAAGTCGAACTGGAAGATGAACTTGATGTTGAAGTGGTCGATGTCGACGAGGTAGAAGTTGACGAAGAACTGGTGGTTGATGTTGAAGTTGATGTGCTGGTGGAAGTTGAGGAAGATGTAGAGGTGGAAGTACTGGTTGAACTTGATGTACTGGTGGAAGTAGAAGTCGTAGAACTTGTGCTTGATGAAGTCGAGGTCGAACTTGAGGTGCTTGTCGTTGATGAAGTCGAACTGGTTGTAGACGAAGTTGATGATGTTGATGATGTTGACGAGCTAGTAGAAGACGTAGTTGATGTGCTGGAGGTTGTCGAGGTTGAGGTGGAAGTCGAGCTAGTTGATGAGGTGGTACTTGTAGTCGAAGACGTAGTGGATGTTGTTGTGCTTGTAGTAGTCGGCGCATCTGTAAAAGGAACATCAGTAGAAAATGCCGCACTCCCATTGTTCGTCAAGTCGTTGTTGTTCGCCGTTGCGTCTTCTAAATCATTATCAAGTTGCCAATATCCTGCTAAACCCGCCTCATTACCCACCAGTTCAACATCATAATTAGCATCTATTTCTACAGCCGTCCTCACATCATTCCATACTCGCACTTCGTCTATTAAGCCGTCATAAAATAATACAGGGACTGTGGTAACTACTGCTCCAATATAGAAATCAGCGGTGCTATTAAAAAGAGCATTGATGGTAGTTTCTGATTTTGTCGTTCCTTCTTGCACTCCATCAACATAGAATTTCACTTCGTTAGCTGTAAAGTCAACTGTAACCGCAACGTGATGCCATGCTCCCGTTCCCAAATTCACATCTTCGGTATGAGTAACCGTATTTGCCCCGCTTGTTCCATCGCTTGAAATAATTAAGTTAAGTTGGGGAACACCTGTAGGATTTCTATATGAAAAATAATATGAACGCTGGTCATCGCTTGTTCTGTATTTTGTAATAAGACTATAAATCGCATCAGTTGCAAAGCTTTCAACTTTTATCCAACATTCAAGTGAAATATCTCCTGTAATAGATAAAGCCGCATTATCGGCAACCGATAAACTTTGAGAAGAACCTGCCTCTAAATCTATGGATTTGGTATTTGCCATTTACCTTTCCCCCGATTGCATTAACTCTAACCCCTTTTCTATTGAAACTTCTCCACGCCAACCTAACAATGCATTAGCCTTCCATGGATCTCCTAGTGTGCGCGCGACATCCCCTTTTCGTGGTGGAAGATATTTTTTCTCTCCGCCAATAAGTTCTGCGATCTTATTTATTGTCGTAGTTTTTCCGTTGCACAAATTTATTACTTCATTATGCACTGGTTTTTCCATTGCCGCAACAAGGCCGCGTACTACATCATCTACATAGGTAAAATCCCGTGATTGCTCGCCGTCGCCGAAAATAGTTAGTGATTTTCCTTCGGCTTTCATTTTTAAAAACTTTCCAATAACTAAAGAATAGGGAGAATCAGCATTGCACCTTGGGCCATACACATTGAAGAATCTAAGAGAGATTGTCGGCAAGCCGTATACAATATCAAACAACCTCATGTATTCTTCCCCCATAGCTTTGTGTAGCGCATAGGGCGATATTGGTTTAGTATGCATATTTTCTTCATACGGCAATTTTTGGTCGCCATAAACTGATGAAGAAGATGCGAATATCACTTTTTTGACATTATTTTTATAAGCCCATAATAAAACATTTAAAGTGCCATTCACATTTGTGTAGTGGGTTTCAAGAGGATTCTCCACGGAGTAAAAAACTCGTGGAATTGCCGCTAAATGAAAAATATAATCCACTCCTGATATTTTTGGAGGTTTTAAATTCCAGAATAGAATATCTTCCTCTAGAAAATGTGCATTTAAATTGAGATTCTCTATCTTACCGGTGCTTAAATTATCAATAACAATTACATTGTGTCCAAGTTCTGTTAATTTATCTACAAGGTGGCTTCCGATAAAACCCGCACCGCCGGTAACAATTATTTTAGACATAGGGTTTAATATCTTGTGACTTTAATAATTTATCATTGTACTCATTTGCCGCAGCGCGAATTGGCATTTCAACTCCTAAATTTTTAGCAAACTGCAAGAGAGCTTTTTGGTCTTTGGGTAAACACTTCCCCCAATAACCACGCTTTCCCTTGTGATTGATCATCAAGTGTGTTCGTCCAATTCTTTTGTCGGCGGCCAATCCTTCGGTTAGTTCATCCCACTCATTTGGGGTCAATCCGAATTTCGTTGCCAAATCATATAACTCATTATGGATTGCCACCTTAACCGCAAACCAAGTATTGCCAGAATATTTCAAAAATTCAGCAACATGCGCCGGTACGATCCTTTCGTAGGGTGCTAATGGAAGTTGTAGCATCACATCTTCGGCGACGGAAAAACTTTGCTCCGTATACCCGATAATTTGCCTATCCGGATGCTCCATATCATTATCAGCCGTTGCCTCGGTAAGAAACTCTGGGTTGAATAAAAACTTATGTTGCGGATATTTTTCTTGGAGCGTAAATGTAGTCCCCGGTGGCACAGTTGATTTTATGATAATCACTTTCTCGCCGATAAGGGAATCTATGGCGTTGTCTATAATTGAAATATCACAACCGATATCAGGAACAAATGGCGTCGGTAAACAAATATAGATATAATCCGCCCTATTAAGTTCTTCAAGAGAACCTAACCCCTTTTTATCGTAAAGGAAAACTTCATACTTTACACTCTTTTCAAAATACTTTTTGAGCGCGCCCCCCAAAATACCAACTCCTAAAATTCCAACTTTTAATGTCATATAATTTCTGATTTAATAGTAATAAACTTCCCGCCGTTTTTCACAAATTCGGCTTCTTTTTCAATGATTATATCTTGGTAATTCGGCGCCGTAATAAAGAAATAATCTGGCAATCTCTCTTGCGCTTCTGCGCGGGAAATTACTTTGATTCGACTTACCGGTGTGTATTTTCCTTGTTTTGCGGGGCTGTCGTCAACAAAATAATTCAAATGCCTCTGGTCTATGTCCGCCAGCTTTAACACCGAGAACCCTTTGGCGGCGGCGCCATAACCGGCAATCGACTTGCCTTGGTCTTTTAAATCCACGATCAAATCGTGGAGTTTTTGCGCTTCCCCTACAACATCATCCCGATATTGCCTTACAGTTTCTATATCTTGTAGCTTCGTATCAACCTCTTCTTTTAGCAGTCCAAGCAGTTGATTGCTAGGTTCTCGTTTATCCTTACTCATAAAGATCCGAAGCGAACCGCCTTGCGCTGGGGTAACGATTGCATCGAAGGCCGTCAGCCCAAACTGCTCGGCAAACTTCGTCCAATCGGTTGCTGTGAAATATGAGAAGTGGTCGTGGTAAATTAAAGCATAATTCTTATTCTTCACCATTGCACCCCAATAGTTGCACTCCACCACAAATACACCATCGTCTTCTAAGAGAAGAGAAACTCCCTCCATTAAATCCCGAAGGTTGTCGATATGGGCAATGCAATTATTCCCGTAGATCAATCTTGCTTTGCCAAATTCTCGAACAATGCTCTTTGCTATCCTACTTGAAAATCCGTCTGATAAAGTTGGGATATTATTTTTTAATGCTCTTAAAACAACATTTGAAGCTGGATCTACTCCTAACACTCGATGTCTATCGGTAAAGTTAGAAAGCATTAACCCATCATTGCTACCAATTTCTAAAACGAAACTATTTTCATCCGTCAAAAACCTACGTCTTAAATTTTGAGCATATTCAAAAAAGTAATCATCCAGTTTTGGCATATCGCCAGAAAAGTAAAGATAGTCAACATCGCGGTAAATTTCGTCGCTATCAACCGGCTGGACAATCTGTACCAGTTTACAATCTTGGCATTGCTCAACTACTAAAGGGTAAACTTCCTCGCTTTTATCTAAGTCTTTTTCTTCGATCAAGCTATTAACCAAAGGATTGTCACCAAAGTCGATGACTGTCATAAAGTTTTTGCCCTCACATATTCTGCATCTTTTGTAATTCATAGAATTTTTCCACCTCACTAACGATGTCGAGTGGCATTGGGACCAACCGCCTATAATTGTTCTTGCGGCGCATCCTAACCTCATCTCTCCACCTATCAGCCTTAAGGTGTGTAAAGTGAATATAACGAACTTTTAATACTTTTGTTTTATCTGTAATTTTTAAAAGAGATTCTCTTCCGAATTTACCATTCCACACTCTACCATTATTTTTAAATATTCTGGGAATCCTCCATTTGGAAGAATAATCTTGAGCCATTTTCCCGTCCCAAACCGACCAACACCCCGGCATATACACATCAAATTCTTCTGATAATTCAATGCCCTTAATGGCAGCTTCCGGGTAGTATTCATCAGAATCAATTATCCATATCCATTTTTCTTTCACTCCATCCAACTGGCTATTACGCATATCTTTTAAGTCCGCTATGACATGTTTTCTTGGTGCATTTCTTATTTCAAATCCCCTGACTTCCAGATTGTGATATTTGCATTGCATATTTGCAAGAATTTCGCGGGTCCTATCGTTCGACCTGCTATCAACTGTCACGATTGCCCTTTTTACATATGGAAGAACCGGTGAAAGACAGAACTCAATTACATCTTCACCATTTCTGACAATCGTATTTATGCAAACATCAAGCACCATTTTTTAACCATTCAATTACATTGGTTTTTGGCGACCATCCCAAATCCTTTATTTTGTCAATATCGGCGTGGTGGATTTCAACTTCATATCCTCTTTTCGGCGCCCATTCAACCTGTGCCTCTAAAATATTGGCAATTCCTTCCATAGTGTGCATTTCTCCCGAAGCAATATTATAGATTTCACCCTTCTCTCCTTTTTCAAGAAGCAAACAAACCGCTTCGGCCAAATCACCGGCATATACAAAATCCCTCACGCCAGATTTAAATGTGGATTGCGCAGTATTTTTAGTGAGTGTTATCGGTTTTCCTTCTTGCTTATTTTTTAAGAAAGCGCTTAATGCGGTATCTTGTCTTTGCAATTCGCCGAAAACTTGAAAGAACCTACCTATAACAGTTTCCAAACCATAAACCTCTGAATACATTTTGCAAAGATATTCACATGATAACTTCTGCCACGAATATGGCTCTATTGCATTTGGCGGCATATCTTCAACCCACGGGGTTGGGTTATGGCCGTAGAGGGAAGCAGTCGAAGGAAAGAATACTTTTTTGACACCGGCTTCGCGGCACACCTCTAAAAGATGAACTGTCATATCGATATTATCGTAGGTTGATTCTTTGGGGTGTCTGACACAATCAGGTATGTTTGTTCGCCACGCTAAATGGATAACGTAATCAAACCCCATTAAGTCACGGAAGTTCAGGTCCCGCACATCTGTTTGAATAAATTTTTCTGGAATCCAATGACTTGGTGGTAGATTTCTTTTATCAACGCCAGTCACATCCCATTGATTAACACGACAAAGCCGGGCAACGTGATGACCTAAAAAACCAGAAACTCCTGTAATTAAAACTTTTTTCATAGTTTTATTCCTGCGTTCTTTTGTTTCCCGTAAAGATAATCCTTCGCGGGATCCATATAGTCGTAGGTATAATTTACTTTTTCTCCGTGTAAAAGTGTTCTTTCTATTTCAAGGTGTTGTTTGTAATTCGTGCCACCCCGATGCGCTAAATGGGTAACGATATTTTTCGGTGGGGCGATAACCATATATCCTTTATTATGCATACGTCTATACCAAATTGAGCCACCGACTCTGTGGTGAGGTATCTCACCGATATCTTTAAATACTTCCGGTGTTGTGATAAAACAGTTTGATCCGGCTAAAGAATTTATCCTCGTTCCATCTTCCAATGTTTCCTTGTTGTAGTGCCAGTTATTTTTATCTGGCGTAATCATTGGCGCCGCAATTAGTTTCCGTTCTGGGTATTTTTCTAATAATCCAATGCAGGTAGAAATCCATCCTTTATGATATTTTATATCATTACAGGTAAAACAAACATAATCCCCGGTAGCAAGGCGAAACCCTTGATTCCACGCAAAAGCGAAATTCATATTCTCCTTGTATCTTACCAAAGTATTTATCTTGCCTTCCCTAACTTTCTGGGCCAGCCAATCAGTATCATCGGGAGAACCACCATTGTCCATCACAATTATTTCTGCCGGGTAATCTGTATTTTCAAAAAGGGATTCTAAAGATTCCCTCATCATCTCCGATCGGTTGATACCCTTTGCCCTGACGCCGCCAAAAGCATCAGTTTGGGAAAAGTGGCAAACAATAATACTCGCAAATTTCATAGTATTTTTCTTGCTTTATATCCGTATGTTTCGGTAGATTTATGACATGGAACACATAAAGTTCGACCATTATCTATTGCAAACCTTAATTCAGGAAAGTAAGCAAAAGGTTTAATGTGATCTGCGTTAATATTTCCCCCTGCGCCACACCAAATACAAGTGTATTTATCCCTTTCAAAAACTGACTTACGCCAAAGTTTGTATTCTAAAGAAACCCGTATTCTTTTATTTATTGGAGTAATTGCCCTATCTCCCTTCCAGTTTGATGCCATTTCTCCAACTCTTTTTTTAGCTGCTATTCTTATTTTTTCTTTCGTAGAATCGGATAATTTTACACCTTTTCTTGGGGAAATTCTTCCAACACTATTTTTATTTCCTTTCATCTTTTTCTTCATTATCTCTCTCCATTCTTTTGTGGGTTTTCGCCCTTTCTTAAATTCTGTTGCTAAAGAATAGTGGCGCCCCTTTTTGAAATGAGTTTTGCCAGTATTTAGTTGTGAGTGTCCTTTTTTGAATGACATATTAAAGTATTTCTACGCTATATAAAAAATTTAATATTCCTATCGGTGACTGCATCATATTCTCTCTAACAGATTTTTGGTAAATATGGTAGTTTATTGCATTATTTTTGTGCGACAAATTTGACTGCCCCTCAACTACATAATGGAATGTTCCAGCTTGCCCAAACTGCGTATTTTGCAGTAACTTCCAACGCCAAAGGTAATACATAAATCCATAACGACCG
>Ga0137429_1000644_pt1 | contig 13207 bp, 10 predicted proteins | sample EasRivERMZT736_2_FD_102304 | JGI IMG/M metagenome (GOLD analysis project Ga0137429, IMG submission 102304) | Soil microbial communities from meander-bound floodplain in the East River, Colorado, USA - East River MetaG ERMZT736_2 | ecosystem: Environmental > Terrestrial > Soil > Floodplain ...
GCTGACGACGAGGGGTAGCGCGACCTGGTCCTCGTCACGCCGCGGGACTTTATGGCAGGACCGGCAGCGTGCTTCGTAGGTCTCTTGACCACCCACCATGATCGTCGGAGAGTCGTAACGCGCGGGCTTGCCGTCGATCAGGCGCTGGTTGCGGCTGGCGGGACCGCCACAGACGACGCAGATCGCGTGGAGCTTGTCGACCAGTTCGGCGATCGCCAGCAGCTGCGGCATGGGGCCGAACGGCTCACCGCGGAAGTCCAGGTCCGTTCCCGCCACGATGACGCGCAGCCCGCGCTGCGCCAGCGACGTGACCAGCTCGACGATCCCGTCATCGAGAAACTGGGCCTCGTCGATGCCGACGACCTGCGTGTTCGGGGCCAGCCGGGTGATGATCTGGTCGGTGTTGTCCACCGGCACGGCTTCGACCGTCCGTCCATCGTGGCTCGTCACTTTATAGATGCCGGCATACCTGGCATCGAGGTGCGACTTGAACACCTGCACTTTTTTCCGCGCGATCACGGCGCGGCGCATTCGGCGAATGAGCTCTTCGCTCTTGCCGCTGAACATCACGCCACTGATCACCTCGATCCATCCACCCGTGGATGGAAAAGGCATGTCCGAGATCACAACGCCTCCGTGCGTCGTGCGTCTTGAGTCATTGCCTTATCGACTGTCGCGCCGCGGGCGGTCTCGTCCGGGACGGACCGGTGGCCGACCCGATCGCTCGCGCGGGGGGCCGGGACGGCGCTCGCGTTCTTCATCCACCTTCACCAGCACGCGACGCCCCTTGATCGTGACGCCGGTCAGCTTCGAGACAACCGAGTTTGCCACGGCGGTGGCGACTTCAATCGTCGAGTGCTTCTCGCGAACGTCCACGCGGCCCAATTCGCCCCGCGAGATGCCGGCTTCGTTGGTGAAGGCGCCGACGAGATCAGCGGGTCGCACGCTGTCCATTTCTCCCACGTTCACGAAGAGACGTGTCATCGCCGGGGGAGCCGCCTCGGCGGCGGGCACACGCGGCTTGGCACGCTCGGCCTCGAGCAGGCGCAAGGCCGCGGCGGCGACCTCGATGCCGTCGTAGTCCGACAACAGCGGCTCGAGCGCCAGCAACTCTCGGGCATACTGGCCGGATGCGAGGACGTGCCGGAGCTCGTCTCGCATTCCCTCCTCGCGCGTCCGGGCCCGCGCCGCGGCGGCTGGCAGCCCGAAGGGCGCTATCGTGCCGCCGGCCAGGCGTCGCAGCGCCGAGAGCTGGCGCGGCGCCACCAGGGCGATCACGCGCGCGGTCCCGGCGGCGCGCACGAGATGGCGCACGCCTTCCTCCGAGGAGGGCAGATCGTACACGATCATGAGGTGCGGTGGGGGGCTCGCGCCGGTTGGAGGCGCCTCGGCAACCCGCACCGCGCTCGCTTCTCCACCGTATCCCAGTGAGCGCAGCAACGATTCCACGCTGGATCTCGAGTCACTGCTGCGCGCCACCACGACGGCCGATTCCGGATCCACGGCGTCGAGAATGCGACGCAGCGTTGCGAGACGGGCCGCGTCCGTGACGGTGACGTAGGAGAGGGATACGGGAAGGGCCGCATCTCCGGTCGCAGGCAGACGCCGCGCGCGGCGCGCGTAGCGCTCGACCAGCTGTTCCACCGCGGGCGTAGCGGCGCTTGCGAGCACGATGCGGGCCGCGTCCTTCGGCAATTCCGACATCAGCGTTTCGAGCGCGCGCGTCGCCGCGCCATCGAGGTCGTCCACCCACGCAAGCACGACCGCGCGAATCGCATCCAATTTGAGCACCGTGGACGCCAGCATCTCCACGAGCACGGCGGGCGGACCCACGACCACGGGGGCTGACGCCGCGCGCTGAATGCGCGACGCGCGCCTGGCCTCGGTTGCGGCCAGAACTCGCAGCACACCAGTACTGCTCGGGGCTACCCGCGCGGCGATACCGGCGGCAGCCTCGGAATCGTTGGTCACCACGAGCAACTGGGGTCCCCCCGCGGTCGCATCGAGTCGCTCGAGCAACGGTTCGATCACCGCTCCAGCGGCCGGCCAATCCTCCGGCAGCAGGTGAAGCTGATTCTGCCCGCGCGAGACGCCGGACGTGCCCGCGCTGTCCTGTTCGTGTTCCACTCCGCCCTCAGGGTGCTCGTGACGGGCGCCCACCCACTTCGTGGGTACACGGCGCCTCGAAAAAAAGTATAGCTGCGCGGTAGGCGGTGCGTCTGGTCCATCCGGCGATTGGCCTGTATTGTTACAGCCCGCGTTGGTGAGGAAGCCGCAACGCCGCGGCACGCCTCGGGACAGTTCGGTTTCCGACTCGGGTCACACCGGACGAGGTTGGTCAGGACTCGCAAGGAGCCGCGTGGTGAACATCCCAATTCAGGTGGAGCCTGCCAACGGAGCGTCGCCAGCCGTTGAGTATCGGTGGGATCCGGACACCGAAATCCTCTCGGCGCAGCTGAATCCGCGCTCGTCAGGGAAGGGGATGTCCGGCTCTGTGGAGGTCGAGGGCGCCGATGGCTCGTGGCTCATCCTCGACGTCTCTTCGGGTAGCATCAACGGCATCGAGGTCGCTGTCTGGCCCGACGTCCACAAACGGAACACGCTCGCGCCGCCGGGCAAGGTGGAGGACGGCACTGTTCGCGTGCCGTCGCGCCGGTCGCAGCCGGGCGTCGCCTCGCTCGAGGTCGAGACGCCGTTGCTGGCGGAGGCCGACGAAGGCGAGCGTGTTTTTCATTTCACGCTCGGAAAGAAGCGTCAGACGCGCACGGTCAGACTCGCGAAGGACCTGCTGCTCGAGGTGGACGGATCCAACCACCTCGCGGGGCTCTGGCTCCTGAACGTGCCGCCATTCCCAGCGCCCGCGTGATCACGACAATCGTCCTCTGCCGAGTGGAGCCCAGTCTCATTCCCAAGGCCGCGCGTGCGCTGGCGGGAGTGGACGGCGTGGACGAGGTGTACTCGGTGTCCGGCGAGTGGGATCTCGTCGTGCTCGTCCGCGTTCCCCAGTACGAGGACATTGCGCGTGTCGTCACCGAAGTATTTCCCAACGTACCCGGACTCCAGCGTACACAGACGCTCACCGCGTTTCGCGCGTACTCGAAAAAGGACCTGCAACAGGCCTGGGACATCGGAGTGGAGTGACTCCTCGTCGTGCGTCAACGTACGTCATTCGTCTTGAGTCAGCGTACGTCGTGCGTCTCCGCGGCCAACCAATTAGGATGAGCGGGTGACCCACGTAGTTAGTGACGACGGACGCACGCTGACTCCAGACGTACGACGTACGTCAGTGCCCTCGCTCGGTGCCACGTTCAATGATGTCCGGCGCGAGCTCGCGACGCGGCTGCAGGGCACCGCCCCGGTAACGTCTCCCTTACCGCTGGAGCTCCTCTCGCGCGGCGTGCAGGACGCGCCCAGTTTGCGCGACGTCGAAGTGCTCGACGCGAATGGCATGGGCGTGTACGCAGTCGCAGACGCCGCGACGCCGCCCCGGTTCGCGGCGTTTCTCGACGGCGCGCAATGGAGCCTGGCGCTTTGGGCCGGCGGCATACCGGTGGTCCACGGCACGGTGGCGGCGGTGATACGGCAGCGCGAAGACCGCCGCATGACGACGTGGCGCAAGCCGGTGGTGCGGCGCGCGGTGTATGCGCCGCTCACGCTGCTTCCGCTCACATGGCAAGACGCGCTCTCCGCCATGGATCTCGAGGTCGTGGACACGCTCGCCACTCGCAAGCCGGAATCGGGACATCCGTTCGAGCTGCAAGAGATTGCCTATCAGTCGGTGCTCGCGGCGCGCGAGACCATCGAGAAGGCGCTGGCGGAGGAGTGGTGCGAGTCCACGACCCTGGATCTCTTCGTCGACGGCGGCATCGCCGGCAGCAGGAAAGTCGCGCGATCCACGAACGTCGTCGGCGTGGTGAAGAGCCACCAACGGCTGTACGCCAGTGCCGCGCACCTGCCGATGTTGATGGGGCTCCAGTCGGGCGAGCGTTCCAGCGTTGTGCGCGTCTCGGAAGGAAAGCGCACGCCCGTCGCGAGCTGGTATCTCCGGTTGCGAGACGCCAGTGGTCATGATCCCTTCTGGGGTCTGGTGCGCGTCGAGGTGGCGCTGAGCGACACGAGTGCCTCGCGCGCGCTGCTCGAGCGCGCCGATGAGGTGTCGCGGTGGATACTGGCCGAGGCGCTGCCGCTGTCCGTGCCGGATGCGCGCTGGGACAAGATGGTCTATGGTATTCGCGACTGCGAAGAGTTTCTCCGGGCCATCCAGTGACTGAGCTCACGATGGGGCGCGTCGTCGCGACGGAGAAGCGCCCGAATACGGCGCACGAGTTCCATTTCTGGACGGCGATCGATTCACCCATTGGCATCGGGACGATCGTTCGCGTAGACGGCGAGTCGCCGGTCGCGGGACAGGTCCGGCGTGTCTATGGCGTCGTGGTCGAGGGGTTCAGCTATACGGACCTGCAGACGCCGATCCACGACGTCCTCGGCCACGACGGCATGCCGGGCAGCGCATCGCTGGCCGCCACGGAACGCGCTGAGATCCGGCTCTACACCGCGCACGTGCTGCGACAGATTCCCGAGGAGCCGCTCCAGCCGGTTCCAATGGGCGCCGTCGCGCTGGCGTCCGACGAGGACGTCGCAGTGGCGTTGCGCATGGACAGCTATCTCCAGCCCGGCTCGAACACCGGCATTCCCGTAGGGATCTATCGCGCGGGAGCGATGGAAGCGCCGATCTACCTGGACGCGGACTTCCTTCTCGGTCCGGAGGCCGCCCACCTGAACATCACGGGCGTATCGGGGCTCGCGACGAAGACGAGCGCGGTCGAGTGGTTGCTCTCCTCCATCTTCACCCACTTCCCGCAACAGAAAGGGTCGGTGGCGGCCATCTGCTTCAACGTGAAAGGGCCCGACCTCCTCTTCCTCGATCAGCCCGGCACGATCGACGACAACGATCGAGCCATGTACGAGAAGCTCGGAGTCGAGCCCGCGCCGTTCGAGCGCGTCCGCTATTTCGCGCCGTACACGGCGAAGGGCTTCACCCTGAACACGCTCCGGTCCAACGAGCAGCTCGCGCACAACCTCACTCCCCTGACCTGGGGACTGAACGAGGTGATGCAGTTCGCGGAAGTCCTCCTGAACAAGGACGACATCGACGCGAAAGCGGACGCGTTCATCGACTTTCTCCAGGAGCGCGTCATCGGCCGGGAGTTTCACGAGACGCCGCTCTCAACTCCGCATCGGGTGCGGTCCTTCGCCGAGCTCGAAGCCTTCTTCCGCGACTTGCTTCGCGGCATGGAGGATCGTGGCAGCGGCGAGCACTGGCGCACGCATCACGTGGCGACGATTCGCAAAGTCCGCAACCGGCTCTCCAACATCTCCACGCGCTGCGCCGGGCTCGTTACGGACGAAGGCACGGTGAGCGACCTGCCCTTCGGGAGCTTCCAGGACCGAACGGTGTACGTAGTGGACGTCGCATCGCTCGAGGAGGACGCGCAGGATCTGATCTTCGCGCGCGTGGTCTCGAAGCTGCGCGAACACCTCGAGCGGCGTGATCTCGGCGTCAGTCACGTCGTCGTGTTCGTAGACGAGCTCAACAAATACGCACCGGGTGATGGACCGGAGACCTACGTTCGCAAGATGCTGCTCGATATCTCGGAGCGTGGCCGGTACCTCGGTCTGGTGTTGTTCAGCGCGCAGCAGTTCCGGTCGCAGGTCCATCGGCGCGTGGTCGGCAATGCCGGCACGGGACTGTACGGCAGGATGGACATGGACGAGCTGGCGACACCGGGATACTCCGTGCTGAGCGCCGCGACCAAGACGAAACTGGCAACGCTGGAAAAAGGGCAACTGATGGTTCGGCATCCGCATTTCGCTCAACCCATTTTCGTGCGCTTTCCGAGACCCGCGGTCCTGCGCGGCCGGGATGGGGCCGAGCGCTTTCCGCAGGCCGGCGAGATCCCGCTCGAAGTCGCCGTCATGCGTTCGCTCCGCCAGCTCGATCCGTCGATTTCGCTCGATTGGGTCAAGCGCACGATCGTGGGCCATGAAGAAGCGGCCGTGCTTCGCGCGCGCAATGTGACGGTGCAAACTCGGCCCGACCGGGTGCAGCATTTCTTCGAGGCGCAGTTCCGTCGCATCGTTCCGCTGGACGCGCCCGCGCGTCCAGCGACAGTTCCAATAAGAGCGTTGCCGAGCGACGACCCCTACGGGTTCTAGATGTCGCCCCTCCGATGGTCGTTCCTGCTGTTCGTGCTTTCCGCCTCGAGCGCGCCGGCGCAGCGCGTTGTCCTGGAGCTCCGCCCGCGGTTTGGCGATACGCTGCGCATGCGACTCGATCAGACGTCCGAGGTGAGCGGCACGCGTGAAGGAAAGACGTCGAAGCAGGTTGTCACGACGCTTCGCATGTTCTCGCGCGCCATCGTCGAGAGCAGCTCGCCCGCGGTCGCGATGATCCTCGCCATCACCGATTCGGTGGACGTCAGCAGCACCGACGAGCGCGCGATCCCGCTGGCGAAGGCGACCCAGGCTCAGCTCGAAGGACGCCAGATGCGGCTTCGCCTGTCGCCCGACGGCACCGTCGGCGTCGCGGACGGGCAGACGAAAGTACCCCAGGAAGTGACCGAGCTGGTCGCGGGAATGCCCGCGTCGTTTCCCCGAGGCTCGGTCGCGACCGGTGACACATGGCTCCGCGAGATGCCGATCCCTCCGTCCACGAGCCTCGGCGTGCCGCTCGGTGGCGTCGTGAAAGCGGCGTTCCGACTCGACTCGATGTCGAGTGGCGGCGATAGGGCGTATCTCAGTCTCCGCGGCACCGTGTCACAGTCGGGCGCGCCCGGCGCGTCCGACAAGGGCGCGCTGACGGGCTCCGTGAGCGGCAGCATGGTGGTGGATCGCCGCCGCGGGTGGCTCTCGGAATCGCGCTTCCTCGTGCAGATGCGCGCGACGGTCACGCCGGTCGGCGCGCCGCCGATGCAGTTCCGCATGAAGATCACGCAGCACATGCGCGTGTTCGAGCGATAGCGGTGCGCGGCCGCTAGATTGCTCTCGGGAGCGTTGTCGCGCCCGCCTCCGCGAGCCGGCCGGCCCCTAAGTCGCGAATGCGCCTCGTCCATCTCTCGGATCTTCATCTCGGCTACCGACAGTACCAGCGTCTCACTCCGGCTGGCATCAATCAGCGCGAGTCCGACGTCGCGCGGACGTTTCAACGAGCGATAGACCAGGTGATCGCGCTCCGTCCAGACCTGGTACTGGTCGCGGGCGATGTGTTTCACTCGTCGCGGCCGACGAACGCGGCGATCCTGCACGCATTTCGGCAATTCCTCCGCCTGCGGACCGAGCTGCCGAACGCGCCGATAGTCATGGTAGCGGGCGACCATGACACGCCGCGGACGACCGAGAGCGGCAGCATCATGGGGCTGTTCGAGCAGATCGGCATCCGCGTCGCTGTCAACGAAGCGAAGCCGTTCTTTCTCGAAGATCTCGGCGTATCAGTGCTCGCCGTGCCGGACGTCCCCGGACCGATCCCACAGTTCACGGCGGATTCACGCGCGCGATACAATATCCTGCTCATCCATGCCGACGTTGACGACGTCGTGCCGCGGTATTACGCGGATCTGGATCGCGCAACCGTGAAAGTGGCGCGCAAAGATCTCCGCCTCGAACAATGGAGCTACGTGGCTCTCGGCCACTACCACGTGTATCAGCGCGTCGCGGAGAATGCCTTCTACTCCGGATCGCTCGATTACACGAGCCTGAACGTGTGGTATGATCTGGCCGAGCAACACAAAAAGGGAAAGGGCTTCATCGAGGTCGACCTCGCGACGGGGAAGCACGAGTTTCATTCGGTGCAGCCGTCGCGGGAATTCCTCGAGTTGCGTGAGATCCAGGCGCGCAACATGAGCGTCGCGGAAATCGACGCGGCGATTCGTCGGGAAGTCGAACGAGTCCGGGGCGGCATCGACGACAAGGTCGTGCGGCTCACCATTCGCGACATTCCCCGCCATGTGGCGCGCGAGCTCGATCACCGCGCGCTCCGCGAGTACAAGAAGCGGGCGCTGAGTTTTCACCTGGACGCGCGGAAACCCGAGTCCGCGCGCCGGGACGTCGCGGGAGCGCCATCCAGGCGGCCGTCCCTCGCGGACGTGGTTCGCGGGCAGCTGTCCGCGCGACCGATTCCAGCCGATCTCGATCGCGCGCGATTGGTGGAGCTCGGCATGAAGTATCTGGAGGATGCCGACGCGTTTCCCCCGCCGGCCGCCGCGCTAGCGGACAGCGACAGTTGAGCGCATGCGACTGAACAGCGTCCGGCTCACCAATTTCCGGCTGCACACGGACACCCGCATCGATTTCGAGAGCGGGTTGACGGGCATCATCGGGCCGAACGGCTCGGGCAAGACCACGATCCTCGAGGCGATCGCCTGGGCGCTGTACGGCATGACAGCCGCGCGTGGGAGGCGTCAAGGCATTCGGTCGCTCAGCGCTCCGGGACGCGCCGCCGTGAAGGTCGAGCTGGACTTCGATCTGAGCGGACACCGTCATCGTGTGGTTCGCACCCTGTCGGCGGCGGAGCTGTATCTCGACGGCGCCTCCACGCCCATCGCCAACAGCACCACCAGCGTCACCGACCTGCTCCGACGCCGGCTCGGAATGAGCCAGCAGGAGTTCTTCAACACGTATTTCACCGGGCAGAAGGAGCTCGGCGTCATGGCGGCGATGGGGCCCGCGGAACGGTCCCAATTCCTGTCGCGTGTGCTCGGTTATGAAAAGCTCACGGGCGCGCGCTCGCTCGTTCGGGAGCGCCGCAACCTGCTTCGCGGCGAGCTCGCCGGCCTCGAGAGCGCGATGCCGGAAAGCGACGTCGTCGCTCGGCTGCTGGCCGAAACCGAGACGCGGTTGAAGGACGCGGGATCCCGCGCGAAAGCCGCTCTTGGCAAACTCAAGAAAGCGCTCGAGACGGTTGCCGGGCTCCAGCCGCGCTGGACCGAGGCCCAAAAGGAGCGTGAGCTCCTTCAGCAAGTGCTGGCCGAGTTGCGCGGCAAGGAGGGCGAGGAAACGGCGCTCGCGCGCGATGTGGAGCGTCTCGAACGCGAGCTCGCGGAGATCGTAGCGGCCCGGAAGGAGATCTCCGAGATCAGCGCGGAATTGAACATTCACGCCGACCTGGCCGCGCGCCTGCACGAGATGGAGCGACTCTTCCAGGAGGAAGGGCGCAGGAAGGAACTGCAACGCAACCGGCAGGCATCCGAACAGGAGCTGGGCCAGCTCCGCGAGCGGAGCGCCGCGATCGGTGCGCCAGCGGACGCGTTGCGCGACGCGGAACAGGTTCGGGCGCGCCTGCGCGGTGAGCTCGACGAGCTGAGCGCGCTCCACGAGGCGGCGCGCACGGAATGGGTGCGCGACCTGCAGGAAGCGACGACGCGGCGCAAGGATCTGCTCGCGCAGCACGCCGAGATCAAGGAACAGCGCGAGCGCCTAGCGAGCCTGGGTCCGGACAGTCCGTGCCCGATCTGCACGCGTCCGCTCGCGGACCACTTTCGTGAAGTGCTGGACGACCTCGACGAACAGCTGGTGACGGTCGAGGTGAACGGGAAGTACTACCGCAATCGCGTCACGCAGCTGGAAGACATGCCGGACGCGCTACACCAGCTCGAAGCGCGGATCGAGGCAGCGCAGCTGCAACTGGAACAGCAGAATCAGACGGTCACCGATGCCCAGCTCCGCCTGCAGCAGCGAGAACAGGTCGTCCGCGACATCGGCGAGAAGGAAAAACGGCTGGCGTCGATTACCGCACAATTGGAGGCAATTCCGTCCGGCTACCATGAGACTCGGCACGCCCAGCTCCGGCAGCAGCACGCGCAGCTAGCGCCCATGGCCGAGCGCTCGGTTCGGCTCGGCGCGCTCACGGAACGCGAGCCGAGGGTTCGCAAGGAGATCGAACGAGCGAAGAAGCTGCTCGTCGGAATTCGCAAGCAGCTCACGAGCCTCAAGGAACGCCAGACCACCTCGACCTTCTCGGAGAAGTCCTTCGCCAAACTCAAGGAGAGCTACGACGCGGCGGTCGCCGACCTCCGAACGACCGAGCTGTCGGCGCTCAGCGCGGAGAAGGAGCTGGAGGCGGCCAAAGCGGCGCGCTCCGCCGCGGAGGTGACCCGGCTCGAGTTGGAGCGCGCGCAGGAGCGCCTGCGGGTGATCACGATGGACCGTCGGCTGCACGACGAGCTCGACCTCGCGTTCACCGATATTCGGGCGAGCTTGAACGAGCACCTCCGCCCCGAAATCTCCGAGCTGGCCAGCGGCTTCCTCGAGGAGCTCACCGACGGGCGGTACACCGATTTGGAGCTTGATGACGAGTACAATATCATCGTCAAAGAGGACGACATCCCAAAGCCCGTGATCTCCGGCGGTGAGGAGGACCTTGCGAATCTCGTGTTACGACTGGCCATCTCGCAGATGATCGCGGAGCGCGCGGGCCAGTCGTTCTCGCTCCTCATTCTCGACGAGGTCTTCGGTTCGCTGGATGAGTCGCGCCGTCACAATGTCGTCGAGCTGTTGCGACGGCTGCACGACCGATTCGAGCAGGTCGTCCTCATCACGCACATCGAGTCCGTGCGTGAAGGCCTCGACAAGGTGCTGACGGTGCGGTACGACGAGGACGCGCGGGTCTCGCGTGTGGAGCAGGAAACGAGCATCGCCGCGCCCACGGACGACCCGGCGACCAGCGACGAGTACGCCGCGGCCGGGGCCGCCGACTGATGGCGACCTCACGCTCATGGCGTCCCTCGCACACGCTCGATGGGCCGCATGCCGCGCGCCTCGATGAGATCGAGGAGCTGAATCAGATCTTCAGCGAGTCGTTTACGGAGCGCTATCGGCGCGACGGCATGGTGGGCGTGCGCGTTCCGTTCCTGAATCCGGCGGTGTGGCGCTACGCCATTCGTGACGCGGCCGAGGGCGCCATGGTCTGGCGCGGCGAGCGCGGTGACATCGTCGCCTTCAACATCGTGCACCGATCGGGCGTCGAAGGCTGGATGGGCCCGATCGCGGTGCGCAGCGAGCAACAGGGTGTCGGCGCGGGAAAGGAAATCGTGCGCCGTGGCGTCGATTGGCTCAAAGTCCACGGCGCCACGGTGATCGGGCTCGAGACGATGCCGCGCACCATGGACAACATCGGCTTCTACTCTGCCATGGGATTCTCGCCGGGAAAGCTCACGCTCACCACGACGCTCGAGGCGGCGTACGCGGATCGCCCAGCGCCGTTGTACGGCCGCCTGTCGGGCCAGGACAAGGACGACATGCTGGAAGGCTGTCGCGAGTTGGTCGCCTCGCTGCTGCCCGGCTACGACCATGGTCGCGAAATACAGCTCACCGACGAGCTGGCGCTTGGCGAGACGCTACTGCTCATGAAAAAGGACGAGATCGTGGGCTTTGCGCTGTGTCATACGGCCCCCCTGGTTGAGGGCCGCGCCCGCGAGGACCTGCGGGTCCTCAAGCTCGCGGTGCGCGATCTTTCCATGCTCGATGAGATGGTTCGCATGCTCGCCGACCTGGCGCGCCGCAGCGGCACTCGTCGCGTGTCCATTCGCGTGCAAGGCGAGTACGCCGCCGCCTACCAGCGGCTCATCGCGTTGCGCGGCCGCGTGCGCTGGTCGGACCTTCGCATGACGCTCACCGGCCACGCCGAGCGGCGTCCGGAGAAGGGAATGGTGTTGTCGAACTGGGAAATCTGATCCCGCATCTAACCTGTTGACTCCCCACCGCTTTGCTTCAGCGGTGTGTCCGAAGTGAGTCCAGGTGATGGCGCCGGCGTGTTCTCGACCACGCGCAGCATCGTTGCCGCGTCCGGCTGCTGATAGCTCTGCTTCATCGTCGAGAGGTCGCGCCAGCCACCGGCCTTCGCCGTGTCGACGTCGGGCAAGTGCTTGCGTTCTGACGCCCAGAGCCGGCGGTAGGAGTGCCACAGCCCGCGCTCGAGCTTGGGGAGCTGCGCGAGATCTTCAGCGCGCCGGAGCAGGTGATCCGCGGCCGCGCGCGTGATCGGCTGGCCCAGGTGCACCAGATCGGGGAATAGCCACGCGTCGCCAACACGCGGCTGATGCCTGAGGTACCGCTCGATCGCGGCTCGCGCCGGCGCGCTGATCGGCGTGAGCTCCTCGAATCCCTGCTTGTCGGAATCTGCCGGCCACGCGATCGCGCCGTGCGGCATGTGCTCGGCCCGACGTTCGTCGAGACCACGCGCCGCCAGCGCACGCGCCACCTGGTCCCGGGAGAAGAGCACTTCGCTCGCGCGCAGGTTGCCGATCGCATTCACCCGTCGCCCTGTGAAGCGGGCGAGCGCAAGCATGCACGCGAGCCGGCCGGAGGCATCCACGAGGTCGGCGACGCTCAGCGTACGCTGGTAGCGCTCATCCGACGCGATCGGCCGACGAACGTTCTTCTCGCGCACGAACGTGATGCCGGCGAGCGGGTCCCCGACGAGCAGCGGGCGGCCGCCAACGCGGAATCCTCGCGCCCAGCGGATCACGCTCTTGAGCCAGTTCAGCTCATTCCGGATCGTCCCGTCTCGCGGCGACGTCGTGACACCGCGGTGCCGCTCAGAAATGATTGTGCGCGCGCGCCTCGCCACGACGTACGCGTCGATGTGGGTCTGGCTCAGATCCTCGAGGCCGAAGTCATCCGCGAAGTGCGCGAGGAAATAGGGTCGATAGATCCGCGTCGCGAGCTCCTGGCGATCGGCGGACAGGTTCGGAGCTCGGTGCGCGAAGTAGAGCCGGAACAGGTGTCCGATCGTGATGGACCGGACCGGGCCCGTCAGACGCAGCTCGGCGACGCGTCGCGCAAGCTCCTTCGCCTGGTCGAGCGCGAGCGCGCGATCGCGATGGCCGAGACTCTTTCGATCCTTCGCTCCGCGCTCCAGTCGCACCTCGCGGTAGAGCACGGAGCCAATCGCCCGCTCGTAAACGCGCACCGAAACGCCGGCCTCCTCCACGAACTTGCTCCATGGCCGCTTCCGGCGTGGCATCTCGCAGTCCCCCGGCGAAGTCCGAGTCATGATGCACGCATTAGCGATGGAGCGCTACCAGCGAGCGCGCGTCCGCGTCGGGGTTGTAGCCGCGCGGCGATTTCTTGGTCGCCTTTTTTGGGAGATCCTTCCTCCGAATCCGCGGCGCGCCCTTCATGCCCGCGTTCGGGAGCTCGTTGTCTCGCACCA
>Ga0137429_1000645_pt1 | contig 13187 bp, 5 predicted proteins | sample EasRivERMZT736_2_FD_102304 | JGI IMG/M metagenome (GOLD analysis project Ga0137429, IMG submission 102304) | Soil microbial communities from meander-bound floodplain in the East River, Colorado, USA - East River MetaG ERMZT736_2 | ecosystem: Environmental > Terrestrial > Soil > Floodplain ...
ATACACGAGCCCGGCGTCACATCGAGCAGGTTGTCCACCCAGCCCACCTCCGCCCCGATGCTCGTCGTGTTGCAGTTCGGGAGGCATCGGACCTCTTTCACCACATCGACCATGCACGTGCGGTTGCAGATCGTGGTAAACGACGGGATGTTGAACTGGACGATCGGCGGACGACAGATGTCGCCGAAATTGTTCGTCGTCGTTGTCGCCGACGCGCAGTTGCGATAGCAGTCCATGTCGTCCGAACCGGTCAGACCCGGCTCGCCCCCGCAGGCCCCGTCGCTGTCATCCAACGCGAGGAAGAAGCGCAGCCCGGCGTTCGAATCCGGACCGGCCACGGCGTTGAATTGCAACGTGCAGTTCGAAGTCAGCGACATGAGCGGGTTAACCAACGTCGGTCCAACCGAACCACTCGGACAGATCGGGCACGCGACCAGGGTGATCGCACCTGCGAACATGGCGTTCGTCGCGGCTACGTCCGCGCACAACCCGCTGTCGTTGATCGTCACCAATTCCGGCACTTCGCCGAAATTGTCCACCGTATAGCGATACTGAATTTGCACGTTGCCTGCCGGAGGAACCGACGGCACATCCAGGGAGCTTGTCCCCGTCGTAAACGACCCCTCGTTGCCGGGGAAACCGACTTCCTTCCGGAAGAGGATCTCTCGGCAGAGCACGTCCACCTCCGCGATGTTGTCGTCGCCGCCGCCAAGGTCTTCTTCCTCGGTGTCCGAGGTGCCCGCTTGATCCTGCGCGACGATGGCACCGCCGCCGACCAGCGTCGCCGTCGCCGAAATCGAGTTGCGGCAATCCGGCTCATCGAACTTGGCACAGAAATCAGGGGTGTTCAGCTCATCCGGCCCTACAATCGCCTCGAACATGATAACAATCGTATCGCCTTCGGTAACCGTGCAAACATTGTCATCGCGATCCGTGGAGACGCCGAGCAGGGTGCCCAGCAATACCGATCCCCCGTTTTGAACCGTCTCCATAAACGACGTTTGAGGGTTCGGGTTGCAACTCGGGATAAAGAAATCCGTATTCAGGCACTCAGGCTGTCCCAGCCCAGAACAAATCGGCGGCGACGCCGCATTCATGAACGTCACGGGGAAGTTGTTCAGGCTACGCCTCGGACTGGTCAACGCCGCGGTGATCGAGTCGCAATCCGGCGCGCAGTTTCCAAATTCCGCCTGCCCGCCGATTGCGTTCAGCACGTCCGTCAAGGTCACCGCGAGGTCTTCGTTGCCCGTGTTACGAACGGTGATCTGGTATTCAACCCGCGAACCGACCAGGGCCTCGATCGGGCCTTCCGTGAATTCCTGTTCGCCATCGTCCGCGCAGCGAACTCGCTTGCTCACTTCCAGGCTCGGCAAACCGAGTCGACTGGTCACGTTCGCAAACTCCTCGTCTGAAAAGTCGCCCGTCGTCGCGGCCTGGAGTTGGACGAGTAGCTCTGCCAGGCGAAATCGCGCAAGTCTCGCCTGGACCGGGTCGACCACGGAACACGTCTGCGGCGCCGGGCAATCCGTATCAACTGTGCACAAGGCGTTGTTACCGCTGCAGCGTCGTGCCTCACCAAATGCGCCGGAGGTCTCGATTCCCTTGATGACCATCTCCACGTCGTTGCCGGCGGCACATTCTTGTATCTCCAGGTCGATGCACTCGTTACTTAGGTTCGTTATGCCATCGGCCGTGGGGAACGCAAGAACCCGAGCAGCTAGACCGCTGATCGGCGTGGACATCGTGCTGACCGGTTGCGCGCAATCTTGAACGTTCTGCATGAGCACCAACAAGTCAAAATCCGCGGCAATGTTCTGGGCATTTGGGTCAGCTAAAAGGTCAGAGCCACAGTCCCCGTTTGGACAATCCGCGTCCGTATCACACATGGTCGTACCGTCAGAGGCACACGTGAAGAAATCAGGGTCGAAGACAGCCTCGTCCACGCATCCTTGAATCAACACAGCGTAGCTCTCTAGGGCCCTGTCGCTGATTGCGCAGGGTGCGATGGTGCAAGGCCCCAGTTCCGATGCGGAACCATCATCATCCGAATCGTACTGTACCGGTGGCACCCCATCGGAGTCCGACGGATGGCCGTCTGCAATGTCCCATCCGAAATAGAGGAAACTATCGTCTATCCCATCCGAAGGATCACTGTCGCGAACAAACAGGATGACCGACTCCGCGATGTTGAAGCCGTTCGGATCGGGGGCCCCTCCGGGAAACCGCGGGGATTCCGCATCACCAAAAAAGCCAAGAGCCTTAATGGTCGGTGGGTTACCGTCTTCATCCGGAACGCGGTCGAATTCCCAGGCTGAAAGCGCGAGGTTCTTCTCAACCGTAACGTTGCCATTTAACGTGACCCCCGCCGCCGACATGCGCGCCTCAACCGCGTCGCTCCCGTTGGGCTCTAGCGAACAAGCATCCGGCGGCCCGCAAGCACCTCCCGGGCAGTTAATGACGCAAGCGCCCCCGGGACACGACTCCGGGGCGACACATAGATCACCCGCGTTGTCCCCGCCGGCGCAGGTCCTGCAAAACAGACCCGCTCTGCCGCCCCCGACGCACGTCCGCGCCCGCGGACAATCCTGGGGAACCATGCATGCGAATGCAACATGGCCTTCCGGCTCCGATATGCTGTCAAAATAACTATGCACATCGCGAGAGGGAGTTAGCGGCTCCAACGCCGTAACTGCCACCGTCCCCAAGAAACCGAAAAGCGAAAACGCCAGTACCAACCCCTGCCTTCGTTGTGCCGCCATCTTTCTCTCCTACGCACCCCGTCCCACTTCCCCGCCGAAGTCGAGGTCAGGCCCTTTCTCGCGAGGATGGACCCTGACAGATAGAGTGCCGAATGAATGTCCCTCGCCGGACTTTTCCGCGCCCGGCTCAATCTTAATGAAATACGACGCACATGCCAGACGAGCCAACGCAGGTTTACCCCCCTTCGTGGCCAGTTTTGCAAGGTGCCGCAACTGTTCGAGAAAACAGACCGACTAGGGTAGTTAAATAAACGAAATGGACGTCCGAGTCAAGTAGCTTTGTCAAACTTACTGAACGTTTATGTAAAGCCGGCTGATTCCAGAGACCAATCGCCGTCAAGATAGGAAGGATCGGGGCGTGATCCAAACCCACATCCGGCCAAATGGCTGATGCGGCGCCCCCTTCTTGAGACGTACAAAAAAAGTCCGGATCGGGTCGAAAAACCCAATCCGGACCTCGATGTCGCAATCAATTATCGGTCTGTAGCTCCCGGGGTGCTTTCCGCACCGGGGAGGCTCAACCTACGGGTGGAGCAGACCCACAACCCCTTGCTTGAACCCTACGACGAGGTAGTCGCCGTAGGCCTTTATTTCTCCGGCTTCGTAGTTTAGTGGAACGACGCTCAATAGCCGAGGTTGGGCCGCGTTCGATATGTCCAGTTCCGCCACCCCGTTAATATAGCCTACGAAGGCGGAGTTTCCTCGCAATAGGACACTCGAAACAAGATTGTTACTCAAGGCGCTACCCAGCCGAACAGGGTTCGCCCTGTTGGAAACGTCGAAAAGCTCAAGTCCAGAGTAAGTCTCCGCAACCGCTAATCGATTTCCATCGAGATCGAAGTCTACCGGTGAACCGGTAGTCATCACTCGTCCGGCCAGCAGGGAAGGCGCAGCCGGATTTCGGACATCAACGATCCTGACGCCGGGCAAACTGCCATCCGCTACATACGCATATCCTTGCTCAACAAGGATCTCTTTCAAATAGCCGGCGTTCACCAGACTACCAACGAGCTGAGGTGAAGAGCGATTCGCGACGTTATACACGCGAAGTCCGCTCCACCCACCAGTCACATACAGATAATCCCCATCAATCGCGGCCCCCAATGCGCCGAAACCGGATACGCTAATAGGGCTGCTAAGCGGCGTGTGATTCGCCGGAATATCAGGGTTATACAACCGTACCACTCCCGCCGCGACGACCGCCACTACCCTCGAAGATGCAGCAACATCATAGGCCGCGCCACCGAGCGGCGTGTGGTCCAAGAACCGAGGCTCGCTGGGATCGCTGATATTCGCAGTCACCAGACCCTCGGGAGAGCCGACGACCCACGCCGTGGTGCCCACAACCGCAACACCTACGTTCCAGGTCAAGCTTCCGTGGAGCATGCCGGTCAGCTCAAGACCTTCGTCCACCACGAACTGTCGCGTAATACTGGTCGACGCCCAGGTCTGGTTGTTATAGACCGTCAGACTGACCGTGTACGGACCCGGATCCTCGAAGATGCGAGTTGTAACCGGGGTACCAAAGCCCGCCACGCCATCCCCAAAGTTCCAATAGAAAAAGAACTGGCCGGCTTGGGCCGCCGCGGCGGCCGTGAACGTCACCACTTCCTGGACCCGCGGCGCGCCGGGCGCTACCGTGAAGTTGGCGTTCAGACCGCCGCCCGCGGGATTGTTTACCGTAACTCGGACCGTGTCGCTCGACGACCGGCCGCAGTTGTCCGTAACCGTTAGCGTCGCCGTATACGTCCCGGCTGTTACGTAGGTGTGGGCAACCACGCTACCGCTGCCCGGGACACCATCACCAAAATTCCATGAATAGGACATGATCGTCCCGTTGTCCGACGAGCCGCGCCCATCTAGCGAAACCGCCGTCCCTGCCGTTCCCGTCTTATCAGGTCCCGCGTTCGCCGTCGGCGGCGGATCATTCGTGCACGGATTCGGCGGCGCGGCCACGGTAATGACTACCGACGCCGTGCTGCGTCCGCCGCAATTGTCCGTCACCGCCAAGGTAACCGTGTATGTGCCCGGGTTGGCAAACGCGTGGGACACGGTGTGACCCCCGGCGGAGGACCCATCTCCGAAATTCCAGGCATAGGTCTGGATGAATCCACCTGGACTGGGGTCATGAGAACCGGTTGCGCTGAACAACTCCGCCGTGTTCGGCTGGACTGTGCGACTCGCACCCGCGCTGGCGACTGGGTTCAGATTGTTCGCGCACGGGTCTGCATTCGCGACGATCACGGTCATCGAGTCTTCGGCCACATCGCCGCAATCGTCCGTCACCGTCAGCCAGACGACGTAGGTGCCGGGCTGACCATAGGCGTGAGATGCGCTGGGCCCAATTCCAAACGTATTGTCGCCGAATTCCCATTCGTAAAGATCGATCGCCCCTTCCGGATCTTGCGAACCGGAACCGCTGAAGGCGAGCAATTGCCCCGGAGTCGCTTGCTGATCAGGACCGGCATTGGCCGTCGGCGCTGCGTTGCCGAAGCAAGGATCGTCACCGCCGATGAGAACAATGGCCACGTCCGTCCCGCTGGTGCGGCAATCATCAAAGACGGTGACTCGGACCGTGTAGGTGCCGGGCTCCGTGTACACGTGGCTAACCTGGGCGCCGCGCATCAGCGATCCATCGCCGAAGTTCCAAAAATAACTCGTGAGCGGTCGACCGTCCGGATCATAAGAAGCAAGTGCGCTGAAATGGACGATCGCGCCGGTCAAAGCGCCTTGATTCGGGCCGGCGCTGGCAAACGGGTATGCATTCGTCAGACAAGCCCCTTCAGGTGCCGGCCTGGAATCGCTGAGGGCTTGCTCAGCGGGGCTAATGGAAGGAAGAATTCGGTCCTTGCCCATTGCCCCCGATGGCAACAAGGACGCTGCCATGAATCCGAGAACCAACGACGCCTGCCGGACACCCGGCCGGCGGCCAAGGCATCGCCCCATAGTCAGACCAAGTCCAGCTAACATGCTTCCCCCTCCCTCGTGCCGACGTGCAATCGTTGGGGCTAGCCTCCGCGAATGACGATCCAACGTCCGTCGAGCTTGCCCCTCACCGAAGCGATCGACTGCTCCCTCCGATCGATACGGCCTTCCGCCTCTTCCGCAAAGTATCCAGATTACCAAGCCTGAAAGCAAATAACCAGTCAAAACTCGCTCCAAAACGGACATTTTCCGGACGAGTTCCATCCCAAACCCCCATCGGGCATCTTATTACCCCGATGTAATACTCATCGCACGGTCGGGCCGCGCCTCGCTTATCGGGTCAAACCCAGGCAGTCCATAAACCCGGGCGTCGCCGCGAATGAACAAAGCGTTATCCGTTGGGCCAATCCGCAATCCAAGTCCCCGCTGGGATTCAGCCTTTCGCCTTTTCGGACGGCCCGCCTTGGCCCTCAAGAGTAAAACGCGCATGCCGATCGGTCAGGGAGCATATTGGACCGATCACCTGTGGGGCAGGTCAAAAGCATCGCAAAACCAGTTGTAGCCCATCCGACGCTTGCGGGGTCGCTGCACAGAACGAGCAGAATACGCGCCGACCCCTTCATTTGTTCCCCAAAATACCGAACTGCCTTTTCATAAGCAAGCTAAAAGTATTCTAGGACCCGAGTTTTTCGTTTTCTCGAATCCGGCCCCAAAAAATCGGGAATCTTCGAGAGATTCCAACAACGCAGACGTCGTTGAAAGAGTTGCCTCGGAAATCACGAGCCGCACCCCTTGGCTCTGCATCACTTACGCGAGAACTCCGAACGAGGTCCACAAAGGGACACGATTAGACATATTGTTTGGAACTCGCGAGCGAATGAGGTCACGCTGCAAGCCTTTCCCGTCTTCCGTAAATCGACGCCGCACAAATCAAACCGTATTTCGTAAAAGGCCAGATTTGCTTGTACCACCCGGTGCCGGTCCATATACTGAATCACGCGGTATTTCCGTTTGATTTCACATGATTCCGTTTGGGGGACGGAGTGATGGACAGACTTGGGGCGGCCCCGAGGCCGATTTCGGGGTCACGTCGCTGGCACTCATGCACGCGTTCAGCGCTGCGGCGCCTGACGCTGATTTCCCTTTTTTTAGCCATCCCTCAGCTTCGTTCGGACGCGAGTCTCCACCCCGCTCGACAGACCGACCATCGAGCGGAAGGGCCCGCGCGGCGAGTCATCGTGCGGCTTACGCCGGCGGCATTCCAGGCATTGGCAGCCGATCACACCACGAAAAAGAACCGCCCGAGTGCCACCGCAAACCGCGTGGTCTCCACCCTTAAGGCCGAGTTAACCCGCTGGAACGCGGTCGATTTTCAACCTGTTTTTCCCGATGGATTCGCGTTTCCCGATCTGGCCGCGAGGTTTGAATTGGAACGCTTTCATACCGTCGCCGCAGCACCCGGAACCGATGTCGTGGCCATGACCACGGCCCTGCAAGGCCTACCCGATTCGGTCGAAGAAGCCTATGAGGAAGAGATTGGCACAGTGGCCGGCGAGATACCTAACGACCCGGAATTCTTTCGGTTATACGCGCTCAACAATCTCGGTACCGCACCGACGGGAGGACCGCATCCGGGCTGTCCGTTCACCACCACCTGGTGCGCGGACGCGGATATCAACGCACCCGAAGCATGGGTGGTCAGCACCGGAGAAAGCAACGTGAAGGTGGCGGTGGTGGACAGCGGAGTGACACCTCATTCCGAATTCGCCTCGCGAATGCTCCTTGGCCGGAACACGGTCACCAACACAACCGACACCACGGACGGGTGCCCACATGGGACGCACGTCGCGGGAATCATCGCCGCCGCCGGAGACAACGGCGTTGGCGTCGCCGGCGTGGCATGGGGCGTTTACGTCCTGCCGGTCCGGGTGCTCACGGGCTGTTCGGGCGGCATAACCGACGTGGCCGAGGGAATTGTGTGGGCCGCCGATAACGGCGCGGACGTCATCAACATCAGTCTTCAGTTTTATGGCTTGGGACCGACTTCTCATGCGCTCATGGAGGGCGCCGTGAACTATGCGTACAGCGCCGGAGCGGTCGTAGTGGCGGCCAGCGGCAACGGTGCGAGCGGCGGTCAAGGTGTCGTTGCCTATCCCGCGGTATTGGACAATTGCGTCGCGGTCGGAGCGACCACCCCGTGCGATGAAATCGCCAGCTTCGAGAGCACCGGATGGATCAGCAACTGGGGACCGGAGGTCGACCTCTGCGCTCCAGGCGATGACATTCTTTCGACCTGGCCGGGCGAAACATATCGCTGCATCTTCGGCACCTCCATGGCCACGGGATACGTCAGTGGTTTGGCGGCGCTATTGCGGTCATTCCGACCAGAATTGACCAACGGGGACGTGATCGATTTGTTGGTCAACGGGGCGGACGACCTTGGGGCCCCGGGGTGGGACCCCTACTACGGCCATGGTCGGATCAACGCCTTTCGGACAATGAGCAGCGCGGCGGAGCTGCCGCTGGGGGCTTGCTGCCGGATCATGTCGGACTGCCGGATCCTGACCCGGCCGGCGTGTTCATCCATTCGTGGCGAGTGGCACTTTGAACGGACATGCAACGAAGTGGAGCGAATGTGCCCCGGGCCGGACAAAGAAGCGAGATAAGAAGAATCGCCAATGGCGCATGGCGAATATCGAGTCTGAACCAATTCCGCTGTCGCCCCCATTCGTACCGCGACAAGAAGTAGGCCCGCGTGGCCCCAGCAAATCTTTCAGTTAGGACAACTATCCAAACGACGGAAAATGCTTGATTTGAGAGCAGCTTAGCGTTAGTCTACTTGGTTATAGGGCGTTGGTTCGCCGGGGATGGCGATCCGCGCCCGTGACGGTCTGATTCTAACGCCCCATCACTGTCGCGGTTCTGATCGATGCGCGCGAGGCCTGTTTAGAGCGCCGGGGACGAGCCCCGACGCTACTCGTCACAGATCACTAAGGGGAGATTGCCGATGGAAACGAAGGAGTCATTTCGGGGTGGCGTTTTCGGCGGTGAGGTCGGCTTGGCACGGATCGGCAGGGCGAACGCGGTGCTTGTCTTGGGAGTCATCACTCTTTTCCACGTTCTGACCGGGACTGCGTTGGGCGATCATGTGTGCGGCGGCGGGATACCGGATTGCGCTGCGTGTTGTATCCCCGGTGGGTGCCTTGAGGTATCGCGGACCGACTGTGTTCTCATCCACGATGGCAACCCGCAGGAGCCGGGGAGCGATTGTCACGACTTCAATTTCGACGGAACGGCGGACGCCTGCGAGCCGGATTTTCCCATGTGCCTGCCGTCGGCGGATGAATTGTTTTGCGACGGGGCTTGCCCAGGCCCCCTGCCGTGCAACGCGAGCAAGGTGCGAGTGAACCTGGCCACGTTTGAATATGAGGTGTTGGAGTGCGCGTGCCGGAGTTGCCGTGTCTGCCTGGAGTGTGATGCCTTCCCTCCGCCGTGCATGGGCGATTGCCCGGCGGGCTATCTCTGCACGCGCACGGAAGTCTGTCACACCAAGGAGATTTGCGACATCGAATGCGACTGTCAGTTGGTCCCGGAGCCGCAGGCGTGCTGCATCTTCAACGCAGCGATTACGTGCCAGCCACGGCTGCCGGCGGATTGCCTGGCCATCGGCGGGATTCCGCAGGGGCAGGCGTCGGTGTGCGAGGGGCACGAGGCGTGCTGTCTGCCGGATGGGAGTTGCACGTTTGTCGATCGAATCTGCTGCGACGATCTGGGCGGAACATCGCATGGACCTGGGTCGCAATGCCTGGGATCGGGAGCGTGTTGTTACGACACGAATCAGGACTTCGTGCCGGACGCGTGCATCGAGGCTGATGAGTTGTGCTGCGACGCTCTAAGCGGCAACTTCCACGGTCTAGGCACCACTTGTTCGGACAACGTCGGGGCGTGCTGCTTCGGCTTCGTCTTTGGTATGTGCACCGACAACCTCAACGAAACCTGCTGCGAGGCGCTTGAGGCGGGGTTGTTTGTCGGGGATGGGACCGTCTGCCTGGGCGACGGGAACGGCAACGGATTCGACGACGCCTGCGAGGAGGCGCTCTGCGGGCCAAACCCGGGCGGCAATGCGTGCAGCCAGACGCAGTGCCCGAACAACCAGGAGATGTGCGTTCCGACGAAAGTTCGATGTACGCCGAGCGGCGCGGTGTGCGAGATCATCGAATGCGACTGCCAGAACCCGAACCGGTGTCACATCGATTTGCCCCCGGGGGGCCCGTTGCCGGCGTGCGTGGGCGGTTGTCCGGCGAACCAGCCGTGCGAGGAGGTCATTACCATCGACCCCAATGGGCAGTTCATTCATACCTGCCGGTGTGTGGAGCCGGAGGCGTGTTGTTTGCGCGAGTTCGACGTGACCTGCCAGATGTTGTTGCCTTCGGAATGTCTGGATTTCAACGGCATCCCGCAGGGGCCGGGGTCGGTGTGTTTGGGCCATGAGGCCTGTTGTTTGCCGGACGGGAGCTGCGAGTTCATCGACGCCATCTGCTGCGACGACTTCGGCGGCACGTCGCTGGGCCCGGGCTCCATGTGCGAGGGAACGGGCACTTGTTGCTACGACATCACGGACGATTTCTGCATTTACGACACCTGCCTGGAGCAGGATGGGGCGTGTTGTCGGGCCAACGGAGGAATCTTCCAAGGCGTGGGATCGACGTGTGAGCTGGAAGCCTGCTGCATCGATGGGCTGTGCTGCGAGCTGGATTCGGATTGTTGCGTGATCTCGGGCGGCGTGCCATCCGGAGCGGGGACGTCGTGCGCCGGGGCGCAGGGGGCCTGTTGCTATGACGGGGATGGTGACGGCATCGCCGAAGTCTGCATCATCGTGGACGCGGCCTGTTGCGCCGACCTCGGTGGGTTCTTCCACGGACCCAACACGACGTGCAGCCCGAACTTCGGGGCGTGCTGTTTTGGGTTCACGGGCGGGTCGTGCATTGAAATGAACGAATCGTGCTGCGCCGATCTGGAAGCAGGTACGTTCCTCGGAAACGGCACGGTCTGCCTGGGTGACGGCAACGGCAACGGCTTTGACGACGCGTGCGAGGCGTGTCCGGAGAGTGAGGCCATCGGCTTGGGCGACGACCTCTGCTACGACGGCAGCGTGGCCGGGGTCGGGTGTACGTTCAGCGTCTACTGTCCAGGGGGTCAGACGTGCGGTAACAAGAATGAGTACTTGTCGTTCGCGCCGGGCAACGCGGGGCAGATCACGGCACTCCGGGTGACGAACGGGAGCATCCCACAGTTTCCGGCGCTCAATGGCCAGCGATGGTGGGTCGGTCCGCCGCGGACGATCACGGAGTGCAACGGGGTGACACCACGGACAGTCGCGCAGTTGCAGTGTACGCCGTACTGCACCGATTGGGGCGGGATCGGATTGCTGGACGTGTATGGCGGGGCGGTGCTGCCCAATTCGATCTATGTCGTGCAGGCGGTGAATTGCGCGTGCAACCTGGCCGAGCCGGGGAGCTATTCGCCGATCGTGCTGATCGGAACGAGCAAGTGCGGCGATGTAATCGCACCGTTCGGCGGCGCAGGGCAGCCGAATTTCAGCGACATTTCGTCGATCGTGAGCTGTTTCAGTTGCATCGCGGGGGCGCCGCGGTTGGCGCGGTGCGACATTCACCCGTGTCTGTCACCGAATCAGAACGCCAATTTCCAGGACATCAGTCGAGCGGTCACGGCGTTTTCAGGAGGAATATGTCCCTGCACCCCCGGTTCGTGTCCGTAGCGAAGTTGACTGTCATTTTTTGAGGGCGTGGCCGGCCGGGCAAACACCTGATCGACCACGCGGCTTTCATGGCCACCCAAGCGCGGACCATACCCACGGACCCGACCGGATATTAGAAGCCGTCGGAGGCGGCGGATTCGAAGGCGCGGTAATCGCGGAGATCCACGTCCGCGTCGCCGTCGAAATCGAAGACTTCGCAACCGGCGACGTATGGTGGTCCGTTGGGGCCGGTCATGCACTGCGGCAAGCCGGTCAAGTCCGAGGTGTCAACGTTGCCGCTCCCGTCGAAATCGCCGATGCCGAATTCGTAGACTCCCAGATCGACAGTCCCGGCAAGGACGCGCGGGTGGCCATCGAGATCGACGGCACCGGCGGCCGGAATGAACGATGGATCGCCGGCGTTGATGGCCGGGGAGCCCGGCGTAAGCCGGAAGTCATCGTCGATGGTGCCGGCGATGTTGTCCTGGCCAAGGATGTTGGCGAAGGCGGGATCGGCGGAGAGATTGCCGGTTCCGCCCAGCGAGCCGGTTAACCCCTGCACAAGGCAGTAATCGATGGCGGAGGGGTCCCCGCTGAGTTGGGCGGATTCACCGGTGCCTCCCTCGTCGATGTTGTTCCAGAAGATGCCGTGGCGCACGGTGGTGATGCCGGACACGTTCATGATTCCGCCGCCGGAATCAAAGGCACCGTTGTTGGTTAGCGTTGAGTGATTTAAGGTGACGGAGGCGAGTAAATTGTAGATGGCGGCACCCTCGTCAGCGAGGTTATGGGCGAAGAGGGAGTTGCCAACGCTCAGGCTGCTATCGGTTACGTCAACGGCCCCCCCGGTGGTGGCCGCGAAGTTGTTGATAAAGCGCGATCGTTCGACGCGGACGGAACTGCCGAGGTCGATGGCCACGGCGCCGCCATGAGCAAAAGAGGCGTTGTTGTCCATGAAAAGACAGTTGTCGATCAACGGCGAGCCGGAGGTAATGAACATGGCTCCGCCCTGCCGTGCCCGGAGGTCGCGCCAGGTGCAGTTTCGGATGGCGGCGTTGCACGCGGTGCAGAGAAGGCCCCCGCCGCGGTCGTCGGGGAATGCGCCGTCGGCGTTGCCGCGAGTAATGGTAAAGCCGTCCAGGACGGCCGTGGAGTTGGTGCCAGATGCTGTCACTATATGAAAACTGTTATCCGAAGTTGAGACCGGGTTTCCGAGTTCACCGGAAAGCACCGTCTCACGCGATGAAGGGTCGCGCTCGGTACGAACGAGTTCGACGCCGCGAAAGCCGCCGTAGATGGCAATGCCGTTGAGCAGGCGGAAGGAATCAGATCGGTCGGCCGTGTCGCGATCGGGCCGATAGGTCCCTTCGGCCACCCAGATTTCGTCGACCAAGCCGAGGGAGCAATCGGCCACCGCGAGTGCGTCTTGGAGATCGTTGAGCGCGGACGCCCAACTTGTTCCCGTGCCGCCGGGGGGCGCATCGGCGCGGACGAAAAGCACGGGTGAATCGGGCTGAACGCTGGTGATGGTGATGTCGTCGATGAACCAATCGGGGTGAGTCGGACCGCCGTCCAGACGAAAGCGCAGGCGGAATCCGTCGTGAAGGGAGTCGGCGGGGAGTGCGTGCGTCCATTGCGTGTAGGCGGTCTGGGTGGTGCCGTCCGAGGTCACGCGATTGAACTCGATCCACCGGCCCGCGTTATTCAGATAGTCGATGACCAGTTGCGACCCCGCCGTCCCCCCA
>Ga0137429_1000646_pt1 | contig 13182 bp, 8 predicted proteins | sample EasRivERMZT736_2_FD_102304 | JGI IMG/M metagenome (GOLD analysis project Ga0137429, IMG submission 102304) | Soil microbial communities from meander-bound floodplain in the East River, Colorado, USA - East River MetaG ERMZT736_2 | ecosystem: Environmental > Terrestrial > Soil > Floodplain ...
CACCACCGGCTCGATCAAGAACTCGTTCGGCGGGCTGCTCAAGGAGGTCCGCCACTACGCGCACAAGTACATCCACGAGGTGATGGTCGACCTCGTGATGATGCAGAAGGAGATCCACCCGGGGGTGTTCACCGTCATGGACGGGACCGTGGCCGGCAACGGCGCAGGGCCGCGGACGATGCAGCCCGAGGTCAAGGACTACCTCCTCGCGGCCGCCGACTCGGTGGCCATCGACGCGGTCGCCGCCAAGATGATGGGTTTCGACCCGCTGGCCATCCCCTACCTGCGCATGTGTCACGAGCGCGGGCTCGGCGTCGCCAACCCACGCGACATCGAGGTGGTGGGGGAGGACGTGTCGCGCGTGAACTTCGAGTTCAAGGTCTCGCGCTCGCTGGTGATCTGGGGCGACCAGATGCTGCGGCGCGGCCCCCTGCGCTTCCTGGAGCACGCGGCGCTGCACTCGCCGCTCATGGTCTGGGCCCCCTTCGCTTCCAACGTCTATCATGACTGGCTGTGGTATCCGACGGTGGGGAAGTCGATCATCCGGCGCTTCAATCGCACGAAGTGGGGCCGCCTGTTCCTGGAACGCTATGGGCGCCCCGGGGGCGCCGCCGGCCGCGCGGGGGCGTCCGCGCCACGGGAGGCATCATGAGTGGGCCCGGACCAGGCGTCGCGGGCGGCGGGGCGGGCCGGCAGATCCTGCTGGTGGACGACAGCCTCCTCGTGCAGCGGATGATCCGCGAGTACTTCGAGCCGGCCGGTTATCGCGTCACCATCGCGGGAAACGGCCGCGAGGGACTGGAAGCGGCGCGCCTGTCGCGGCCCGACGTGATCGTCGCCGACATCATCATGCCGGTGATGGATGGCTGGGAGTTCTGCGAGGCGATCCGCAAGGAGCCGGCGCTCGCCGACGTCCCGTTCCTCTTCCTGACCGCGGTGCGCGAGGTGCCGCAGCGGATCCAGGGGCTGCGGATGGGGGCGGACGACTACATCACGAAACCGTTCTCACGCGACGAGCTGCTGGCGCGCGTGGAGGTCTGCCTCGCCAAGGCCGAGAGGCTGCAGCAGGCGGCGGCGGCGGTCGAGACGGTCCTCGCGGGCCACACCAGCCACCTGCCGATCAGCGACCTGCTCCAGCTCCTGTCACAGAACGCCAAGACGGGAGTCCTCCACCTCTACGTCACCGGGGACCGCGAGGGGCAGGTCTTCTTCCGCGCCGGCAAGGTGGTGAACGCCGCGACCGGCGCGGTCGAAGGGCGGAAGGCGCTCTATCGCCTGCTCGACTGGCCGGAGGCGCGCTTCAAGATGGACCCCGACGGCGAGATACCCCCGGGGGAGCCGATCCGCGAGTCGACGTCGAACGTGCTGATGGACGGCTTCACGCAGAATGACGAGCTGCGCGCCCTGCGCGCGACGCTGCCGGCGTTCACGGCCCGCTTCCAGGTGCTGGGGACGAGCGCCGAGCTGCAGTCGGGGACCGGGCTCGGCACGGCGGAGAAGGCGGTGCTGCTCGAGTTCCAGGGGGGCGCGACCGTCGGCGAGGTGCTCGACCGCTCCCCCCTCAATGACCTCGAGGTGTGCCGCGCCGTCCTCAAACTGCTCCAGCTCAACCTCCTCGCCCCCGCCGACACCGAGGCCGGCGCGGCCGGGTAGCCAGACGCGTGGCATCTCCCTCCCGCCTGCCCGGCGACCGGTCCAGGGTCGCCATGATCTTCACCGGCGGGACCATCTCGATGGTGCTGGACGCCGAGACGGGGGCGGCGCGCCCGGCGCTCTCCGGAAGCGAGATCGTGGCGCGCGTTCCGGAGCTGGGTGGGGTCGCGGCCGTCGAGGTCGAGGACTTCGGCATGCACCCCGGCCCGCACATGGGACCCGAGCGCATGCTCCAGCTTGCGGGCGCCGTCTCGGCGGCGCTCGCGCGCGGCGTCGCCGGCGTCGTGGTGACGCACGGCACCGACACGCTCGAGGAGACGGCTTTCCTGCTGGATCTGGCTCTGGCGACCGAGCGCCCGGTCGTCCTGACCGGCGCCATGAAGACCGCGAGCGACGTGCTCTGGGACGGACCCGCGAACCTGCTGGGGGCCTGCCGGGTGGCAGCCGAGCCGGCGGCGGCGGCCTGCGGCGTGCTGGTGGTGCTCGACGGCAAGGTGCATGCGGCGCGCGAGGTGACGAAGACCGACACCGAGGCGGCCGGCTCGTTCCGCTCGCCGCGCACCGGGCCTATCGGCTCGGTCGATCCGGACGGCATCTTCTTCCACACCCGCCCGGAGCGCCCGGAACGGCGCGGTCCGATCGCCCGCCTCGAGACGCGCGTCGACCTGATCGCGGCGGCGGTCGGCAGCGACGATCGGCTGCTGCGCGCCAGCCTCGACTCCGGCGCCCGCGGGATCGTGATTGCCGGGTTCGGACGCGGCAACCTCCCGCCCGGGCTGATCCCCGGCATCAAGCTGGCGATCGCCGCCGGCGTGCCGGTCGTCATCGCCACCCGCTGCGCCACGGGACGCGTGGGACCGCGCTACGGCTACGACGGCGGCGGCCAGATGCTGCAGGCCATGGGGTGCATCCTGAGCGCCGCGCTCCCGGCGGCAAAGGCGCGCCTGCTCCTGATGGTGCTCCTCGGCGGCGGCGCCTCCCCGGCCGAGCTGAGCACCGCGTTCGAGCGTGGCTGAGCGCCGGGTCGTTCGCTACGACACCGCGCTCGGGTGGCTACGTGGCGTCGGCGACAAGCGGCAGCGGGACCTGCGGCGCGACGGCATTGCCTGCGTCGAGGAGCTGTTGTTCCACCTGCCGTTCCGCTACGAGGACCGGTCGCGCTTCGCGCCGGTCGCCGATCTGCGCCCGGGGGAGCGCGTCTCCGTGCAGGGGCGCGTCGTCGCCCCGCGGCTGCTGCGCACCCGGCGTCGCGGCTTCACCATCTTCCGGATGATCGTCGAGGACGACTCGGGCGCCCTCACCGCCATCTGGTTCAACCAGCCGTACCTCGAGAGGCTGTTCCCCGAGGGGTCGCTGGTGATCCTCTACGGAGAGGCGAGCGTCGGCCGGCAGGCGGCGCTCACGCTGCAGATGGAGAACGCCGAGTACGAGGTCGTGACGTCGGAGAGCGGCGACGAGCCGACGCTGCACACCGGCCGGGTGGTGCCGATCTACCGGCGCACCGGGGGACTGTCGTCGCGGCGCCTGCGCCGCCTCGTCCACAATGCCCTCCAGGACCTTTCCCCGACGCTGCCGGATCCGCTCCCCCGCGCGCTGCGTGAGCGGATGTCGCTCCTGGGGCGGCGCGAGGCGTTCGAGCGCATCCACTTTCCGCCGCCCGAGGAGCCGCTGGCCCCGTACCAGGACGGGACCTCGGAGGCGCATCGACGCCTGGCGTTCGAGGAGCTGTTCTTCCTGCAGCTCGGCCTGGCGCTGCGGCGGCAGGGGGTGCGCGCGGAGGCGCGCGGCACGGCGTTCGCGATGACGCCCGCGATCCGCGAACGGCTCAAGCGCGTGCTGCCGTTCAGGCTTACCGGAGGGCAGCGGCAGGCGCTCCAGGAGATCCTCGCCGACCTGCGCTCGCCGCACCCGATGCACCGCCTGCTGCAAGGGGACGTCGGCTGCGGCAAGACGATCGTCGCGCTGCTCGCGGCGCTGCTGGTGATCGCGAATGGTCACCAGGCGGCGTTCATGGCGCCGACCGAGGTGCTCGCCGAGCAGCACTTCCTCGGGCTGCGGCGGCTGCTCGACGGTTCCGGCGTGCGGCTCGGGCTGTTCACCAAGGGGGGGAAGGCCGCCGAGCGCCGCGAGCGCGAGGCGGCGCTGGCCGCGGGCGAGATCGACCTCGCGATCGGCACGCACGCGCTCATCCAGGAGGAGATCCGCTTCGCCCGGCTGGGCCTCGCGATCATCGACGAGCAGCACCGCTTCGGCGTGGTCCAGCGGCAGTCGCTGCGCGGCAAGGGGGCCTCGCCCGATCTGCTGGTGATGACGGCGACCCCGATCCCGCGCTCGCTGGCGCTGACGGTCTACGGCGATCTCGACGTGTCGTCGATTCGCGAGCTGCCGCCGGGAAGGACGCCGGTGCGCACCCATCTCCGGGGCCCGGAGAGCCGCGGCCAGATCCTGGAGTTCCTGCGCCGCGAGGTGCAGGCCGGACGCCAGGCGTACGTCGTCTTCCCGCTGGTGGAGGAGACCGAGAAGTCCGACCTCAAGGCCGCCACCGAAGGGGCCGAGCGTCTGGCGAACGACCTGCCAGGGATCACCCTTGGGCTCCTGCACGGGCGCCTGAAATCGGCGGAGAAGGAAGTCGCCATGGCGGCGTTCGTCGCAGGCGAAGCGCAGGTGCTGGTCGCCACGACGGTGATCGAGGTCGGCATCGACGTCCCGAACGCCAACCTGATCGTGATTGAGCACGCCGAGCGGTTCGGCCTGTCGCAGCTCCACCAGCTCCGGGGCCGCGTCGGCCGCGCCGAGCATCCGTCGCACTGCATCCTCCTGACCTCGAGCGCTGCGCCCGGCGAGGACGCGCGCGCGCGGCTGGAGGCGATGGTGGCGACGCACGACGGCTTCCGGATTGCCGAGGAGGACCTGCGGCTGCGCGGACCTGGCGATTTCTTCGGCACCCGCCAGTGGGGATTGCCGCCGCTGCGGGTGGCGAACCTGCTCCGCGATCGGCTGCTGCTGGAGACCGCGAGAGAGGCGGCGGCGGAGTGGTCTGGGGCGATTGCTGCCGGCAGGGGGCCCGGCCTCGAGGAGCTCCTCGCCCGGGTGCGCGCGGCGTGGGGCGCGCGGCTCGGCGTCGCCGCGGCCGGATGAACGCGACCACGCGGCTGAACGAGCACCTCCATCCGGGGGCGGTGCACCGGCGCGTGCTGCTGCTGGCCTGGGGCGCCTGGTTCACCGGCTTCTACACGCTGATGCTCCTCTCGTTCCTGCTCCCGCAGGTGCAGGCGGAGTTCGGCCTCTCGGAGCGGGAGCTCGCGTGGATGACCGGGATCGCGGTCGGCGCAAGCGGGGCGGGGGGGGTCCTGTTCGGCTGGATGAGCGATCGCTGGGGGAGGCGGGCCTCGCTTGGCGTCGCGATCGCGGCGTTCTCGCTCGGCAACCTGCTCGCGGCGGCGAGCCCCAGCAGCCTGGCGCTCATCCTCGCGCGGGCGCTGGCCGGGCTCGGGGTCGGGGGTACCTGGGGCGCCGGGCAGGCGATGATCGGCGAGACCTTCCCGCCCGCGCGGCGCGGCCGCTACGGCGCGGTGGCCCAGAGCGGGGCCCCGTGCGGGCTGGGAACGGCGGCGGCGATCGGCTCCTTCGTGGCGCCCGTCATCGGCTGGCGCACGACGTTCCTGCTCTCGGTCGCGCCGGTCGTCGCGCTGTTCTTCCTGCGGGCCTTTCCCGAGTCGGACCTGTGGCTCGAGCATCGCCGCCGCTTGCGCGACGGCACGTTGGCGCGGGCCGAGCGGGAGGCGGCCCGGCGGCCGATCCTGGCGCAGCTCGTCGGCCGCGATCTGCGCGGGAGATTCGCCGGGGCCTTCCTGCTCACCATCCTGAACATGTCGGCCTACTGGTTCGCGGTGATCTGGCTGCCGCGCTACCTGCAGGTGCAGCGTGGGCTCAGCATCTTCGGGTCGGGGTGGTGGACGCTGACGTTCGTCGCCGGATCGCTCCTCGGGTATCTCACCTTCGGCGCGGTCTCGGATGCGATCGGGCGGCGGCGCGCCTTCACCCTGTACTGCGCCATCACCGCCGCGGGGCTGGCGGTCGTGACCATCTTCTGGGAGGCGTTCCAGACCGAGCCCGCGGTGGCGCTCGGGTCGCTCTTCGTCGCCGGGGTGGGAACGGGGACCTGGTCGTGCTTCGGGGCGTACTTCACGGAGCTGTTCCCGACCCGGGTGCGGGGGGCGGCTCTCGCGGTCATCATGAACGCGTCGCGGGGGGCGCAGTTCCTGGCCCCGCCGCTCATCGCCGTGGTCGGGGCAGGCTGGGGGCTGGGCGGCGGGGTTGCGCTCGCTGCGGGGTTCGCGGCACTCGCGGGGATCTGGGTCTGGACGCTGCCCGAGACGCGCGGGACGCGCATCGAGGCGGGAGCGGAGCCAGCCGCCGGAGTGGAACCGTAGAGCCCTCCGGGTTCCCCCGTTCGTTGGGAAGGTTCCAGGCCCTGACGCACACACGAGGCGCGGAAAGCTGTATCGTGCCGTCGCGATGCTGGCCGTTCACCGGGCGCCCCTTCTCATCACCGTCCTGCTCCTCCTGGCGGCGGCGTTGGCCCTGCCTGCCGCCGAGATGCCGCCGGCGCTGCGCCTTCCGGCGGGCGCGCGGCCGCAGCGCTACACGGTCGATCTGCGCATCGATCCCGCGCAGGACACCTTCCGCGGCGCCATCGACATCGATCTGGTCCTCGAGGAGGCGACGTCCCGGCTCTGGCTCAACAGCTCCGACCTCACGATATCGCGCGCGACGCTGTGGAAGGAGGAGGTCGAGCTCCCGGGGACGGTGGAGCTGGCGGAGAAGGACTTCGCGGCGATCCGCTTTGCGCAGGCGGCCGCACCGGGAGCCGCGCGACTGCACCTCGAGTACCAGGGGGTGCTGAGCAAGTCCGACACCGCCGGCATCTTCAAGCAGCAGGACGGCGAGCACTGGTACGCCTTCAGCCAGTTCGAGGCGACTTCCGCGCGCCGCGCCTTTCCGTGCTTCGACGAGCCGTCGTACAAGGTCCCCTGGCAGCTGACGGTGCATGTGCCGAAGGGGAACCTCGCGGTGTCGAACACGCCGGTCGCCGCCGAAGGGGTGGACGCGGACGGCTGGCGCTCGTTCCGGTTCAAGGAGACGCCGCCGCTGCCGAGCTATCTGATTGCGCTCGGCGTGGGGCCATTCGACATCGTGGATGCCGGCCAGGCGGGGAAGCGGCACACGCCCCTGCGAATCATCTCCCTGAAGGGGAAGGGCTCCCGGGCGCGGTACGCGGCCGAGGTCACGTCGCAGATCGTCGACCGGCTCGAGGAGTACTTCGGAATCCCGTACCCGTACGAGAAGCTCGACAGCCTGGTGATCCCCCAGACCGTGAACTTCGGCGCGATGGAGAACGCCGGGCTCATCACCTACGTCGAGCCGCTCATCCTCGCGCGTCCGGAGGACGAGACGGTCGGCTGGAAGCGAGGGTACGCTAGCGTGGCCGCCCACGAGATTGCCCACCAGTGGTTCGGCGACCTCGTCACCATGGCCTGGTGGAACGACGTGTGGCTGAATGAGTCGTTCGCGACCTGGATGTCGACGAAGATCCTGATCGGCTGGAAGCCGGAATGGCGCCAGGACGTCAACCGGGTGGCGAGCCGCTCCCGCGCCATGGGGCAGGACGAGATCGTCACCGCCCGGTTCATCCGTCAGCCGATCGGTTCGAAGGACGACATCGAGAACGCGTTCGACGGGATCACCTACGGGAAGGGGGCCGCGGTGCTCCGCATGTTCGAGTCGTGGCTCGGGGAGAAGCAGTTCCAGGCGGGGGTGCGGCGCTATCTCGTGGCGCATGCCCAGGGGAACGCCACGGGGGAGGATTTTCTCGCCGCGCTCGAAGCGGAAGGGGGTCCCGGGGTGGCGCAGTCGTTTGCGACCTTCCTCGATCAGGCGGGGGCGCCGGTCGTGTCGGCCGAGCTGCGCTGCGCGGACCCGGGGCCGGCGCGCCTCGCCGTGTCGCAGAAGCGGTTTCTGCCGACGGGCTCGCAGGGGTCCGAGGCGCAGCTCTGGCGGATCCCGATGTGCATCCGCTGGAGCACCGGCGGCAAGGAAGACCGCCTGTGCCGGGTCGTCACCGCGGAGACGGCCGAGATCGAGCTGCCGGCGTCGGCGCGCTGCCCCGACTGGTTGCTCGCGAACGACGGCGAGGCGGGGTACTACCGCACCCTCTATCGCGGCACCCTGCTCCAGCAGTTGTTGCAGGACGAGGGGAAAGTGCTGACGCTCGCGGAGAGGGTGGGGGTCCTGCGCGACGTCAGCGCGCTCGCGGGGGGTGGAGCCCTGCCGCTCGGCGAGGCGCTCGCGCTCGTCCCGAGGTTCGGCAGGGACCCGAACCGCGAGATCGTCAGCGCCATGGCCGGGGTCGCGAGCTCACCGCGAGAGCACCTGGTACCGCCCGCGCTGCGGCCGAGCTACGCCCGCTTCATTCAGCAGGTGTTCGGCGAGAAGGCGCGCGCGCTCGGCTACATCGCGAAGCCGGAGGAGGACGATGACACGCGGCTGCTGCGACAGGCCGTGGTGGGGCTGGTGGCGGACGAAGGCGCCGACGCGGAGCTGCGAGCCGCCGCCGATCGGCTGGCGCGTCAGTGGCTGCGCGACCGGACGGCGGTGCCGGCCGACATGGCGTCCACCGTGCTGGGGGTGGCCGCGGCCCAGGGGGGCGAGGTCCTCTTCGAGCTCTATCACGCCGAGGCGAAACAGGCCGCGGAGCGCCACGAGCGCGAGGAGATCCTCTCGGCGATGGGCTCGTTCCGGGACCCCGCGATCGAGCGGCGGGCGCTCGCGATCTTCCTGACCGACGAGTTCGACCCCCGGGAGGCAGTCACGCTGGTGTTCTCCGGCCTCGGGGAGGAGACGACGCGGCCGCTGGTCTACGACTTCGTCAAGCAGAACTTCGACGCCATGGTGGCGAAGCTTCCGCGCGACTCCGGCGCGTGGCTCTCGTACGCGGGCGCGTCGTTCTGCGACGAGGCCCACCACGCCGACGTCGAGGCGTTCTTCAAGGATCGCGCCCCGAAATACACGGGGGGTCCACGCATCCTGGCGCAGGTGCTCGAGGGGATCACCCTGTGCGCGGCGGCGAAGGCGGCCCAGGAGCCCCAGGTGGCGGCGTTCCTGAAGGCGTACTGAGCGCCGAGCCACCGCGCCGGCGCCGATCGGCGGGGCGGATCGGTGTGCTACGCTGCGGCGGCGATGGGTCAATCCGCGGAGGGGAAGGCGATGGGAAGCGATCTGGTACGGGCGGCGGCGGCGCTCGGGCTGCTCCTCGGCCTGGGGGTCGCCGGGGCGGGTTTTCTGGTGGCCGACGGCTTCCACGCGGTGCGCGCCGCCGACCGCTACGTCACCGTGAAGGGGTTCTCGGAGCGCGAGGTGGCCGCGAACCTGGCGATGTGGCCGATCGTCTTCCAGGTCAGCGGGGATGATCTCGCGGCGGTGCAAGGGCGCCTCGACGCGGCCGCCGGGAAGGTGCAGGCGTTCCTGGCCCAGCGCGGGTTCGCCGCGGAGGAGGCGAATGTCTCCTCTCCCAGGCTGACCGATCTGCACGCGCAGCGGTTCGACGCCAACCGCCCCGCCGAACGCTACCTGGGGGAGGCCACGGTCACCTTGCGCTCCCCGCGCGTCGATGCGGTGAAGCTGGCGATGCAGGAATCGGGCGAGTTGATCAAGGAGGGGGTGGCGCTGGTCCGCAGCTACGAGTACCAGACCGCCTTCCTCTACACCGGGCTCGAGCAGATCAAGCCGGAGATGATCGCGGAGGCGACGAAGGATGCGCGTCGCGCCGCGGAGCAGTTCGCGCACGACGCCGGCAGCGACGTCGGAGCCATCCGCAAGGCGCAGCAGGGGTTCTTCTCGGTCGAGGACCGCGACGCCTTCTCGCCGGAGTTCAAGAAGATCCGGGTGGTCACGACGGTCGAGTACTTCCTCGACGAGTAGTTTTGGAAGTACTCCCGGGGTCGGGGAGAGGAGTTCCCCGCTAGAAGAGCGTCGGCTCGCGCGGTGGCGGCGGCTTCGGCACACCGGCGAGCGGCTCGATGCAGGACGGGTCGTCGCGGCGCGCGGAGTTGACGCCGAGCCCCACGGGATAGGCGATCATCGCGGCCGCGGGGTGCGGCACGAGCAGCGGCTGCAGGCGCTCCCGTTCGCGCACCGCGGGGTCGAGCCACAGCGACCACGCCTCGGGCGGCAGGATCACCGGCATACGGTCGTGGATCGGCCGCAGCACCTCGTTCGGCTCGGTCGTGAGGATCGTGCACGACTCGATCGGTTCTCCGTCGGCCGGCGCCCACCTCTCCCACAGTCCCGCGAACGCGAACGGACCGGCGTCCTGCAGCCTGATGTAGTGCGGCTGCTTGCGCTCACCTGTCGCCTTCCACTCGAAGAACCCGTCCGCCGGGATCAGACAGCGTCGTGCCTTGAACGCGGCGCGAAATGCCGGTTTCTCCGCGGCCGTGTCGGCGCGCGCGTTGATCATGCGGGCGCCGAGGCCGCGGTCCTTCGCCCAGGAGGGGATGAGGCCCCAGTGCGCGAGGGACAGGCGTCTGCCTCCCCCTTCGGCCTCCGACCGCACGATCGCCACGTCCTGCGTGGGGGCGATGTTGTAGCGGGGGGGCAGGGCCAGCGCCTCCTCCAGGCGGAACAGATCGGCCAGGACCTGCGCGTTCGTGCTCAGGGTGTAGCGTCCGCACATGACAGGTGGAGGATAGCGGAGGTTGATGGACTGCGTCGACGTCCGTGCCTGTATCTGCGCCCGTCCCACCTGGGTCACCCCGGCGGCCGGCCCCCTCCGTCACCCGGGGAAAAAGGGCCGACCCCCTCCGTCACCCGGGCGAAGGCGGCCGGCCTCCTCGGTCACCCCGGCGGAAGCCGGTCCAGAACAGCGCTGGATGCAATCGCTGCTCTGGATTCCGGCTTGCGCCGGAATGACGGTGGACGTCGCGTCGCGCTGCGCTCGCCGGAATGACGGAGTGGGTTGTCGGCCCCTGGTGGGTCCGCCACGCGCCGGAACGGCGGAGGTGGGAGCGGCTGTGGCAGACTGGCGGCGCGGCGAAGGGAGGCGGGGCGAGCACGGGCCCGGTGTCTCATGCCGGGGAGGGGAGAGGATGACCGCTGTCGGAAGGGGAATCGTCGCGAGAGCCGCAGGGGTGCTGGGGCTGATCGGATGGATCGCGATAGGCGCAGCCGCGGCCGCGGCTCGCACGGACGGCACCCGCACCTCGCCCCCGAATGGCCGCTCCGGAGAGCGCTCGCTGCCGTCGCGCTGGGACCTCAAGACCGGCGCTGGCGTGAGGTGGACCGCGGACCTCGGCACCGAGACGTACGGCGGACCGGTCATCGCCGCGGGAAAGGTGTTCGTCGGGACGAACAACGGGAAGCCGCGCAACCCGGCGGTGACCGGGGACCGCGGCATCGTGATGGCGTTCGGCGCCGCGGACGGGGCGTTTCTCTGGCAGGCGGTCCACGACAAGCTCCCCCAGGAGCTGAACGCCGACTGGCCGCAGCAGGGGGTCTGCTCCACGCCCGCGGTGGCCGGGGATCGTCTCTACTATCTCTCGAACCGGGGGGAGCTGGTCGCCGCCGACACGGAAGGGTTCCTGGATGGCGAGAATGATGGCCCCTTCCGCTCCGAGACGCGATCTGGGAAGCAGGACGCCGATCTGGTCTGGGTCGTGGACCTGCGCCAGGCCCTCGGCGTCCGGCCGGCGAAGATGGCCTCGTCCTCTCCGCTCGTGGTCGGCGACCGCGTCTTCGTCGGCACCAGCAACGGCGCGGGAACCGGTGGGAAGGTGGCAGCGCCCGAGGCGCCGAGCCTCATCGCGGTCGAGCGCGCCACCGGCAAGGTCCTCTGGGCCGATGCCTCGCCTGGAGGGAAGATCCTGGACGGCCAGTGGTCGAGCCCGTCGCTCGGTCGGCTCGGCGGTGTCGAGACGCTCCTCTTTCCCGCGGGAGACGGCTGGCTCTACGCCTTCGACCCGGCGACGGGGCGCAGACTCTGGGCCTTCGACGCGGGAGCGCCGCTCGACGTGGCAGCGGGCGGCCCGCGCGACAGCCTGATCGCGGCCGCGGTCATCGCGGCCGATCGCGCCTACATCGGGATCGGCCAGGACCCGGAGAGGGGAGCGGGGAAGGGGCGGCTCTGGGCGCTGGCACCGAAGGGGACGACGGCGGTCGCGCCGGCGTGGAGTCTCTCCGGAGACGCCTTCAGCCGCACGCTCTCGACCGTCGCGGTCGCCGAGGGTCTGGTCTACGCGGCCGACCTCAACGGCTTCCTGCGCTGCCTCGACGCCGCGACCGGGAAGGTGCTCTGGGAGCATGACAGCTTTGCCGCCGTCTGGGGGTCGCCGCTCGTCGCGGACGGGAAGGTGTACCTCGGCGACGAGGATGGCGACGTCGCGGTCCTGCGCGCCGGGCGAACGAAGCAGCTCCTGGCCGAGATCAACCTCGGCAACGCGGTCTACACGTCGGCGGCGGCGCGCGACGGGGTCCTCTACCTCGCCACGCGCAGCCGGTTGTTTGCCCTCAGCGAGCCGCCGGGGCCGCCGCCGGCGCCGCCGGCGGGGAGATAGCGACGAGGTTTCCGCGGGTCCGGATCAGGATCCTCCCCCCGGCGATGGCGGGGGTCGCCATCATCACCTCTCCCATCGGGTTCTTGGCAATCTGCTCGTACTTCGCGCCCGCCTTGATCACCCAGACGTCCCCATCCTCGCTCGCGAGGTAGAGGCGGCCGTCGCCGGCGACGATGGACGCCGTGAAGGCGCCGCCCGTCCCGCCGACGCGCTCCTGGTAGACCTTCTCGCCTCTGCGCGCCTCGTAGCAGGTGAGGACCCCCTGGTTCGCGAGGGTGTAGAAATGATCGCCGACGACGACGGGGGTCGGCATGTAGGTCCCCCCCTTGTCCTTGTACCAGGCGACGCCCGCATTTGCCGTTTCCCCCTCCTTCAGCGACACGTCGCCGCGCGCGCCCGCGCGCACGGCGACGACCGAGGGGACGGGGCGGTAGCCGTTCGTGAACAGGACGAGCCCCTGGGTTGCGACCGGCGTCGCGACGGTGATCTCGGAACGGTTCTGCATCCGCCACAGCTCCTTGCCGGTCAGCGGGTCGTAGCCGCGCAGGAAGCGTGAGCCGTTCGTCACCAGCTCGGGCCCGGAGGGAGCCTCCACGATGGTGGGGGTTCCCCACGACGGAATCTCGTCGCGTGACGTGCGCCACGCTTCCGTGCCGTCCGCCAGCTTGAAGGCGGCGATGAACGACCCTTGCTGCACATCGGCCTGCACGATCACGAGGTCGCGGTAGAGGATGGGGGAGCTGGCATACCCCCACTGGTACGCCGGGTTGAAGAACCAGCCGGCGTCGAGGGTGCCGAGGTCCTTCCGCCACAGGAGCTTCCCGTCGAGGTCGTAGCAGAACAACCCCTCCGGGCCGAAGATCGCCACCAGGTGCTTGCCGTCGGTGGCCGGGGTGGAGCTGGCGTGGCTCGCCTTGAG
>Ga0137429_1000649_pt1 | contig 13144 bp, 29 predicted proteins | sample EasRivERMZT736_2_FD_102304 | JGI IMG/M metagenome (GOLD analysis project Ga0137429, IMG submission 102304) | Soil microbial communities from meander-bound floodplain in the East River, Colorado, USA - East River MetaG ERMZT736_2 | ecosystem: Environmental > Terrestrial > Soil > Floodplain ...
GAATACCGGCTCACGTCCAAGGCAGGGTAATACCCGCAAAACCTGTTAACCGAGCAGGTGAACCCTAGCTAACCGTATGCGGACCATGCAGCGTCCTTTGTGACCAGCCATCACCGCGATAGGCCTAGGTGAGAGAAAAGCATATTTAATTTATTGGCCGAAAGGCCGTTTGCCAATTTGGCAAAGGAAAGGAAGGGATCACATGACAAATGAAGATGAAAGGAAAGCGCATGAACTCGCGAGGCAAGAGCGTGAGGCAATGCGTGGTAAGGCGCGGCCGTTACCGCATGGATGGTATCGGCTTTGCGCGCGTTGCGGCACGTATCATCCGTTCCGCGTCGATTGTCCTCAGATCAAGAGGCGACTGTGAGAGATAAATATGTCGTCCACGCGATACCGCACGAACGAAACCGGCGAGCGTACACGGAAGCTCGTTTCGAGTATGAGGCGTTCCACAAAGCTTTTAGGACGTGGAAAGTTTACGTGGTCGCTGGTTATCGAGTCGCGATCTTTCATTGGTCTGCTGATGGCGCATGTTTGAGACTGTACGCTACCAGCGACTATGGTAACAGAATGAAGGATTATGGTTGAGAGTAATTGCTAAGGCGCGGTAGGAAACGCGCCTTAGCGTTTGGCAATTTGCCCGAGTCGCAATCAAGCGGCTTGATTATCGGAAGGATAAGACAATGAGGCGGATTATCATGATTGCGGCCATGGTGCTTGCGTCACTCGCGCATGGCGCGGCATTGGCTGAGCCGGTGGATTACCGTACCGCTCTACGGGCTTGCGGCGAGCAGTGGCGCGCGTCTGAGGATCGGAAGGCCGTTCCCAAGGGTCAGGGAATGGCGGCATGGCAGACTTTCCGAAAGGATTGTGTGGCCAAGTCGGGTTACGTCAGCAAGCGCCGCACGACTGCGACGCAGTAAACAGAAGGAAATTGCTGAGCCGCGCGAATGCGGTTCGGCGTTTGTCAATTTGCTATCGAAAAAGATAACGAAAATAGGCTATTGACGAGAGTGTTGCATTCTGGTAACAGTGGTGTTGCATGGTAGTCGTGTACGAGTCGCACAACTACCGGGCGACATTCCGTTGCCCCATAGCGTGAAAGGAAACGTAATGGTTAAAAACGCGAAAGCGGCCGCTGCGCCGCAGGTTAAGCCGCAGGCTAAGGAAAAGACTGCGGTTGACGAGAATGAAACTGGAAAGGCCCTTGCTATCCCCAAGATCAGCGCCAAGGCCATGTCTAAGGACGTTGGCATTGCGCTAATCCGCGACCTTGCTGCAACGGACGCAGACACGGAAAAGGGAAAGGCGATGCTCGCCGCGGCCGCAACCAAGCGGTATGACTTGCAAAGCAAGTTGACGCTTGCGATTGTCAAAGCGGCGGTGAATGAACCGAGCATCAATCTTTCCCATGCGTTCTCAGACGACAAGAAAGCCCAAGGGATGCTCAACAATCAGTTAGGCGTGGCCTTGGGCTATCGAGAGATCGCGGCCTTGCCGAATGGCAAGACCACGGTCCAGTACGTGAAGGCGGTATACCCGTACTTTCCTGCTCCCGGCGAAGATCACGACACTGTGGAATATAAGAAGAAAAGCACCACGCGTAGTGGTTTCCTGCACCGGCTCAAGCAGTGCTGCATGGTCGCAAACGGCATAATCGCCGATAAGACCAAAGCGGAACTGGATAAGGAAAGCGGCGTACTGCGACTTACCGGCCCTGCCGTGAAAAAGCAGTTCGGTGCATCGTCTGTGCTGCTCAACGAAAAGCAGACGATAAAGGATAGCAAGGGAACCGAAACAAAGCTAACCGAAAAGCCTTCGTTCACGGCAATCGCGGCGCGCGCTGCGGAAGCTCATGGAAAGATTGTGCATCGTGCGAGCAATACGCGTGGCGCCGGTCCGGGTGGCTTCAAAGGCACGTCGCCTGAAAAGCTGGTCATTGCGGGCGCTGATGCAATGATCGCGGCCCTTGCCAAGATCAAGGACGTGACTGACGCAATGAAAGATAAGTTGCGGGCGCTGGTTACGGCTTGCAACGCTAAGCTGGCATAGCAACAAGGCGCGGCCGTGTGCAAGTCGCACACGGCCGCCCCATGTGGCATCACATAGTCGGTTCAGGACGGTTCCAGTGTTCAGGACGGTTCCTGTGCGAGTCATACAGTAGGAGGAAACAATGAAGACCTGGGATGAACTACCTATTAGTGTGGGTGAAGAAGATCCACGTTGGAACAGCTTAATGGCACATTACAGTCATACTGGCTGTCCCGGTTGTCAGTATGAAGATAATTGTGCGGCGCCTTGGGATTGTGCATCTAAAGGTAGATGCAGGATGACTTACGAAAGGATTCGTCTGCGTTATACAGAAGGAAAAGTGTGAAATGCCTCGAATAACCCAAGGACAATCAATTGCAGAAGCCGCCACAATAGCGGAGGTATTAGAGCGCGAGCGGTGCATTCGGATTGCTCGCAAGATACGGGCGAAGTGGCAACGGATAGTGAACTCGTCGAAAACAACTGTCGTCGGCGGAGCGTGTGCTGCTGGAAGCGTTCGAGCCGCAGACGAGATCATTGAAGCCATTCGTGGGAGGAACAAATGACGATCAATAGTGGATTGAACGGCAGAGCAGTTCGTGCGCTTGTCGAATTGGGTAAGATCAAGAACGAGAATGAATTGCTGCGAAGTATTATTGTTGATGTGTTGGATGCGTTGCGGCATAAGCATGGACATGATTTGATTGCAGATGCGCTCGAAGATGCTGTAGAAAATCTTGAAGTATCAAGCACTTGACAAGAGTTATCGAATGTGTTAGCTTACTTATTCACAACGGTTGGAGTGGGAGTGTGCGATGATTATCGATCTGCTTTTTATTGTGCCGATGCTGACAGTTATCGTCGGCGTTGCTTTGTTGGCGACTCCACTTGTGTTTCTGCTTTTGAACGATTTATTCAAATCGTAAAGTAGGTGTGCGAGTCATACAACACAGCATAAGAGTCATACAACAGGAGGGCAAGATGGACCTACAACTGAAACAGTGCCTGATCAAAAGCTTGAAGGCGTCGGGTTACGTGTCTAAGGATGACGACTTGAAAACAAACAACGGTCTCATTCAGACTGCAATATATGTCGTGGATCGAATGGCGGACGATATGGCCAGCAGCAGGAGGGCAAGATGAGCAATATCGTCACTTGGATAGTCGGGATGCTATCTGTCGCGGAGACGGATAGACGGGTAGTCAGGGAGTTCTGGAAACGGTTCAAGCATTTACGTGGTCACAGATCACGTGCTGCACGTCACAAAGTGTATCGTGAGGCGTTAAGAATTCACCATGAGAACCAAGACTTGTATCGAAAGGTAATGGGAGGAAACATATGAACGAGCGTGTGATCGAATTGAGTAGATTGCTACTTAGTGAAAAGATAAAGCCTAAAGACTATCGCAGTCGAATGATTGCGCAGTTTAGTTATATGTCTGATGAAGATGCGCGGGAACTTGCATGTGGCATAATGAGTAGGAATTTGTATAGTGATGAAAGCGATAAAGGATGGGCAAAATGACTGATGAACAGGAAGAAGTCGTTGCGCTTAACTGGCGTATAGAAATTCGTGTGTATGACTCACAAATGAGTATGCTTGATACCGAAGTATACTGGCTGAACAATCCAAGTGTAATTCGTGCTCAGTTGGAAAGGTTTTTAGCGAAGTGGCCAAGTATGTGTGTGGTTCTTGTGTCGATGAAAAAGGATGAAACGCCATGAAGCCGATCGGTGAACATGTGGAACAGCGAAGGATCAGGGAACGTGCGATCGCACGAAGAAAGAAGGAACTTGGATACAAGTTGCGTTTGATTGCGGATGAGTTGTGCGAGTCACAAAGTGCGGCATCACACAATGAATTGATTGAGTATGGTATTGGCGCGCTGCTGAATTGCTTGCGCAAGGCAACACTTACGAAGGATAAGTGTGCGGCGCTGGCACAGCATTTTAAGGATAGCGCGTTTAGGGAGGACTATCTTAACGACGTACATTTTGATGGAAACATGCTCAAGTTGGATGGTAGTTTCGATATAGCTGCATTGGCAAAGCGTATACTCTGGATGAATGTTGCAGAGCAGTATTTGACCGTGAGCGATGATGGTGACGATGACAGTAGATGGGGTTATGACTCAGGTATTGAAGTGGCTGTGCGTTTCCTTGCCGATCTATCTTTGGAGTCTGGTGAATTGCATGATCTGGTTGTTGAGGCCAGAAGGTTTGTAGAAGAACAAGAGGATAGGGTCAATGGCTGATCTTGACACATTGATCGACGAGTTTGGTCTTGATCCAGAGCAGGCAGTCAAATACCTGTTGAAGAATGGATACTGTTTGCAGGATGATCTGTGCTGGTTGAAACCAGAGGTCTACTATATACCGACAGCGAAGGAAGTGAGAGCCGTGGATTATTTGTGGCAGGCTCATGACTACAAGCTGATGTATTCAGTGGACATAAAGAAATCAATCAAGAGAATGTGTGAGTTGAAAGACTCAACACTGTTGAGAGCGCATATCAATCTACAACATGGAAAGGAAGTGGACGATGTACTCGGGAAGGAACATACCAGCAGTGTTCGACGACGAAAACGAATGGCAACGCGCGGCACGGCGCAGGCTACGAAAACGAAAAGGCGTGTGTAGAAAGCGTAGAAAGGAGGGTATTGACAGGCGTTATCGAATGTGTTAGCTTTGTATTCGTAGACTGAAAACTGATAGCACAAACCCGAATGGAGGGCACTATGGCTAAGCAAGTGAAGGCACAAGTGAACGGCATGATCCTCGGTCGCAACGTGAGCGGCGAAATGCATGGGAATGTTCTGACCTTGCACATTGATTTGTCTCAACCTGGACAGGAGAGCAAGTCTGGCAAGAGTGAGGTTATTGGTTCCACCAATGGGAATGTTGGCGTTCCCGGAACCGATGTGAAGGTCGGCCTCAACGTTTATCGGAGTGTGTGAGTCGTACAGGTCCAGCGTGCGACTCGCCACGGGGACCGAGTGCTTCTGGAGGCACCGGCATTCGGTCCCTTCTTATCAACCATGGAGGGCGAAATGAAACGTAGAGCGACAACGACAATGCGGAAGCGGTTACGCAAGCACGCTACTGTGCGTGCGCCTCGGTATCACGCAAAGAGACCCGAGTTCAGGATCGTATCCTGTCCAAGTGGGACTTGGATGGTACAGCGGTTCCATAAGGATGATCAGAAGGACGGCAACTCGCGTACATTTGATCCGTGGCGGTCCATGGGCAAGCCGACCACATTCGATGCCGCATCTGAACGGATGCACATTCTGGCATCAACTCCGACGGCCTGAAACTTGCCCTCCCCAGGTCGTTGGATAGGGCGGGTTCAGGGCGGTCCAAGTGCCGCATACCGCTGTGTGACTCACACAACTGAGCCCGCCCGCTTCTCGCAAAATGGTGTTGGAAATGTTTAAGCGTCTAAGACTTTGGTGGGCGGTAAGACAGGCCATGCGAATGCTCAATAGACTGTTGAAGAAAGGAATCAAATGATGTTGAACCCAGATAAATATCGTTCCATCAGCGGAGATGGGATCACACGTGAGAACGTCGATGCGCAACTCGATGGTGGACTGATGCGGGTCTGTGTCGGGAATGATAAATGGCAAAAGATGCGTAGGGGAGGACGGACTAAGAAGTGGGTAAAAAGTCCTGAACGTATCTGCATTCCATACAAGCATGGGTTCAATGGGTACGGGAGGATTGAGGCGGAAGACTTTTCGTGGCAAGCGCCGCCTATCCTTATGCATCCCATAATAAACGAAAGCGACACAACATGAGCACCGCATACAGCGCACTGGTGTTGAAGGAACTGCTCGGTGTCGTCAATCGGATTATTGATAAGTCTCCTGACACCACGAACATGGGGAAGATGCTCGCGGAAATGTACGTCTGGGACGAAATCGCCAAAGTGGCTAAGAAGAACAGCGATGGTTATTGGAACGCTGCTGAAAAGAACGGTATCTACAACGCGAGCGATCTCGATCCTGGAACGCATACCCTTGTGGATAGCAAGGGCTTTGCGTTGATTGCGACGGTGACGCAACCGGTGAAACGGTTCAATCAGGAGCAGTTGGCTAAGCTGCTCAAGGCATCTAAGTATAAGGTGCCGGAGCCGATCACTAAGCAGTTCTGTAATGCCTCCAAGATGCCAACAAAGAGTAATGTGATCCTAGCTATTTCTGAACGTGTGTGAGTCATACAACGCGAGTCGTACATCAAACAGGAGGAAGAAATGACACTACATACTTCGACGTTTCGGTATCTAGAGCCTTCCGATGATCAACTGGCGACAATGCTCAGAATGCGAGATGTTGCGCATGAGTATGCCAGAAGTATTGAGGTCCTTGTACCAGAAGGACCAGACAAGACCTATATCCTGCGGAAGTTTCGTGAAGTAGCGATGTGGGTCAACATTGCCATTACACGAAACGCAGACGGTTCTCCGAGAGTTGAATGAAAAAGGAACCGACATTGACCCTGGTCAGATCGATCCACGAACTGACCAGGGAAGAACTGGAGAACATTCTGGAGACGCTGCGGTTTAGAAGAATGCAGGCGGCAACCGCACTGATCCAGGGTAAGAATGCAAAGCTGGCGTTTCAAGCTGGCAAATACGAGGAAAGGATAAGACGACATTACGACATGCTTGCGAAAGAGATCACGTCGGTTGATCGTGCGCTTGATAAGGTGGATAAGCGCATCGTTGAAATCGAAACACTGAAACAGAGCATCGGGGTCTTGACGGATCAGATGGTCACATTGGGAGCAGATGACGATGAGTCTGACCTTTAACGAATTTCAACGGGAACTGACGAAACGTGGCATTGATGGTCCGGTCGCCTATATGTTTACGCTGGTCTATGAGAGACTGGCTGAGTCGATAAATAACCAGGAGGAAATAGCAGGGGCCATTCTTATGTTGACTGAACAGATGCAGTCGTTTGTAAATTTGCGTGAAATGGATATACGTGATGTGGAAGCAGTTAAGAAAAAAGTTGGTATGGTCGGCAGGACGCCGGGCGTTGATGTTCACTCTGTAGCGAACGAGCCAGAAGCGTGATGACTTTCGTTCGTAAATATACGACTAGGATCAAGGATATATCCAAGCGAACGAAAGCGATGGGAGCAGTTAAGGTCGGCGAGACGATTTCCATGCATGGGATTAAATCACCAGTTTGGGAAGTGCAACGCGAGGACTTGGGTTGGTTCATATTGATGGAGGGCAGCCATGAAATGATCTACGTTGGAAAGGATAAGCCCAACGATCTAAAGATTGGGCAAGAGATAGAAGTGACGATCAAGGGTTTGTGAAACATAGTGTGAGTCATACAGTAAACGGAGAAGGAAGCCATGAACGTAGTCCAGAGAATACGCGGTAAGCAGGAGGCCAAGGAAATGATCGAGCGCAGACCGTTGGCTCCGGCAGTGCAACAGCACATCGAGAGCATCGAGCAACTGTATACGGCTTTGGAGAATGCAGAGAGACTGATCGAGCAGTATAAGTCAGCAACTAATCAAGCAAACGTAGAGATCAGGGCACAGCGCCTGGAACTTGATACGTTGCGTGATTTGTACGATAACGAAGCCAAGATACGGCAACATTACGAGCGACTGTCGGGTGAGTTGTCTGTGAGCTTGGAGAATGTACAGGATCAGATCGACGCGATCTTCAAGCGTGTGAGTGCTCGCATGGCCGAGGCCAAGGTGGAAGAACAGAAAAGTCAATTGCCCCCCAAGACGGACACTGTGAAGGACGATGGGGCTCCTGTTCCCAAGTTCCTATTGCAGCAGGACAAGTTCGCAAAAGAAGTCAATGATAAATCCAGTTAGTGGGTTCAGGACGGAGGACGGCAACTTCTTTGAGAATGAAGAAGAAGCCGTCCTCCACGAAGCCATACTAAAGCTTGCGGTTGCAGCTTTAGATTTGGGCGTTGATCCAGACAAACTTATGAGGATAATCGATGCCTGCGATAAAGAGATCGAGCATTACATCACCGCACGTCGTGCAGCACGGCCGACAAGCATTGCCGTTGCTGATCTCGGTGAACAGTTCCACGAAAGAACAGCAGAAGAAGCTGAGGCCAAACTCGAACAGTCGCTTGGAGGCGATGGAGCGGTGTCCGACGTGGGGGACAGTGAGTTGGCAGAGACAGTGGCCGATCCGGGGAAGGTCAATGGCCCTGGAAGCAGGAGAGTTGATGCATCAGGTGTTCGGGGCAGTGAGGATTTGGCAACTGAACCGTATCCAGGACTTACCACAACACGCACTGGCGACAGCGAACCGCTTGTTCGGAGCGAAGCGGTGGCAACAGTGCCTAAAGATGTGTGACTCACACGACGAGTTTGAAAACCTAACCGAGTTGTGCTTTGCAGTTATGGCCACAAGTAATTGGGTTGATGACCCTGGTGATCAGACGCGCACACTCGGCAACATGCAATCCGCTGCAATCAAGTATTGCGAGGAACGATTGCTGTCAATGAATAATTGGCCCATCTATATAGAGGATGTAAAGAACCCTAAGTGTCAGGTAGGTATCGAGCAGCATTTCGATGTGACACTGCGGTTTGAAGATGAAGCGCATGTTAGATACATCGGAACCATCGACGGGTTAGTAAAGAAGAAAGAAAAGGATCGGTGGTATCTGGACGAGAACAAAACCAGTGTACGTTTGGGTGACGGATGGGCTGCGTCATTTGATATGTCACACCAGATAACCGGTTACTGTGCAGCAAGTACGGCTGTGTTCGGTTTCCCTGTAATGAAACCGAGAGTGACAGGACTCAAGATCAAGCCGTCTGGTGGTCCTGATGATGTTCGTGTATTGGAACCAGAGGAAAGGACGGCCTACTCGCTCCATAGATGGGGGCAGTGGGTTCGGGAAATGAGCGAGAAGTTCGATAGATATGAAAAGGATTGGGAATATGCGCCAAGATACACACACTCATGTCTCAGATTCTTTCGTCCCTGTTCACTCCTGCCATTCTGTTGCGACGATCCAGAAGGACGGCAGTTGGCATTCGATAAGCAAATGGTCGCCGCCAGTCCAACGCCAAGTGAACGTGGAGTTAGTGACTCTGGCTGAATGTAAGTACACCTGTTGCTATATGCAGATGCGCTGTTGCGGTTGCTGTAGGAGAATAACATGAAATTGCCAGTGGAAGTAATCGCACACAACCTACCTGTATGGGATAGGCGTCCAAGCGAAGTACAATGTCGCCATGCTGCTGAACTGATAATCAGGGCACTGAAAGACGAAGATTACCTAATTATAAATCGTAAGGAGCTTAATTCATATGCTTAAAGTTACCGCCAAATCTAAGAACGCGCCTGAGCTAAAGCTTGGACCGATAACCATAACGCAGGGCATCAGTTCACTCAGTCGTATGGCGATCCTAATATGGGGACCATCGGGTGTTGGTAAGACGACTTTCGCGGCTACTGCGCCTGGAAAGAAGCTCTGGCTTTCAATGGGAGACAACGAGCATGTCAGTGTGGCACATAGGGATGACGTGTTGGTTGCTGACTACTCTGGTATTGGTCATCGCCAGCTATGTGAATTGGGTCAGTCCGGTGATTCTTTTGGTTTGGATAGTTTGTTACGCAGTAATGAAGATATTGCGAGTGTTGTTTTGGATAGTGCTACTGCTATTTCATATAAGGCGCTCCAACAATCTGTTGAGAAGGGAATAGGTAGGAGCACGGGTTTTCAGCCTACCATGGAGTTTCCAGGCATATCTGCATATGGTGGAAGGAACGCGATAACGCTGGAGATACTTACTGAGGTTTTGAAAGTAACGGCGAAGCATAACGTTCATTGTATCATTACGGCGCATGAGGATGATCCGACGTGGATCAAGGACGGCAAGTCGGAAGTGATCGACTATATCGGAATGTCCCTTGGTGGAAAGATTGTAAACAATACAGCGTGGAGATTGAGCGAGATATGGTTCATGGGTCAGGAGTCCACATCGGAAAAGAAGCGGTTCATTGCATTTAGATCGACAAGGAAGCGGAAGCCTATGAAGACCAGAATGTTTACAGATAAGGGATTGCCGGAGTTCTATTTGGATTACGATGCAGATGTGCCGGACAAAGGACAAATGACTATCGCAAGCTTCTATGATAAGTGGGTCGCCGGTGGTGGAAAGAAACTACAGTTGCCGACGAGGAAGAAATAGGGTTCACACGGCCGTGTGAGTCGCACAAGGACAGGGTGCGATCAGGTGGAAATCGAGGGCTGACTGTCCAGGCCCAATGAGGTAACACAATGATGGCAGACGAGCCTTTGGGTGTTTTGGAATTGGAAGATAATCTCGCGGATGTGGAACGCCCGCCGGATATTCCGGCAGGTCGATACGTCGGAGAAGTCCAAGACATTCAGATGGGTGTATCCCAAGGGAAGGGAAACCAATACTACTCGGTTCGGATCGTTATTCCCAACGATCAGATACCAGCGGACTTGAGGGAGCACTACCCGGACGGCGCCACTCTATCGTGGAACCGTCAGATTGTCCCGCAACGGGGTGATCGTCGGGCCTTGTACAACTTGCGTAAGATGATCGAGGCTTTCGGCCTTGACTCGAACACTACGTCTATCGATCCGAATGAGTGGATGGGTCGGCGGGTGAAGCTGTTGGTCGGTCCTGGCAATCTGTACCAGGGTGAGCGTCGAATGGAGATTAAGGCGCTCGAAGCGACTGGTGATGAGGAAGTCGCCAGGGCGGCACCGAAGCGTGGTGCTGTCCCTGAGAAGAAGGCTGCTGCCGGCGGTCGTCGCGGGCGGTAGTTAAGTCGGTGGTGTATGACTCATACAAAGGTAAGTGTGAGTCATACACCGCCACAACCACAGGAGAAATGAAAGTGGCGCTACCGCAACGGATCGTCGTGGACTTGTATTCATTTCGGCGCCCAGGGAGTACTGCGGTGCTGACTCGTATGTACATCGGCGATAAGCGTAAGATCGATTTGGCTGCTCGGCATCTCGGACTGGCCCAAGCTGACTTTACCAGGATGGTACTCATACAAGCTGCCGAGCAGATACTAGCAGAAGCAGAAGAACCGGAGGTTCCGAAGCCAAAGGTTAGCCCAATGACTGTACCAGGAAAACGCGTCAAACTGTCGGAGGTATAACGTGGTCAAAGCTAAGGTGAACAAACCGGCTCCAAGGCCGGAACATGAGACGGTTCTCAGTGTGGAACAGGAGAACGCTGTCATGCTGTGTTGCGATCTATCGACTTTGATCGCAAGTGTAACCGGCGGAGCAGGTACAGGAAAAACGTTGGTCCTCGGCAAGGTGTATGAGACACTCGCCAGACGGGGACGCAAGGTTGTCCTGGCCGCTCCGACCGGTCGTGCAGCAAAGCGCATTCAGGAACTGACGGGGATACCAGCCAAGACGATACATAGACTGCTGGAGTTTCCCCGTCCAGATGAGGACGATTTCGGTGTGGTTGATCCGACTGAACCGAAGCGGAACAGGTTCAATCGACTCGATGAAATGGTTGTGATCGTAGACGAGGCGTCTATGGTCGCACCTACATTGTATAGACAATTGATCGACGCGTTGCCGAATGGTGGAGTGATCAGGTTCTTTGGTGACAACAATCAGTTGCCACCAGTTGAGGACGGCGAGCCGCCTTTCATTAAGATTTTGAAAGAGCGACCGATGATAGAACTACATCATAATTTCAGGAGCGAGGATCATATTGTATCCAATGCGATGCGAATACTACGTGGGTCAATTCCGATCAGGAATGATCGGTTCGAGGTATTGTATAGCGATTGGCCAATGAAGACGTTGGCAGAGTTTGCAACTGGTGAGTTTGCGAAAGACAATCGACAGATTATCATGCCGACAAGGCGTGGTAATTACGGAACAAGTAAGACCAATCCAACGCTGCAATTGAAGTTTAATAAGTATAAGGGCGGTCTTCGTGTGGATCGATATGACGAGAAGGAAGCTAAACTAATAGTCAAGCCAAAGGACAAGTTCATTTGGATCAAGAACGATTACAATTTAGACCTATTCAACGGAGAGATTGGTACGGTGGATTGGGTAGATGAAGACGAAGGATCGTGTGGTCTGTTGCTGGGTGATCGTCATGTGATCGTGCCTCCAAGAGTAAAGATGTTCAGCTACTACCATGGAACACATATCCAATATGACCCAAGGAAACAATTGGAGTTGGGCTATGCGATTACGACTCACAAAGCGCAAGGTTCTGAGTTCGAGACTGTTATTTATTGCATTTCGAGGGGGCAGGCATTTCTTCTTAACCGTAGAAATTTCTACACCGCCATAACGAGGGCGAAGGGTCATGTGATCATAATCGCTGACAGACGAGCAATGTATCTGGCACTACGAAGGGCAGAAGTATGAGTCGCACAGCACATCGGTACATAACGTGAGTCGTACACTCAAAGAGATTATGGAAGAACAGTGGCAGTCTCCGTATGTTGCCAACCCACTTCGCAGAACAGGTTGGAATCTTTCGAGCGGACAACACTACATCATATCTAGGAAAGGGGCGATGCTAAATGTCAAGAAGGACAAGAAACAAACCGCACACAAGAGAAACTCTAGAGCAAGAGTTTCGTGACCAAGCTGATCTGATCGGACTCAAAACGGAGGTATTTAGTGATGGTCCAATCGACGCCGAAGTGGTTTTTGTTGGTGAAGGGCCGGGGGAATCAGAGGTTCGCGATAGAAGTAGACGACCGTTTGTCGGGGGCGCTGGTCAGATGCTATGGCGAGTCACTGGAAAGTTTCATATTGGAAGACACAACGCGTATTGTACTAACGTGGTCAAACGACAAATTAGTCTTAGTCGAAGGACCAACGAGCGACACGAAGTCCACCAAGACGAGTTAGATCAGTGGACGGCACTACTGCAATGGGAGTTGGAGCAGTTACCAAAAGCCAAGATCATAGTATGTCTTGGCTCCATGGCATTAGAGGCCATGACCGGAGAGGCAGGCATTCTGAACTGGCGAGGTTCTGTCATTGAGAGTGTACTACCCAATGGTAAAGAGGGTTGGATCGTCTGTACGATCAATCCAGCATATGCAATGCATGGACGCGATCCA
>Ga0137429_1000650_pt1 | contig 13135 bp, 13 predicted proteins | sample EasRivERMZT736_2_FD_102304 | JGI IMG/M metagenome (GOLD analysis project Ga0137429, IMG submission 102304) | Soil microbial communities from meander-bound floodplain in the East River, Colorado, USA - East River MetaG ERMZT736_2 | ecosystem: Environmental > Terrestrial > Soil > Floodplain ...
AACTGCGGCAACGGGACCTGCGAACCGGAATGTGGTGAAGACTGCTCCACCTGCCCAGGCGATTGCGGATGCCCGGCCTGTACGCACTGCGATGGCGGCTTGTGTATCTCGAACTGCGGCAACGGGACGTGCGAACCGAACTGCGGCGAGACTTGCGGCACATGCCCGGCGGATTGCGGATGCATTCCGTGTGCGCAGAACTGCGTAAAGGGTACATGCGTATCGGCGTGCGGTGACGGTACGTGTAATCCCGCCTGCGAGAATTGCAGCAACTGTTCGGCGGATTGCGGATGTATGCCGTGTACGCAGAACTGTCTCAATGGTGAATGCGTATCGGCCTGCGGCGACCAAGCGTGCAACCCGCTGTGCGAGAATTGTTTGAACTGCGAGGCGGATTGTGCGTGCGTGCCTTGCACGCAGTTCTGCGATATGGGCCTGTGCACGCCGACCTGTGGCGACGGCGCGTGCGATCCGAACTGCGAGAATTGCAGCAACTGTCCGCTGGATTGTGGGTGCCGTCCGTGCGCGGAGCGGTGTGATGCCGGATCGTGCATAACCACATGTGGCGACGGAGTTTGCGACGCCGCCTGCGAGAATTGCAGCAACTGCGCGGCGGATTGCTCGTGTGATGACCACGTGGACTGCACGAACGATTCGTGCCTGGCGGGTCTGTGCGTTTTCACGCCGAACAGCGCGAAGTGCGACGACGGCATCCCCTGTACCGTGGATTCGTGCAACGTCGGCGCCCGCGTGTGCGAGCATATTTGCGCAACACCGGGCATCACCTGCCCGCCTGACAAAGTCTTCGAGTGCGACGCAGTGGGGGACTTCGGTGATCCTACGATCGAAGATGATTGCAGCGTGAATCCGATCGTGGCATGCACGGAGGAATCCACGCCCGGCAAGCTTCCCCAGGAGCGGACCGTCATTCGTACCTGCACCGTGACCAACGATTGCGGCGGCACGGCCCAATGCGAGCAGCGCATCGACATCGTTGACACGACGCCGCCCGTGGTGACCTGTCCGCTGGATTGCACGCTGGAGTGCGATGACGTGCAGTGCGTGCCTCCGGAATGCGATGACCCAAGTTGCGAATGCGGCGGGGTGGCCACGTGTGAGGACAATTGCTCGACTTGTACGGTTTCTGTTACATGCGAAGTCATTCCCAAAGACTGCACGGCCGGCCAGGTGGCCGGCCTGACTCCGCCACCGAAGCTAACGGTCGTTCAGACCTTCAGAAGTTCCGATGGGGCTGCCGCCGCCACCGCGACGGGCCAGGGCAATATCGGGGAGTGTGTTCGGCGCATCGAGATCGTGGATTCGAATCCGCCCTTGTTAGTCGACTGTCCAGAGACGATCACGATTTGCAGGAAGGCCGAGCTGGATTTTACTCCTCCGACCTGCACCGATACCTGTGGGACGTGCGGCGTGGTCTGCGTGCGTAGCGACAATCTACCGTTTCCCGGACCGGGGCCGAGCGGACCCATCACCGTCACATGCGTCGCTTCGGACGAATGCGGAAACGAATCGTCGTGCACCGTTGACGTGGATGTCTCGGATTCGGGCGAGTGCTTCGTAGTGATCCCAACAGTTTCCGAGTGGGGGTTGGTGATCCTGACGTTGCTGCTGTTGACCGGGGCGAAGGTCTTCTTCGGCCGCCGTCGGGTCGAAGCCGCATAGGGCGAATATCTGGGCAGGGACGCAGAAGCAAGCCGTGAGCTTTACCCTGCGTGGTGCCTACGCGAAGGCTCACAGCGTTCCGAGCCTTCGTTCCTCAAGCGGCTCGTCCCGACGGGCCGGTCCGTGCGGAAGGTGCAATGCGTCAAACGGGCGCGGAGGCTTCTTGCCGTAGGGCCTCGGAGATCAACTGGGCGATTTTTTGCGCTTGGGTGGGCGGTTTGGCGACCCTGGGTTCGACCGGCATCGTATCGAAGTCGGGTTCCGGCAGGACTTGGAGCTGTCCGCTAGCGGATTCGGTGGTGATGCCTGCGAACGGTTCGGCAATGCGGGAGATCCGTCGCACCGCGTCCGTCGGATGTGTCTGCGGGATGGGCGGATATTCGCTCAGCGTCCGCTCCAGACACGAGTGCGTTCGAACCGCTTCTTCAACCCATTCATGGATCGTTTGCGTTGCGCGCTCGGTTTCAGCTATAAGCTTCGCCAATCGAGTCGTCGTGTCCTCGCCCATGCCCCTTAGTTTCTCGGTTTGACGCTCGGCTTGTTCGACCAGTGAGGCGAGGCGCTGTTCCACGGCCGTGAGGCGGCTGAATGAAGCCTCGGTGATGCTCGTCATTTGTTCTGCCCGGGCCATCGCTCGTTCCAGCCGCGCGAGCAGGAGCGTGCCTTTGTTGGGGCCTGAAACGAAATATTCGCCGTTGAAGCCGTCGCATTCTCCATCGACGATGGAAGCCCCGCTGGTAGCGTTTGCGTCTGACTCTGTGTCGTCGACTTCATCATGGTTGAGGATAACCGCCGGAATAACGGGGGATTCGACCGGCAGACCCAACGCCCGTGAGCGTTGGGGCGAGGGATCAATTGGGCCTGTGGTCATTGGCGACCCATCCGAATTCGCCAGCCGATCCGGCGACTCCGTAACGCCTAGCCACGGACCAATGCCTACGCCGATCTTGGCCGACCCTAATTCCCGTGCCGCGATAGTTCGCTCACGGACGACGGGGCAGACGGTCAGCGAGCTCCCGCCGTGGTTGCTCACCGCCTCAACGATGGTTCGAGGAATCTGCGGGGTTTGAGCCGCAAACGCGACTTGCATGGCAGCATGGCAGACGCGGTTGATGAGGCGGGGGACGCCTTCGGAAACCTCGTGAATGAGCGGGATCGCAAGGTCATCGAATAACCGTGTCACCCCGGCGCCTGCGATTTGCAAGCGATGGCGGATGTACCTCCCTGTTTCTTCTTGCGTGAACGGTGAAAGCGTACGCTCGCCGAGAAGTTGTTGACGAATCCAGCCGAACTCCGGTCGATCCAAAAGCGCGCGAACCAGCGGTTGCGCTGCCAGAATGACGTTCAGAAGTCTCCCACGCTCACCGCACAATTCGGCGAGCGCGGCGAGCTGGGCGATATTGATTAGGCTGAGGTTCTGGGCCTGGTCGATAATAAGTATGGATCGGATTCCGGCGCCTGCACATCGGCCCAGGTGCCGACGCAGTCTATTGAGAGTGTGAGATTGGTTGAGTGAGGGGGGAAGCGTTACGCCGAATCCCTTGCAGCACTCACGAACGAGGTCCATCACCCCACTCACGGGCCAAGTTACTACGACGGTTTGGTGCGACTTTTCAAGGCGCAGCAGGAGAGAGCGGAGCAGCAAAGTCTTGCCCGTGCCGGCCTCCCCGATCAGAAGTCCCAATCCCGTGCCGTGGTGGATCTCATATACCAAGGCCGTCAGTGCTTCTTGACTCTCGGCCGTGGGGTAGAAGAACTGCGTATCCGCCCGGTCCTCGAACGGAAGAGTACGGAGTCCGAAAAAGTCAGCATACATTTTTTAGTCACCTCGACGCAGTGTGCGACCCCGGTACGCCGGGGTTTCGGCAGGCCGCGATTCGCGCGCGGCCGCGCCTTGCAGGCACATCGGACGATGCTCGGACCGGCTGAAGTTATCCGACAATGCTGGCAACGTGGGACGCGTGCCTATTTGCCGATGGGGCGATCCGCACGATCGTCCGCGAAGCACTCCGCGGGGGTTGCAAACTGCGGTCCGCCAGGGACGACTTGCTGAACCAGCGACCATTTGTCGACGCGGAAACGCATGTGAGCTCGGGCGGTCGGCCAATCGGCGATCATCGAACCCGGTAGGAAGGGGCCGTCGGGAGAAAGCGATCTGTAGTGGTCCAACGACGATTGCATCGTCACTGCGCCGTCGGCGTCGCGGAATAGGACCCTGCGGATGAATTGCGGCGACTCGCGGTCGATGCGGTACTCTTTCCGGCCTTGGAAGCGCCCATGCGGGTCGAGGTTGGGAGTCGCGGAGTCCGATTCGTCGATCGGGGCGATAGCCATGGCCTCGATCAGTTGCTCGGGTCGGACGGGAACGTCCGTGGGGAGTTCTTCGTCTCTACCCTGATGGCCGCAATAGTACGCCCCGTCCTCCTTGTTGTAGACCCAGAAGTATTCTTCGTTGGAACCGAGCAGAATCTGCCGATCACCGAAGCTCTTGAGGTCGAATCGGAAGTAAGAGGGGGCGAGGTAAAACAGCGTACCGTCGACGTGGTAGTTGCGACGACGACCTTTGGGCGAAGTGAAATACCCATCCACCGAGCCGGAGGCCCGCAACGTGCCCGTGATTTTTGCCGCATTGGCGTTGACGATCTGCGCCGCGTCACGGGTAGGAATCAGATCCAGCGAACGACCCGGACCCGCCTGCTGACATCCGCATAATGCGGCTGTGAGATAAATCACTAACCAGCTGTGTCGATATCTTGGTCGGCTAATCATCGGAAACCCGATCGCCGACCGTAGCCCATTCACCCATGTCTCCGTGGAGGATCGCGCTGAGCTGAGAACTAACGCCCTCGATTTGTTCGTCCGTCAAGCGAGGGTTGACGACTCGGTGCTCCGACCGGTCAGCCGTGAGGACCATTCGCCAAACCTCCACGCCATCCTCGACTCCTGACCCTTCGTATCGAAGTAGCCGCTTACGCATCAATATCAAGGCGAGAACGAAGCGAAACTGCAGCCGAGCAGGCTCGGATTCGTTTCCCAAACGCAGGAAGAAACTAATCAAGATTTCGTTGTCAACGAGTAGTTTCTTATGTTTCCGTTTAATGGGAATGCGGGATTTGAAGTGACAATACGAGCCATCGGGAGGCCCGTTCCAATACTCGAGGCTGTAATCACAGCGACGAAAGCCTTCGCCATCCTCGAATAGCACGGAGTAGAACTCCTCACCTTCTTCGAGGCGGCGACCGGTGACGGCACATCGTCCGGCCGCTGGTTCTACGTCCCATTGTTGGGTCATCGTTGGCAAACGTCCTTCACGTGGATGTCGGCACGCCCTACGACATTGGACCTATTCCGCAACCGGCGGTCAAGGCGTTGGCGGCTCAATGGTCGGGGTCGGACGCGGATCGTTTCTCACCTTTGCAACGCCTGCGTTCTCCTTTATGCTTCGCGGCGGTATGAGGTGTAGATTCGCGCGCATGCGTCACGCCCGATTGTTCAGATAAGGCCGAGTCATTCACAGGGAGGCGGTATCGTGTCCAGGGGTCGTCGAAGGGGCAGGGGGCGTCGAATTCCGACGGGACTATTGTTGTTGGCAGGCGTGCTGGGGTCCGCGTGGTGGGTGTACCGGATTGAGAACTCGCCGGGCGAATTAGACGCTTCGTTGATGCTCGCTCCGCAGACGGCTGCCCTCGCGCAGCCGGAAGCCGTACCGACAGCGGCGCCGACTCCGCCGCCGATTCCGAGCGTCGCCACTCCCAGCGCGCCCATGTTTGAGGAGAAGCAATCACCGGCGTCGCGCGCCGCGGCGCTGGTTGCGGCCGGGCGCGAAGCCCTTCAACGCAACGACGATCTAACAGCGAGGACGATTCTGAGCGCGGCCCTGCAGTTGGGCGAAATCGGGAACGATGAAGAATACGTGCGAACGGAACTTACTCGCGTGGGAAACGAGACCGTCCTTTCGGCGCGCATCGTCAACGGCGATCCTCTGGTCGATCGCTATGTGATTCAGACGGGGGACGTGCTGGCGAAGATTGCGGCCGTAAACAAGGTTTCGCCCGATCTTCTCGCCTCGGTGAATGGGATTCTGGACAAGGACCGCATCCGGGAAGGTCAAACCATCAAGATCGTCAGAGGACCGTTCCGCGCGGTGGTGACCAAACGCACCTACACGCTGGATGTTTACCTTGGAGAGACATTCGTTCGAGATTTCAATGTCGGCCTGGGGGCGGATGACAGCACACCGACAGGGGAGTGGCGGGTGGCGACGAAGCTAATGAACCCGACCTACTATCCGCCACGGGGCGGTGAGATCATCGCCGCCGATGATCCGAAAAACCCGCTAGGCGAGCGGTGGATCGGATTGGTCGGAGTCTCCGGGGCGGCGGTCGAGCAGGAGCGCTATGGCATTCACGGGACCAACGAGCCGGACAGCATCGGCAAGAGTGTTTCGATGGGCTGCATTCGCATGCACAACCAGGACGTGGAGGCGTTGTACTCTTACTTGGTCGAGAACCATTCGACCGTCACGGTACGTGACTGAGCCGGGCGCTACACGAGTGCAGGGGAACGAATCTGCGTGGCCTTCATTGACCTTATCGAAGAAAACCGGGCTGACGGCTTGCTGGCCGGCATCTACGACGCGGCGCGGAAACGGGCTGGACGAGTCTACAACATCCTCAAGATTCAGAGTCAGAACGCCGCCGCGTTACAGGCCATGCTCGACCTGTACGTTGCCACGGTGCGAGGCGAATCGCCGCTGACCCGGGCCCAACGTGAGATGCTCGCCGTTGTCGTTTCGCGTGCCAACAATTGTCACTACTGAATCGAAGCCCATTCGTATGACCTCCGGGCTGAGGTCAGCAGTCCCGAACTCGTGGCGGCCATCAAGACTGATTACACAAAGGCCGCTTTGAACGACGTGGATCGCGCCCTTTGCGACCACGCGATTAAACTAACCCGATCGCCGTGGGCGATTGCCCAGGCCGACATCAACCGCCTGCGATCACTGGGGCTGTCCGACCGCGCGATCAATGACGCGACGCAGGTCGTGTCGTTTTTCAACTACATCAACCGCATCGCCGACGGACTGGGTGTGGATTTGGAACAGGGTATGCCGCCGCACGATCCGAGCCTGGCGCGGGAATGATAGTGTAAAGTGGGTCAGGTGCCTCGAGTGGCTGACATGTATGTACGTCGGATTTCCTGAACGATGTTTTTATACGCGCGCTGGCCTCCTACGCTTTCGCAATGAGCGAATATGTTCAGCGACCGCAGCTTCGGCCTCGCGAAGACCTACCCCGGTCTGCTGACGGTGCAGCTTAACGGCTGCAAACTTTTTACGAGGCTGTTCGGCAAGCACCTTCACTTCGTCCGAGAGCGGTGTCGCCAAGTCGGTGTGCTCCAAGCCAAAGTGTTCGAGGATTACGTTGACCTTGGCTTCGAGCCTTTGTAATCGATGGTCATCGGACCTGTTAAACAGCGCGTCCCAAAACCTCTGCGTGCCGGACATAAGTTTGCTCCATCGAAGGTATCTTCGCCATAGGTATCGGCTTTTTTTTGAAACCCTATGCTGCGTGCCGCTGGACGGCTTCTCGGACCCGAGTTAGTCAGCGTTTGCCGCAGGTCTAATAATCTCGCAGTCACCGCGAGCGCTGAATCTCAGCGTGACATTGTAAACAATAGAGTTTGCCGAATAGGCCCAAACACAACGCCGCCTGCAGTACAAAGTTGTGTTTCAAAGGACTGCAGCGGCAGGCGTGTTGACGACCTCCGACTGATGTAGTAGGTTTCAGACGTTTGCTGCAGGAGGCCGGTGCAGTGCTTCGACCAACGACGATGAGCAACCGAGGCTGGTGTTTGCGGAGCAGAAAGGAATAAATGTAATGCCGCTGATACGGTACTTGCTTTCGCCGTCACGGTGCCGTCGTCCGGCATTCGTGTGGTTCGTATTTCTTATTTTCGTTGCAGGGCTATCGCGCTACAGCTTCGCAGAGGATTGGCTGCAATGGGGTGGGCCCAACGGCGATTTCACGGTCGATGTGAAAGACCTCGCCGAATCGTGGCCCACGGAAGGCCCAAGGCAACTGTGGAAGCGCCCGCTCGGCGACGGATATTCATCGATTCTCTGCAAGGACGGCCGACTTTTCACCGAATACCGCGACGGCGACGAGGCGGTCGTCATCTCGCTGGATGCTCAATCGGGCGCGACGAATTGGGAGTATCGCTATTCACCAAAGCTGTGGCCGGAAATGACTCAGGAGTTCGGACTGGGACCCAACGCAACGCCCCTGATCATGCGCGACCGGATCGTGTCCATGAGTATTGACGGCCGAATGCGGTGCCTCGATCTCGCTTCCGGGGCGCTGCTTTGGGAGCACGGCCTGCCTGCGGAGTTTGGGCGGAGAAAACGTGTAGAAGAATACGGTTACTCCAGCAGCCCGATGCCCTACAAAAACAGCATGATCGTGCAAGTCGGCGGCGACCTGCATGGTGTTATCGCGTTCGATCCGGACCAGGGCTCGATCTTGTGGAAGGGCGAGCCCGGTGGCATCAGTTACGCACCGGCCACAATCACCAAGCTCGCCGGTCAAGATCAGTACATTTATTTCGAACCGGAGGGCGTTGTGGGGCTGGATCCGTCGACCGGTCGCGTTTTATGGCGATCGGAGATTGAATTCGACAACGGGAATCACCTGACGCCGATCGTCAAGTGCGATGACAATCATATTTGGGTGGCCAGCCAATTCCTTACCGGCGGGGGAAGGCTGCTTGAGATCACGCGACGCGACAATGCGATCGACGCCAAGCAAGTCTGGTTTGATAGGAAGCTGCGAGCTTCACACTGGACGTCTGTCCGCATTGACGATTACATCTACGGATCCGTCGGCGGCAATGACGTATCGTTCTTCGCGGCGTTCAATTGGAGGACCGGCAAGCTCGCCTGGCGAGAACGGGGCTTTCACAAAGCGCAATGCTTATTCGCCGATGGAAAGCTCCTTTTCCTGGACGAAAACGGCCAACTCGCTTTGTCAAAGATTTCCCCGGAGGGGCTACAGGTTCTCGCGAAGGCCCACGTGACCGATTCCGTCTCATGGACGCTCCCAACGCTTGTTTCGACCAAACTATACCTACGGGACCGGAAACACATTCTCGCCCTGGATTTGGGCATTACACGGTGACGGGAGTGTTTGAAACAAGCGCCCCTAATAGCCCGTCAAGAAATTTTTCAATGGGCTGCTAGGTATTCTTACAGCTTCATCTTGTAGCACGCCTCGTCGCAATTGCGGCGTCGGTTCTCAACCCTGCTACCGGCAGTCACGCTTCTTGTTGTACACGCAGTCGGTTCTTGTGGTAGAATCTTCTGCCGAAGTTGCCACTGATACCATGAGACCGTTCTCGCCCATGACTTTTATCGTCGTCACGCTCCTCGGGGCGTGCCTGATCGCCGCCTTGTTGCTCCTGAGCCGTGCTTGGTCCAACCGGGGGAGCAAGTCCCGTGATGGCTGCGGAAGCTGTGGGTATAGGAACCCGCGTTTGGCGAAGTTTTGCGCTCGATGCGGTTCAAAGCAAATGGATTAGCGAAAGGAATCACCCATGTCGCAATCTGGAATCCCCCCCATGATCCCTCGAAACGCCCTCTTGCGTGGATCGTGGATCGCCAAGCTGGTCGCCGTCGCCCTGCTGATGGCGTTCTTCGTCGGCTTCGTGGAGTGGTTCATCATCCGCGTCGAGGTCAACGCCGGTCAGATTCTTGTGCTGGTGAACAAGACCGGCCAACGTCTACCAGACGACTTAGCTCCCGAGTTCGACGACCAGGTCGTGCTCTACCCGGAACTGGTCCAGGCCATCGCCAAGAAAACCGGCAGAGCGGAGGATGTCGTGCGGCGGGATTACAAGGGCATTCGCTATGAGGTGATGCCCGAAGGCCGATATTTCCCCAATCCCTACTCCTTCAAAGTAGTCAAATTCAACGCCACCGTGATAGGCCAGAACGAGATGGGCATTCTGGTCCGCAAGTTCGGAAAGCCGCTCCCCTTCCCCAAGACGGTCGCCACCGAGCCGGACGAGCGCGGGCCAGTCGCCGAAATTCTCCGCCCGGGACGCTACAACATCAATCTCCTCGCCTACGACGTGCAGCGCTTCCCGGTCGTTCAGATCCCGGAGGGTCACGTCGGCGTAGTCACCCTGCTCAGCGGAACCGACCCCAATCGGCGCAACACTTTCACAGTCGAACCGGGCGAAAAGGGCGTACAACACCAAACGCTCCCCCCGGGGCTGGAATACTACAATCCGTATCTCAAGCACATCGAGGTAGTCGACGTCCGAAGTCACAAGTACGACATGCTCAACAACGACGCCATTCACTTCCCCTCCAACGACAGCTTCACCATCACCATCGAGGGGACGATCGAGTGGGCCATCCGCCCGGAACGCGTGGCCGAAATCATCGTCGCGTACGGCGACGCGACGGATATTCTCGACAAGATCATCCTGCCCAACGTCCGTAGCATTGCGAGAATCCAGGGATCGAAACTGCCGGCACGGGAGTTCATCACCGGCAAGACTCGCACCGCGTTTCAAGACCATATTCTTTCGGAACTGAAGCGTGAGTGCTGGGAACAGGGCATCGACATTAAGGCCGCTTTGGTGCGCGATATCCAACCGCCTGCCGAGATCGCCAACCTGATCAGTCAGCGCGAACAGGCCGATCAAGAGATCGAGCGCTCGACGAACCAAATGGCGGAGGCCAAAAGCGAGGCCAAACTCGTCGAACAACGCGAGATGCAGTCCCAGAATCGTGCCATCGGCGAGGCACGCCGCCAGGTTGTCTCCGTGACCAAGGAAGCGGAGCAACACAAAGGCGTCGCCGTGACACAAGCCAAACGCGAATTGGAGGTCAGCAAGCTGGAGCTGGAGGCCGCTTCCAACCAGGCGGAGGCCATCCACGCTCGCGGTCAGGCCGAGTCCAACGTCATCCTCTTCGACTATCGGGCCAAGGCCGAGCCGCTCGCCCGTTCGGTGAAGGCGTTCGGCGACGGCACCACCTACGCCCAGCAGTTCTTTCTACAACGCGTGGCTCCAGCCGTGCGTTCGATTCTCACCAACACGGACGGACCGTTTGCGGAGATTTTCAAGGAGCTTCAAAATTTCTCCCACACTCCGGCCCAGCAGAATGGAGACAAGCGATGACCCGACGTTTTCTTCCATTCATCATGGCCCTAGCACTTCTGACGCTGGCCTTAGGCGGCGCCATCGGGTGGTTCACCTTCCGCGTGTACGTTCCCGAAAGCATGTGCGCCGTGCTCATCCGCAAGACGGGTGATGCGTTGCCCTCGGGACAACTCGTCGCCACCGAACCGGGCCAGCGCGGCATCCAGCAAGATGTTCTAGGTCCCGGACGGTATTTTCTTAACCCCATCACATGGGACTATGAGCTGCGAGCGCTGACCGTCGTTCCCGCCGGCAACCCCAGCACCTGGGAGTGGGTCCATTCGCTTAGTGATAAACAGCGCGAAGTACTTCGCACGGGTCCGTTTTCGTTCAAGGGCGAGTTTCCACAGGTTGGAGTCGTGACCAGACGAGTCGGTAAGCCGCCCGCACCCGGACAGGTGCTCGTTGCCCGCGACTCCGGCGTTCAGGGCATTCTCAGGGAAGTACTTACTCCGGGCGCTTACAAACTCAACCCCTACGTTTTCGAGATTTCCCTGCATCCGGCTGTGGTGATACCGGCCGGGTTCGTGGGCGTGGTTACAAACTTGTTCGGGGACACGCAAGTCGCGGCGTCGGGTGATTCCGCGCAGGCTGGCAGCGCTGCAGCTCCGACGCCCGATCCTGCGTTCGGTGACATGGATATCCTCACTGGCAATGCCCTCGGCGGGTACGTAAGTCAGGTCCGCCCGCTCGCCGAACCAGGGCAACGCGGTACGCTGCGCGACGTTTTGCAGCCCGGTGTCTACTTCATCAACCCCAAACTCCAAAAGGTCATCCTCGTTGAGATAGGGTTTAATGAATACACCCAGACGAAGGTGAGCGAGAAAGAGAATTATCAGATATCTTTCCCGTCCGACACGGGCTATCTGATCCACGTCGGCGTGACCGTGATTTGGGGCATCCATCCGATACACGCGGCGGACATGATCAACGAATTCGGGAATATCGACGGCGTACTCGATAAGATCATCGGTCCGCAGCTCCGTTCGATCTGCCGCAACATCGGCTCGACCTACGCGGCCCGCGACTTCATCCAGGGCGAAAAACGCGAGCTGTTCCAAAAAGCGCTCACCGCGGAGCTACAGCGCGTCTGTCGCCAGAAGAAGATCGAAATTCTCTTGGCCCTCGTCCGCGAGATCGAGGTACACGCCCCCACGGGCGGTCCGGCCGGTGGGGAGGTGACGGAGGACCTCAAACGCACCATTCAACAAAGTTTCGTGGCCAACGAGAGCCAACTCACCAAAGACAAGCAGCGCGCCGCCGCCACCGTTCGCGCACAGCTCGAGGAAGAGCGTAAGAAAGTGGACATCGCACGAGAGACGATCCAGGCCGACACTCGCATCATGGTCGCCAACGTCCTCGCCGAGGGCGAGAAGAAAGCGGCGGAAATAAATGCCCAGGCACAACTGGAGGTCGCCCAAATCCAACGCGAGGTCGCCGGATACGAGGCCCAGCGTGTGGAGATCATCGGGAAGGCGAAGGCCGACGTCGAGAAGATGAAAAACGACGCCCACGCCGGCGGATATGAGATGTTGATCGGCGCCTTTGGCAGCGGCCACGCCTACAACCTCTATACTTTCGCCGAGAACTTCCACCCGGAGTCGATTCAGCTCTTCTTCGCCGGCGAAGGCACATTCTGGACGGACCTCTCCCGGCTCGAACAAGTGGGCGCGGCCAAGCTCCTTCAGCCCAAAACGCCAACCTCGCCGGGAGCCAAGGAGTGATCGGCCGCAGTGTGTGGGTGCCACTGGCGGCTGGTCCGCCAGTGCGGTGGCGAGCGATTGCTCATGCGAGATTCCTATCTCGCACGCACGGTCCGCACGATTCCGATCCTACCTGTTTGCGGGAAGCGTTCCCTGCCGCTTCAAACCCTTCTCACCCTTCAACCCCTTGAACTCTTCATTTCCGGAACCCTTGATCTCTCCAACTCCCCCCGTTTGACCCCGCCCGCCGCCCCACGGACAATGCCCTTGGCATCCGCTTCAATTGCTCGTGCGATCCGCCGGCGGGGTGGCGCCGTTTGCAAGTTCCTCGAGTGAATGTCAGTAGGTGCCACTGCTCTTGGCAGTGCCATCGTGTGGCATCGTCAGGGGTGAGACGATCGGCAATTCTCTGTCGCCCATTCAACATTCCCCCCCTGATCGGTCCAGCCGGCACTTTCCACCGAGCGCCCGTCAAGTTATTAGTTGTAAAGGAAAGCCGCGCGGTAAGCGCCAACACCCTTGAGTGTTGGAGCGAGCTTGTTCAA
>Ga0137429_1000651_pt1 | contig 13118 bp, 10 predicted proteins | sample EasRivERMZT736_2_FD_102304 | JGI IMG/M metagenome (GOLD analysis project Ga0137429, IMG submission 102304) | Soil microbial communities from meander-bound floodplain in the East River, Colorado, USA - East River MetaG ERMZT736_2 | ecosystem: Environmental > Terrestrial > Soil > Floodplain ...
TCCATCGGACTCGCAGTAGTCTGCCGTGGAGCACGCGAAGCTATCGACGCAGGGGGAGTAACGCGGCTCGGGAACCTGCTTGCAGCCTGAGCTGTCAGTGCCAGGTCCAGGCTGGCAGATGAAGGTTATGCAGTCAGCGTCACCGTTATCCTGGTTGGGGCACAGCGAGTCGTCGGGCGTGTGGGTGCAGCCGGCACCTTCGATGCACTCGTCACGCGTGCAAGCGACCCCGTCGTCGCAGTTCAGGTCAATCTCGAATTGACCGCAAACTCCGCAGAGGCAGACCCCGGAGGTGCACTCGATCCCGTCCTCACAATCCGGCGGATCGCATTGGAGCGGCGGGTTGATGCAACGGAATGCTAAACATTTATCCTGGGTACATACATCACCATCCATGCACTGGACGGCATGTGAACAGCACTCCGGGATGGGGATGTTTTGGCACTCTCCGAATACGCAGATATCCAGCGTACACGGATCCTCGTCGTAACATAGGCTGGGATCGCACGGATCTTGGGTTGGTCCTCTTACGTGAGGCTGAAACAGGATGAAGTCGTCGATGTCTACACGTCCGATTAGGTCCAAATCGGCGGGAATGGTCAAAGGTTCGCCGGTAAGACCGAACTGATTGGCGAATAACTGAACGTCGGCAAGATCCGTCATTCCGTTCCTGTCTAGATCGGGTGTTACTTGTGCCAAGACCGGACTCGAGAAAAGAAACGCGCCAACAATCAATAAGACGACGTTATTACGCATCTCGACACCTCTAGGCTGCACAAAGACCGCTGATGGAGAGCAGCATAGCAGTTTATTGGTCGGCTGTCAACAACTACCGCATCACCGATGAGGCGGCCAGAAGCGGGTCGCGGCAGGGTCCCGCTTCCAAGACGGCGTGACACTGGATATAATGGCTGGCGATGCGGGTGTACCTCGACGCGTGTTGCCTGTTGCGCCCTTTGGATGACCAGGCGCAACGGCGGATTCGCATGGAGAGTGAGGCGGTCTGCGTTGTGATGGAGTTGTGTGCGGGCGGCGCTCACCAATGGGTTTCCAGCGAGGCAATCGAGGAGGAGTTGCTCCGCGACCCCGACGTCGACCGTCGCGCCATATTGACGGAAATACTTCGCTTTGCGGACGAAAGACTCGTTGTCGGGGAGCCCTCCATCCGCATCGCTGAGGAACTGGTGGCGCGCGGAATCAGTGCGATGGATGCGCTTCACCTGGCATTGGCGGTGCAAGGGAGGTGCGATGTGTTGTTGACGACGGACGATAAGCTTATCCGGCGCGCGGGCGAGCTTAGGCCGCCGCTTCAACTAAAGGTTGAGAACCCTGTTCAATGGGTCCTTACGGAGTCGCAACATGATGCGTAAAGGTTTGAGTCTGCGGGAAATTCGACGCGAGGGATTGGCGGCGCTATTGGATCGACTCGGTCCGGTGGGGACAATCCGATTTCTCCAGCAGTATGAAACCGGTCGTGGCGACTACACCGAGGAACGCCGCCGCTGGCTCGACGGAGCGACCGTCCCGGAGCTTGTCGAAGGCATCGAGCGCCGCCGCAAGGCGGAATGATCATGTGGCCATCTGAGCTGTGCGCGCAAGCCCGCAGACTTACCTATTCGACCTGGTTGGACCGAGTCCCGTGTCACTGGGCTTGCCCGTTGCTTTGACGGCCCGTGCTTTGCATTCGACCGGTTAGATCGCGTAATCGGGCATGGAGTCCGGTTCGGGGGTGGATTGGGGTTGGGACGGCGGGACCGCCTTGGCACGACCGTCCGATTCGCCCTTGGTCTTGAGGCGAAGCTCGGGCGGTTTGAAGGTGACCAGAGAATTGGGCGGGACGGTGGAGGTCACGAAGACCGAGCCGCCGATCACCGAGTTTTCGCCGATGACGGTGTCGCCCCCCAAGACGATTGCGTTGGCATAAAGGGTCACGTTGTCCTTAACGGTGGGATGGCGTTTGGCCTTGCGGATCACCCGGCCTCGTTCGTCCTTGGGGAAGGATAACGCGCCGAGCGTCACGCCTTGGTAAACCTTCACGTTGTCCCCAATATCGGTGGTCTCGCCGATGACGACGCCGGTGCCGTGGTCGATGAAGAAGTTTCGTCCGATGCGGGCCCCGGGATGGATGTCGATGCCCGTCTGGGCGTGGGCCCATTCGGACATGATCCGCGGCATCAGCGGTACATCCAGCTCGTACAGGGCGTGGGCAAGTCGCTGCACGCTTATCGCCAGCAAACCGGGATACGCCAGAATGACCTCGTCCAAGTTGAGGGCGGCGGGATCGCCGTCGTAGGCGGCCTGCACGTCGCCGGCGAGCTTCTCACGAATCGCGGGGATTCCCTCCAGGAACGCCAGAGCAACTTCGCGGGCTCGCTTGTCCGACGGTCGATCGTTGGGGCATTCCGGATGGACGACCTCCTCCACGTATCGGAGGCACATTTGGATCTGCCGAAAGGCGGCCTCCCCGATTCGCGGGAGCAGATCGCCGACGTGAAAGGCGACGTTGTGTCGCGTCAATCGTTGGCGGCCGATGAAGCCCGGATAGAGCAGTTCGAGCAGATCGCGGACGAGTTGGATGATTTCGGAACGCGCGGGAAGATAGACGCGGTCGATGTGCTGGGTGCGCGCGTCAGAGTGGTAGCTGGCGACGACGCGCTCGACCAGCTCACCCAACTTAGGCCCAATGACAAAATCCTCAGGCATTTCTCTTATCTCGGCTCAAGATTGTAATGGCTTGAAGTTAGGCTGTCGATTGTCGGCCAGGGGATAAACAGGTTCAGCCAACGACTACGTTTTCTGGGGCATTAGCAGAACGCGGGGACGAAGGGGGTTCATCCCGTTTTAGGTGGCTTTGCGATGCGTCCAAGCAGCGTCACAGTCGCGAGTTGCGGTTGATCGAAGGCACGATAAGGGAGACAATAGGGATGTGTTCCACTCTGTCCTCGATGCCCGCGAGGGGAGCGGGGTTTAGACCGGTGAAGGTAGCCGTGGACTCACGGTCCATCCTCCAATGAGAGTTTGATGCTGGTAGAACTTCCACTGCTGGTTTTCGTTCTCTGTGTCACACAGACGCCCACAGTTCGGGAAGGAGAGGTGGACGGCGTTGCCGCCGAATCGCCCAACGACGCGGTTCCGGCGGAAGGTCTTTGGCCATCGCCGAAATTGCTCAACCTCATGCTGCAACGCTGGGCCGAGGAGGCGTGCGAGGAATACGACCTCGACGGCGAGCAACGGGCCAAAGTCCGCGAGGCCACTGTCAAGCGCTTCGAGAGCTTCCTCAGCGAAAACCGTTCGAAGATTCAGCCGCTCGCCAACGAATTCATCGAGATGCGCATGAGCCTTGAGCCTCCGTCTAAGGAAAGGGTACAGGCCTGGGCCGATCGAGCCTTGCCTGTGTTCGAGAAGTCCCGCGACCAAATCCGCGAGAGCAACGATGAATTCCGAAAGGTGCTCCGCCCCATGCAGCGGGCCAAGTTCGAAGTCGACGCCCTTCAGATGAGCGCCGGAATGGCCATCGCGGAGCAAAAGCTAAAAGGGTGGAAAGTAGGCGAGGTCGACAAAGATGTTTTCTGGGAGCCGTTACACGCGGAGCGCCGGCAGCGCCGGGAGGAGCGTCGCCGCCGCCGCGCCGAGCGCGAGCAAGCGGTCGAGTCCGCATCGCCAAAAACGCCCGCCGATCAGGTCGTCGCCGAACTCGACCGCTGGGAGAAGTACGTCGCCGACTTCGTACAGATGTTCAATCTTGACGAGGGCCAGCGCACCACCGCGCTCTCCTGTCTTTCCGAATTGAAACAGCGGGCCATTGCCCACCGCGACCGACGTCGCGAAGACATCGCACGCTTGGAGTATCGCATTGAACATAACGCGGCCGACGACGCGCCACTCGACGAACTTAAGAAACAGCTCAACGAACTCTACGGCCCCATCGACGACATGTTCAAGGAGCTTCAATCCCGTCTTGACCAAATCCCCACCGCCGAGCAGCGCACCGCCGTCGCGAAGCGGCAGCAGGCGATCGAAAGCGAACCCATCGCCGCGCCCAAGCCCTAAGAGAATTACGAATTACGAGTTTCAACGCAGGAGTAGTATTGCACGCCGTACAGGCCTCGTTTTTTCGTAATTCATAATTCAGTCAACGATCGTCAGCAGTTCCGGCAGACGGCGAATGACGTAGTCCGCCTGCGGCGCGTATTCCGGGACTGGTTGGTCGCCGATCATCAGAACGGTGCGCGTGCCCGCGGCTTTTCCAGACAAGATGTCGAACAAGTAATCGCCGACCATCCAACTGTCCGTCGGATCGGCCTGTAATTCTCGACAGATGGACAGCACCGGCTCGGCGGAGGGTTTGATGGCCCCGTCCTCCCGTGTGCGGATCGAATGGACGACGAATCCATGCTCAACGAGGATGTAGTCCACGACGGCCCGCGCGTTACGCGTGAGGATGGCCACGCCAAAGCCCTTCGCTCGACAGGCTGCCACCGTCTCCACCGCTCCTTCATACAGCGTCGCGTTCTTGGCGGCCTCCCATTCGTGCCGCAGCAGGATCACCTCCGCGGCCCGCCGCGCCGTAGCATCCATCATTGCAATCGCTTCCAGGATCGGCCCCTTCTCAATGCCGATTTCCCGGCGAATGGAGTCGAAATCCAGATAGGGCTTGGTGAGCGTCCCATCGAGGTCGAAGATGACCGCGGCTCGCTTGTTCATCTGGCCGTCTGTTGGCAATTCGGGGACGCTTCCAAGTAGGGATACATATTCCGCTTGGCCGGATCGCACAGCCCGGCGATGTTGTAGGGAGCAATAAGGTCCGCTACCTCCCGATGGTAGTCCGATGCCGCTCGCGGGCCGAGCTCCGCCCTACCCGCCAATGCTTGGACCGCGGCATACGCAGTCGCTACGGCCTCTGATAATCCAGGATTGTCCGCATTGAGAAACGCATTGTCAGGACCGTGTTGACCCGTGCGGCGGCGGTGTTCACTAAAGGTCGCGGCGGTGAAATACAACATCGAAAACGAGGTCATCAGCTCGAACCGCGCGAAGCCGGTGTAGCATCCGTGGATGAGCGAATCCATCAGCGTCACCTCTCGCCGCATCGTTTTCTCATACTCGGCCAGGCGGCGACCTCGATCGACGGGGTCGCGGCTGTCCGCCAGGATCGCCGTCAACCGCTCGATCCCGGACAGCGTATGGGCGTTGCCTGCGCTGTGCAGCGGGTCAAGGAAGTAGGCCGTGTGCGGCAGCATCGCCCAGTTGGGGCCGGCGATGCGCGACGCGATCCGCTGCAAACGGTCGGTCCGCCGAAGCGGTTCCACCACCCGCGCTTCATCGAACTGCTGCGCGATGGACGGGAAACGGCGCAACAAGACCGCCCACTCGTCCGCGGGTGAGAGGGACAGTCCGCCAAGACGCCCGTGAGCGTCTTGCCGAGGAAGACCACCGCCCGTCCCGAATTCGGGCGAGTTTCGATCCAGTACGAATCCCGCGCTGGTCACGCCGTTGTCAAACCGCAACACAAACATCCAACCGCCGTCGAACACATGGTGCAGCGCGCCCGCGTCGCAGGGGAAGGGATGATCCTCGGTGTTCCCGCCGAGTTCGACATAAACGTCGTGCCACGGACGAACGCCCCGGAAGTGGGCATAGATCGTCCGCGAATTGGTCTTCAGCTCCGCCGCGCTGTGTCGGATTCCCAGTGCCCAAGACATTACGCTCGCCTGCCCCGACGCATCGACGACAAACGGCGCCGCGACGAGGATTGCCTCCCTGTCGCGTCGCGCCGCCAGCCGCCAACGCTGCCCATCCTCGATCGTTTCGATCTCGGTACGATCAAAGTACGGAATCCCAGCGGCTTGCACCTCGCGCACGAAGAAATGATCGACGTCCGCACGATACCAATGTGTATCGCCGTGCTCTTTATCGGGATTGGCCGCGACCAACAACTCGTTCGAGTGGTCATCTTGGGGAATAAACGGCTCACCGGCACGGTGATGAAAGTAGCTGAAGCCGCGCTTCAAACCGCAAGCAACGTCGGGGTACGTGCGCCGCCACGAACCGTAGCGGGTCAACGGCGTCAGCCGCGGCAGATCGTACTTCTCCGCGAGTGACCGCAGCACCAAATCGGCGATCGGCGTGGACGATTCTCCGATCGCAAAGCGCGGATGAGTCCCGCGTTCGATCAATACCGGACGCAGCCCGATGCGTTTGCAGATCAGCGCCGTTAGACTTCCGCCGAACCCGGCCCCGATAATCGCAACATCTGCGTCCAGTTCTCTGATCATGTTGTAGCACACGTGCAAGAGATACGCTGCGGAACGGTTTGCGAGAGGTTCATCTCGCGCAATCGCTCCCCGCGCAACGGCCCGCACGTTCGGCAGTTATAGAACCGTTCAATGTCCCACAGATCCATGAACACCCGTCCCCGACGAAGACCGACGCCGTACTCCGCAACTGACTCCATCGACCCCAGCGACGGCGGGTCAAAGCGCCCTTGCTCTTGCAGACGTTCCATCATGCCGTTGCCCGCCCGCGCGGGGACTACGGAGCAGCACTCCACGCCGATGGAGAAGGCGAAGTCAATCGATCGTTGGGCCCATTCGACGCCCTCTACTTCGCTCTGGAGCGGCGTCCGCAGCATGATGAACGCCCGTACCGCGATCCCGTGGGCGAGCAAGAACTCCGTCGCCCGGGCAAAATCATCCAGCGTCATCCGCTTATTGAGTCGTGGCAACACTTGCGGATCCACCGTTTCCAACCCCATCCCCACCTGTAACGCCGGTGCCAGCTCCTCCGCGAATTCCGTGCATCGCCGATCCACGAGTCTCGGATGGCACTCCACGACGACGGTGCGCTGCTCGGACAACAGATTGCGAATGCGCGTCCGGTCCTCTCGCGACACGGCCTGATCGTCGAAAAAGTTCCCGGAATTATAGAGCTTCACGTGTCGAGTATCGGGCGATTGAGCGAGGGCCCACTCCACCTGTCCTGCCACGGCACCGGGCAAAACTCGTTCCTCTGTCGTGTTTTTCCACAAATCGCAAAAAACGCAACGGAAAGGGCATTCCTTGTTGGTGAGAAAGATGGCCGCGACATCTTCGATCCGGCCGTCCACGGTCCGTTCCCGCTCCGTGAACCAAAGGTAAGGCCGCGCAGGATCGACTGGATTGCGCGGTCCGCGAAGGGCGAGGATTTCCCGCTCCGTCACGGTCCGAAGCTCAACCACCAAACACTCCCTGAAGCGCCCGACGATAGTCGTCTTCCGACTGGGGTAATCGCGAGGCAAAAGTTTCGCGAGCGGCGCCCCCGTGTTGGAAGCGCCGCTTCTCGAACACCGGCATGTCCCAACCCGTAATCGCCTTCACCCCCGCTGCCACCACTTCGCCTTTCAGGGAGTATAAGCGGTCGTGTCGCCAATCCGTCAAGGCGATGAATGGAATGCCCTCCGCGACCTCAACGACGCTGGAGAGCATGAACGGGCTGAATCCCTCGAAACCAAACGCAGAGGTCGGAGCATACGTCCGCGTGCAGCCGCGGCTTAGCCCGCCGCTATAGACCAGCGAATGCTTGATCGACTCCACGCCCCAGCCCTCGTGATACAGGAGCCGGTTGTTGAGCACACTGCGGACGGTCAGCTCCTGGTTCTCCTCGATCGGATAATCCTTCAGATTTTCGTCGCCGCCGTCGCCATCGACCAGGTGTCGCCACTCCGGGTAACGCTCACGAATGCCGCGGCACAGGGCTAGCAGCATCGCACCGGCCTGGATGCCCAGCGGCTTGTAGTCCTCGATTACCCGAACCGCCTCTTGGAAGTCAATCCATTCCGCGGGTACGTCGATCGGCTCGTTGAAAAGCTGCAATCCCAACGATTCCAGGAACCGCCGCGCTTGTTGGAGATCCGACCCACTGCCATCGATGCACAATGTGAACGCCTTCAGACGCGAGGGGTTCAAACCCAACTTCAGCATCACGTGATAGGTCAGAAGAAACACGGCCCCGCTGTCGATGCCGCCGGAAAAGCAGACCCCGATCGGCTCGCGGTGGGGTAGTCGCCTCAGCCACTTCTCGATGGCTTGAGCGACCGCACCGATGTATCGCGCACCGATCTGGGTTCGATCGGGCGGCAGCGTTTCCCGCTCCGGCGTGAAATAGCGCACGTACCTTGGGTTCGGATCGGGACAACCCACCAGCGCAATCTCGGTCAGGTAGTGCGCCGGAACCATCCGCGTGTACGTCGGATGGAATTGCTCCGCAAGCCCCTCGTGTCGTAGCCACCGCTCGATCGCGTCGATCCGATGGGCGACGACCAGCGCCGGCCCGTCCACGCGTTTGACGATGAAGTAACGCATCGGCACGGACAACGACCGCGCCATGCGGACGATCTCGCCCTCACGAGCAACCAATGCAAAGTGACCGTCGATCGCCCGTACGCCCTCCGGGTCGCCGCCAGTCACCCGCCGCCGCGCCTCATCCAACGACATGTTGAACAAAACGTTTCGCCCTGAGTCGGTGAGGTCGATCACTTCTCGAAGCGGGTGTGACTGGTGCATCAGAAAGACTCCATCCGAGGATCCCGACAAGCTCAACCCCGCGCCGTCAGACCCAACGCCCTTGAGCGTTGGGGCGAGGACGGTGGGCCCTGAGGCCGCCGTCGGAACGTGATGATCGTCCCGGCGGCCAGAAGCGACAAGCCCAACGCGGCCAGACCCCATGCCGACACCGTCGGGATGAGCGTAGTTCCGCTGTTCTTCATTAAGATCACTTGATCGTCTTCCTCATCGATCAGGGCGAGGTCCAGGTCGCCGTCATTGTCGAAATCCAGCATGATGGCGCATGAGGCCGCTATGGACGAGTTGAATTCCCGCGAGAACGTGAACGTTCCATCGCCGTCGTTGGTGAACACCCACCAGTCGCCGCTGTAACTGGACGTCACCCAGTCCAGGTCCCCGTCGCCGTCCAAGTCGCCCAGGTCCGTGGCGATGGTAAACGGATCGGTGAGATACCGCTGCGGCAATCCCAGGTTGCCCGCGCCGTCGCCCAGGAGGATGGCGGCCCGATTGCTCCCGCTGTTCCCGACGGCCACGTCCTCCGTGCCGTTTCCGTCGAGGTCGCCGGTGTTCAGCATCCACACGTTTCCGTCGCTGTTCTGCGACGATGCGAACGTAAACGATCCCGCCCCGGTCCCAAGCTGCACCACAACGCGCTGTGCGGTTTGCGCCCCGACGACGAGATCAAGGATCCCATCGTCGTTCATGTCCGCCGCGCCCAATGCCCATTCACCGTTGGCCCCGGCCTCAAAGAACGTCGGCGCCCCGAACACGCCCGAACCGTCGTTGACCAGGAGCGATACATCGCCGCTTGTCGATACGTAGTTCGTGTTGGCGATGTCCACGTCGCCATCGCCGTCGAGGTCGAGTACCGCGATCCCGCGAGGCCGCAGCCCCACGGTGATCTTCTGTTGCGGCGCGAACGTCCCATCGCCGTTGCCCAGAAGGATCGACACGCTGCTATCCAGAATGTTCGCGACGCAGATATCCACGATTCCGTCGCGGTCGAAGTCGCTCGGCTCCGAAGGGCTGGCATGAAATCCGACGGCGAACGTGGGCTGGATAAAATCGTGGTACAATCCCGTATGGTCTGCGCGGTTGAGGAATACCCGCAGATCAGCCGTCTCTTCGTTGACGATCGTCAGGTCGAGAAAACGGTCTCCGTCCAGGTCCGATGCGATGCCGCCGTACGCGGTGGTCTGCGTCTCTCCGGCGGCCCGCGTCGACATCACCGCGATCTGCGTGAAGTCCATCGGTGTGGGTCTCGCCCGCGTCCAGAACTGATACGAGTACCCGGCGGCGCGGAGTTTCGTTCCGTCCGTCGCTTCGAGGTCGTGCGACAGTATCACCATGACGGGTTCGCCGGCCGAGAACGGTTGATTGGGAGTCAGCGTCACCGTCCGGTCCTCGTTGGAAAAGCCGAACGTCCCCGCGACGGTCCCGCTCCACCGCCCGAACGCCCAGAAGCTCCGCACGGGTACGACCGACTCCGGTTTCACGGCCTTGTCGAACTCCACGACGATTCTAGAGTCCCTCGGCACGTTCAGAGCGTGCCGCCCCGGCGAAACCGAAATGACTGCGAGGTCCGCGCCCCGTACGGTCATCGCGTCCCCGAAACCGGCGCCGACCAAGCCGCACACGATCCACAGCGAATTGCGTGAACGCATCATGGATGCACCCCGATGGGTATTGTAGCCAACGGGACTCGCCGCCCCAACACCCCGACCGCCCGCGGGGTCCTGTTCTGTCATTCGTAATTTGTAATTCGTAATTCCCTTCGCTTTTGGCATAATCCACCTACGAAAGGAACGGTTTATGGCCAAGAAGGCGAAGAGACACCCCGCTCGTCCGCGGCACAAAACGAAAAGGCAGCGTGCGGTGAAGCTTGAGGCGTTTAAGCCCAGCGTCGAACCTCTCCCCGCGGCCGCTCTTCGTTGGCATTGCGACCCCAAGGCCCTTCCCTTCGACTCCACCGCGGACATTGAGCCCATCAGCGGCGTGATCGGACAAGACTCCGCCGTAGACGCCCTCAAGTTCGGCCTCGAAACCAACGCCCCCGGCCAAAATGTCTTCGTCCGCGGCATCACCGGCACGGGCCGCATGACCCTCATTCGCCGGATGCTCGAACAGATTCGCCTGGCCTGCCCCGCGGCCCGCGACCGCTGCTACATCCACAACTTCGTCCACCCCGATCGGCCGCGCCTGCTCACCCTCCACCGCGGCCAGGGAAAACCGTTCCAGCATCGCATGGACGAACTCGCCGATTTCATCCGAGACGATCTGAAAGCCGCCGTCTCCTCCCAGGCCGTCGTGGCGAAGCGAACCGCACTTGAGCAGGAACTGGAGAAGCGCGTCGAGCAGATCATCGGCCCCTTCGAGAAAGCGCTGCACGACGCCGGCCTGGCCTTGATGACCTTCCAAGTCGGTGCCGTCGTCCAATCCGATCTCGTGCCGCGGGTCAACGGCAAGCCCGTCGCGTCCGAGGAGTTCGAGCAAATGCACGCCGCCGGCCAGGTTACCGACGAGCAGGTCACGGGCTACAAGGAGGCTTACGCCGTCTTCCAACCCCAGTTTCAAGAAACTGCCGCCCGCATCAACGAAATCCGCGGCGCCCACGCCGAGAAGCTCAACGACCTTTGGAAAGACGAGGTGCGTTCGCTTCTAACCGCCGTGACGGATCGGATTGCCCATGACTTCCCGGGGATAGAAGTCCGCCGCTTCTTGGACGAGATCATCGACGACGTGGTCAACCGCCGCCGACGCGCCATCGAGAAGGAAATCGACTTTACCCGCGTCTACCGCATCAACCCCATCCTTGCCCACGAGGACGGCGACTCCTGCGAGATCATCGTCGAGAACACTCCGACGATGAGCAACCTCCTGGGGTCGATCGACCACACTTTCACGCGGGGCGAGGTTCCCCACTCCGACCACTTGATGATCCGCGCCGGCTCGCTGCTTCGCGCCGACGGCGGCTATCTGGTCCTCGAAGCCCGTGACGTCCTTCGCGAGCCGGGCGCCTGGCACTTTCTGATGCGTACGCTGCGCACCGGTCGATTGGAAATCGTCCCGCCGGAATTGGTTTCTCCGTGGGCCGTTCTGTCGCTTAAGCCCGAGCCGATCGACATCAACGTCAAAGTCATCCTCCTCGGCGAGTCCGACATCTACTACATGCTCGACGAGTTCGATTCTGATTTTCCCGACCTGTTCAAGGTGTTGGCCGACTTCGCTCGCGTGGTCCCCCATGACGAAAAAGGACTGAGCCAGTACGCGGGCGTGCTTGCTCGGATCGCCAAGGAGGAGGGCCTCCTTCCCTTCGATCGCACCGCCGTCGCCGCTCTGATCGAGCACGGCGCACGCATCGCCGCCGATAAGGGCAAGCTCACCACCCGCTTCGGCCGCCTCGCCGATATCGCGCGGGAGGCCTCTTTCATCTGCAATAAGGAAGGCTCTCGGCGAGTCAGCAGCGACGAAGTGGCCGAGGCCGTCCGCCGCACCAAACAACGCGCCGACCTGCCCTCCCGGCGATTCCGCGAGATGATCGCCGACGGCACGATCCGCATCGAAACATCCGGCACGGTCGTCGGCCAGATCAACGGCCTCGCCGTGATCAGCGCCGGTCCCCTCATTTACGGGTTCCCGGCGCGCATCACCGCCACGATCGGCCCGGGCACGGCTGGGGTCATCAACATCGAACGCGAATCCTCCTTAAGCGGCTCCATCCACACTAAGGGCTTTTACATTCTCGGCGGGTTGATGCGCCATCTGCTGCGCACCGTCCATCCTCTCGTCTTCGACGCGTCGATCGCCTTTGAGCAAAGCTACGGAGGCATCGACGGCGACTCCGCTTCCGGCGCGGAAATCTGCTGCATGTTAAGCGCCTTGACGGAGATTCCTCTGCGTCAGGATTTGGCCATGACCGGGGCCATCGACCAAGTCGGCCACATCCTCGCCATCGGCGCGGTCAATGAGAAAATTGAGGGCTTCTTCGACACCTGCCGCGATGTCGGGCTCACCGGCGCTCAGGGCGTCATCATCCCCGCCTCGAACGCCGGAGACTTGATGCTCCGCGAGGACGTGGTCAGGGCCTGTACCGCGGGATGGTTCCACGTCCACGCCGTGAACACCATACAAGAGGCGCTGGAATGTTTGACCCTCATGCCCGCCGGAGTGCGTGGCGCCGACGGCCGGTATCCCGAGGACTCGGTCCTTGGCGCTGCCGTCCTCCGTGCCTGGTTGTACTGGGTCAAGGTCTCGCAGACCCCCGTTGCCGCCCGCCGCCAACCCGCGGAGCCCACCGTTCCCCGCGTCCCCGCCCGCCGCAAACCCCGCCGCGCCCCCAAGCCGCGCTAAATCCAATCCGAACCGGGAGCGCAAGCGACCGGCCCTCTGATAATTTAGATCTCAAATCCAATGCTTCTCCCGCCCGGAGGGCGCTCGACCGTTGCCAGGGAGTTTACTCTTGTTGTTACCCACATTTTTGACCGTGTATCCTCTTCATCGGATAGGTCGGTTACTTACGCGGGCGGTTGGCATGGAAGCCGGCGTCGGCGTGGTGTTCGAACGAGGGTGTGCCATGGA
>Ga0137429_1000653_pt1 | contig 13076 bp, 9 predicted proteins | sample EasRivERMZT736_2_FD_102304 | JGI IMG/M metagenome (GOLD analysis project Ga0137429, IMG submission 102304) | Soil microbial communities from meander-bound floodplain in the East River, Colorado, USA - East River MetaG ERMZT736_2 | ecosystem: Environmental > Terrestrial > Soil > Floodplain ...
AAAGCTGATGACGGTGGTGATTGTGGTGATCACGATGGCGTGGCAACCGACACCAATTCTCTCGGTGAGGAGCTGACGTGTACCGCCTTGCCGGCGATGGGCGGCGGCCAAGCTGACCAGAAACACGCCCCCATCCACGCCCAGGCCGAGGGACAACGGGATTCCGACCAAGTTGATCATGTTCAACCGCAAGTCGATCATGTTCATCGCGCCGAGCAAGCATCCCACGCCGAAGATCGCGGGAACCAGGGACAGCACGGTGTCAAGCGGCTGCCGAAAGTAGGCGAACAAACATAGGACGACACCTACGATGACGATGAGCAGCAGTCTTCGGAGTTCGCTCCACATCAACATTTCCATATTGTGGGTCACGGCGGCGACGCCGGTCAGGGTTGCGCCGGGCAATCCATCGAGGGCTCCCCGTACGGCTCCGATCGCCCGATCGCGCGTGGTCCGGGAGTCCAAGGGTCGATCCATGAACAGCAGTACAATCGCATCGGTCGGTGCGGTTTCCGAACGCATCGCAGCGGAAGGCAACAGCAGGCGCGCGACGGTCGGGTAGCGGAGGAGCGTCGCCAGATCGGGCGCGTCCTTTCGCCCGAGGAATTCGCGGAGAAAAGCGACGTAGCCGCGGTAGGCTTGGGGATCGAACATGCTGCTTTGGATCTCCGCCTCGAAATCCGCGACGGTGCGAGCGACGTCGAGCTCTTGCCCGGCCTCATGACGAGTCAACACTTGGTCCGGATCGGGGAGCAGAGTCGCCGGGCCAAGCGAGCTGGTCATGCCGGCGTTGGCGACATTCGCGGTTCGTAGGCGCCGATCGAGACGATACGCCAGGCGAAGCAGGTTTGGGGGCGAGTCGGACTGCAAGTGGACAATCAGCGTGTCCGGGTCGCGACCGAACCGCTTGGCAATCGATCGCTGAGCGTCCAGGGGTGGGTTCGGGTGGGGGTGCATTCCGGTGAGGTCGGAGTCAGAGTGCAATCCCCCCTGGGGTGAGTAGGCGAGGAAAGCGAGAAGTACCACGAACAGGGAGCACGCCGCGCCGATCGAGAGATGACTCCGGGCGTTGAGCGTGAAAAGCAGCGATGATAGAAGACGACCTCCTGTCCTGGGCTGTCCGAGTTTCGAGGAGAGGGAGGACAACTCGGTTAACATCGCCGGGAGTAGAGTGAGCGCCGCAAGAATCGCGCATCCCAACCCCAGCGCACCGATGACCGCAAGCTGACGCAAGGCCGGCACGTTCGAGGAGAAGTCGGTCAGGAAGCCGACCATCGACGTAACACAAGCCACCATCATCGGCGGACCGACGTCGGCCAGCGTCGCCGTGAGCCCGTAGGCGGTCGACACGCCGGTTGCGACGTCGCTGCCATAGTGGGTCAGGAAGTGAATGCTGTAGTCGATGGCGAGGCCCGACAACACAGCCCCCAATACAGCGACAATGGGGGTTAACTCCGTTGAGTAGAAGGAACTGAGCCCGAACGCGCAGAGGATTCCGAAGGCGACGGGAATGATGGCGATAGGGAAACTGAGAAATCCGCGGTACGCCAGCAGGAACAGCAGACCCAAGGCGACCAGTGCGATCAAGATGCTGCGGATCATGTCCGCGCGAATCGAACGCTCGGCTTCGACGGCGATGGCGTAGGCACCGGTGTACTCGAGTTTCAGACCGTGCACGTTTAGCCGATCACACTCGGTCGTGATGATGCGGAGGAGTTGCTTTGAAAAATCCAAATCGCTAGCCGGGGAAGTACCTGTCAATCGGATCAGAAGCGTCGAACGGTCCAGGGAGAGCGTCAGGCCTCCGGTTTCCGAAGGATCGGCTTGGTTGAAGCGATTCTCGGCAGCGTCGGCCAGCATCTCGTAGAGTCGAAGTGGATCGCGTAGGAGGAGCTTCGACAAGTGGTGCGCGGCGGCACCGGAGGTGGAGATCAAATCCTCATTCCCCCGGATCTGTCGTTGAATGCCTTCGGTTGACAGTCGTACTCGCAAGCGTGCCAGCTGTGCATCGTCAAGGTAGAAGAGCCCTGCCGGAATCATCTCGTGCTCGATGAAGGCGCGCATCTCCGGGAGATCACGGTAGGTCACGTCCGTGCAAAGTTCCCGCGATTCGCCCGAATCCCGGATGGACTGCTCCAGTCGCTCGGCGAACGAGCGCAGGCGGTCGATGCGATCTTTCGGATTCGAATCGGGCCGGGCGTCGGTGGCGAGCACGATTAGGTTGTCCAAGACGCCGAACTCACGCGTGATGCGAGTCAGCGCCGCGGCAGCGGGATCGTTGGCGGGCAACATGGCGGCGATGGACCCCGTGGCGTGAAGGCGGCGGGCGCCGAGGATGCTCAGACCCACGCAAAGCAGGGCGAGCAACAACGTCATCCGGGGGTGGCGAACCGTGACACCGAATACCCGAATGAAGATCGAGGGACCGTGGATCATGGTTGCCTGACGGCCCGCCTTGGGGGATCGAATGCGGTCGGTGGAAGCTCCTCGTTAAGGGAGACATCGTCCAGCAAGATGGTGATCGTGCTTCTTTGAAAATGCATGATGACGCGGGTTGGCACGGCAACATGTTCGATCGCCTGGTAGCGGTCGAGCGTCAGCGTCAGCACGGCAACATCGGCGGACTGAGTTACGGTGCAGGCGCGGAGGGTGAGCGTGGGTCGATCGATGGTGCAGACGATCGATCCTCCAGATTCCCAATCTTCTCGGATCCTGACGTTCGCGTGTGAGGATGTTTGATCCCATGTCCACCCGTCGCGCGGAATCTCACCCATGACCAACGACCATGCCCGCCGCAATTGTTCGGCGTTTAGGTTCGCGAAGGGTAACGGTCGGTTGCCGGGGAATTCGTCGTTTTGGGCTGAATAGAGCCACAGTCCGGCCGGAGTGAGCGTGATGTCCAGGACGGGCTGCGAGAACTTCCAGGCGCGGAGACGGAACAACCCGGGCATGCGCGCCGCGATGGCGCCGTCGAGCTGGGTCGGGCCTGTGTTGGGGTCGGCGAGAATCAAACGACAAGGAGATGAGAGAGTCTGGGATCGCGCCGAGCGCTCGGCGATGAGTTGCATCGCGTGTGTCTCATCGACCCATGGGTAGGTGGGGAGTCGTTGGGCGCATCCGACCTGGGCTGCGACGAGCATCAAGAGCGAGCATTGAACGCTGCGTCGATTCATGGCTTATTGCAGGCGATAGCGAAGCACCTTACCGCCGGGTGATCGCGGCAGAGTCGTGCGGAACTCGAACACCCTCGGCACTTTGTGAGGCGACAGCTTCGAACGCAAGTGCTTGCGAAGGGCGTCGAAGGAGGGCGGGGACTCGGGCGCGGTGGGGATAACCAGCGCCTTCAACCGCGAGACCGTTTCGCTGACGGGGATTGGTACGACGACGCAATCTTGCACGCCTGGATGATCTCGCAAAAGCGCTTCGACTTCCAGGAGATTGACCTTGAGCCCACCGATATCGACGATCAGTTTCCATCGACCCGTAATGGTGAGGCGCCCCGCTTGGTCGAGGTGCCCTTGATCTCCGGTGAGGAAGAAACCATCGGACATTTCCGCCGGCCGCTCGCACGGTCGGTCGGGACTGTGAACGTATCCCGCCAACATGGACGGAGCGGAAATGGCGACCTCCCCGTCGGAGCCGGGCGGCAAAGGGCGAGTCACGTCACGCGTGTCTCGATCGATGATCCGAACGCGAACGCCCTCCATAGGCAATCCGACGCTGGATGGGTCAAACCCGGGGAGTGTGGGGTCATTGAAGGTCACTGAACCGACTTCGGTCATTCCAAAAAGTTGCCCCAGCGGTACGCCGAAGCTGCGGGCGAAGGCCTCAAACACGGTCATCGGTAGGGTCGCGCCAGCGGAGTAGGCAAGGCGAATGGATCGCAGCGGGTGTTCTTCGTGAGTCGCCCGGGCGAGCATTTCGAACATGGTGGGAACGCCCGGGAATACGGTGATGCCTGCGTTGTTGAAATGCTGCAGCAAGGCGTGAGGTTCCAAAGCCGAGCAAAGATGGACACTCGCGCCGGCGAATAGGGGGGCGAGCACGACGTTTTCGACGCCGTACGAATGGGAAGCGGGGACGAGACCCAAGACGCGGTCCTCGCTGGACAGCCCGACGCTGGTTACCACGCTGCGAGCTACGGCGTCGAGTGCAGCTCCGTCGCGGCGCACTATCTTGGGGAAGCCGGTGGTGCCCGAGCTTTGGAGAAGCAAGCCCGGACCGTTCCGACTTGCGAGTGCCGGGTCGCACAACCGGCGCAGGGATTCGGGCAAATTGTCGGCGTTGTCGTCGCAACGCCCAAGCACCCGAGCCACCACGGCGCTGGTATCGATCGGGCGGACTTTGCGTTCGCGGAGGGACTGCATCGCCTGCGAGGTACCCGACGCTGCGACGGCCCCCGAACAATCCGCGGCAGCGTGCAATTCCGTTTCCGAGAGGTTGGGGTGAACGGGGAACGCCACACCCCCGGCGGCGAGGGTGGCTAACAAGGCGACGACAAACTCAAGTTCGTTGGCGTGACACAGAATGACTACGGAACCGGAGGGAAGTTCGGAGCGTAATTGTGATGCGAGATCACCCACGGCGCAGCACAACTGTCCATAGGTCATCGATCGGTCGCACTGGCCCCCGGAGTCGATTTGGCGCAGGGACCCGGCGGCGGGCCGAGCGGTACCGAAATGGGCCAGGCGTTCCAGAAGTTCCAAACCCACGTTCCTCCTTGGGCTTGTGCGGTTCGTCGCGCGTGTTCCGGCGTTCGCCCGTTCAATCGTAACCATGCGAACGGTGAGGCTCAACTCTGCTGGTCTGCAGTACGGAGAGGCTGGCGCTCCGTACGTGAGCCCTGTTGTTCCTTACCGAGACCTGGTTTCAAATCGACCTCTTGCCCCAGCAAAGAGAACGAGTCTCGCTTGCGAACGAGTGGACGTCGTCGATGCAGCTTGACGATCCATTCAAAGAGCAGAATTCGCCAGCGCAGTGCGAAGCGCGGTTTGGGGAATACATGGCCAGCCAGCGTGGAGATCACGGCGCGATGAACCTGGAGCGGACCCTGGCCGTGGAGGAAGAGCTCCCGAAAAGAGTGTTGGTAAAAGAGATTGATGAACTTGAAGAATACTCCGGATCCGGCGCGGACCCGGCGGATGTACCCTCTTCGCGCCGTCGCCGGGCGGATCGTCTTGTCGAGGAGTTTGCGGATGAGTCCCGCGGCGTCGACCGCGGCGTTCATGCCCAAACAAACCCCGGTGGAGAAGATGGGGTCGAGAAACACGGCCGAGTCTCCCACGAGGAAATAGCCGGGACCCGCGTAAGGGTTGCAGGCGTAGCTGAAGTCAGCGGCAACATAGTTAGAATCCGGAAAAACAGCTTTTGCCGTCCGATCCACCATCAAGGGGCAGCGCGCGATTCCCCAGGCGAGCATCTGCGTCGCGGGAACGGCGACGCCTTTGGCGACGTCGGCGTCTAGGACGAGTCCGATGCTGGTTCTTTCGCGGTCGATCGGAATCAGCCAGAACCAGCCTTCATCACACATCACGATGGTGGGGTTGCCTTCTTCATCTCCGGTGAGTCGTTTGACGTTTCGGAAGTGCCCGAAATAAGCGACTTTGCGGTGGTTGGCGAAGACCTTGCGCGTTCCGAGGTGTCGACCTACGACGGCGCCTTGCCCGCTTGCATCGATGAGATACCGACCGGTCAACACACGACCGTCGACATCAATGGCCACATCGCCATCCGACAGCCGGATCAGGTTCCTCACGGTCGCGTTCTCTAGAACCTCGGCACCGGCGTCGCGGGCGCTGTCCAGCAGCATTTGGTCGAAGGGGGCGCGCTCGATGTTGAAGGTCTCGTTGATTCCGCCGTCCAGGGCCACCGAAAAGGAGAAACGGGTCGTTTCAAAACAGTTGCCCATTCCGAACTCGGCCCCCAGCTTAACCATGTGCGGGATTCGACGAAGCCGGTCCTCCAGTCCCAGCGAACGGATCAGCTCCATGTTCTGGGGAAGAAAGGACTCGCCGATATGAAAGCGCGGGAAAATCGTTCGCTCCAACACCAACACTTGGACGCCAGTCCGTGCCAGCTCCCGCGCCGCCGTCGCGCCGGCGGGCCCTCCGCCGATCACGAGAACGTCATAATCAGACGACGATGGTTTTGCCACCTGGACACCTCCTTCAACGGGGCTGGGCACCCAAACCCGTGAAACCCCTTGCTGCTGCCGGAGCGGCGCGAAGGCCCGTGCAGAGGTAGCCGTTAAGGCGGCTCGTCGGTCAGTGCCTTGATCCGGGCGACGCCCTCGATCTCGATCAATAGTTCGGCGCGACATAGGTCGGCTCGAACGTACTCGATGTCGGACAGATGGGGAAGATAATGTTCGATCAGTCCGCGTACAACTTGAGCTGGGCTATTCTGCGCATAGTAAACTCGGGCACTCTCGATCGCCGCGAATGTCCGCCTGTCCTGACAATCCGAGGCGGCTCCACGGGAGGCGGCCACCGAGGCGCGAACCAGACTCGCCAGATTGCAGAAGGTCTCGGCGGTTTGTGCGGAAAGATCTCCAGGGTGCATGGACTCTTCGCCCAGGACGCTCGCGGTACCGCCGATCAGCACCCTCGGTTCGGATCGACAACAATTGGTGATCGTCGCCCGCGCGAAGCAAGGAGGGAACGGTCCATAGCGTTTGGAGTAGCCGACGGGCTTACGTTGCCTTGGGTTTTGCACATGAAGTCCGGGATTGTCCGCTGCCAGAGCGTCAATCACGACGTCTGGACCCTGGTGTCCGACCCCCGTGGACGTTGCGATGGCACGATCAAACGCCGTATCGTCGCCGAACCACTCCTGGAACGCGGTGAATCGGGCGGAGTTAAAGGCCATGTAGCGATCCACGCCACTGCGCATTTGCGTGTGAATCCCCGGAATCTGGTTCCAGAAACGCACGGGGTGGCTCGCGGGTCGACCACGAAGTGCCTCCGCAATCAATCGGTACGCCTGAACCACTCTCTGCTCGAACGAGAGGGAATCCAAATGATTTAGTTCGTGGACTCGCACACGGACGAAGGTGGCGTGCGGAACCGCAGTGACGCTTAGCGTCAGCCCGTCGTGGGGATCGCCGGCGACGGTCCGCGCGGGACCAACAAGCTCTTGGATCCAACGTGGCGGCGCGAACATGAAGTTACGAATCTCCTACCATCGATGGGAGTGAATGCTCAAGATCGACGCCATGGCAGCCACAAAGTAACGAGAACAAATGACTCAGGCAAACAGAAGCCGTCCAACCGGCAAAGTAACGAGAACAAATGACTCAGGCAAACAGAAGCCGTCCAACCGGCGACCTTTCCGGCGCGAAGTCAGACAGTCGGCCGGGCGTTCACTTCGTGGATGCGCAGCCCGCTTACGGCGCCGGAATAGTCAGTGGCGAGGACGCCGAAGCCAACGGGTCGCTCTTGTCCGGTGGCGCCCCGAGCCGTTCCATGCCAGCCGGCTTGCCAAGAGGGTAATCGTCCCGAAATCAGCACACTGGCTAGACCGGCCATGGGGTTGACGCTGAAGCATTCCGCTGCGTGACCGTAGATGCCCGCGACCACGGTGGGTTGTGGGAGCCGGCGGCGTTCGGTGCGAGCGGCTGCGATGATTCCCGCGAGTTCAATGCGATCGAGCCAAGTGGAGTTGGCCGAGCAAACCACATACGGCGGATGGTCGAGTTCCGCAATAACGCGATGGACCGCCGCCACTCCGCTTCTGGTCGGTAAAGACGGTGCAAACGCCCCTGCTGTTTCGCGTACGATCCCACGGGGCGATGCGTTGCGCGAGCGAGCCGCGTCAGATCGCTCGAGGATCAGCGCGACGGCGCCGCAACCCGTGACGAATCCGGCACACTTCTGATTCGGTACGCGGGTGGCGGTATTGCGATACAACCCGAAGCGGGCATACGCCTGGTTGATGATCGGCGCATACTCGTCGGCCGCACAAACCACCGCACGGGTCCAGGCCCCGGTTCGCAACCGATGCGAAGCAAGAATCAGGGCGTCGAGCCCGGCGGTGCGCGTCCCGATGACGGTTTGACTCAATCCGCGAATCGACATCGACGTGCTGAGATGGGCGCTGGCCACATTGGGGACACCCTCGGCGAAGAGCAGCGGGTTCGCCGCCCCGAGACCGTCTTGGATGATCTGTCGATAATATCGTTCACAAAAACCAGTCGCCCCGTGAGTCGTTGCAAGGACGCCTGAGCAGTGTTCGCCGAAGGCCACGACATCCTCGACGTTGGCGTCCTGGTACGCCAGCGCCACCGCCGCGAGAGTCAGCTTGACGTAGTCACTCATGCGTCGCACCCGGCGTGCATTGAGAAGGTGATCTACATTCAGACGCTCAAGCCCGCCCGTGTCCTGCAAGCAGTCCGGCCCGTCTCGCCGCTCAGGCAGGGCGAGGAATTCTCGGTTTCCGACTGCTCCCGGCAGAACGACTCCCACGCCGGTGATCCAGACTTCGCGGTCTCGATCCGACGCGGGAGCTTGTTCGGCGACTTGCGGACCTCGGGGTTGTCCCAGGACGATGCCGACATTCGAACCGCCAAAGCCCAGCGATGTGTTAAGCACAAAACGAAGCGGCGTCTCGCGGACTCTGTCCGTGGCGAGTTGAAGCCCATCAAACTCCACATCTTCCGCAGCGACGTTTGCGCAAGGTGGGACAACCTGGTCGTGCAGCGCTGTGAAGGAGAGGATCAACTCCACGGCACCGGCACCGCCGAGCGTGTGGCCAAGGTAGCTTTTGAACGCCACCACCGGAACCGATCCAAGAATGTCGAGGAATACTCGCGAGAGCGCTTGGAACTCCGCGGCATCGTTGTCCGGCGTCGCGGTCGCGTGGGCGGCGATCATGCTGATGTCCCCGGGCACGACGCGGGCTGCGGTTAGCGCCTCCTGGATAGCGCGGGCCGCTCCCACCCCCTCGGGGTGCGGTTTGGACAGGTGATAGGCATCGCAGGCCTCACCGAACCCGGCGATTCTCGCTAGCGGAGTCGCGCCGCGATGCAGGGCGTCCTCCGCGCGCTCCAGCGCGACGATTCCGTACCCCTCGCCCAACTTCATGCCCGCGCGATCACGCGAGAACGGGCGAATTCGTTCCGGCGTGACTAGGCGCATACTCCCAAAACCGCCGTGGGCGTATTCGCTGATCGGGTCGTATCCACCCGCCAAAACCAGGTCCAGAAAGCCACTGCGAAGCAGAGTGACGGCCATGGCGATGCTCGCCAATCCGGACGAACAGGCCGAACACACTGTCGTTGTGAACCCCTCAAGACCGAGTCCATTGGCCGCCGTCTGGAGCACGCTCCCTGAGAGAAACATACCCAAGGCACCGATGTCCCCGGTCCGCAGGAACCGTCCGCCGCTACGCATACCATGCAGTGTGGTACCGACGATCATCCCGCAGCGCGAGGCGCGATACGGCAGCGGGACGGACGCAGAAGCCTCGTGTTGCGCCTGTCGCAAGACGAGCCGGAGATAATCGATCTCTCGGGATACAAGCTCTGATGCGTTGGGCAGTTCCGGTGCCTGCCCGCCTTCCACACCCGGTTCGAGCATCGATTCGATGGCGGTCAACGGCCTCAAGCCGGATCGACCTTCCACCACGCCGCGCCAGGCGGTGTGCCGATCCAGACCCAGGCAACAAGCGAGTCCTGCCCCGGTGATGACGATGTCGGGTTCAGTGGCCATGGGATTTCGTGTGGGTTTGATTGCTGTTCTCGCCGAACCACAACGGTTCAATCATCAGCCACTGCTCGGGGTTGCTGCGAACATGCTTCTCGATCGCCGCGGCCAGCCGCAGGACCGCGGGGTGCCGAGCGTCGATGGGGCCGTCTGCCCGAGTCAACAGGATTGGTTCCTCCACCACGATGCGAAGCCTACCCGTCGCGGTGCGGAGGGAAAACACCGGAATCACCGGTGCTCCGGCGACCAGCGCCAACTTGAACGGTCCGGACGGAAGGAGCAGGCGTCTATGCAAGAACGGGACGGGGACTCCCTTCTGCCCGGGCATGACTCGGTCGCCTTGGATCAACACGACCTCATCGCCCGCCAGGGAGTCGCGGAGGTGCGACCAAGTTGACCATCCTTCGTCGACCGGCGCCTCGACGACGCCCAGCTTTTCGCGCAACCTCGAACGCAGCCGATCAAACCGAGGGGACGCGTCGCGCCGAAACACCACATGCACGCGTTTCTCGTGCCCGACCAACGCGGCCATTCCCAGTTCGAAGCCGCCCAAGTGTGCCGTGACCACTACCGCTCCACGCTTGCTGCGACGGGCTTCCTCATAAGTTTCGCGACCCTCGACGGGGTCTATACGATGCTTCAGTTCGTCCTGGGGGATGCGAAGCGCACGGCCCATCTCGTACACCGCCAAGTAGAAGCTCCGGATCATGTTTTTGGCCAGAGCGACACAGGTCGCCTCGTCCGCTGAATCGCCCAGGATACCCCTGGCGTTGGCCAAGGTATTCTTACGCATCGTGGTCCCCAGTCGCCAAGCGAAGTACAGAAAAAAACCCCGCGTCCACCAAACGACGCGGGGGGCGTGTTCGGTCCACCAGAACAGAAACTCCAACCAGAAGTCCGCTGAGAAGAGGTAAAACGAGGCGAACATGCCGGCGCGTTGCTTCGGGGGTTCACGACGTGTCCCGGTTTCCTGCGGAGGTTGGTTCGCGAATTGGTTCACGGTTCCGCGTCTTTCATCGCAGGTCATCTTCATATTGCGTTCGACGAACGTTCCGAGGGGAACGCGATGCGAGATTAGGGACGAGCGTCGGGCGGTTCTTTCTCGAGTTTTGCCAAGGGTCGAACGGTCTGCGTGCCCGCTGGGACGACAAGTTCGACGTCCTTCTCGTCGAGCCCGATGTTCGTGCGTGCGTTGGAAAATGAAATAACGGTTCGGTCGCCGTCGGCGTCCAGGATCTCGACACGAACAACAAGCGCCGTCGCAGTATTCAACACCACGTCGACCAGGCGAAGGTACTCCCCGACGACTTCATCGCGCGGACGCAGGCGGAGACCCAACCAGGGACCGACAGAGTATGTGTCGCGTGATTCGGCGACCGGGATGCGCTCGATGAAGAAACGAACAACCAAGACCGATAGGTTGGGCAACGGCCAGACCGTCAACCACTTCAGCTTTTCGTCGACCCGATACACCTCTACAGTAGATCGGTCAGGGTAGTAAATACGGATTTCAGCTGGGTCCACGACCATCGAGCTGGGCTTTGGACTCATGGTATCCCATCGTGACCTGACCCCGACGACGCGCATTTTTCCCTTGGAGACCAGGGGTTTCTTGAGGAGCGTGGAGAACTTCTGCTCCTCGAAATCCGTCGTCAGATCCCGAATCCCGTCGAGCTTCTCAGCAAGCGCTTCCAGTTCCGCCTTCAGTCCTGCGTCGGGTGCGTCAGGTGCCTCGGTCGCGGGTGTAGCGCTATCCTGCGCGGCTAATGGGAGCGCCATCCATCCAACGAATAGCAACGTCCGAGTGTCGAGCGTCATGTCGCCTCGTGCCCGGCGTGGAAGCAAGGTGTCCGCTCTGTGCTTCCGGCAAGCACCAATCGACCTCGGGCTACAAGATTCTGGGCGAGCCGAGCTTCGACCTCGAACTGGCAGAGAGCGCCGCTTCTGAGCACCATCCGACTTCGCAGGAGGATTTCGGCGGGCGGAACGACGGCTTCCTTGAAGCGGACGTCGGCGTGAGCGAGTTTAGCCTCCTCGAGGGAAGGATCGGGTGGTGCAACTGAGGCTCTTACGCCCGCGGCGGGCTGATAGGCGATGAGTCCCGAAAGCTGTGCCAAGGCCTCGGCAATGAGCAAGCCAGGAACGATCGGTCGACCGGGAAAATGTCCGGCGAAAAAAGCCTCCGTTCCATCCACGAACCACACCGCTTCGCCGGAGGTTTCAGAAATGAGCATGGAGACCGAGGTTAGGAAGCGAAACGGCGGACGATGGGGGAGCGCTTCAAGGATACTGGATGGCGGAAGGACCATAGCGACTTCCATCGGCTAAGGGGTGGCGCGGTGCTCCTCGACAAAGCGGGCAAGCGTTGCCACGCTCTTGAACACGCTCGGCTCGAAGGACTCCTTGGGCATCTTGAAACCGAACTCAGCCTCAAGACTCTGAATCAACAGGAGGGCATCGAGTGAATCAAGATCCAACCCGCCGCCGAAGAGCGGCTCGTTCGGCGTCAAAACAATGTCCTCGCCGAGCATGAGATCCCGACGGATGATCCCCACGACGCGACCCTCGAGGTTCTCTTGCGGTGACATAGCTTCCGAAACGACCTCAAACGCGCCGCATGGAACAAACTTTGAGCCTACGCAGGAACAGCCGTACGGTCAATAGTCCCGTGGGCACCGGGCCGAGCGCGTCCACGTGAGTTTCACCCGCAAACCAACAATCTGGCGTGCCCGGTCGGGTCTGCGTAGGATGCTCGGCATCGTGTCGAGTCCAACGACTGAGCGACCGGGGCCCATGCGTCAGTTGGGAACGACTGGCCGGTCTTATGCCGACACTGCGGACGCTTTTGTGAAACTCGTTGAGAACCCATGAACGCCGTCCTCTCGCTCGCAAGGAAAGATGCGATCCTGTTGCTGCGCGACCGGACGGGGTTTGTGGTGACGTTTATCAGTCCGTTGATCTACGCAGTGTTCTTCGGATTCGTCTTTGGTGAGCGTCCGGGGAGTCTCGGTTCCTCCGGTGTCACCATCATCGCCGTGGACGCGGACGACTCAGAAGCTTCGAGGACCGTGATCGAGGCGTTGAAGCGGGGTCCGGGGTTCAAGGTTGACCTGGTGCCGCGAGCGCAGGGCCTGGAGGCATTCCGGCGCGGGATCGTGGATCTGTGCATCATCATTCCAAGTGGATTTGGGAGGCGGGCGAAGTTGGACGGCGCACCAGATCCTTCGATGATCGAGGTGGCGATCAGGCCCGACCTTCCGCGCTTGCGACAACTGCTCCGGGGAATCTCGCCGGCATTGGACGGCGTCGAATCGGATGCCGCGACCAGCGCTCGGACCGCGCCAAACAATGTATACGCAGTGGCCTTTCCACAAG
>Ga0137429_1000654_pt1 | contig 13067 bp, 14 predicted proteins | sample EasRivERMZT736_2_FD_102304 | JGI IMG/M metagenome (GOLD analysis project Ga0137429, IMG submission 102304) | Soil microbial communities from meander-bound floodplain in the East River, Colorado, USA - East River MetaG ERMZT736_2 | ecosystem: Environmental > Terrestrial > Soil > Floodplain ...
GACGCGGCCAGTGCCAGCATCGCGGCGCCTGCTGGCTCGGCTGCCCGTACGGCGCGTACTTCAGTAGCCAGTCGTCCACGCTGCCGGCCGCGGTGAAGACAGGGCGGCTGACGCTCAAGCCTTTTTCGATCGTCAGCGAGGTGATCTTCGACAAGGATCGTAAACGCGCAACCGGCGTGCGCGTCCTTGACGCGGTGAGCAATCAGACCATCGACTACACCGCGCGTGTCGTGTTCCTGTGTGCGTCAACGATCAACTCGACCTGGCTGCTGATGCGTTCAGCCACGGACGTGTGGCCAGGAGGCCTCGGCAGCAGCTCGGGAGAGCTCGGACACAACCTCATGGACCACCATTTCCGTGCCGGCGCCGAAGGACTGCTGGAGGGTCTGGACGACAAGTACTACTACGGACGGCGGCCCACGGGCTTCTACATCCCTCGCTACCGAAACTTCTTCGGCGACAAACGCGACTACCTGCGCGGCTTCGGCTATCAAGGCGGCGCGGGACGCGACGGCTGGTCGAGAGCCGTCGCCGAGCTGGGCGTGGGCGCCGCGTTCAAGGACGCCATGTCGCAACCGGGCCAATGGGACATCGGCGCCACGGCGTTCGGGGAAATGCTCCCGAATCACGCCAACACGGTTGGGTTGGATCCCACCAAGAAGGACAAATGGGGACTGCCCGTCGTGAAGATCGACTGCGCGACCGGTGAGAACGAGCGCCTCATGCGCAAGGACATGATCAACGACATGGCGGAGATGCTCGAGCAGAGCGGCGTAAAGAAGGTGAAGACGTACGACAGCGGGTATTTCCCTGGAATGGGCATCCACGAAATGGGGACGGCGCGGATGGGGCGTGACCCCAAGACGTCCGTTCTCAACGCGACCAACCAGGTGTGGGACGCTCCCAACGTGTTCGTCACCGACGGCTCGTGCATGACGTCGGCGGCGTGTCAGAACCCGTCGCTCACGTACATGGCGCTGACGGCGCGGGCTGCGGATCATGCGGTGAACGAGCTGACCAGGAGGAACCTGTGACCGAAAAAAGGGCGGACATGGGACATGGGACATCGGACATGGGCGAGTTGACCGACATTCACCTGATCACGAGACGCGAAGCAATCCTTCGCGTCACCGCGTTCCTGGGTGGAATCGCACTGGTGGGAGGCAGCTCGCTGCTCAGTGGCTGCCGCGCGCCAAATACGGACGCGCCGTTCACGCCGGAGGAGATCGCGTTCCTCGACGAAATAGCGGAAACGATCCTCCCCGAAACGAGCACGCCGGGCGCCAAGGCCGCGAAAACCGGAGCGTTCATGGCGCTGATGGTCACCGAAAGCTACGACGCGGGAGATCGGAAGATCTTTCGCGAGGGGATGGCCGAGCTCGATAGCCGCAGCAAGAAGGACAACGGCGCGACATTCATGTCCGCGACGCCGTCGCAGCGCCTGGCACTGCTCGAGAAGGTGGACCGCGAGCAGAGAACGCACAGCATCGGGCGCGAAAACGCTTCGCGGAGGAAAGTCGGTCTTGCGGAGCTTCCTGTCGAAGACATTGGCGCCGCAACGGCTATCACTACGGATACTCCGGCGCACTACTTCCGCATGATGAAAGAGCTCGCGCTGCTCGGCTACTTCACGTCGGAGATCGGCGTCACGCAGGCGCAGCGCTATGCGGAGACGCCAGGGCGGTACGACCCGTGTGTCCCATACAAGCCGGGCGACAAAGCGTGGGCGCCACACGCATGAGACGGCGCACGATGGCGCAGCTTGCGTTGCTGCCGCTGGCCCTCGTCTTCGCCGGCGCGTTCTCCAGGTCCGCGCCCGAGCAGCTCGTGGGACGCTGGGATATCACGCTCCGCACGCCCGAGGGTGATCGGCCATCGTGGCTGGAGGTCCGACGGTCGGGGCGCGAGGCTCTCGTCGGCCAGTTCGTCGGTGTTGTGGGCAGCGCGCGGCCGGTCGCCCGGATTATCGCGACGGGCGATTCACTGCGGTTCGCGATTCCGCCCCAGTGGGAGGAAGGAACGGAGGATCTCCGCGTCGAAGGTCGCCGGGAGAACGGAGGCCTTACAGGACGAATGACTTTCCCGGACGGGAAGCAGTACGCCTGGACGGCGGTCCGCGCGCCATCGCCGCGTCGGCAGGGGCCGATCACGTGGGGCGCACCTGTCGCTCTACTGAGCCAGAACAGCCTCACTGGCTGGCATGCCGTCGCGGGCGACAATCAATGGATCGTACGAGGCGGCATCCTGAGCAGTCCCAAGTCCGGCGCGAATCTCGTAACCGATCGCTCCTTCGGCGATTTCAAGCTCCACATCGAGTTCCGTTATCCGAAGGGGAGCAACAGCGGCGTCTATTTGCGCGGGCGTCACGAAGTTCAGATCGAGGACAATTTCGGTGAGGAGCCCGCCAGCGATCGATTCGGCAGCGTCTATGGATTCATAGCCCCAAGCGAGATGGCCGCGAAGCCGCCGGGAGAATGGCAAGCGTTCGACATCACCCTCGTTGGACGGATGCTCACCGTGGTGGCCAACGGACGACCGGTCATTGTGGATCGCGAGATTCCGGGAATCACCGGCGGCGCGCTCGACAGCCGCGAGGGGGATCCGGGCCCATTGATGCTGCAGGGCGATCACGGTCCTATCGAGTATCGGAACATCATTCTGACGCCCGCGCGATAGAGGAGCCTGACGTGTTGTTCGCGCAGGCCGTTTTCGCCTTCGTCGCGCTTCCCGGAATCGTCGCGATAGCAATACCGTTGTGGCTGGCGCCAGAGGGCGCCCCGTTCAACATGTGGGGATTCCTGCCGCTCGCGACCGGGCTGATTCTGTTGCTCTGGTGCGTGCGGGACTTCTACGTGGCGGGCAGGGGCACGCTCGCGCCATGGACACCGCCACGACACCTCGTCCAGGTGGGTCTGTACCGCTTCTCGCGTAACCCGATGTACGTGGCCGTACTACTCATGCTGGTCGGGTGGGCGATCGGCTTTCGGACGGGGTCGTTGTGGAACTATGCTCTCATGATAGCTGTCGTGTTCTACGTGCGCGTGGTGTTTTTTGAGGAGCCATGGCTCGCGCGCACGCACGGTGAGGACTTTGTGCGCTACAAGGCGAGAGTGCCGCGATGGTTGGTCGTATGAACGGGTACAACTTTACCGAGCGCCTGCGGCGAACTCTCGCGTATGCTCGCGAGGAAGCCGCGCGGCTGCATCACGAATACGTCGGTACGGAACACATCCTGCTCGGTCTTCTATTGGACGACGAGAGCGTTGCCCTGTCGGTGCTCGAGAATAGTTCGATCGACCGCGCTGCGATTCGGCAGAAACTCGAGGACACCGTAAGGCGCGGGAAATCCGAGCACGCGGATCGCGATGGGCTTCCCTACACATCCCGAGCGAAGAAGGTGCTCGAGCTCGCGATGACCGAAGCGCGTGGGTTGAACCACAACTACGTTGGCACCGAACACGTGCTGCTTGGCTTGCTGCGCGAGGAGAAAGGGATTGCAGCTCAAGTGTTGACTTATCTGGGGCTCACGCTTGACGCGGCACGGGCTGAAGTCGTGAGAGAACTTGGCACGCCGACCAGGATGAATCGCCCTTCGGCGAACGTGACTACGCGGAACCCATACGCCCCCCAGAGCCTGTCCTCGCGCGAACGAATCATCGCGCAACTTCGCGGTGCGGACGCCGTCTCGCCGGCATCGGCGCGCTCCCTGTCCGACTTGCGCTGCAAACCGGACGTATCCTGGCAGTCCCTGGTGGATGAAGGCCTCGTTCGCGAGGGACCTCCGGGCATGTTTTACCTCTATGAGCGCACGACACCGCAGGGTGTTGCCAGCGGTCCGAGATGGAAGCGTTTTGCCAAGACCTTTGCGTTTTGGATTCTGATCCTCCTGCTTCCGATCATCATCATACAGTTTACCGGCAAGTAGGCCATTATTACTCAATGATTGGACCGGTTGGAAAGCTCAGCAGGCTCGTGCTTGCCGTAGGCCTGATAGGCATAGGGTTGAACTGCGCGGACCCCGTGACCGTTCCGAGCACCACCGATAGCATCGCGGACGCCGTCGACGTCTCGGGTACCTGGACGGGAACCGAGTCCGACAGGCTCGGGCCGGCGCTGTTGACGTGGAATCTGACGCAGACTGGAGCGCTCGTCTCCGGGACGGTGCTCATGCGTCCCGTTGATCCGTACGACGGGTCGTGCGCGTCATGTCACAAGTTCAAGGACGGCGTGTTCACCGGTACCATGACGGGGAATACGCTCAAGATCGTCATGTACTTCGCGGCGGGGGGCCAGGACGCGACGCCAGACTGCAGCATCACGCTCAACAGTGACGCGGCGACCACCTCTCGATTCACGATCACGGGGAATTATTCCGGCAGCGATCCCTGCGAGGGAACGTTCGATGGCACACTGGCGATGACTCGCAAACCGTAGCGGGCAGATGTCGGTTTTCACGAATCCCGCCTCCAGCTCCGCCGAGCACGGCCGCGCCTACACGAAGGCGATCATCGAGCTCTTGGGCGACAAGAACCCGATCTCCGTCCTCGAGCAAACCGTGCCCATGCTGCGGAAAGCGCTCGCCGGACTGACACCCCAGCAGGAGGCGCAGCGGGAAGCGCCGAACAAATGGTCGGTGCGGCACGTCGTGCAGCACCTCGTGGATTCCGAGCTGGTATGGAGCTGGCGACTGCGATTGGTGCTGGCCCAGGATCGGCCGACGCTGACGGGCTACGATCAGGACTTGTGGGCCGACCGCCTGGGATACGACGAAGCCGACGCCGCCCGCGCTATGGTGGAGTTCTCGGTCGTGCGCCTCGCGAACCTGCGACTCCTGCATCGCGCGTCACCGCAGGACCTGAAGCGCGTGGGCGTGCACGCGGAGCGCGGTGAAGAAAGCGTCGAGCACATGATGAAGCTCTATGGCGGGCACGATCTCCTGCACCTGCGGCAAATCGCGCGCATTCGACAGGCGATCAGCTGAAGCGCGTCGTTCGCCACAAGGCGATGCCGCCGCTCGCGAGCATTCCAAGCATCACGACGCCGAGTCCGGCCATCCACTCCCAACGCACGGCGATTTGGGGCGTCCGCGCCATCGTGGCGAAAGCGATGAGGACCGACGTGGCCACGATCACGATGGTCCAATCCACCCAGGTGTGCCTGTGCCGCATGCCCGCGGCTTCTCGTCCGGCCATACCCGCGCTCGTGTAAGCTGGATCGACGTGGTAGCGGTTGCCTTCCCGCGCCGCCGACTGCTGCCAACGCTCGTGTTCCGCACGGGTCACCGATGAAAGGGCGATGACGCCGGCGCCCAGCGCCATCACGAGCGAGCCGCCGATGACATGCCCCAGCATCGACTGTGTTTCGCCACGCAGCTCGCCAAAGACAAAGATGCCCCACACCAGTCCCCAGAGCTGATTGGTGTTCGACAACGGAATGCCGCGCGTGATCCCGGCGTACTTCACCGCGTACTGCTGAAACAGGTCGCCGATGACCCAGACGAAGCCGCCGAGCAGCAGCCAGAAGAGCACTTCACGCGCGGCCGACAGCTCACGCCACAGCGGGCCGACGCCGCCGGAGAACGTCACGGCGATCGCGGTCATCATCCCGAGCTCGCCGATCGTGAAGAACGTGATGAATGACATCGGGCTCATCCCGGTCAGATATGCCTTGCGATACGGGATATACATCGTGCCCCAAAGCACGCCGGCGGCGAGCGCCGCGATAACGCCCCGGACCGCATCGCGCGGCGCGGTCGTATGGGCGGATGCGATAGTCAGCGCCGTCGCGCCCGCGAACATGAGCAGCGCTCCGCCGATCACGCCGAACCAGCGACGCGCGTCGGCGCCGCGCAGCTCGCCGAAGAGTACGATCCCCCAGACGATGCCCAGCAGGCTGTTGCTGTTCCACAGTGGAAACGCGATGCTGAGACCAACGTCGCGCACGGCGAAGATGGTGAGCGTGTTGGCCACGGCCCAGAGACAGCCGGCCAACACCGCCCAGACAACCAGATGCGGCGCTTGCCGAAAGTCCGCCCCGATGTGCGACGTGCCCTGGATCAGCGCCGGCACACTCCAGCGTGCCAGGAAGACGCCGATCACCATGGCAAGCGACACGACCACGGGGGACACACCAATCGTGACGAGCTTGGTCGGCGCTTCCGCCGCACCGAGCCACGCCCCGGCGGTCAGCCCGCAGAATATTCCGACACCTTGCAAGGCGCGAATGCGCGCGGCGTCGGGGCCGCTCTCGGCCCTCGGCTCTCGGCTCTCGGCGACCGGCGCTGTCATCCGATCCAGCGCAAGACGAGCAGACCGCCGATCAGGACGACGACCGGCACCCAGAATTGCACGTCCCGAAGGACGAGACGGATCCAGTGGTCGCGCTGCTCGCCGTCGTTCATTGGAAGGCAATACTCTTACCGGCCAACGGATCGCGCAATAGCATTTGTCATGCAACGCCGCGACGTAATCCGCGTCCTCGGCGCCTCGCTCGCGATTCCTTTCCTTCCCCGGAGCGCTGAGGCTGCGATGGCGCTCGGGGAACGAATCCATCGCCAGCCCGCGGAGGTTCCGTTCCGGACGCTGAGCCGCGAGCAGCAAGCGATCGTCACGGAGATCGCTGAGATGATCATCCCCGAGACCGACACGCCGGGCGCAACGAGCGTGAAGGTGCCGCAGTTCATCGATCTGATTCTTACGGAGTGGGCGAGCGACGACGAGAGGAGCGCGTTTCTCTCCGGATTGGCCGACATCGACGCTCGGGCGTCCGCGCTGGGCGCTGCGCGTTTCGTCGAGCTGACTGCCGCTCGCAAAACCGAGCTGCTCGCCGCGCTCGACGCCGCACGCGCGGACACCAAGGGCGCCGGCCTCGCGTTCGCGCGCCTGAAAGGGCTGACCGTCTACGGATATTTCACATCGAAGCCGGTGCAGGAGCGCGTCCTGAAGACGAAGATGTTCTTCCCCGCATATCAGGGCGACGTCCCGTTCACTCCAGCGATCTAGGATGCCGCCGATCGAGTTCGACGCCATCGTGGTGGGCTCCGGGATCTCCGGAGGCTGGGCTGCCAAGGAGCTCACGGAACGGGGACTCCGGACCATCGTGCTCGAGGCGGGACGACCGATCGATGCCGCCGTGGATTACGTGGAGCACGTGCCGCCCCACGAGTTGCGCTACCGCGGAATGGGCGACCGAAAGCGCATCGAGCGGTATCAGCCAATCCAGCGACGCACGGGCGCCTGCAACGAGTACTCCGGCAAGTTCTTCGTCAACGATCTCGACAACCCGTATTCGTTTCCCGAGGACAAGCCCTTTTACTGGATCCGGGGACGCCATGTCGGCGGCCGCTCCGTCATGTGGGGGCGGTGCGTGTTCCGGTGGAGCGATCTCGACTACACGGCCAACGCGCGGGAGGGTATCGGCATCGACTGGCCGATCCGATACGCCGAGATGGCTCCGTGGTGGAGCCACGTCGAGCGCTTTGTGGGCGTCCAGGGACGGCGCGAGAACCTCGCACACCTCCCCGATGGCGAGTTTCTCAAGCCCTGGCCCATGAATGTCGCCGAGCAAAAAGCGAGAGACACCCTGCTGCAGAAGTTTGGCGGCGAGCGTCTCATCACCAACATGCGCCTGGCGGTGCTCAGCGAGAACCACCTCGGGCGGGCGAAGTGCCACTTGTGCGGGCACTGCGAACGCGGGTGCGTGACGATGTCGTATTTCAGCAGCCTCAACTCGACGCTGCCCGCGGCGCGCAAAACGGGGCGGCTGACGTTGCGGCCGTTCAGCATCGTACACAGCGTCATCTTTGATCCGGCCACGCGCAAGGCGCGCGGCGTGCGCGTCGTCGACAGCAACACGCGCAAGGTGTTCGACGTGTATGCGAAGGTGATCTTCCTGAATGCCTCAGCATTGGAGTCGGCGCGCATACTCCTCAACTCCGCGACGGAGGAGTTTCCGACGGGTCTGGGCAACTCGAGCGGCGAGCTGGGGCACAACGTGATGGATCACATCATGGGCGGTGGTGCGACCGCAACGCTTCCCTGGGCGCGCGACCGACGCGAGATCGGCAATCGCCCCGACGCGATCTACGTTCCGCGCTTCCGGAACGTCAAGACGAAGCATCCGGACTTCCTGCGCGGATACGGTTTCGAGGGACGCGCCGAGCGCGCGGGTTGGGGGCGAGGCGCGGACATGCCGGGATTCGGCGCGGCCTTCAAGAAGTCGCTGATCGGCGATCTCGGCCCGTGGGAGATGACCCTGTACGGCTTCGGCGAGATGTTGCCGCGACACGAAAACCGCATCGAGATCGACCCGCATCTCGTGGACGCGTGGGGCATTCCCGCGCTGCGCGTGACGTGCGCGTACGGCGAGAACGAGAAGAAGCTCCTCGACGACATGGTGGTGAGCGCGAGCGAGATGTTCGAGGCCATGGGCGCGACGGACATCCGGCCGATCAAGGACGACAATCCACCGGGCCTGGTGATCCACGAGATGGGCACCGCGCGCATGGGCCGCGATCCCAGGACGTCGGTGCTCAACAGCCACAACCAGATGTGGGACGCCCGCAACGTGTTCATCACCGACGGTGCGTGCATGACGTCGAGCGCGAATCAGAACCCCAGCATCACGTACATGGCGTTGACCGCGCGGGCCGCGGCCTACGCGGTAGCACAGCTGAACCGGCGGGAGTTGTAGGGTGCGATCGATACGCAGGCTGCTCTCGATCCTCGCGTTGTTCGCGTTCGCACCATCGTCGAGGCTGTACGCGCAATCATCGCTGTGGGTGACGCTCGGCGATTCCGACCAGCTGGTGGAGGTCGATCCCGTCTCGTTCAGGGAAATCCGCCGCATCAAAGTCGATCGTGGCGTTCACGGGTTGGCGATTTCCTCCGACGGCTCCAGGGTGTACGTCGCGAGCGACAAGACCGGCAATTTCCAGGTCGTGGACGTGAGACGGGGCGCGGTCGTCGCGCAGATTCCGATCGGCAACGATCCCAATCAGATGACGCTCACGAAGGACGGGCGCTTCGCGTATGTGCCGATGCGCGGCGAAGGCAAGATCGCGGTGGTGCAGCTCGACCCGCTGCGGCTCGTGAAGAAGCTGCCGTCGCCCGCGGGACCCCACGACGCGTATACGTCCGCCGACGGAACCCGCATTTACGTCGGAGCGCAGTTCGGCACCGGCATCGTGGTCATCGACCCCGCGACGCAGACCGTGCTGCACGTCATCCCTACTCCGGAAGGCGTGAGGCCGCTCCGTCCCGCGCCCGACGGGCGCACGCTCTACGTCGCGTTGTCGAATCTGCTCGGCTTCGTGGTCATCGATGCGCAAACTCGCAAGATCGTCCGCCGCGTTGAGCTCGGAACGCTACCGGAGGGCGTCCCGCAGCCGTATCGCGCCACGTGGACTCACGATCTGCAGCTCTCGCCCGATGGACGCGAGCTCTGGCTCTGCGACGACATCAACGACTTGCTGCGCGTCGTGCGGCTCTCCGACATGAGAGAGGTTGCGCAGATTCGTACCGGCCACTTTCCGCACTGGTTCGCACTGCGACCCGACGGTCAGGTGTTGTTCGCGAGTCTCTGGTTCTCGGATGCCGTCGCGGCCGTCGACATCAAGAGCCGCAAGGTCCTCGCGAACATCCAGTTCGAGCTGGGCTCCGGCCCCAAGCGCATTGCCATCGCGCCGCGGATCCAGCGCTGATCAGATCGTGCCGCTGGGCGTGACTCTGATGTCGAAAGTCAGCTCCGCTTCTTCGGTCGAGCTGACGCGCGCCCGCAGCGTGAACGAATAGAAGCCGGCCGGCGTACCCGCCGGCACGGCGACCGTCAACGTCTGCTGCCCGGGCACGGCGATCGTCGCGCCCCCGAGCGTGGCGGTCCACCCGGTGGGCGCGCCCGATGGAATCGTCAGGTCCGCCGAACGGGGCTGGGCCATGAGGTCGTCCGCCTCGATCACCACGGTTACCGACTGACTCTGTCGCACGGTCGGCGGCGCGACGCAGGCAGCGCCGGTCGAGCCAGGAATGAACGCAATGCCCTCCGCGTGAACGCAGAGGGCAAAGGCATTCCTTGGCGCGTCCGTTGAGGCGTTACACGCCGCGCCTATGAGAACCACAGCGGCGAGGAATCGGACGCGACGGACTCTCTCGCCTAGAAACAAAGCAATTGCAGTTTCGTGCCTTTTCCGTTGCATCCGCGTCATCCGCGTGAAAACGAACTTCCCAGAGTTGGACTAGGGACTTGGCGGATTCTGGCCGTCTCCGCCTCCCCCGGCGCCGACCGGCCGCACGATCTCGTAATTCACCGGCGGTACGGCGCCCATCAGATGCTGCACAAAATAGTCCCAGCGACGGCGAATGAAGTAGGGCTCATTCAGACCATGGTTCCGGTTCGGCGCGATGATGAGATCGAATGACTTGTTCGCCTTGATGAGCTCGTCCACCATCTGAATCGTCATCGCGGGATGCACGTTGTCGTCCATGTCCCCGTGCATCAGCAGGAGGTGACCCTTGAGGTTCTTCGCCATCGTCTTGTTCGCGGATTCGGTGAAATTGTCGCTCCGCCGAACGGTGTCGCGTTGCATCAGTCCCTGATACTTCTCGGCCCAGTAGATGTTGTAGCTCCGATTGTCGTGATTCCCCGCGCCCGACACCGCGACCTTGAAGAAATCCGGATACCGCAGAATCGCGTCGGTGGAGGCGAAGCCGCCGCCGGAATGGCCGAAGATGCCGACCCGATCGAGATCGATCATCGGGTTGGTGGCGGCCAGCTGCTTGATGGCAGCGATGTGATCCGGAAGTCCGTTGTCGCCGAAGTTGCCGTAGTAGTTGTCGTGGAATGCTTTCGACCGCAACGGCGTGCCGAGATGATCGAGCTGGATCACGACGAACCCGAGCTCGGCGAGGGCGGCCGCCTCATTGCCACCCTTGAAGTTCCAGGCGCCGACACTCCCGACCTGCGGGCCCGGATAGATGTGATCGATGATCGGATACTTCTTGTTGGCGTCGATGTCCGGCGGCAGATACATCACGCCGTAGAGATCCGTCTGTCCGTCGCGTGCCTTCACGGAGAACGTGCGCGCCGGCCGCCAACCGCTCGCCTGCAGTCGGCTGATGTCGGCCTCCTCTAGCTTGCGAATGACGCGGCCGTCGGGGATCGCGCGCAGAACGGCTACCGGCGGCTTCTCGATCCTCGAATAGCTGTCGACGAAGTACTTACCGCTCGGCGAGAACTGGATCTCGTGGTTCGCGTCCTCCGACGTGAGCAACGTCAGGCCGGACCCATCGTAGTTCACGCGATACAAATGGGCGTAGTAGACCAGCCGTCCGCTCTCTTTCCCGCGGGCACTGAAGTAGACCTGTTTCGCCGTCTCGTCCACATATTCGACCGCGCCCACGTTCCAGGGGCCCGTCGTGACCTGATTCTTCACGGAGCCCGACCGAAACGCGGAAACGGCCGCCGCCGAACCGTTGGCGCCATTGGTCGCGCCCGTTGCCGCCGGGGTGCCAGCCTGCGCTACGGTCGTCAACGCGCCGCCGGCGTCCATCCTATATAGATGTGACCACCCGTCGCGCTCCGACCACCAGAAAAGATCCTGGTCGTCTCTCGTGACATACCAGCTCGTCGGGTTCCCCGACGGCGGCCCGATCTCGACGAACGTCTTGGAGGAATCGCGCGCGATGACGCGGAACGATCCGGTCTTGGCGTCCACCACGCCCAGGTAGGCGCTTTTGGAGCCGCGCGTGAACCATGTTACGTAGAGCCTGTCTGAGCCAACACTCCACGAAGAATCGCGGGCCGAACCGCCGAATGACAATTGGTTGGGTCTGGGCGAGACCGTCACGGCCACGTTCGTCTTGGCGGCGACGTCGATGATATGGAAGCCAGGCGTTGGGACGATGGAATCGCCCGGCAGCGCGTACGGCTGTGTGAACACTCTGGGACGCTGCGACGTGTACGAGATGTAGGGCATGGTGGCCACGCCCCGTACATCGTTGCGCGAGACCGCGAGCTTCTTCGAGTCCGGCGACCACACGATGTTCGGGCGGCGTGCCGGCATGCGCGGCAGCTGGAGCTGGCTCGGATGCGCGATGTGGCCGTCGCGCGGATCAATACGCTGGTGCGTCGCTGGCCCGAGTCGCCGCTTCCACCGCCGCCCGCCGAGCTCGCCGCGCCGCGCCAGCCGGCCGATGTCTCCCTGCTTTGGCAGACGGCCCTTCAAACGCGCCCTGACCTCGCCGCGCTCGCCTGGCGCGTCCAGGCCGAAGAAGCCGCTTTGGAATTGGCCTACAAAAACTATCATCCCGATTTCGACATCTTCACGCGCTACGACACGTTCTGGCAGCCGTCGAGCACGCAAGGTCCGCTGCGTGCTCAGCTTGGAGTCGCCGTGAACTTGCCCGTGTATCGCGAAAAACTTCATGCTGCGGTTTGCGAAGCCCAGTTTCGCCTCAATCAGCGGCGAGCCGAGTTCGAGCAGCGGACATTGGATATTCAATATCAGGTCGTCAGCTCGGCCCGCGAAGTCGAAGAAAGCTTTCAAACTATCGAGCTCTACAAGAGCCGTCTTATTCCCGCGGCGGAGCAGAACGTCGCCGCCGTGCGGTCGAACTATCTCGTCGGCAAGGCGACTTTCCTAGACTTGGCGCAAGCGCAGCGGCAGCTCATCACCATTTCGGAGCGCCGACTCGAAACGCTCGTCGCTTATCACCGCCGCCTTTCCGATCTCGATCGCCTGACCGGTATTTCAGCGCTTTCCGGCCAGCCCTAGGCCAATCGTTACGCTCGTAAAAACACGACGTAAACCAGCCACTTGGGCCGCATTCGATGCCCTCCCCGCTCTTGTCCACTCCGCCGGCGGTCGATAAACTTTGAGATTCTGACGAGCGAAATAAGTTAGCGGGGCGGAAGCCAGAGGTTGGGTCATGAAAGACGGCATTCATCCGAATTATGTCGAGACGGTCGTAACTTGCAGTTGCGGCAATAGCTTCAAGACCCGCAGCACCCGGAAAGAGCTGAAGGTCGATATTTGCTCGGCCTGCCACCCGTTTTTCACCGGCAAGCTGAAA
>Ga0137429_1000655_pt1 | contig 13059 bp, 10 predicted proteins | sample EasRivERMZT736_2_FD_102304 | JGI IMG/M metagenome (GOLD analysis project Ga0137429, IMG submission 102304) | Soil microbial communities from meander-bound floodplain in the East River, Colorado, USA - East River MetaG ERMZT736_2 | ecosystem: Environmental > Terrestrial > Soil > Floodplain ...
GAGATCACCGAGCGGTTCGGCTACGATCTGGATCGCACCGTGGATTCGATCCGGCCAGACTACGGTTTCGACGAGACGTGCCAGGGGACGGTGCCGGAAGCGATCGTCGCGTTTCTCGACGCCGAAGACTTCGAGGACGCTATCCGCAGCGCGGTCTCACTCGGTGGTGACGCCGACACGCTGGCGTGCATCGCCGGCGGCATCGCGCACGCGTACTTCCAGAGGATTCCAAAGGCGCTGGGCGACAGCGCGCTCGCCGCGGTCCCCGAGCCACTGCGCGGTGTCTGGGATGAGTTTCGCGATCGGTACCGTGTGCCGGGGAACGATGGTTGATCGGCGACGAGAGGGAGATATGATGTCCGAAGACATGGGAACATTCCGCATCGACCTCGAGCTGGAGAACCCGCTGCGAGCCGGCGACCGCCCCGTGCTGGAACGCGCCATCGGTCTGGTATTCGTGCACGTCGGCGGAACGGACGCGTCGGACGACGTTGTTTTTGGAGAACCCGGCGACCTCACATTGCTGGGCGCGCGATCACTCGAGGGACTCAACCTTCGGGTTGATCCCGTGGCCAAGCACCCTCGGCCATCGCTAGGCGCAGATCTCTCGCTACGCTGGGGATGACAGAGCTTCGCTCAAGCGAGCGACGAGAAAGTCTGCGTTGCCCTGGTCGAAGCACATCGGTGGCCGGATCTTGATCACGTTGTGGTGCGGCCCCTCGGTTCCCGTCAGGATCCCTGACTCCTTGAGCGCATTCACAACAGCCGCCGTCTCTTCCGTCGCCGGCTCGAGCGTCTCGCGATCCCGCACCAGCTCAACCCCTATGAAGAACCCAGCGCCGCGAACGTCGCCGATCAGCTCGTGGCGCGACTGCAGCTCGCGCAGCCGTTCAAGCAGGTAGCTCCCGACGCGCCGCGCGTTCTGCTGCAGCCCCTCCTCTTCGAGCACGTCGAGCACCGCGAGGCCCGCCGCCATCGACACGGGATTGCCGCCGAACGTATTGAAGTACTCCATGCCGTTGGCGAACGACGCGGCGATCTCTGGAGTGGTGACGACCGCGCCCAACGGGTGGCCGTTGCCGAGCGGCTTTCCCATGACGACGATGTCCGGGACGACGCCCTGCAGCTCGAAGCCCCAGAACTTGGAGCCCACGCGTCCCAGGCCGACCTGCACTTCGTCCACGACACACACGCCGCCGGCCGAACGTACGGCCGCGAACGCGCCCTCGAGATAACCCGGCGGCAACACGATCTGCCCGGCGACACTCGGCAGGCTCTCGACGAGGAACGCGCTCGGCGCTCGTCCATTCTTCCTGATAGCTGACACTGCAACCGAAACTGCAGATCCCTCGTCCCCCTCGCTTCGCTCGGGGTCTTCGGGATGACGGCGAGGGATCGGCACGACATGGACGTCCGGCGAACGTCCCTGCCCTCCCGGCCCGTCGAACTTGTACGGGCTCACCTCGATCATCCGCTGGGTGTTCCCGTGATACCCGCCTTCCATCACGATGACATCGCGCTGCCCGGTGAACGCGCGCGCCAGCCGCAGCGCCAGCTCGTTCGCCTCGCTGCCCGAGTTCACGAAGTAGCAGACGCGGAGCGGCTCGGGGAGCATCGCCGAGAGACGCTCCGCGTACTGCAGCACGCCATCATGCAGGTAGCGCGTGTTCGTGTTCAGCACGGCCATCTGCCGCGCGACGGCTTGCACGACGCGCGGATGCGAGTGTCCCACGTGCGCGACGTTGTTGTACGCGTCGACGAACTCGCGTCCGTCGGCGTCATAGAGGTACTGCTTCCAACCTCTAACAATGTGAAGGTGAGTCTGATAGGACAGGCTCAGATTGCCGCCAAGCAGTTGCCGACGACGAGTGACGAGTGACGAGTGACTGGCCGCCGACTCGTCGGCGGCTGCTGCAAGAAGCACTTCTCGCGCGAACTCGAAGGGCACTTCGTGCAGCTGCTCCAGCACGCGCCAGGCGCGCTCCTCGTGGACGGTATAGTACGCGTCTCCGGGCGCGCGCTCCTTGCGCGCCGCCGAGATGACGACGCTCATCGCGAGCCGCGCGAGCATCAGCGGGAAAAGCAGCCGCCGCTCGGCGTCCTCCAGCGGCAGGACGCTCTCGTAGCCGGAGACGACGTGGGCCGCGGCGCCGAGGGGGTCGTTTTTGCCGGTCATCGCGTAGGCGGCGGCGATCGCGAGGTCGCACACCGTGGCGGTATGCACCATGTCGCCCAGGTCTATGAGAGCCGCGACCCGATGGGCCGCGACAACAACGTTGTAGTCGTTCGGGTCGCCGTGAATCACGGATCGGCGCAGGCGCGAGGCGACGGGGAGGATTTCGAGCTCGATTCGTTTCAAGAGCATCGTGGCGATGGCTCGTCGCCGATCGTCCGCGATCCGGCCCGCGTCGTCCAGCAGCTCGCCGGCGCACAGCAGGTCCCATTGCAGCTCGCGGTGTGCGGCGGGGTGGTCGAAGTCGCTGAGCGCCGCGTCGACCTCGGCGACTTTGGCGCCCAGGGACCGCAGGAGAGGCGCGGAGTGCGGCGACACGTCGGCCAGCAGCGCGCCGGGGACGAACTCCACGAGCCTCACCCAGCGCCTCGCGCCATTGATGTCAGTCGTCGCAACGCGCGGATTGCCCTGTTTCAGATGCTTCAGCGCAGCGACCTGGAGGTCCACGAGGTCCGAGGGCTCGTTCCGCGAGACGACCTTGAGCACGTATGCGCGGTCAGCCGCATCGACTCGGAAGTTCTCGTCGTATTCGCCGTCGAGGCGCTCCGCACGTCCTTCGATTCCGAAGAGTCGTTGGGCGAGCGAGGCCGCTTCGTCGTCCGACAGCAGACGCCGGTCGGCTACGGCGATATCGCGACCCGCATCGATTGGCGACATGCGGATAAACCTATTGCCTCGCTGCGGATTGGCTCTCGGCGCGAACTAAGCGCAAGCGGCTGGAACGGGACCATAGCACTGCGCTGAGGAGACCCAGCTTCCGCGATCGCTGCTCGCCCGGACCCGCCTGCCGTCCGCTTCAAGGGCCGAGGCGCGGGCGCGCGTCGCGAAGAAGACCGGGTTGCGGGCGGCTATTGCGTAGTCTGATGACGCGGCAGGTCGACGGCGCTTGGCGCGCCGGGCATGGACAGCGCTGCCACGAGACCCGCAGCCGTCTCGAATCGGTTCTTTCGTTCCTTCGCGAGACAGGTGCACAGCACCATTTCCAGGGTTTCGGGCGTTTCGGGACGTACCGCGCGGATGAGCGGAATGGGCCGATCGCGATGCAGGACCGAGAGCTGCATCGCGGTACCTATGTACGGCGGAACGCCCGCCAGCATCTCGTAGAACACGCAGCCGAGACTGTAGATGTCGCTGCGGTGATCGATGTTCTCCGTCTCCCAGAATTGCTCGGGGCTCATGTACTCGGGCGTCCCGATGCTCAACCCGGCCGTGAGCCGGCGGTCGCGCGAGCGGTCGAGGGCCAGCGCGATGCCAAAATCCATCACCGTCGCCTGCCCCTCGTGGAGCAGGATGTTCTCGGGCTTGATGTCGCGGTGTACCACCTGGCACCGGTGCGCGTATTCCAGCGCCCGCGCGACGTCGCGCGTGATGCCGATTGCGTCCGCGACGGACAGCCGTGACTCCTTGTCGATGCGCGAGCGCAGGGACTTCCCTTCCACGAACGGCATCACGTAAAACGGACGGCCGTCCGCGTCCCCCGAGTCGAGCAGCGGCAGGATGCCCGGATGTGAGAGTCGAGCGGTGATCTCGATCTCTTCGAGAAACCGCTCCGACGTGCTCGACGCGGCGAGTTCCCCTTTCAACACCTTGAGGGCCACGACGCGGCCGCGGTAGCGCAGGTCCTTCGCGAGATAGACTTCGGCCATTCCACCGGGCGCGACTTCGCTCTGAATGTCGTACTGGAAACGCAGCGCGGCGCGCAGCCGGTCGATCGGCAGAACGCGTGTTGTTCCAGCCCTGCGCAGCGGCGGCTCAGACGACATCACCTTCGGCTCGTCCAAGCGCTCCCGCTCCAACGATCCTGCAAAGAGCCCTTCCGGGACTTCTTCGACGTCAGGCTCGTCGTCCGCAGCAAACGTGATGGCGCGATTGGCTGGTGAAGCCTGCCATCTGCGATACCAGGCCGCCCCGCCACCCAGCACGACGGCTGCGATAGACGCTACATACACAATCTGCGGCGAGATCTGCCAGGCGAAGTACGCGCCGACCGCGACGACCAGGAGCGCGCCCGCAACAATGACAGGCGCGTTGACGCTAGGTGGTATGCTGATCCGCCGCTTTGGTGGCGCGGACGCCGCGGTGGGGAGAGGCGCCGAGCGGCCGAACCCACGCGATTCCATCCTTGCCCAGTCCGACCGCCCCATCCTCATTGCGACGAACTGGCCCGTGTCGCTCTCGCCCTCGAAGCACGCCTCGACCAGCTCGCGCGCCGACGCAAACCGTCTGTTCGGATCGGCGGCGAGTGCCTTGCTGACGGCGCGCGCCACCTCCTCGTTCAATCCCTTGGGTAGCTCTTCGGCCGCTACGCCCTGGAATTGACGAACGATCACGTCGCGAACGGTGTTCCCGTGGAACGGGACGTCGTTCGTGAGCATCCGAACGATGAGCACCGCGAGCGAATACACGTCGCTGCGCTCGTCCACCTTGCCGCCGCTGATCTGTTCCGGGCTCATGTACCCCGGCGTCCCTACGACCAGCCCCGTCGCCGTCAGACGATCGGACATCATCCGCGAGAGAGCGCGCGCGATCCAGAACTCCTTCACTACCGCACGGTCGCCGTCGAACCGGATGTGCCGCGGCGCGACGTCGCGGTGTACCACGCCATGCTTGTGCGCGTACTCCAGCGCCGCGGCCACTTCCCCAGCGACGCGGTGGGCTTCGTCCAGCGATAGCGTGGCGCGCTGCAGGCGCTCGTCGAGCGAGGGCCCGGCGATGAAGGGCATACTATAGAAGACCGCTTCTCGCGCGAGCCCCGATTCCAGGATCGGAACAATGTTCGGGTGATTCAGCCGTGCGAGCGCGCCGAGCTCGCGCAACATCCGCTTCTGCGCCGTGTCATCGAATGTGTCGCGCAGCAGCTTGAGCACCACGTGCCGGCCGCTCGCGTCCATGGCCTCGAAAACAGACCAGGCCGCGCCCTCCCCGATCTGACGTTGGACGTCAAATCGGTCCTTCAGCGCCTCGCGCAGCTCGTTAAGTGATGCGGACATAGCCCCCATACCGTGCAGCCTTGTCGCCGCCATCGCAAGGATGAATGTCTGGATTCGACCCACTCATACGCGTCTCCAGGCATCAGAAACAGACAGGAGCCGACGATGTCCACGATTGCCGAGTTGCTCGAACGCGCGCGCCTGAGTGCGCCGATATCGCGACAGGGGGGGGCCCTCACGATCGTACCCATCCACCTCGAACCCAACGGGGGGGGGGACGGCGGTCACAAGCGCGACTATGTCCCTCTCGGCGAGGCGGTGAAGGGCGGGCGCGCCCAGATCACCGAGATCTCCGAATCCGGGAGCGTCCCGCTCCTCGCCATCCGCAATTCGTCCGACCTCGCGGTCTTCATCCTCGACGGCGAAGAGCTCAAGGGCGCCAAGCAGAATCGCATCGTCAATCTGTCGATCCTGGTTCCCAGCCGCACGGTGCTCCCGATACCCGTGTCGTGCGTGGAGCGGGGGCGTTGGTCGTACCGGACGCGCGACTTCGATGTGTCGCCGAACGCCATGTTCGCGGGCGGGCGCGCCCAGCAGATGTCGTCCGTCACGCGCTGCATGATGGCATCGGACGGAAGCCGGCGGGACGGCGATCAGAGGCGCGTCTGGAGCGACGTCGACGAGATGCTGACGGCGTTCGGCGCGGCGTCGCCGACGGCCGCGATGCACGACCTGTACGAGGCGAGCCGCCAGCCGCTGGATGACGTGCTCCGCGGACTCGCCCCGCTGCCGGAGCAGACGGGCGCGATGTTCGCGGTGGGCGGCCGAGTGGTGGGGATGGAGCTCTTCGAGACACCGGACACTCTCGCGACCTACTTTCCCCAGCTCGTGCGCAGCTACGCCCTCGACGCACTGAGGCGTGGCCAGGGAGCGACGGACAACTTTGCGTCATCCGACGCCGACGCGTTTCTCGCCGACGTCAAGCGCGCGAGCCCGCGCCGATTCAAGGCCATCGGACTCGGCGACGATCTGCGGTTCGCGGAAGACGATCTGGTTGGCGGCGCGCTGCTGCTCGACGACCGTGTCGTGCATCTGGCGGCCTTTCGTAGCCGCGATCGTGGCCGCGATCGTGCCTGGGCGTCTCCCGGCCCGACGACCGGCGTCCGTCCAATCCCGATCGACACGTGGTGGACGCGAGTGAAGCGGTGGTTCCATGCTTGATCAGGTGTTTCGGCAGCCGTACGTTCGGCCAGTGTCGAACGACGCGTCGCAGGTAGCGCTGCGTGAGCTGTGGCCCGAAGTCGAGGGGCAGCTCCGCCGCGTAGCACATTACCGTCTGGTCGGCGAGTTACCCGGGCACACGCTGTCCACCACCGCACTGATTCACGAGACGTATCTCAAGCTCGCGAGCCAGCGCGTGCCCTGGTCGCAGCGCGGTCAGTTCTTCGCGCTCGCCGCGCAGGCGATGCGCCGCATTCTCATCGACTACGCGCGGCGTCACAAGCACATGCGGTCGTCGGTCCGCTACAACTCTCTCGAGGCCGACGCGCGACACTCAGCGAGTATCGAGATCCAACACGCCGTGCGACTGGCCGCCGAGCAGCGCAGCGACGAGCTGTTGGCGCTCGACGAAGCGCTGACGCGCCTGGCAGCTGTGGATGAACGCCAGGCGACGGTCGTTCAGTGCCGCTTTTTCGCGGGCTATACGGAGGAGGAGACTGCCGAGATCTTAGGCGTCACGCCTCGCACGGTTGCCCGCGACTGGGCGAAGGCGAAGGAGTGGCTGTATCGGGAGCTGCACGATGTCGCCTGATTTGGCCAATCGAATGGAAGACGCGTGGCCGCTACTCTCGCAGCCAATCGAGGCGGCACTGGCGCCTGTCGTTGCCGATCTCGCGCTGCGGGAGGCCGAGCTGCAGCGGCAGCCGGTCACGCCCCGTCACGACGCGTCGTGGTCGGTGCTCTACGAAGAGATCCGGCCCCTGGCGCGGGGGGGAATGGGGCGCACGATTCTGGCGCGCGAGCGTCTCAGCGATCGAGTGGTTTGTATCAAGGAGCTGTACGCGCACGTCAACGCGCGTATGCTGGAGCAGGAATACCTGGCGCTGAGCCGGATGTCGCATCCGAACATCGTACGCGTGCTGCACATGGCTCCCAACGGTGCGCCGCCTTACATGGTGACGGAGTACGTCGAGGGCGTGGACATCCGCACTCATGCCCGCGAGCTGCCGCGCGACCAGGTCACGATCGCGCTGCTGATGCGCCCCGTCTTCGACGCGATCGCAACGCTGCATGCACGAGACATCATCCACCGGGATCTCAAGCCGGAGAACATCCTGGTGTCGCAGCACGACGGTCAGCCGATCGTCATCGACCTCGGGCTGGCCGTCGTCGATCGGCTCGACCATCTGGGGCATTTTACGGCCGCAGCTCTGCCAGTCTTCGGAACGCCGACATACATGTCGCCGGAGCAAATGACGGGCGAGCTGCTCACACCGGCTTGTGACATCTATGCACTCGGCGTGGTGATGTACGAGCTGGTCACCGGCCATTCTCCTTTTCCGTCGAGCTTGCAGGCGGTGTTCACGTCGAAGACGAACACCCACTCGGGACTCCAGGTGCCGGATCGGTTCTGGCGGCCTCGTTGGCGGGTGCTCGGACGGATCATTCGCGAGTGCACTGATCCCGACCGAACGAAGCGGCCGACGGCTGTGGCTGTGCGCGATCGCCTCGACGAGCTTCTCGACTCATGATTCAGCTCAAAGCACACCCAGCGTCCCGGTCGCAACGCACGCGCGAGTTTCTCGTGAGCCTGGTGCACGCGCAGACACGTCCTCTCAAGTTGGCCGTGACGGGCGCGCTCGCTGCCGTTCTGATGCTGGGCGTCACCGGTTGGGCGTACGTCCGCGACATTGCGGGTGCCGACGCCGAACTCTGGCGGGAGGTGACGGCAGCAGCGATCCGCAAGGCGAATGACGACGCCGTTGTGCTCATCGAGACGCAGATCCCCGGCGCCTGTGCTCGCGGATGCGAGGGTACCGGCTTTGGAGTCAGTGAGGACGGGCTCATCGTCACAAACCGGCATGTGGTGGTGCAGAGCGGCGTTCATGCGACGAGCATTCGCGTGAAGTTCGCCAATACGCGTGTCTGGATACCCGCGTCGCTCGTTCGCGTGGCGACGGCGGAGAACGTCGATCTCGCGCTGATCCAAGCCTCCGGTCCGCCGCGATTTCCCGCCGTCGTCGGCATTGCCGCGAAAGGAGCGGATCTCCCCGCAGGAAGCGCGGTGATAACGATAGGATTTCCGTTGGGCAGCTCGCTCCCAATGGACGGAACGGGGCTCGCGGCGATCGCCCGGACCACGGTAACGACGGGTGCAATTGCCAAAGTGCTACCACACATGATTCAGATCGATGCCTACGCCGATCACGGATCGAGTGGAAGCCCGGTACTCGATCGCCACGGCCATGTGATCGGCGTGGTGTCTGGTGGAGCTCGACACGAACAGGGGAAGATCGTTTATGTGGTGCCCGCGAGTGGCATTTGGACTCTCGGCGAAGCGAGCGACCGCGTTGCTGGTTGCTCCTCAGCGCGGCCATGCGACCGCGTTGCTGGGTGCTCCTCAGCGCGGCCATGCGACCGCGTTGCTGGGTGCTCCTCAGCGCGGCCATGCGCAGAATTGCCAAGAAGAACGCTTGGCAATTCTGCCATAGCACTGCGCTGAGGAGACCCAGCTTCCGCGACCGCTGCTCGCCCAGGGCCCCGCCTCCCTTCGCTTCCCAGTTCCGCGCGCCAAGGGCCGAGGCGCGGGCTGCTCAGAGCGGGATATCGGAGCCGCCCGGGTACCCGCGTAAGCGGGTGGGCGGCGACGCTAAGCGAGCGGAGTAAAACGACGCGAGCGGCCCGCGACGAGCAGTCCGCGACTCGGCCCAGCGCGCGCGCTCGGCTCGGAGCTCTCGGCGAAACCCGGCCCTAGCGCCGCGTTACTTCAAGCCGATCCGCTGCACGAGATCGGCAAACCTCGGATCTTCGCGCAGTGGCGCGTAGCCGGGATCGAGATGCAGGTAGATGAGACCGGCCGAGCGGGTCTTGTACGCAAGCTCGAGCCGGGCGAACGCCTGATCGATGTTGCCTAGCGCCGCATGACCCATCGCGAGATGCTCCGACCGCACGTAGTGCTCTTTGCCCTCGTCCTCGAGGCGCGTGAGAATCTCTTCCGCTTCATCGCGCCGGTTGAGCGCCGCGAGCGCGCGCACGATGTACGCATCGTATGAGCGCGCGCTGGATTCCAACCGCTGGCCCCTCTGATACCACTCCAGCGCGCGCTCGGGTTGTCCAAGCCCCAGATGCGCGGAACCGAGATCGAGATACGCGAGGAAGTAGCTCTCGTCCAGCTCCATGATCTTCTCGCCCTGCGCCACAGCGCCAGAGTAGTCTCCAGCGTACAGCAGAAAACGCGCGACCCACCGGGCGTACGTGGGATCGAGCGGATTCAGCGCCAGGGCCTTTCGCATCTCCGCGATCGCTTCGCCTAGCAACCCCACAGTGGGAAGCACGGTGCCGAACGCGTAGTGCACCTCGGCGTCGTTCGGGGCCAGCGAGACGGCGCGGCGCAGCTGCTGCTCCGCAGCCTTGAAGTCCCATTCGTACCAGCCGTGCACTTTCCCCAACGCCGATATGGCCTCCGCGAGATCCGGCTCGCTCTCGAGTCCGCGAAGCGCCATCGCCTTCGCCTGCGGGTACGCCTCGGCGGGCGCCATCCAGTCGTCCGCCAGGCGGCACCAGCAATCCGCCGTCCCCGCGTACGCGCGCGCGTAGCCCGGCTCCAGCAGCAATACCCGCTGGAAGAACTCGATGCTCTTTCGCAGTGCCTGCTGACTGCCGCGATGGTAGAAGAACCGGCCCTTCAGGTAGAGGTTGTACGCTTCAAGGTTTTTAGCCGGGACGACGAGCTGCTCGTCACTGCTGGCCAGCCGCAGCTTGAGCGCCTCGACGATGGCGCGCGCGATCTCTTCCTGGATCTCGAAGACGTCCTCGAGCTGCCGGTTGTAGGCGTCGGACCAGAGGTTCTGCCCGCTCTCGACGTTCACCAGCTGCGCGGTGATGCGGATCTTGTTGCCGATCTTGCGCACGCTGCCTTCGAGGATGGAGCCGACGCCGAGCTTCTCACCGACCTCACGCAGATCCACCTGCTTGCCCTTGAAGGCGAACGAGGAGCTGCGCGACGCCACCTGGAGCCCGGGCACGCGGCCGATGGCGTTGATGATCTCCTCGGTCATGCCGTCGCTGAAGTACTCGTTCTCCGGATCGGCGCTCATGTTCGTGAACGGCAGCACGGCGATGGCCTTGCGAACGGTGGCGCTCTTCTGCGAGTCGGGCGTGCGCTGCGGCGCGCCGCCGCCGTCCTGCATGATCTGCTTCAGCCGGCTCGCGAAGTCCGCCGCGTTGGGATACCGGTCCACCGGCGTGCGCGCGAGCGCCTTCGCGACCGCAGCGTCGACGACGTCGGGGACGTCGCGCATCACCTGCACCTTCGGGATGGGCGACACGAAGCGTTTCGCGATGATCGCCTGGGCGCTGGGCCCGGTGAACGGCGTCTCGCCGGTGAGCATCTCGTAGAGCACGCAGCCCAGGCTGTACAGGTCGCTGCGACCATCCACGTCGATATCGCCGCTGGCCTGCTCGGGGCTCATGTACGCGGGCGTGCCCACGGACATGCCGGTCTGCGTGATCGACTTGTTCTTGCTGAGCGCCTTGCCGATCCCGAAGTCCGCGACCATGGCGTTGCCTTCGTGCAGCAGGATGTTCTCCGGCTTGATGTCGCGGTGGATGACGCTGTGGCGATGCGCGTAGTCGAGTGCCGTGGCCACCTCACGCGCGATGCGCAGGCTCTCGTCGAGCGGCAACTGGCGTTCCTTGTCGAGCCGCTCACGCAGTGAGCGGCCTTCCATGTTCGGCATCACGTAGAACAGGAGGCCGTCGGCGTCGCCTGAGTCGTATACGGGCAGGATGTGCGGATGCGTGAGCCCCGCCGCGAGCTTGATCTCGCGCAGAAAGCGCTCGGCGCCGATCTCGGCGGAGATTTCGGGTCGCAGAACCTTGACGGCGACGTTGCGGTCGTGCTTGACATCGTGCGCGAGAAACACCACGGCCATGCCGCCCTCGCCCAACTCACGCTGGATGGTGTACCGGCCACTGAGGCCATCGGACAGGCGCTGCTGCAGGTCGGACATCGATGCGGCGGAGGCGGGAGGCGGGAGGAACGGGGAAGATAGCGCACGGCTCGGCGCTAGGCTCCCGGCGAGGCGAGCGACCGCGTTGCTGCTCGCCTACTCCGTAACCTGAAAGTCCATTTTGCGCGCCTCCGTCACTCGCCATGACGCGTCCAGGACATACGTCACCTTCATGGCTGCTGCCCCTAAGAGGCGCGCTTCGCCCTCAGTCGGCGCCGGCCGGGAACCTCGTAGAGCGTTTCGGGCGCGATGTCTGCACCGTTCGGCCATGCGATTGTCCCGCCGTCGATGAAGAAGCGCTGGAAATACGAGACTTCCATGAGTGGCCCCAACACCGGACCACTGAGCCAATCTCGGAAGTCGACAGTGTTCTCGGAGCCATCGTTGAACTCGAGATGAATCCGGTAATCACCGCGATACTCCGCGCTCTCAACGCTGGGCAGAAACGTCATGTGTGTAGGCTAGGACAACGGCGGGATGTACTCAAGGGGCAGACCTGCGCGACCTCTCTCCCAGTTGTTCTGCAACGCCTCCCGATGCTGCCTCGCCCATCGCCCATGGGTCAGCGCGAGCGCGTTGAGTTTGACGGGTCGGGGCCCGAGGCTTATGCTCGGCCGATGATACTCGTGGTCGGAGCGACGGGCCAATTGGGCACGACGGTGGTGCGCCGCCTGGCGGCCGCCGGGCAAACGGTTCGCGCATTCGCGCGCCCTACCTCCGACACGCAACTGCTGCGCATTCCCAACGTCGAGCTGGCGTACGGTGATCTGCGCAACGCGGCAAGCCTGGACGCCGCGTGCGCCGGCGCGGACGTCATCATCGCCACCGCCAACACGGTGGCGCCGCGCGAACGCTACAGCTGGGGCCGGGATGAGGGCGACGGCTATCGCAACCTGATCGCCGCCGCGGAAAAGCATGGCGTGCGCCAATTCATCTTCATGTCCGTGCCGGTGACCCCGCTGGACGACGCGGTGCCCACGTTCCGCTACAAGCGGTTGATCGAAGGGATGCTGATGCAGAGCAAGGTGCCCTACACGTTTGTCCGCGGCTCGCTGTTCATGGACGACTGGTTCGCGCTGATGGGAAGCTCGATTCCGCTGCGGGGCGCGGAGGCGGCGACGCTGCACCGTCCGTTCTGGTTCTCGCGCGCGTTCGTGCGCGCCTCCGCGCATTTGATCGAGAACAACGGCATCGCCCTCGTCGCGGGTTCCGGCAAGACGCGGCACGCGTTCGTCACGCTCGACGACGTCGCCAGCTTTCTCGTGAAGTCCGTCGGCCGGCCCGATGCCCGGAACGCGACGTTCGAGGTCGGCGGCCCCGAGGTGCTCAGCTGGGACGACGTCGTCGCGCTGTTCGCCAAGGTGTTGGGCAAACGCGTGCGCACGATCTACGCGCCGGCCGCCGTGTTTCGGGCGCAACAGATTCTCATGGGCCCCTTCTCTCCCGCCGCGGCCAACCTCATGGGGATGAACTGGCTCGTCGGGTCCACGGATACGGCGTACGACATGAGCGCGCTCGCTCCGGCGTTCGGCATCACGCTCACGAGCAGCGAGCAGTTCTTGCGGGCCAAGCTCGCGCTGCCCGCGTAGCCATCGCACTTGGGATGGGCCCGTGGTAGGCTGCGGGAGGCGGAGTCCCTGGGCGGACCCTGCGCAATTCTGAC
>Ga0137429_1000656_pt1 | contig 13056 bp, 12 predicted proteins | sample EasRivERMZT736_2_FD_102304 | JGI IMG/M metagenome (GOLD analysis project Ga0137429, IMG submission 102304) | Soil microbial communities from meander-bound floodplain in the East River, Colorado, USA - East River MetaG ERMZT736_2 | ecosystem: Environmental > Terrestrial > Soil > Floodplain ...
CTGTTGGGCGATGTGGAGGCCGCAGCGGGGGAGGCGTTGAATGACTCGACCCACATCGATTCCGCGATCAAGCATTATCGCCGCGCCCTCGAACTCGACGATCAGCGGCTGTGGTGGGAAAAGCTCCGGCGGATGTCACCCAAGGAGCGGTGGACCGTGGAACAGAAGATCGAGCGCCTGAGGGACGAGGGCTAGGGTTCCACAACCGACCAACGGCCGTGATTGTCCCTCCGGAACCGGATCGGAGAGTAATCGCGCTTCCGGAGCTCGCTGTTGATCCCGTCGATCCCGATCACCACGAGCCGCTCCCAATTGATCGGAATCTGGTCGATGTCCACGGTGAATTCCGCGACGGCGTTCGTTGCGATCCTGATTCTGTTCCGCTCCGCGTCAAACGACCCTCGAGCCCACGCCCCGCCTCTTCCCTCCCGAGCCTTCTCCACCACCAGCCATTGAGCGGGCAGTTCATCGGGCAGCGAAATCTGGCCCAGCGGCTCCGAGGGTGGCGATTCCTTTGTTTCGGCGGCGGGCGGCGCGGCCGGTTCCTTCACTTCCGCCGGTTTACTCACCGGGGCCGGTTCTGCCTTCGGGGCCGCGTGTCCGTTGGTGGACTTATGACAGCCGTTGGCGCCGACCCACGCGATCGTGAGCACAACCCCGAGGACAACGCGCACAGATTGATAATCGGGTGCCATCTGCATGCTCCAGTCCGAAGGGGCCTAGGACATGGCCCACACCCCCGCTAAACTTTACCTTCGCGAGCCTATCGCGCCCCGGCGTCGTTGCCAACGTCACCCCGATGGATTAACGTCGCCCATCGGAGAATGCCATCCCCATGACCCCACCACCCGCCCCCATGCCCATTCGTTCTACCACGATTCTCACCGTGCGCCGCGGCTCCTCCGTCGCCATCGGCGGCGATGGCCAGGTGAGCCTCGGCCCAACCGCCGTCAAGCACGACGCCCGTAAGATTCGCAGCCTCGCCGATGGCGCCGTCCTGTGCGGCTTCGCCGGTGCGGCCGCCGACGCCTTCTCGCTCCTGGAACGGTTTGAGGGCAAACTGGAGCAGCACAAGAAGAACCTGCGCCGGGCGGCCATCGAACTCGCCAAGGACTGGCGCACCGACCGCGTGCTCCGCCGCCTCGAATCGCTCCTCGTCGCGGTCTCGGCCGACACCACCCTCATGATCGGCGGATCGGGCGACGTGATCGAGCCGTCCGACGGAGTAATCGGCATCGGCTCCGGCGGGATGTACGCCGTGGCCGCCGCGAAAGCCCTCCTCGCCCAAACCACCCTCCCGCCACGCGAAATCGTTGAACATTCGCTGCGCATCGCCTCCGAAATCTGCGTCTACACCAACGACCACATCACCGTCGAGACCATCGGATGACGACGCCCTCACCAAACTGCACCGCCCAGGAATTAACTCCCAAGGAGATCGTCAAGGAACTCGACCGCTACATCATCGGCCAGCTGGCCGCCAAGCGCGCCGCCGCCGTGGCCATCCGCAATCGCTGGCGCCGTCGACAACTCCCCGAGGACATCCGCAACGAAGTCGGACCCGCCAACATGCTCCTGATCGGGCCCACCGGAGTCGGAAAAACCGAGATCGCCCGTCGCCTCGCCGGCTTGGTCAACGCCCCCTTCCTCAAGGTCGAGGCCACCAAGTACACCGAGGTCGGCTATCATGGCCGCGACGTGGACAGCATGGTGCGGGATCTCGTCGAGCTGGCCGTCCACATGGTCCGCACCGAACAGACCGAAGTGGTCAAAGTCGAGGCCGAGCGCCGAACCGAAGACGCCTTGCTCGATTTGCTCATCCCGCCGACCGAGTTCGACCAGTCCGATCAGGACGCCAACAGCGAGACCGCCCAACGCCGCAACCGCAATCGAGAAAAGTTTCGCACCCAGCTTCGCGCCGGCGAGTTGGAGGATCGCAACGTCGAAGTGACCGTGGCCGGCAAATCACCGCCCGTCGGAATCATGACCAACATCGGCTTTGACCAGCTCGACCCGGAAATGCAAAGTTTCCTGGAGCGCATCGCCCCGCCGCAATCCAAGGCCCGCAGCGTGCCGATCAAGGAGGCCCGCCAGATCATCCTCGACCAGCAGTGCGATCGCCTCATCGATCGGGAAAAGACCATGGAGATGGCCATCCGACGTTGCGAGGAGAGCGGCATCATCTTCATCGACGAGCTCGACAAGCTGGCCTCGCCGAGCCAAACCCACGGCCCCGACGTGTCACGCCGCGGCGTTCAGCGCGATCTGTTGCCGATTATTGAAGGCTCCACGGTGACGACTCGCCACGGCCCCGTGAACACGACGCATATCCTGTTTATCGCCGCCGGTGCGTTCCACGACTGCAAACCGAGCGACCTCATGCCGGAGTTGCAAGGCCGTCTGCCGATCCGCGTCGAGCTGGAAGACCTCACCCGCGACGACTTCGTCCGCATCCTCACCGAGCCGGAAAACGCCCTCACCCGTCAGCAGGCCGCCCTTATGGCCACCGAGGGAGTGTTCATCGAGTTCGCCCCAGACTCGATCACCGCCCTGGCCGACATGGGCTATCGAATCAACCAATCGACGGACAACATCGGTGCGAGGCGATTGACAACGGTGATGGAGCGGCTGATGGAGGAGATCAGCTTTGAGGCCCCCGACCGTCGCGGCGAGACGATCCGTATCGACGCCGCCTACGTCCACAAACGCCTGGCGGAAATCACCCACGACGCCGACCTCAGCCGGTTTATTCTATAGGGTCATTGGTTCTCGTTGGTTGGGTGCCATGGGCAAGCTCTGCTTGCCCGTGTGATCGGCACTGCGACAGCCATGTAGCGGCCAATCAGTACCGTCCGCCTTCGGCGAGCAACCTTCACGGAGTTGTGGCTCAAGCCCTTGCCATTGCTCAGGTTCCCTCTCGTAGCCACCACGCAAGCACGGATGACCAGATCACGAAGAGGACGGCGGGCCAAAGATGCGAGATGAGCAGATTGACCGCGAGAATCGGAACCCCGAAGAAAAACGCGAGTCGAATGAGTAACCAGAATGCTTCAGGACCGTTTCTATTAGGTTCGATCACGATCTCGCTTCGTGATAATTCGCTCTTCAACCTTCGTATTTTGCTATTCGCTGTTCATCATTCGCTATTGCATTTCCTACGACACTACGACGACCGCCGACGAGTCTTCGGACATGAGCACGATCAGATAGCAACCCAACGTCAACAACAGCGGCAACTCCGCCAAGTCCGACGCCCCCGGAAGGACTTCAACGCCCATTCGGAGCTTAATCAGCCCTTTGCGCGAACCAAACCGAACAACTTCAACATCGGACGCCGTGAAGAAACTGAACCGCGTGCTCCAGAAATTGCGCCGCCAATAGTAGCGCTCGCCGTCCGCGACCCGCAGTTCCCCGTTCCCCAGCCAGCCCGGCTGAAAGACTGCCACATCGTCGCTGCGATCCGGCTCCCGCACCGAAACGTATGGCCGCAAGAATCCCCCGCGCTTGAACGTCCAACGCAACTCGCCGCATTCCGCCTCCGCGAGCGAACCGAAGGTTTTGACCCACCCCAGACGAGCGATCACTCGGTCGTCGGCCCGCAGTTCATACGCCCGCCGCATCGCCTTGGGCTGTACCCAGACCAAGGACTTCGGCGTCGTCCTCGCCGTCCCAGACCTTGTTTTCTTCTTCTCTGCGATCTCCGCGCCTCCGCGAGAAACTCTTCCTCAAATGTTCTCGCCGAAAAAGAACGCCGCTCCCATACGATCGGCCATCGGTTGATTCGAGAAGATCAGCGGCAGCAGGAAGCGGATGTCCGTGTGCGGCGAACGCAAATGGTCCGCGATCTCGATCCGCCACTGCGAGTCAAACGCCATGAGCGCGTCCTGCGAATGCCGACTATCCAAGGCCGTGTGGATGACCCCCGCGGCGATCTTCGCCGACCACATCGCGGGATAAATCCCCTCGTTGCTGACCGCCGAAAGAAACCCGCCGGCGTCACCAACGAGCAGCGTGTGCTTTCGCACGTGCGAGTCCATGTCCAGGGCAGCCGCCGCGGGCGAGCGGACCATCGTGGCCTTGGCCGCCGCCGTGCTCAAATCGACCGGCACGATCCGACTCGCATGGGCCGCCCGGCAGAGTTGAACGAGCACCGGACCCGCCTGCCGCGGCTCACTCATCCAGTTCACGTCAATCGACGTCCGCTCTTTCGACACGCAACAGAAGGCGAAGCTGCCGGCGCCATCGAGCCCCAGGATGACCGCCACTTGCGGCGCTGCCGGCGCGGATTCCTTCGGTGTCGGCGCCGCCACCTGCGCCGTCATCATGGCCACCCCGCGCGGCTCCCGCGGCAACCCCACCGCTTCGATCAGCTCCGAACCGCGACCGGAAGCGATCACCAACAATCGTCCCTCAAAATGGCGCCCCTCCGTCGAATCCAATTGAACGGACTTCTCCTTCAACCGGACATTGCTCACCGCGCATTCCTGAACGAACTCGACACCGTGGCCGGTCGCCGCCTTGACCAGTCCGTTGTCGAATTCCATGCGATCGACGAGATAGCCCGGCGGCTCGGAAAACACGGGTTTCGTCGACTTCGTGAAATCGGCACTGAGAAAGGTCACGTCGCGGAATGGTTCGGTAAGAAGTGTTGCGGGTTTGATCCCCGAATCGGTCAGCAGGTTGGCCACCCGGGCGCTGACCCACCCGGAACAGGTCGCGGGGCGCGGGAATTTCGCCCGATCGATCAACAGGACGCGGCGATCCTTCCGCGCCAGGTTGATCGCCGCGGTGGCCCCGGCCGGCCCCGCGCCGACAATGACCACATCATATATCTCGCTGCCCATGAGCGCCCTTTACCCGTGCCCCGATGCGACTCGGCCGAAATCGAACTTTCGGGAATGGGATACGGTACTCCCTCCATCCGGGATGAGGCAAGCAAGCCTTCGAAAACGGGTATTGGTGTCGCCGATTCGAGTCGCGCGTGTGAGCAAACGGTCTCGGGCCTTTGATGGCCCAGCCTACGCCGCGCCTTTCGCGGGCTCCAGCCGGGCGATCTCCGTGAAATCGTCGATCACCAGCAGGGTCAGCTCGCCGTCGACCTTGCGTAGTTTCAGCCGATTGAGCCAAAGTTTGTCCTTGTGCCCATGGGCGTACCAACTCCCGGTGGGAAGGGACTCCCATTCCTCGACCGTGCCGACGACTTCGATGGTGATGGTAAGGTCTTGATCGCGGCGGCGCACGCGTTGGCGAACGCACACCGGCGTTCCGGGCGGAAACAGCAAATCGGCCTGCTCAATCATAGGATTCTCGAACGCTTGGTGCCATTTTGTGGCACCTCTGCGTTAGCGTCTCTGTTTCGTGCGCCCTTATTCTTCACCGTCGGCGAGCCGAGCCAGCGAAATCAAATCAGGAAACTCCGCGATCGGCCGGATGGCCGTGTCGTTGACCTGCTTGTAGCGATTGATCCACGCGTAGGCAAGGTCCAACTCGCCGCACGGTTTCCCGTCATGATAGAGACTCTGAGCGACATGCAGCACGGATTGTTTCGGACCATGCGTCTCCAGCATCCGCCGGAAATGGGCCTGCGACGGCTTGTACGCCCGCACGTCCTGGGCGGTGATCACGAAGTCGAACTCGATGGGGAATTGCCGGGCGGTGCCCGCGAAGAGATCGCGATCGATGTTCGACAGCACGCCCAGCCGGAAGCTCCGCTTCAATCGAGTGAGGGCCTCGTTGGTATCCGGAAACGGCGGCCAACCGGGAAGCATCGAAGCCAGTGCTTGGGCGCGCTTTTCGGAGAGCGGCATACCCAATTCGCTGCCGAGGCGGGCAGCGACCTTAGACAGCACGTCGCGATAGGGGCGATAGGGTCCGCCCTCCACCGTGGCCTCTACTTCGACGTAGAGACCGAAGAGCTCGTCGATGCGTCCTTCGACCGTCCGGCCGAACAATTCGCGGAATGATTGGGCGAGTCCGCCCTTCCAGTCGATCAACGTGCCGTAGCAATCGAAGGTGATAGTTTTAGTCTGGGCGAGCGTTTTCCGCAGGTCATTCACGGCGAGGATTCCATTTCACCTGGTCGCGACGATACTGTTGCTGCGCGAAAATGATACCGCGTGGATGAAGCCGGATCGAACCGCGAAATAGGATCGCGTTCGATCGGAAACGGTTGAAAAACGATCGATTTCGTCCCTTTTTCATCGATTTTCGAGCGCTTTTTGATCAAAAACGCACCGTTTTCGATCGTTTTTGAGGTCATTTTGACCTTTTTTGATCGTTTCTATTCTGGAGTGCGCTCATATTAGTTTCACTCGCCCGGTGATTTTGGCTCCGTTGAAACAACATGAGATAACGGAGAGAACGGAGAAGGGTTTCTCCCGCTTACACGCCTTCCGTTCTTTCGGTTTTCCCATCTTCGAATCCTCAATCGCCTTCGGCCCATAGAGCCACCCACGTTTCTATCCCAATAACGCGCACCCCGATCGGCGTTTGGAGGAATCCGGCCGATCAGGCGTTGGCGCCGGCTACCGCGCGGCCCTGAACCTTAGCCGCTCCTTTGCAGTCGCGGTTCTGATCGACGGCGGTTGTTTACCAGCCGCACAATTGAGCGATCAATTCAGGTTGGCGGCGCGGCGCGGCTGATATCCTTCGCGCCATCTGTAGACCTGACGGGCGTGTCCGCGCATCTCGTGCGAGCGACGAGACCGCTGCGCTTTTGCCGCGACATCTTGCAGCTTATTTGCTGCGGTTTCGCTTAAATCGGATAGGCCGCCAGAGGGATCGAATTCCGCGGCGCCCATCGCGATCAATAGTTCGTTCACACTGCCGCGCACGTACTGAGCGGGCATCAACACCTGCCATCCGTACCAATTGGGTTTGGTCACACGTTGTTGGTAGTAGACCATGACGAAGCCGGAGGGACCGAATTGCTCGACCTCGACCTTCGCGCTTTTCTCGAACACGATTGAATGAACGACATCGAGAAGTTCCGATTCTTTGGTTTCTTCGACGCTTCTCATTCGGATTCCGGCCAGGGCGTAATTGTAACCATTCGTGAAAGCCGCAAAGCCATCGGGTGTAATTCGCTCTAGCGTTGCGCGAAAGCGTTTAACGTTCGAATTCGAAAACCCTGTTGTTGCGGCAGCACAGCCGAACGACGCCATGAGGCCGATCAGGATCAGCGGAACGAAGAACCGAATGCTCGGGCGCTTGTACATACGCGGAACGGGAGTTTTACATGAACACCGGGTTCGAGGGGTTGCCGACGATTTCGGCGTCGGGGGAGGTGGCCACCTTTTTGTCCTTGTTGTTGTACTCGAACTGGTGCAGCAAATGCCGGATGCAGTTGATTCGCAGGCGCTTCTTGTCGTCGGATCGGACGACGGTCCACGGGGCCTCGAGCGTCGAGGTTTGTTTGAACATGGCCTGTTTGGCCTGGGTGAATTGGTCCCACTTTTTCTGGGCGGCTTCGTCGATGGGGCCGAGCTTCCAGTGTTTCAGCGGGTCGGTTCGACGCTCCTCGAGGCGGCGGGCCTGTTCCTCGCGGGAGATGTCCAGCCAATACTTGAGGAGGGTGGTGCCGTTCTGAATGAGCATTGACTCGAAGAGCGGGGCGGAGCGCATGAACTGTTCGTATTCACGTTCGGTGCAAAAGCCCATCACGCGTTCGACGCCGGCCCGGTTGTACCAGGACCGATCGAACACCACGATTTCGCCGGAGGTGGGTAGGTGTTGGACGTAGCGCTGGAAATACCACTGGCCTCTTTCGGTCTCGGTGGGAATGCCGAGGGCGACTTTGCGGGCGCTGCGCGGGTTCAGGTGCTGCATGATCCGGGAGATGGTGCCGCCCTTGCCGGCGGCGTCACGCCCTTCGAAGAGGATGACGATTTTCTTGCCCTTGGTTTGCACCCATTTCTGGAGTTTGAGGAGTTCGATCTGGAGCGAGACCAGGAGGGGTTCGTATTCGTCGCGTTTCATTTTCCCGTCGTCGGCGAGTTTGGATGGTGGTTCGCGACGTGGGCGTTTGGCTTTTTTTGTCTTCTTTTTTGCCATCACCATTCCAACGCTACGTTAAACAGCCATGGAAGCCCGTTGAAGGATTTGTCGATTTAGTCGTTTGATCAGAGCCGCGCGCGTGAGCAAGCGGTCTTGACGTTCGCGGAGCCGAAAAAGCCCGCTCCCGGACGGTCGTGGTTCTGTTCGCTGGGAAACGATACCAGTACTCTGATCGGATTCAAACTTGACAAGTACCTAAATAGGAACACCGAAACAAGAAAGTGGACTCCGTCCGCCCTCCGGGCGGGGAAAAAGAAGGGTCGTCACCAGGGACTGAAGTCCCGGGCAACTATCGTGCGCCCTCCGGGCGAAGAAATATCGCGCGGTCGTTTTTGGATCAGGTCTTACTTTCCAACGATCTCTTTCGCCAAGGCTTCGGCGCCGGAGACCTTTTTCATGGTCTCGATGATCGCGCGCGAATCGACGGCCACGGTGCGGGCGACTCGGTCGGTGAAGGCCGTGTTCCAGACCAGGCTGGTCAGGTTGCCGTCGAAGACCAAGCCGACGACTTCGCCGCGGCGATTGAAGACCGGGCTGCCGGAATTGCCGCCGATCACGTCGCACGTGCAGATGAAGTTGAACGGCGTATCGAGTTTGAGCTTGTCCTTCGCGTCGACCCACCTTTGAGGAAGCTCGAACGGCTCCACGCCGCCGCGCTGCTTGTGTCGTTCATAGAGCCCCGCGAAGTCGGTGAAGGCCGGAACCTGCGCGCCGTCCTCCTGAAAGCCTTTGATCTCGCCGAAGGTCAAGCGCAACGAGAACGTGGCGTCGGGATACTCGTTCTCGCCGTAGGTTGCGAAGCGGGCCGCCCCGATCTTGGCGTAGGAGAGTTTTTCGACGCTTTCCACTTCGTCTTCGTAGCGCTTGCGGACCGCGCGGGCTTCGGGATCGATGTCGTAGGCCAGACGGATTAGGGGATCGTTCGACTTGGCGATGGCGTCCTTGCCGCCTTCGGCCAGTTGCTTGCGAACGGCGACGTCCTTGAGTTTTGTCCCCTTGACCAGTTCAACCGCCCGATCACGCGGAGATTTCCCGGCCAGAATCCGGGTGACGATGGAGTCGTCGGCACCGAACCTCTCGGCGATGAGGGCGAAATAGCTCGACAGGCGGTCGATTTCGAGGGAATCGTAGATCGGGGCGGGCGAATAGAGGCGAAGATAGAGCGAGTCGAGATCGGCGTCGTGAAACTCCCGGAGGCGGTCGCCGTCGGGTTTCGGTAATTCCTCGGCCAACCGCACCAGGTTTCGGGCGATTCGGTAGAGGTCCGAGCCGCCGCTGGAGGCGCGGCCTTCCAGAGTGGCATACCGCTCGTAGAACGATTCGTAGGTTTTTTCGGTGGCCGCGACCTTGTCCCAGGCGTCGCCCCATTGGGCGGCGTGGTCGGGGTTGGCGGCGATGGCCGCGCGGAGCTTTTTCTCGGCGTCCGTCTTTTGCTTCATGATCTCCGGGTCGTGCAGGCCGGCGAGAATACCGGTGTATGCCTTGCGGGAGTTCTGTACGCCCTGCAAATCGCCGGAGGCGATTCGGGCGTTTTCGTCGTTTCGAGCGGAGAAGCCGAGCAACTGCACCTCCCGGCGCCACAGGGCGTTGAGCATGAACGGATAGGCGGTGTCGCGAAGGAACTTCAGGTGATCGACGGTGTAGAGGCGCTGGGTTCGCCCGGGGTGACCAGCCACGAAGACGAGCTCGCCGTTTTCCGCGCCTTTCTCGCTCCACTTGAGGTAGTGCTCGGCCTTGATGGGCTTTTCGTTCTCGTAGATGCGGAAGAAGCACATATCGAGGCAGAAGCGGGGGTATTCGAAGTTGTCCGTATCGCCGCCGAAGTGGGCGATGTCGCCTTCGGGGGCCATGACCAAACGGATGTCGGTGTAGCGCTTGTAGGAATAGAGGTGATACCGGGCGCCGTGGTAGAGCGTGACGACTTGACAATCAAAGCCGGTTTTTTCCTCGGCGGCTTTGGTGATCTCGGCGATTTTTTTCTGCCGGGCGGTGTTCCCCTCGGCCGGCGACATGGATGCGGTGATCGCTTCGTTGACCCGGCCGGTGACATCTTCGATGGACCAGAGCACGTTGATTTCGAGGTCGTTGCACTTGAGCTCTTCGTCGCGGGTCTTGGCGTAGAAGCCGGTCTTCAGCAGGTTTTTTTCCGGTGTGCTGAGGCGTTCGAGCTGGTCCAGGCCGACGTGATGGTTGGTCATGACCAGGCCGTCGGGCGAAACGATCGAGCCGGAGCCGCCGTCGCTGAGGCGGACGCAGGAGCGCTGGATGTGGTCGAACCACTCCGGCTTGGGCTCGAAGTTGTACTTGGTTTTGAGCAGCTCGGTCGGTGGGCGGTTGAAGAGCCACATTCCCTCGTCGGCTCGCGAGGAGCCGGCGCCGCCGAATGCCATGAAGACGCAACAAACCACAACCCGGCCAGACCGAATGACGCGAGGCATCGTGTATCTCCTGACAGACCTATTTCACCCGCTGAATTATGCGGTAAACCGCTCAGGAGCGGTAGTAGCGGCGGGGTCGGAAGTTGTAGAAATGGGCGATTGGAGGCGAAGCCAGGGGCCTAACCGGCGCACCTTGATACCGAACAAAAACCGAATATAATTCAACAGGTCCAATGGTGGCGAACCGAATTGCGATGACCCAATGAACCTCCGTCCTGTTGACAACCCGCCCAACCCCTACCTCTCCGAGCATCGGGAGTGGCTGGAACCGCCGCCGGAGGCCCGGATCGAAATCTACGAGGAGACTTCGGGATCGATTCTCTCCAAGAACGACAGCCCGGACCTGCCGTTCACGTGGTCCGTCAACCCGTATCGTGGCTGTCAGCATGCCTGCGCCTATTGCTATGCCCGACCGTACCACGAGTACCTCGGATACGGCGCGGGCACGGATTTCGAGACTAAGCTGGTCGTGAAGCGAAACGCACCCGAGCTGCTTCGCAAGGAATTCACGAAGAAATCTTGGAACGTGGAGTTTGTCAACTTCTCCGGGATTACCGATTGCTACCAGCCGATAGAAGCCGCCTACGGAATCATGCGCGGGTGCCTCCAGGTTTGTCTGGAGTTCACAAACCCCGCCGCCGTGGTTACCAAGGGATTCCTGGTGGTGCGCGACGCGGACCTGCTGGCCAAGTTGAACGAAGTTGCCGGAGCCAGAGTGTATATCAGCATTCCTTTCGCGGATCCGGAAAAGGCTCGACTCATCGAACCGCAGGCTCCGCCGCCCGCGCGGCGGTTTGAGGCTGTCCGACGGCTGAGTGAGGCGGGCGTTCCCGTAGGCGTCTTCGTTGCCCCAATCATTCCTGGCCTGTCCGATTCCGACATCCCGCGTATTCTCGAACAAGCGGCCGAGGCCGGGGCAACCTCGGCCAGTTACACCGCCCTGCGTTTGCCGGGCAACGCCGAGGGTGTTTTCCTCAGCCGCCTACATGAGGCTTTTCCCCTGCGGGCGAAACGTGTCATCGCTCGGATTCGTGATAGCCGGGGCGGGCGGCTGAATGACAGTCGTTTCGGTGACCGAATGCGCGGGCAGGGCGCCTATTGGGAGAGCATCCGTGGGCTTTTCGCGATCTCGAAGCGGCGACTCGGCTTGGAGTTGACGCGCGGTCCCGAGCCAAGCATCGTCCGCCGTGAAGATGGTGTCGCGGAGCAAAAAGAAAGCCCGAAAGAGCTTGTACAGCTTGGTTTTGATTTCGGTTAAGGGGACGAGAGACGAGGGTTCGCCCGGGTTGACCCTCCCGCGGGGCGTTCTTAGAATTGCCATCGACAAGGGACAACGCAGGCAGTTTGGAAGGAGGACCCATGGCTGGCCCTGATACGCAGACCTTTACCGACGGCAACTTCGACGACGAAGTCATGCAATCGGACAAGCCGGTATTGGTTGATTTTTGGGCGGAGTGGTGCGGACCGTGCAAATCGCTGTCGCCGGTCATCGACGACCTGGCGAAAGAATATAAAGGGAAAGTAAAGGTGGGGAAGGTCGATACTGACGCCAACCGCGACGTGTCGGTGCGGTTTTCGATCAGCGCGATCCCAACGGTCATCCTGTTCAAAGACGGAGACATCATCGAGAAATTCGTGGGGCTGCGCTCCAAGAAAGACTTCCAGACCCTGCTGAATAAGTTCGCGGGCTAGGTCGTTCCTAAAGTTCCGGGTTTGCAATCATCCACTGCTCAAGAGCAGTGGCACAAAGCGCAGTGGCGCACTTTGGGTTGGAAATCACCGTGCATGGTCGATTCAACGATCCAACTCGATCAGCTCTATCTCGATCCACCGCCGGGAAAATCGCGCGGCGGATGCGGGAGCTGCGGAAGCGGCAAGGCCGTTGATGGTCTCGCCCGCTGCGGGAACGGTCTCGAAAAAATCTACCCCACCACGGCCGTCCGCTTCGGCTACATGAAGTATATTGGCGAGTGCAGCCATGCGCCGGACATGAAGTTCACCTGCGGCGCAAAGGTGATCATTCAGACCAAGCGGGGGATCGAGTTCGGCGAACAGGTGTCACAGACCTGTCATGGCTGCGACAAGTCCGTCACCCGCGATGAAATGCGGGCTTGGGTCGATGCCTGCGGGCAAGACTCGTTTATTTTCGAGGCCGGGCGCATCCTGAGGGAGGCAACGGCGGCGGACCTGGCCGAATATGCCCATATCCAGGCGGAGAACCGTCAGAAACGGAACTTCTGCCAGGACCTGGCCGATCGCCACCGGCTGCCGATGCAGGCGGTTGAATGTGAAACGTTGTTCGGCGGCGAACGGATCATCTTCTATTTCCTGTCCGAGGAGCGAATCGACTTTCGGGAAGTCGTCAAGGAGTTGGCCCACGAATACCGGACGCGGATCGAAATGCGGCAGGTGGGGGCACGCGACGAAGCTCGACTGCTCGCCGATTACGAGACCTGTGGCCGGGAGGTCTGCTGCAAGGTGTTCCTGAAGACGCTTCGTCCCATCAGCATGCGCATGGCCAAGCTGCAAAAGGCGACGCTCGATCCCTCGCAGGTTTCGGGTC
>Ga0137429_1000660_pt1 | contig 12994 bp, 18 predicted proteins | sample EasRivERMZT736_2_FD_102304 | JGI IMG/M metagenome (GOLD analysis project Ga0137429, IMG submission 102304) | Soil microbial communities from meander-bound floodplain in the East River, Colorado, USA - East River MetaG ERMZT736_2 | ecosystem: Environmental > Terrestrial > Soil > Floodplain ...
GGACGGTCGTCGCGTGCTTCGCGACGGCGGTCAGGATCGCGTCGAAGACGTTCGCGTCGCCGCCTGACGCCGACCGCGGTTCGTATAGAAAACGATACGACAGATCGAGAATCCAGAATTCCAGGCCCGGCGCGACGTCCATCTCGATCACGGCGTACTCCACGCCGGCGTACGCTTGATACCGGAGCAGCGCCCCGAGATCGCCGACCATGAAATGACCGGTGCCGTTGCCCTGCGCCTGACCGGTCAGGGGATCGAGTCGAACGGCGCCCATCGATATTCCATGATTCAGCCGCAGCCGATCTCCGACCGCGACCTCGATGCCGTCGGAGGTCTTCACGGCTAGAAGATCCCCGCCAGCGGATCGCGGCCGTAGCGATTCGCGGAGATCGCCGCCTCCATCGCGACGAGCGCGCGCAGAGGCGCGGACGGGATCGCGGGCGACGCGACGACCGGCACGCCGCCGAGCTCCAGGGGCATGGCGAACTTCCGATACGCCGCGACGTCGCACGTTTTCCCCTCGACGGTCTCGAGAATGTCCGCGCGGGTCTGCCCGCAACGCGTGCACACGTCGCCGACGATCGCGGAGCGCATCCCGCCGTCGGGGCAGCCCGCGAGCGGGTTCGGATGACGTCGCGTGTCGACGACGTACGTCGGCATCACGTGCTTCTCCAGCTTGAACGGCGCGCACGCGCGCAGCATCAGCACCTGATCCTTGCGCTGCCGATTGAGCTGCTGGGGAAGGACGCCCTTGATCTCGTTGCGCATGTTCAGCTCCTCCTATCTACGTTTATTCGTTCGTCGCCCCTAGACGCGGCTCCCATCCGGCGCTCCTTCGTCCGCCGTACCACGAGTAGGCACGCGTGCCCATCCGGCGAAGGACTTCAGCGACCTCACGGTGTCCCAACTATGCGACGATCCTACCCGGGCGTGGATGAATCAGACATCCATTAATAGATCCCTTGATGGGGATCTCGACCGGCCGTCGTTCGCGGTATCAGGGAGCCGCGCTGTAGGGTCGACGTTACTCGTCGAGCGTGAACTCCATGTCGTGCTCGATCTCGGTGCGCTTCAGGACGGACGCCGGCAGCGAGACGGTGATCCGCGCGGGCTTCGTCTTGCGGTTCGCGGCGGCGTTGCGGAACAGCTTCTGCACGCGCTCGGACACGCCGCGGAAGAACGGCTTCTGTTCGGTCGAGTCGTCGTGGAGCCGTCGGTGATTGTATCCGTCTTCGTCGACGAAGACCAGGCTGGACGGCGTGTACGGCGAGGGCGGGACGCTCTCACACAAGAGACCGACGGACAGCCCGTCGAACGTCGCCACGTAGCCGCCGCGCAGCGTCCGGTTGATCGCGCGCGTGATCGGGTTGACGAGGTGGTTCGTCTGGCTCAGCCCCTTGAACGCGTCGAGGTCCGCCTGCGTGACGCGGACGCGGACGTGCTTGGTCTCCAGGGTGCCGGGTCCCTTCTTGGTCTCCGTGCTGCCGGCGAAGTCGATGGTCATGCGTGGATCCTCCTTCTCGATATAGACAAATTCACAACGACAGTTGTACATGCTAGACGGCTGCGTCGACGTTCGTCTTCTTCAGAAGACGATCGAAGTCGTCGTGCGCCGCGAGCGTGCGATCGATGGACTGATCGCGCGCAATCCGCACCTTGTCGAAGCGCCGCGACATCTCGTCCTGCCGATCCTTCGCGCGCACGACGCGCTCCGCGGCGTCGAGCAGTTCCTGCTTGGTAATCATCGTTCCTCCTCTTTCATGATTTGATATCCGACAGGCGTGAACTTCCTTAGACGTTAGACGAACGTGCGTCGTGGTCGTTTCGTACGTTCAATCACGAATCGTCCGAAATCAAGAATCGTTGCGCGGAACGGTTGTTATGCGAACCACGCCGGTTCGAGTTTGTAGGACGGCGCGAACGTTGAACCGACTCGCCCGCGAGTCCACAGCTCACGCTCCTCTTCGGTGCAGGGGCGCGTCGTGGCGCAGGGAAAGTAGACGTCGATCAGCCCCATGCCAAAGACCCACGATCCGCGCCACCAGTACCCGGTGTACGGGTTGCCGATCTTCTCCTCGACCCAGCACAGATCAAACTCCGTCTTGTCGCCAGGATCGAAGTCCCTCAGTTCGTAGTCGTACAGCTTGTGGGCGAACTGCCGCGCCATCATCAACTTCGCTTTCGGTTCGTTCATCTGTCTACTTACCTCCGCTGGGTTCTTCTTTCGCTCTACAAAACCACGCATGAGGGGGAGCCCCGCCGCAAGTGCAGCCGATGGTTCTACGCAGTACATCCAAGGTCCCGAGGATCTCACACTCCATGCAGTCGTGCTCGGGGTCCGAGTGCTTCGGCTCCTGAGCCCGCATCCTGCGCCGATACTGCTCCAGGTCCAAAAGCTGGGAATGGATCTCGTTGAACCGCTCCTCCGGTTTCATCGTTGTCACAATTCGCGTACCTCCACCTCGATCCGGACACTAGCCCAAGTCGGGCCGTAGTCATGAAAGCAAGCGATGTCTTTGCGCCCAAGGATGCGCTTCATCCCCTCCAGCCACTTCGACTCCGACCAACAGTCGGCGGAAAGCTCGTGCGCCAGTCGCTTCAGCGCGTCGAATTGCTGGGGCGTGACGATAAGGTCGCTCGTCATATAGCTCATCCACGACCACAGGGGCCATCGTGCCCAAACTCCCGGCAGCAGTACGAGTAGTTGCCCTCACCAAAGGGGTAATCCTTGTCGCAGATCGGAACCTTTTCATCCTCCCGCTTTTTCGCGTAACCCTCTCCCAGCGCGTCGTTCACCATATCGCGCAGGGGAAGGATGCATCCGCCATCGTGCGACTTTACGAGCTTCGCCCGGATCTCCAGCAGCGCCTTGCGGTATTCGCTGTTTTGGTGCATGGCTTCAGCCAGCCCACGCTCCGCTCCGTTCAGCTCTCCTCGCCACTTCGTCACTTGCGCCTCAAGTTCGTCTTTCTGAAGTTCTGCGGCTTTCAGTTTGGCGACGAGCGATTCGTTGGACTCTCCGAGCGTCCAGCCTTTCGGGCAAGTGTGATCCGCCGCGCTCCACCATTCCGCGCAGGGCTTGCAGTCGATGTTTTCCATAGTGTCCTTGTCGTAGGCTAAGAAGGGCGATAGCACTTTCCACAGAGGCTAATCCGCCGCCTTCTAGCTCGGATTTCCTTCCTGCACTTCTCACACTTCCAAGGCGTCCTCTTCTCCAGCCTCTCCAGCAAGCAAGGAGCGCACTCCCCGGTCTTCATGCGATGCGGACAAATAGCGTGGAATTCGTCCCTCACCGGACGCCCCATCCACACGGTTGGTCACCCGGCGCGGGACAGTAGGACACCTTGACTTTGCACTTCTGAGCGGATTCGATAGCGCCACGCACCGTCTCGCCCAAGTGCTTCCCGCATTAGAAAGCGTGATCCTTTCGGTACTTTCCTTTTGGGATCTGGACTATGTACGACGCGCCCGACTTGCATTCCATCAGTCAAATTCCTTATTGGTCTCTTGACGTTCACCGATCCAGCTTGGCCTGGAGCGCCTGCCAAGAGGCGGTCCACAGTTCATTGATAAGCCTATCGTCGAGGGACTTGGCGACAGCTGCCTTGATCGTCTCTGCGTATTGCGTCCGCACCAACTTGATGATCTCGTCATGCACGACCTGCTCGACGGCCTTCTTGAGCGGGCTGTTCCAGCCGTTGAGGTCGGACAACGCCTTTCGGATGACGTCCTCAAGTTGCTTCCCGATTGCGCTCTTTACGACCGCATCGGTCACGGCCTGATTGAGTGTCGCCTCGTCGATTTTGATTTCCATAGTGTCTAAGCTCCTCCAGTCGAATCACGAAGCCAGAGCGTAGGCGGGCTTATCCGCCGTCGCCACGACAAGCCATTTCCCGTCCTGCCAGCAGTACAGGTTGCCGCTCTTGGTGTCGAAGTACCACGAATGGCGCTTGATGGCCTCCTGCATAGGATTGAGGAGGGCGGGAGCTACGCCGATCGCCGTACCGACCGTGCAGAGCTTCCCAAGCATCCCCAGGAATCCACGTCTATTCATGGCAGTCATTCCCTCGCTTCGTTCCTTGTCCTACCGGTTCAATCGCACAACGTCATCATCACCACGAGGGCGCCGATGAATCCGAGCAGCAAGCCCGCCAGGATCGCGAACTCGATCGGTGAGAGGCCGATCACACTGGGGATCCCGTCGGTCCATCTCTTCTTCATGACCCTCTCCATATCGTTCTTCACCAGCCTCTCCCATATTGGGCCCACCCGGGGGAAACAAGGTGGACCCTGAGGAGAGAGGGTGGTGAACCCTTCTCAACTCACTCTGCGACGTCGGCGCCGAACAGCCCGCGCAGGAAGGAACGACGATTCGAGACATTCGACGAGCTTCGTCCACAACGCGTCATCGCCGGGCATGGATACGACCTCGTCGTAGATCTCGGTCATCGCTCCTCCTACTCCGTGTGGTCGTAGAACCATCCGCATTCGTAACACGTCGTCCGCCGGGCGTTACGCGCGACCTCGTGATCCAGAACGCCGCATAACGCGCGGTCGATCGCGCAACGAACGACGTTGAACGCGCGGCGGATCACGTGATTTCCTCCGTCCACTTCTTCCACTTCGTCCACGCGGCGGTCGCGGTTTTGCCGGCCAACAGGTGCGAACCGGTGCTCGACTCCGACTCGACCCACGTGATCACGAACGTGGGCTTGTCGCCATACGACGCGTTCTTCGGACTGTAGATCGTCCAGAGAATGCGCGAGATCCGCAGGCTGCGCTCGTCGCCCTGTTGATCCGTGTACGTGAAGAAGAGCTGGGTCATGTTATCTCCCTCCTATTATCGATGTAGGGTGAACGACGGATTGACGTGAACGCTAGAGCTGCGGATCCGTCGCGCGGCGCGGGACGCGGTCATTGTCCCGCTCGAGGTTCGCGCGGCCGCGCGCGAGAATCTCCCGCTGCTCGCGCTCGTACGTGAGCCGGTCATTGTAACATTCCGCGTCGTACGCCGCCTCGATTCGCTCCTTCGTCAGCGTCGCGGGATCCTTCGCCCACAGCTGGAACAGGTCGTCGAGCTCGTCGGTGCCGGGGCCGAAGTCCTGAAGCTCGTAGCCCATCTGCTTGAGCACGGACGTGAACTTGCGGTACTGGATGATTCCCTGTTCCATGGGAGGGAGCGCGGCGACCTTCGCGTCGTACGTCGCCTGCAGCTCCTCGCGGTGCAGCGTTTCGGCGCTCTTGAGGATGATGCGTCCCTGGGCGTCCTTCTCCTGCTTGAACACCGGGCGAGCGAGCGCCTCGACCTTCGCGAGGTTCAGCGCCGCAATCAGATTGCGATACGGCTGCGTTGCCTCGTCGGACCGATCGACCGGCTTCTCGTCGAGCGGCAGCCCGTTCGCTGCGCGATAGTCCAGCCGCATCCGATGACGATTGTTGCATGCCGCGTCGCAATATTTCTGATCGTACCGCACCGCGTCGAACGTACGATTGCAGCGCGGATCCGCGCAACGCGACATCGACGGCGCCGGATGACGTTCGGCGTATTTGGTCAGATAATCGTCGAACGTCAGATACGCGCCGGTGTGAGCGTTCGTCGAATCCGGCAGGAAGTACGCGATCTCGCCGTCCGCCCGACGCATGGCCAGGATGGGTTTCACCTTCATGATGATTGATTCTCCTATTATGAACGTGTTTTAACGTGTGACGTTATTCGTCGGCCGCGGGCTTGCGCTTCTTGCTGCCTTTGGGCCGCCCGACCGGTCGACCGTTTTGCTCGTATTCGTGTCGACGCTCCGCGCGTTCGCGCCTCTCGGTCACGATCTGGGTGAACATGGTTCCGTCATCCAACGGCTCTGCCGGCGGTTGATTCAGCGAGGCGAGGAACGCCGCGCGTCGTTCAGCGCGCGTCGTCACGGAATGACGTTCGCGGTACGCCGCTTGTCGACACGTGGCGTTGCAGTATTTGCGCGGACGCCCACCGATTTCGTCCGCTGATTGCAATTTGGCGTGACATTGAAGGCAAGAGGCTTCCATGACAAATTAGACGACAGAGATCGCGATTTATAACACGAAATTCAAAAAATAATCATGATAAATCAAGATACGCGCGACGTCTGCGCCGAATTTCACGAACTTGCATTTCTGGAAATCAATCGGCGCCGAGCAAAGAATCCCATGAGGTCGACGAAGAAAATCGACTGCCGGCGACGTTGAAAGTCGATTTCACGTCCTGCTGCTGCGTGTATGTCGATTTCTAGATATGATCGGCAGTCGATCGGAAAACACGAAAAACGCGAACCCCACGCGGAATCAACTGTTGGGGGAGTTTCGTCACACACACTGCTGAGTTAATTTATGATAGAGGAAACGATTTATAAAACTACCTAACAGGTCCCACAGAACATATTATATGCACCCCTTTCTGCGGGTTCTGTTAGGTAGCCGGGAGGGAGGGGATGCGTCTTTGAAATTAACTCGAAGTACTATGTGACGAAACCTATTGGCAGTCGATTTCCAGATTCCCCGGCAATCGATCAGCGGATCCCTGCGGCACATGTTCGAACGCGCGACTTTCCTATAAGACGCGATCACGTCGTTCCGATCTGGTCGAGTTAGTCGTCTAACGTCTAAGGGAACATCGAACATCGAAATGCCGCCACTCACCCAACCCGCCCAGCGCTCGCGGTACGCCGCCGCTCTCGAACAGGCGCCGGAACTCCTGTCGACGCTGAACCAACAGGCGCAGACGGAACTCGGCTTGCGTGACGAGGTCGGCCTCGCGCGTACGCTGCTCGAGCAGGTGCTCGGCCAGTTGGGCGAGTATCACGGCAAACACGGGCAGCTGCATCCTGCGGTGCTCGCCGGCGTGCAATCGTTGCTCAATCAAGTACAGAGCATGGTGCGGGACGCCGCCGCGATCGAGGCGAAACGCGACGATCAGAAAATCAGCGCCGCGCACATGCTGACGCTGCTCGTTTCGTTGCGCGACGATTTGAAACGACGGCTGAACATGGGCTTCGGTGAACACGCGGCGCAGCTCGTCGACGAGGTGTTCGGACGTGCCAAATGGACCGGCGGACTGCGCGACGAGGACGTGCACGACGCGTTGTTGGAACCGTCCGCGTTCGAGCTCAAGCTGCGCATCGTCGATCGCGAGGGCGACGCGTTGAAGGAAGCAGCGGTCGCGCGCGGACTGACGTCGCCGGAGCTGCTCGCGCTCGGCGGGACGGACGCCGCGGTCGTCGACGCGGATCCGCTCGCGTCGCCCCAGGAGAACGGATAGATAGATGGCGGTCGTCTCCTATCCATACCCCGCGCAGGGATGTTCGCAGGCCGGACCGATCCCGACGACGCGTCCGCGTCATTACGTCGCCACGAGTCCCTCGACGATCGCGGACGTCGACGGCGCCGCGTCCCCGGGCTCGACCGCGTCGGTCAACGGCGCGTTCTACGTGAAGGACGACGGCGGGAACTGGGACGCGATCACCGGCGGCGGATCGGCGCCCGACGCGGACGCGGCGACGAAGGGGATTCTAAAGCTCGCGCACGACATCGGCGGCACCGCCGCGCTGCCGACCGTCGTCGGGATCCACGAGATCGGATCGAACACGCAGCTGCTCATCGACACGATCGCCGACGGGCAGACGCTTCAACGCAGCGGCGGGAACGTCCTAGGCTACACGCCCGCGATCCTGTGGGAGCTCATCGAAAACAAGGAGTTCAGCGCGCACGCGACGTCGTACGATTTTAGCGGGCTCGACGGCGACGCGGCCGAAGAATACTTCTTCGTGTATCGGCTCGTGAAGGACGCGAGCGGCGCCCAGAACACGTACCTGCGACCGAACGCGATCACCACAAACCAGCGGTTCCGCGGTCGGTATACGGGAGCGTCGGTCGGCGAGCTCAACGACACGACCGGCGGGATCCTGCTGTCTAACAACGGCGGCGCCGCGAACGACGTCGACACCGGTGTCGGCTGGATTCACGCGGACAAGGTCGTCATCCGGACGGGGGAGACCTCGTGGACTCAGGCGACTTCCGCCGCTGAGCTTTTCAGGATCATGGGCGGCTGGGTCTGGAACGAAACTTCGACCAACATCACCAGCCTGCGATTGATCTCGACGGCGACGAACGGCATCGGCGTGAACAGCTATCTGCGTCTCTACCGACTGAGGAAGGCGGCGCCCTGATGACGAAGCTGCGCAATCTGTTTCTGTTCGTCGCGTGTCTCGGCGTCGTCGCCCTGGGCGCGTGCGCCGGTCTCGTGGTGTATACGTTGTTCAAGACGCTGTCCAACATCGCCGCTTGCGATCTCATGGTGCCGTAATGGATCACTACCTCGCCGAGGCGTGGTCGGAGGATTTCACGGGCGATACGTTCGTGGACGTCGGCGCTAACATCGGACGGTACACGTTGCGCTGCTCGCCGCGTTTCCGCAAGGTGCTCGCCCTGGAGCCGTGGCCCGCGACGTGCGCGGATCTGATGCGGAACGTCGCGGAGGCGAATGCGAAGAACGTCGTCGTGATGAACGTCGGCGCGGGCGACGTCAACGGGTCGCGGACGATGCATGGCTATTCAAGCGGCGAGGCGAACAGCCTCTATTCGTCGCATCCGGTCAACGGCATGGCGTGCGTCTCCGATCAACGGGCGAGCGTGCTGCTGATGCGCGTCGACGAGCTGCTGTTGGAGAACGACCGGCTGTCCTTCCTCAAGATCGACACCGAGGGGCACGACGTCGAGGCGCTGCGCGGGGCGATGGAGATCGTGCGACGCGACCGCCCGCGCGTGCAGGTCGAGATGCACCGCGAGCCGGACATCGCGACGACGATCGCGTTGCTGACGGAGGCGGGATACAAGGCGCTGCGCGTCGTGAGGTGGCCGCACAAGGGTCCGAACGTCGCGTGGGTGCTCGCGTGTCCGTAGCCAACTTCTCGCGCTCGGGCAAGGGCGACGTCGTCAAGCTGCGACCGCCGTCGAAGGTCGTCGAGACGACGGCGACGCCGACGCAGATCGCGGTGCTCACGCATCCCGCGCGGTTCAAGTCCGTCGTGGCGACGCGCAAGTGGGGCAAGAGCACGTGCGGCAAGCTGAAGGTGCTCGCGCGCGTGGGACGGCCGAAGCGCGGCGGGCTCTTTCAGTGGATCGCGCCGATCTATCGACAGTGCGACGCGGTCTATCGCGATCTGTTCTACACGTTCAAGTCGATGGGGCAGCTCGTCGCGCACGACAGCCAAAAGCTGCAGCTCGATCTCGCGACGGGATGGCGCGTCGACTTCCGGTCGATGGACGGCGCGGAGAACATCCGCGGCGACACGCCCGACGAGATCGTGATCGACGAGATCGGACAGATCCCCGACGACAAGTATGAGGAGGTCGTGCGTCCGTCGATCATGACGACGCAGGCGCCGGTCACGTTCCTCGGCACGCCGAAGGGACGACGCGGCGTCGGGTACAAAATGTGGACGCGCGGCCAGCCGGATCCCGTGACGGGACGGCCGCTCGATCCGCTGTACAAGTCGTGGCGATTCACGTGCTACGACGCGACGTTCATCCCTCGGTCGGAGATCGAGGAAGCCAAGCGGACGATGTCGCAGCGCGCGTTCGCTCAGGAGCTGCTCGCCGAGTTCCTCGACACGACGGGCGTCGTGTTTGAGAACGTGCGCGCGCGACGCTGCACGCCGCTCGACGACGAGCCGGTGGGGATCGGCGCCGACTGGGCGAAGGACGTGGACTTCACGTGGTTCGTGGCGACGGGTTGCGTGAGCGGGGCGATTCAAGCGGTGCAGCGGCTGCCGCATCGGATGTCGTACATCCAGCAGGTCGCGGCGCTCGTCGAGTTCTGCAAGCAGTTTCAGGGACGCGGCTACTTCGTGTGTCACGACAAGACCGGCGTCGGGAACGCGATCGACGACATCCTGTTGCAGACGTACGGGAATTTCTTCACGGCGGAGGAGAATCTCGAGTCGTTTCTGTTCACGGGGCAATCGAAGAACGAGCTCGTCGAGGAAGGCATCGTCGCGTTCGAGGCGGGACAGCTGGGCTTCGTGCGACAGGGCGAGCAGGAGCCGATCTACGAAACGTTGATCCGCGAACACGAGGAGTTCGCGCTCGAGGTGTCGTCGAAGGGGCGCATCAGCTACGGCGCGCCGGACGGGATGCACGACGACGCGGTGATCGCGACGCTGCTGAGCAATCGCGCTCGACGTCGCGTCGCGGCGGGACAGGGCGGCGGGAGCGCGGGCATGTTGATCTTGTAAGAGGGACGAGGAATGTTGAGCATCAAAATCTTCTGCGCGTGGGCGTGGCTGCGGATCAAGTGCGCGTTCGGCGGGCACGGACCGCGGACGTACGAAACGCGACGTCCGCGTTGGCCCGCGTGGTGCGAGGTCGTGATCCATTGTTCGGATTGCGGCACGGAATTGGAACGGAAAGCGATCGACCAATGAGCATCCAACAGAACGAACGTCGTCCCCTAGAGGCGAATCGTGACGCGCGCGACAGCGAGGAGCAATTCTCGGCGCTGGGGCATTGTCACGACGGCGACAAGTGCAATCGGGACACGTTCTGCGATTGTCCCTGTCGCAGCTGCACGCGATACAAGCGGGGCGAATACGAGAGGCGCGGATAGTGTTTGCGTGGGGCCTGTGGCTGGGGTTCGGGATCGGCGTCGCGGCCGGGATCGTCGCGATGAACGTCGTCAACTACCTTCGTTATAGGCTCGAACGGTAAACGATAGATGGCCTCCAACTCTCTTAGCGTTTCGATCCGCGATGGCGCGGCAGAAAAGGTCGAGCATCGGTTCAACCTCAATCCGCAGGCGACGCGCGAGTTCATGATGCCGTCGCGGCTTCGCAATCAGAGCGGCGACGTCCGCGATCCGTATCGGCAGCACGGGTTGACGTACGCGGCTTCGCGCGCGCTGGCGGTGAACATCGCGCAGGTGCCGTTTCTGCTGCACGTCGGCGCGTCCGAGGAGGACGAGGACGTGCTGCGCGACGGGCCCTGGGTCGAGCTGTTCGACCGGCCGAACCCGGAGATGATGACGCGCGCGACCTTCTGGGAGACGACGATCCTGAAGCTGCTCGAACCGTGCGGCATGGCCGTGTGGGTGAAGGAGAGCGGCAACGACGAGGCCGTCGGCCCGCAGGACGTCCCCGCCGAGCTGTGGCCGATCTCGGGCCGGTTCTTCAAGCCGGTCGTGAACAAGGTCACGAAGTTGATCGAGGCGTGGATGTACACGCCGCCGGACAGCGCGAAGCCCGTGTTCTACGACCCGAGCGAGCTCGTCATCCATCGATTCACCGATCCGGAGAACAGCGCGGGCGGTCTCGGCCCCTACGCGCCCGCGCATCTCGCCATCCAGTCCGACTACCAGGCGGCGCGTTACAACGTCGCGTTCTTCGTGAACGACGCGACGCCGAGCGGGCTGCTGTTGAAGGAAGCGGGCAACCTGACGCCTCAACAGCAGGATCAGATCCGCGAGGCGTGGAACGAGCATCATCAGGGCATCGACCGACGGCGTCGGATCGCGGTGCTCACCGGCGGGCTCAAGTATCAGGACACCGGCAGCACGCATCGCGAGATGGAGTTCGAAAAGGGACGCGCGTTCGCGTGGAAGGAGGAGCTCGCGATCATCGGCACGCCCGAGTACGAGATCGGGCTCACGCAGAACATCAACAAGGCGACCGCCGAGATGATCAGCAAGGACTGGGTCACCAAGCGGTGGCTGCCGATCATGCGGATGCTCGAGGACGGCATGTGGTCGCAGCTGTTCCGTCCCGTCGAGGGCGACGCGCGTTCGTTTCTGTTCGCCGACGCGCGGATGCTGCGACGTCGTCGCGAGGCGGGGCGGATGTCGTTCCCCGGCGCCGAACGACGTCTCGCGCAGGCGCGCAGCTTACGCGCGTACGACGAGTATCGTTCCATGACGCGCGAGGGGATGTACAACCCGTCGCCCATGCGCGTGAATCCCGGCGTGTCCGTGTGGGGCGAGTTCGATCTAACCACGATCGAGGCGCTGCGCGAGGATTTCGCGGCGAAGATGACGCAAGCCCGCGAAGCGCAGAAGATGGGCGTGCCGTTCAACCAGATCAACGAACGTCTCGACCTCGGCTTCGAGAAGCTTGAGGGCGACGCGGGCGAAACGTCGTTCATCGATTCGTCGCTGACGCCGATCGACTTGAAGCTCAATCCGCCGGAACCGACGATGTCGGGCGGCGTTCCTCCGAAGAAGGACGACAGCCCCTCTTCACCGAAGCTCGCTTCGGCGGAGGAAAAGCCGCCCGCATCCAAGAAGGAGGAGAAGCCCGACGCGAAGGAGGAGCAGAAGAAGATGCTCCGCGCGAAGGTCGAGGCGTTCAACCAACGTCGTCCCCTGGATCGCGAGGTCCGCTGGACGCGGATGATCAAGGCGACGAAACCGATCGAGGACAAATTCCGGTCGAAATACAAGCGGTGGTTGAACGAGCTGCGCGAGCAGATGATGAAGAAGCTCGCCGCCCCAGTTCGTGCGTCGAAGTCGCTGTCGAAGGACGAGATCGAGCGGATCCTGTTCGACGCCACCGCGGCAAAGCGTCGACTGACGTCGCTCGCTCATGGCGTGTACGTCGAGGCGTCGCAGAAGGGCGTCGAATCGGCGATGAACGATCTCGGCGGAAACTTCGCGTTCGACGTCGTCGATCCGAAGGTCGTCGACGCGATCGAGAAGCGCGAGCTCGTCCTGTCGAAGTCGACCGACACGCTGCGCAACCGCGTCAAGCGCGACCTCGAGAAGGGCGTCGAGGCGGGCGAGACGATTCATGAGTTGCAGGATCGGTTGCGACAGGACTTCAACTCGTTCAGCGGCGCGCGGTCGCTCATGATCGCGCGGACGGAGGTCGCCGCCGCGACGAACACCGCGCGGAACCTCGTGTACGCCGAGGAGGGCGTCGAACAGACCGAGTGGATCACCGCGCGCGACGAGGCCGTACGGGACACGCACGCCGACATCGAC
>Ga0137429_1000661_pt1 | contig 12984 bp, 11 predicted proteins | sample EasRivERMZT736_2_FD_102304 | JGI IMG/M metagenome (GOLD analysis project Ga0137429, IMG submission 102304) | Soil microbial communities from meander-bound floodplain in the East River, Colorado, USA - East River MetaG ERMZT736_2 | ecosystem: Environmental > Terrestrial > Soil > Floodplain ...
CGTCCAGGCTCCGCACGGCCGTCGTTCGCGCCCACGGCACGCACGGCGCTCCGGAATGCGCCGACGTCGCGCACCGTCTTGAGTTCCGACTTCCATGTCGCCAGGTCGTACGCGATGCGCCGCTCTGCGCTATTCGAGATGGTGCCCCATACCTGGATCCCGACGATGCGCTCGCCTTCGTCGAGCGGGATCTTCGGGTCGCTCATGAGCGCGATGACGCCCATGACGCCGGCGCCGAGCGCGATCGCGACGCCCATGGCTAGTCCGCCGATGACCGTGAGCCCCGGGTACCGGTAGATCATCCGGCCGCCGAGCTTCACGTCCAGCCAGGAGAAGCGCAGCTCGTCGAACCAGGCCAGCCCGCGCGCGCGTCGCGCCTTGTCGACGTGATCTGGGGTGCTGCCAAACTCCGCGCGCGCCTTTCGCGCTGCGTCGGCCGGCGTCATCCCCGCCTTCACAAGATCCGCCGCACGCAACTCCATGTGGAGGCCGAATTCCTCCTGCAGATCGGCGTCCACGCGCTGTGTGCGGAGGATTCCGTTCCAGAATGAGCGCATCCTTGCGATCATATGAGTGGCTCCTGTTCGGTCAGGTTTCCTGCGGCTTGGCTGCAAGGGCCAGCGCAATCGCGTCGGCGAGGCGGTTCCAACTCGCGGTCTCCGTGCCCAGCTTGCGCCGCCCCGCCGCGGAAAGGCGGTAGAACTTCGCCTTGCGATTGTTGTCCGACGTGCCCCACTCGCTGTCGATCAGCCCCTGGTGCTCCAGGCGCGCGAGCGCCTGATACAGCGCGCCCTGCTGGACGAGGAGCGCACCTCCGGAGATCTGCTCGATGCGGAGCAGCACTCCGTAGCCGTGCAGCTTGCCGAGCGACACGGCTTTGAGAATCAGGACGTCGAGTGTTCCGGGCAGGAGCTCGGCCGTACTGGGCATGTGCTCTCCTTAGCTGCTAAGGAGAACAACGATCGTGACCGCAAGCGAGTTTCACAAGGGGTTGCCATCCACCCCTGCCGTCGGATTGGCGTACGTCGACTGTATGTAAAGTCGGATCGCCTCGAGCTCGTCGTCGGTCATCTTTCCGTAAGACGGCCAGGGCATGTTCTCGGGGTTCAGCTTGCGGCCGGACGGTGTGGTCCCGGTCCTGATGGTATTCCTGAAGGCCTCGGCGGAATTGTTGGCGACGAACGCAACGAGGCTCGGCCCGGGCGGTGGACCGCCACCGTTCGCCTTGCCTCCGCGGAGGTCCGCGCCGTGACAGATGTTGCAGCCGGTGAAGCTCGCGAGGTAGCGGCCGTAATCTGCATTCACCGCGGGGGCGACCACTGCGCGTTTCCCCACGGAGTCGTGCGCGATGATGTCCGGTATGGTGGGCATGGCGCCGGCGCCGATGAGGGTTCCGCCGAGAACGCCGATCTTCCTCGGTGGGAACGCCTGGTTCACTGGTGGCAGCGTCTGCAGATACGAGATCAAGGCCGAGGCGTCGGCATCGTTGAGATGCGTGTATGCCTCGGACGGCATGATGATCAACTGCCGGCCGTCCTTCGCCACGCCATGTCTGATGGCGCGCTCCCAGTCCGCCGCGGTATACGTCGCTCCGACACCGCCCTCACCGCGGGTGAGATTCGGCGCGGCCATGCCGACGAGGAACGACGGCGTTGGGAATGCCTTTCCGGACAGTCCCGGCCCGTGACACCCTTCGCATCCCGTAAAGTCGACGAGGTGGCGTCCGCGCGCGAGCTGCGCGCTGTCACTGCCGGCGAGGGTGAATGACGTGGTGGCGACATCCGGCGCTCTGCTCGCCTTGCGGCGGCCTACGACGTTCAGAACCACGACGACGATGAGGACGAGACCGATCAGGCTCGCGAGCGCGATGCCTATCCACTTGAGAACTTTGAGCATGCTTCTGGAAGGGAGCGAGGAGGAAGGGCTACAATATTACGGTGCCTAGCGCGACAGCGGGTTGTAGCCCGGGACCGGTGGCATCTCGCTCGCCCGCTCCCCGCGCGCATTGCGGAGCGTCGGGTCGGCATTCCATACGAGCAGCAGTTGGTAGACGTTCGTCGCACCTGCGCGCTTCGCGTACATCAGCGCCGTCATGCCGTTGTTCGTCTGGGCGTCCACATCAGCGCCGGCGCGAAGCAGGGTGTCCGCCAGCGCGGGCGCCAGTCCGGTGTCGGCCTGCATGATGACGGTGAGCATCAGCGGCGTGACGCCTTTCTCGTCGAGGAGATCAGGGAATACTCCCTGGGCGAGCCAGGAGCTGAGGCTGTCCACGTCGCCGCGCGACACGACTTCGTGCAGCGCGGTGTGGTCCCCGTAGCTTCGGGCCTCGATGCCGTCGGGAAAGCGCGCGTACGTGATCGGGAGAAGGGATGATTTCCCGGTTCGCGATGCCTTCTTCGCGGCCGCGAGGATCCGCCCAATGGGGATGTGGCGCTCGATCATCTTCGGGATGCCGTCGAACGTATCCTGCTTCAGGATGTACCGGAGACCGTACGGCGTGATGCTGAAGTAGGCCTCCGCCACGACGATCGGCGTCCGGTCGCCGCACGCCGCCAGGTACGCTTTGCCCTCGAAGGCGCGGTACATCTTGCCCTCGGGGGGGGAGCTCCGCCCGAGGTACACGACGCAGTCCGGCTTGAAAAAGCGGTACGCCGTCACGCCGCGGCCCACGGTGGTGCGCTGCCAGAACGGATGCGCGCCGATGCGGATGAGCGATTGCGAGGATCCGATGCGCGCGTGCCCAATTGCCCAGCCGCCGCCGATCGTGGTGATCCCCGGTCGGAGCGCCAGGTACACCAGAAGGATCGCTGCTACACCCAGGACAATCCGCGCTTTCATGCTCGTGATTCCGTCACGCCACCAGGTAGCGGCCGAAGTCCTCAGACTCTCACCAATTCACATCTATAGTAGTCGGTCGCGCAGAGACTGACGGACCAAACTCCTCAGCGCGGAAGTCCGCCAGACATGCAAGAAGAACGCAGGCTTGCGTTATGCCCGGTTTGCCTTTACGATGTAAAGTACTTCGTCACTGTCGACAAGAAGGGCAAATTCCATGAAAAGGATCATCGGCGCGGTGGCGCTCGGCATAAAAGGCGTGCTGCACAAGGGATAACCGCGATGCGATTCGTACCCCGCTTCTCCGCACTGGATTTCAGGCTCGGGCTCCGCATGCTGCGGCGGTATCCCGGAATCACGACAGTGGCGACGGTCGCCATTGCCGTCGCGGTCGGGCTGGGCTCGGCCTACTTCGAGGCGACCGACAAGTTTCTGCGGCCGCGGCTCCACATTCCCGGCGGCGACCGTGTCGTTTCCCTGCTCAATTGGGACGCGAAGCGGTTGAACGACGAATCCCGCGCCCTGCATGACTTCGCAATCTGGCGCGCCGAGCTCAAGACCGTGGAGAACATCGGTGCGGCAAACGCGTTCGTCCGCAACCTGAGCACCGACGACGGCCGAGTGGAGCCGGTGCGCGGAGCGGAGCTGACGGCCAACGCATTCCGGCTGATGGGTACCCCGCCGCTGCTCGGCCGCACGCTGCTGGATCGCGACGAGCGCAAGGGCGAACCGCTGGTGGCCGTCATCGGTGAGCGCGTCTGGAAGACACGATTCGATGGTGACCCGCGAATACTGGGCAAGACGGTGAAGGTGGGAGCCGACAACGCGACGATCGTGGGCGTCATGCCCGATGCATTCGCCTTCCCGGAGAACCACCGCCTCTGGATACCACTCCGCGTCGACGGCTCGACACTCGAGCCGCGGACGGGCCCGCGGGTCAGGATCTTCGGTCGCCTGGCACCCGGCGCGTCGATGGACGATGCCAGCGCCGAGTTGCGCGTCATCGGCGCGCGCATGTCCGCCAGTAGTCCGCGGACGCATGAGAATCTCCGGCCCTTCGTGACCGGGTACGGCAGGATACTGGCCGAAGGCGGCGAAGGCCGGTTTTTCACGGCACTGCTCACCATAGTGAACGGCATCTTCCTGCTGCTGCTCGCCATCATGTGCACGAACGTCGCGACGCTCGTGTTTGCCCGCACGGCGACGCGCAGCTGGGAGATCACCGTGCGCAGCGCGCTCGGCGCGAGCCGCGGCCGCATCATCGGCCAACTGTTCAGCGAGGCGCTGGTGCTGACCGCCGTTGGGACGATCGCCGGTCTCCTGTTGTCGAGAGTCGCGCTCCGCCTCGCGCTCGGACAATTCGCCGCGGGCGACAATCTGCCGTTCTGGCTCGACGAGAGCCTGTCGTGGAGAACCGTGTTTTACGCCGCCGGGCTCACGGTCTTCGGCGCCGGGATCGTCGGCATCCTGCCGGCGTTGCGCGCGACCCGTGTGAACATCCAGGACATGTTGCGCAGCGACAGCGCCGGTCGCGCCGGTCTCAGGTTCGGCGGATTCTGGACCGCGGTGATCATCGTACAGGTCGCGATCACGGTCGCCTTCATCCCGCTCGCCGCCGGCGGTGTCTTCGAGTCCAACCGGTTCGACGACCGTGCGGAAGCCATCGGCGCAGAGCGGTTCCTGGCCGCTCACGTCGCGATCGACCGCGACGAGCTCGCGGTGGATTCGGCCACGTATGCCGCGCGCGTTCGCGCCAGCTTCGACGCATTGGAGCAACGGCTGAGCGCGGAGCCGGGTGTCGAGCACGTTGCATTTGCGGACCGCCTGCCGGTCAAGGATCAGCTCAGGTACGGATTCGGCGTCGACACAGCGGCTGGTGCGCCAGGGGGCGGGTTGCGCGCGAGCGCGATGACGTACGTATCACGTGGCTACTTCGGCGCGTTCGGCGCGTCACTCATCGCGGGTCGCGATTTCGCGACGAGCGAGTACGAACGCCTGGGAGGACGAGTGTTGATCGTCAATGAGGCGTTCGCGCAGAATGTGTTCGGCCGGCGCAATCCGATCGGCCAGCGCGTGCGGCTCCTGAGCTATAACGCTGATGAGACTTTGTTCGGCGTCGACACGGCGCAGTGGCTCGAGATCGTGGGAGTAGTGAGGAACGTTGGTTGGCAATCGCCCAAGCCCGAGGAGCAGTCGCTGATGTATCGCCCGACACTTCCGGGCGGCGGCCCCGTGGCGAGCCTCGCGCTACGTGTGCGTGATCCCATGGCGTTTGTGTCGCGCCTGCGCACGATCGCGGGCGAAGTAGACCCGATGATCCGGCTCACCGGTGTCCAGCAGCTTGGCACGGTCGGCGCCGACGAGGCGCGGATCAGCTGGACGCTGACCACGGTGGCGTGGCTGGTGGGCTTCATCGTGCTGATGCTGTCCGCGACCGGCATCCACGCGTTGATGTCGTTCACCGTCGCGCGTCGGACGCGCGAGATCGGCATTCGCGCCGCACTCGGCGCGCACCAGGGCCGGCTCCTGGCCGCCGTTTTCTCACGCGCATTCCTCCAGATCGGCGCAGGCATCGTGGTCGGCAGCGGTATCGCGGCACTCAGGGGATTCGACTCGCCGAAGCAGGTGATGCTGCTGGTTGCCGCGGACGCGATCATGCTGGTGGTGGGTCTTGTTGCATGCGCGTTGCCGGTGCGGCGCGCCCTCCGGATCGATCCGATGGAAGCGCTGCGAGCCGAGTGAGTCGCGTCCGGGCTCATGTGCACCCGAGAGCGGACAGACTCCAGCAGGTCACCTTCGTCGAACAGGGCGCCCGAGAGCGGACATACTCCAGCGCGGGCCGCTGCGGCTCGCGTTGCTCGCCTCGCTTATTTCGGCCGTCCACCCGCCCCGCTTCGCGCGGGTACCCGGCCGGCCTCGATATCCCGCGCTGGAGCTGTCCGCTCTCGCGCGCTGTTCGAGTTGCGTCGCGACGAGCTTCACACTGGAGCATTCCGCTCCCGTCCGCACTCGCAACCTGCGCCGTAAACAGAATCGCCTCTTGCCACTTCAATCGACCGGCAACAGCACCTCGGTGAGCCCGTCGGTCGCCTCGACATCGGGCGGCGTCAGGTAGATCTCCACCGCCGGCGCGCGACGCAGCACCAGCCCTTCCTTAGGTAGGTAGTCGAGCGCGAGCCAGCGGTAGGTCGTCGCCAAGGTCGCGAAGCTCCCCCGATGAAACCGCAACGGCGTACCGCGCGCCGAGCACGGTTTCCACTCCGATTTCGCCCTCACCGCGCCGGACATCGCCTGCGATCGCGACGCAGCAGTCGAAGCGCAGTTTGTCAGGCGGAGTGAGCGCGGGGTTGTCGTGGGCCATACCGAGAAAGAGGGGAGCCGCGTCGCGCGCTGCCGCAGCCCAACGCGCCAGCCGATCGAACTGGGCGGGCACGCCTTCGTACGGGCCGACATGCCGGATGAACGCGACGCGCAGCGGTGGAACGACCTCCACCCGCCCCTGGCGCGACTCGCCTGACGCAGGCGCGTCCACTTGCCGCGATGCTCGGCGCGGAACACCGAAGGAGTGGAGCCGAAGCGCGCGCGGAATGCGCGGGTGAAAGATTCCTGCCTCGCATAGCTGGCGCGCTTGGCAATCCTCTGGATCGTCTCCTTCGACAGCGCAAGATCATGCGCGGCCTGCTCGAGGCGCAGCCGCCTCTGGTACTCGGCCGGACCTTCGCCGACGAGCGCCGAGAAGACGCGATGAAAGTGAAACGGAGAGAGAAACGCCTCGCGCGCCAGCGCTTCGAGCGCGAGCGGCCTGGCCGGATCGCGCTCGATCTCCACGAGCGAGCGCAGCACACGCTCGTGATAGCTGCGGGTCGTCGCCGGCCGCTTCTGTCGCGGCATCTACGCCGCGGCGCGCGCCCGTCGGTCGGCCATCCAGCCACCGAGCCCGCCCCCGGCCAACCGGCTCAGCGCCGAGAGCGCGAACAGCAATTGGAACGGGACACCCTGGGCCAGGAGGAGAGTGAGGCCAAGGTCCAGCATCGCCACAGACAGGCCGAACGCGAGGCCGAGCGCGCCCGGCCGGTTGCTGCCTCGCGCGAGCCGGTACGCGAAGAAGCCGGTGAACAACGCGCCGAACGTGGGCCCGATCCAGCTGCCCCAAGCTTCCGCCGTCGCCTGACTCGGCCGCCCTCCCTGCACCGTGCCGACGACAAACATTGCCGCACGAGCACCACGGTGGGCGCGATCTCTGACGCCAGGACGAAGAGCACGAAGCGCCAGGCGCGGACCCCGAAGATGGTCATAAACACGAACCGAAGGTGAGCGAGCGCGCCAATAGCACCCTTGCGCGTAGCTCAACCTAGGACGCTCTGGCGCGCAGCGCAGCGCCGGGGCTGCAAGTGCGCAAGAAATGTCAAACGCGGTAGACCGTCACGGATGTATCGCCGAAGTCGAGCCGTTTCGCGCCTTTTGGCAACTCATGGTCGCGCGCGTGCTCTGCAACGAGTATCCGGGCGAAGGGCACGGCACGCCAGTGTTCGATGACACGGTCGAGCATCCGCGAGCCGTAGGGCGGATCGACGAAGGCGATGTCGTAGCTCCCCACCGGAAGCGCGCCGGCGAACGGGAGCGCGTCCTTCTTGAAGATCCGCGTGCGATCGCGAAGGCGCAGCGCGGCCACGTTCGCGCGAAGGGCGTGCAGGCTCGACGGCCTCGTCTCGACGAAGTCCGCGCTTCGCGCGCCCCGCGAGAGTGCCTCGAGGCCCAGGGCGCCCGTTCCCGCGAACAGGTCCAGCACTCGTGCGTCCGGCAGATCCACAGTGAGCAGGGTGAGCAGACGCGCCCGGACGTCTTCGGCCGTAGGATGCACGCGGAAATCGTTCGGCGACGTCAGATCGTGTCCCGCGAACTTTCCTCCGACGATTCTCACGGCGGCGCCTCGTGCTCAGGGGAATGAAAAAGCCCACAAGCGTGTGATCGCCTGTAAACCCTGGAGTTTACGCCCCGCTTGCGCCTGTGCCTCATCCATTCTACTTTGTGTCGTAGAGTACTCTGCAAAATACCTTATCCGTCCACTCCATGAAGAGAATCGCCATGCTTCTCGCGGCTGTCGTCATCATCGGCGCCGCTATCGCACTGGGCCGGTACTCCGAGGCCGACGACGCGCCCGGTGGTGTGGTCATCGCCGCTGTGATGATTATTGGCGCGGTGGCGCTCGGCGTGAAAGGCGTGCTGCACAAGGGATAGCACCCCGCCCGCAGCCGCCGCATCATGCAGTTGCCCGCGCTGCTTCGCCTCGCGCTCGCCGCGAGTGTCACCGGTTGTGCGTCCGGTTTGTACGACGTCAAAGAGCTCAGTTATGACCCGGCGATCGGTCACGATGGAACATTCTTCTTCTATGAGCCGAAATCGGATACGGCTCGCACGGATCGCCCGGCGATCCTCGCGATCCACGGCGGAGGCTGGCGGGCTGGCGACAAGGCGTGGGCTGACCAGTTCGCGAAGGAATTCTGCCCGCGCGGCTATGTCGTGTTTTCCATTAATTACCGGCTCTCCACGCGACCCAACGGAAAATGGCCGGCACAGATCGAGGACGTGCAAAAGGCGATGAGGCATATTCGCGCCAATGCACGCCGGTTTCGGATCGATTCCGATCGCATCGCTTCGCTCGGCGTCTCAGCCGGGGGTCACCTGGCGACCATGGTCGCGCTGCGTGACGACCCGGCGGATCCCGGTGGGCGAGTGCGCGTCGCCGTCAACATCGATGGCCAGCACGACCTGACGCTGCCGCTCAGGCAGGGGTTCAACGACCTCCTGACCAATGTGATGGGTCATCCCGCTCCGTGGTCCGAAGCCGAGCTGCGCGATATCTCGACGGTGACGTTCGCACGCCCCGACGTTTCGGTCCTCACGATACACGGCGCCGGTGACGACGACGTGTACGTCGACCAGGGCGATCGCCTGACCGCGGCTCTGCGGGCGAAAGGCGCCGACACCGAGTTCATAAGGCTCGAGGGCAAGGAGGGCAATTGTCACACTGATTGCTGGAAGGTCCCCCGAGCACGAGAGGCGCTGCATCGCTTTCTGGCTCGAAAGCTCGGCACCTAGCCCTAACACCTAGCACCCAGCACCTAGCCTTGATATGAACCGTCTTCCGCGACTTTCCGTGCTGGACCTTCGGGTCGGCGTCCGCATGCTGGCGAAGTACCCGGGCCTTACCGCGGTCGGCACGACGGCGATTGCGGTCGCGATCGCCCTGGGCACCATCTACTTCGAGGGTGTCGACAAGTTCAGGAACCCACGCCTCCCGGTTCCGGACGGCGACCGCATCGTGACGATCCGCAACTGGGACGTGAACAAGTTCCAGGAGGAGTCGCGGACGTTGCACGACTTCGCCACCTGGCGCCGGCAACTCAAGACGGTGACCAACCTGGGCGCGGCGGTCGACTTCCAGCGCAACCTCATCACCGACGACGGCCGCGTCGAACCGGTGTTCGGCGTAGAGATGACCGCCAGCGGGTTCCGTCTGCTCGGAACGCCTCCGCTGTTCGGCCGACCGCTGGTCGATCGCGACGAGAACCCGGCGGAGCCGCCCGTTGTCGTTCTCAGTCACTCACTATGGAAGTCGCGATTCGACAGCGATCCCGGAGTGCTGGGTCGACCGCTGAAGCTGGGCACGGCCTCGGCCACCATCGTCGGGGTGATGCCCGAGGGTTTCGCCTTCCCGGTGAACCACCGGATCTGGACTCCACTGCGCGTTGACGGCTCCACGCTCGCGCCGAGGACGGGACCGCGCCTGTCGGTCTTCGGGCGCCTCGCGCCCAACGCGTCGATGGCCGACGCGCGCAATGAGCTGAACGTGATCGGGGCGCAGCTCAGCGCCGCAAACAAGGACACGCACCAACACCTGAGGCCACGCGTCACGACGTACGCCAAGCCGCTCGAGGAAGGCGGCGAGGCCCGGATGATCCGGAACATTCTTTACCTCGTGAACAGCATCTTCCTGATGCTGTTGGCAATCATGTGCACCAACGTCGCAACGCTCGTGTTCGCGCGGACGGCGACGCGCAGTTGGGAGATCACCGTTCGCAGCGCACTGGGCGCGAGTCGTGGCCGGATCGTGGGCCAGCTGTTCGTCGAGGCCCTGGTGCTCGCGAGCGGCGCTGCGGTGGTGGGCTTGCTGGTCGCGAAGGTGGCGATGCGATGGGGGCTGGGGATGTTCGCAAACCAGACCGAGGCGCTGCCGTTCTGGATCGACGCCAGCCTGTCGTGGAGAACGATGCTCTACACCGCGGTGCTCACGCTGGTCGGTGCGGCGATCGTCGGCATCCTGCCGGCACTGCGCGTCACCCGCGTGAACATCCAGGACGCGCTGCGCAGCGAGGCCGCCGGCCGAGCGGGCCTCAAGTTCGGTGGTTTCTGGACCGCCGTGATCGTCGTGCAGGTCGCGATCAACGTCCTGTTCCTGCCGCTCGCCGCGGGCGGCGTGTTCGAGTCCAACCGGTTCAACCAGCGCGCCGAAGGGATCGGCGCCGACAATTACGTGGTGGCGCACGTCTCGATGGACCGCGAAGACTACGGACTCGATTCAGCCCGGATGGCGGCCCGAAGCCGGCAGAGCATCGACGAGCTCGAACGGCGACTGAGCGCCGAGCCGGGCGTCGGGCGCGTCGCTTTCGCTGACCGAGTGCCAGTGGAGGACCAGTTCAAGTATCGGATCGAAGTCGATTCGACGACCGGTGTTCCCAGGGACCTTTTGCGCACGAGCACGCTGGTGCAAGTATCGCGCGGCTGGTTCGACGCCTTCGGCACGTCCGTGGTTGCCGGCCGGGATTTTCAGCCGCTCGACTTCGAGACCAGCGGCGCGGTGCGCGTGATGATCGTCAACGAATCGTTCGTGCGAAACGTGCTGGGCCAGCGCAACGCCATCGGCCAGCGTGTTCGCATCCGGGGCGGCGAGATCGACGCCTACGCCAGCGATGATTGGTACGAGATCGTCGGCGTGGTGAAAGACTTCGGTTGGCAGCTGCCGCGGCCGGAGGAACAGTCCGCCATGTATCGCCCGACGCTGCCGGTGGTGGGATACGCCGGCCAGCTCGTGATCCGCGCCCGTGACCCAGACGCGTTCGCAACGCGCCTGCGCACGATTGCCGCCGAGGTCGATCCCACGATCCGGCTTACCGATGTTCAGCGGCTCACCAAGGCAGGTGGCGGCGAGGCACAGGGCAACTGGGCGCTGACATCATTGGCGTGGTTCGTCGGGTTCATCGTGCTGCTGCTGTCCGCCTCCGGCATTCACGCGCTGATGTCGTTCACGGTGGCGCGCCGGACGCGCGAGATCGGGATTCGCGCCGCCCTCGGCGCAGGCCGCGGGCGAATCGTGGCAGGAATCTTCTCGCGCGCATTCCTTCAGATCGGAGCGGGCATCCTCGTCGGAAGCGCCATCGCCGCGTGGGCGGGCCTGGGCTCGACGCGCGCGCTACTGCTGCTGCTCGCCGCGGACGCGATCATGCTGGTCGTGGGACTCGCCGCATGTGCGCTGCCCGTGAGGCGCGCGCTGAGCATCAACCCGACCGACGCATTGAGGGCCGAGGGCTGAAACAACATGTGGTAGGGCTCAGCGCACGATCAGCGCGTTCCGTCTGCATTTCCCTGAAGGTTCCCGCATTTCCTCTGGACTCGGCGCGCACGCCGAGCGTATGGTTCCGTCATGCGCGAATCCGGTTCGTCCCGTGCGCAATCGACGTCGGCGCGTCGGGCACCGCGGCGTAACTTTGGCCGCGAGGTTCGGCCGGTGACCAGGCGCTTGCTACTCCTCTGCGTGCTCGCCGCGGCGTGTGGTGGTCCGACGTCGCCCCCGGAGGAAAACCAACCGCACGAGGTGATGGGGCGCGTTCCGCTCACAGAGCTCGGGATCAACACGTACAAGGGATTCGCGGGCGGACTGTACGACGGCGGTCTCAACACGCCGCCCTCGGCGCATCGCACAGAGGGTCTTGCCCGGCGCAATGCGGTGACGCCACTGGATGCGTTCGGCAGCCCGAGCGGGAGCGGGAAGATCGTGATGCTCTCGGTCGGGATGTCGAACACATCGCAGGAGTTTTGTGCCGGCAATTCGACGACGACGAGCTGCGCGCCGGGATCGTTCATGAGCCAGGCCGCCGCAGATGTACAGGTCAACAAGACGACGCTGACGCTCGTGAACGGCGCGCGCGGCAGCCAGGTCGCAACGTCGTGGGATGATCCCAGCGATGTGCAGTACGACACCGTGCGGTTCGGCCGGCTCGAGCCGCTTGGACTGACACAAGCACAGGTACAGATCGCGTGGGTGAAGCTCGCGAACCCCGGGCCCATCGATTCCCTGCCCGGCACCGCGGACGCGGTCACACTCGAGCAGAGCCTGGGCCGCGTCGTGCGTGCGATGAAGATCCGGTACCCCAACCTTCGGATGATCTTCCTCTCGGGTCGGATCTACGCGGGGTACGCGACCACGACGCTGAATCCGGAGCCGTACGCGTACGAATCAGGATTTTCAGTGAAGTGGCTGATCGGGGCGCAAGTGAATCAGGTCGCGACCGGAATGGTTGACGCGGTCGCCGGGAGTCTGGACTATCGGACGGGCGAAGCGCCGTGGCTCGCGTGGGGACCTTACCTGTGGGCGGATGGCGCGACGCCGAGGCAGGGCGACGGACTCACGTGGCTGGCGGCGGACCTGCAGTCCGACGGGACACATCCGTCGTCCTCTGGCGTCCAGAAAGTGGGGACACAACTGTTGACGTTCTTCAGATCATCGGAGTTCACCGCGTGCTGGTTTCTGTCCGGCGGTTCCTGCTAGTCGAAATGCGTTACCGCATCAGCGCATGCAAAGCCTGAGTACTTCTCTGACACGCGTGGATTACGGCCACTAGCCCGGAGTGGTCACACAAACGTCACACACTTTTCGCGCTGGTTGTGCTCACGCGGAAGCGACGGGGGAATGCCTCCATCGCGAGGTAGCGATGGTTGAGGTCCGCCATCTTCTTGCCCATGACGCCTCCCAGCAAGCCGTCGAAGCGCACCGCCAGCGTGACGCGAGCGCCGAGCGGCGCGGGCTCGACGCGGTGTCGCGCGTACACGAGGATGATCCCCGGTATCCCGCTCGACCAGGTGAAGCTCTTC